>Ga0157376_10003919_pt1 | contig 10289 bp, 6 predicted proteins | sample M45metaG_FD_121801 | JGI IMG/M metagenome (GOLD analysis project Ga0157376, IMG submission 121801) | Miscanthus rhizosphere microbial communities from Kellogg Biological Station, Michigan, USA - M4-5 metaG | ecosystem: Host-associated > Plants > Roots > Rhizosphere > Soil | place: USA: Michigan... | reverse complement strand
CGTTGTTAACGGCAAGTGGCGGCTTTATGAACGTTCCGTGAAAATTACGGAATGATCTGTGCAGGCTGCACCTGACGCTCTCCATAACATTCCCAGCGCCGTGCACTAAGCACGTGGTTAGAACACCGCTACCTGATTCGCGCTTCGCGTAAAATGAGCCGGTGGGGCTTCCGGTCGAATGTCGCGATCTGCGGAAAACCTATGATGGGAAGGTCGAGGCCGTCCGTGGCCTGACTCTCACCATCGAGGCGGGCGAGTGTTTCGGCTTGCTCGGGCCTAACGGCGCCGGCAAGACGACCACCATCGAAATCCTCGAGGGCCTGCTTGCTCCCACCGCAGGAACAGTTCGCATCTTGGGCCATACCTGGCAGCAGAACCCGCGCGAACTGCGCGAGCAGATTGGCATCTCTCTTCAGGAAACGCGTCTTTCCGAAAAGCTCACAGTTCGTGAGACGCTTGATCTGTTTGCCAACTTCTACAGCGACCCGCGATCGCCCGAGGACGTCCTCGAGCAACTGCAACTCACCGAGAAGGCCGATGCATGGGTGGGCAAACTCTCCGGAGGGCAGCGTCAGCGATTGGCCGTCGCCACGGCCCTTGTCGGAAATCCCCGCCTGCTTTTCCTCGATGAGCCCACCACCGGCCTTGACCCGCAGAGCCGTCGCCAGCTCTGGGACATCGTTCGGAACTTCCAGCGCTCCGGTGGCACAGTGCTTTTGACGACGCACTACATGGACGAGGCGGAGCGACTCTGCGACCGCCTGGCGATTGTCGATCACGGTCAGATCATCGCCGAAGGCACGCCTTCCGAGTTGATCGAACGTCTCGGTGGTCACCATGTAGTCGAGTTCAGCTTGGAAGGTTCCACCGACGGTGCAACAGCATGGCGTGCGCTTCCCGGCGTGGAGGCAGTGCGGAACGAAGATGGGCTCTTTTCACTGACAGTTCGCGAGCCACATCTCACCATTCCGGCGCTGCTCGATGCCGTCAATCAACGTAACGCGAGGTTGCAACGCTTGAGCACCCGGCAGGCCAGCCTCGAGGATGTATTCGTCAATCTGACGGGACGGCACTTGCGGGAAGAATAGCCTTGTGCTGAAAGAAAATGTTGGCTGGATCGTTCCGGCTTCGTTTATCCGTATGCTCTTCGAATTTTGATCTGAGGAAAGTCGCTCGTGAGCACTGCCCAACAATCGCCGCCTCCGACACTAAAGCCACAGCCTCGTAGGAGTGTGCCGAAACCGGGCCGATGGTCCGGTTTCTCGCACTTACTCATGGCTCGCATGAAAGAACTCAAGCGCGAGCCCGAGGTGATCTTCTGGGTCTTTGCGTTTCCTCTGTTGCTGGCGCTCGGCCTCGGCATCGCATTCCGCAACAAGCCGGCCGACACCACGACGATCGCCGTAGTGCAGGGGCCAGGGGCCGCCGACGTCATCTCGATGATCCAGCGTTCGGCGCGCAGCAGTTTTATCCACGCCAGCGTGCTCGACCGCGATGCCGCATTGCAGGGCTTGCGGCTTGGGAAGTTCGATCTCATCGTGATTCCCGACGGCAAGGGCGGCTTCGAGTATCACTTCGATCCCGCTCGCCCGGAAAGCGTCTTGTCGCATGCGGAAGTCGACGATGCCTTGCAGGCCGCAGCTGGCCGCTCGAATGTCATTCCAACGTCTGTTGTCGCCTCTTCTGAGCCCGGATCGCGCTACATCGATTTCTTGATCCCGGGCCTGATCGGCATGAACCTTATGAATTCCGGCATGTGGGGTATCGGGTTCGCGCTCGTCGATATGCGCCAACGCAAACTGCTGAAGCGTTTCGTAGCGACCCCGATGCGCCGCAGCGACTTCCTGCTCGCGCTCATGTCGAGCCGCCTCATCCTGATGTTCGTTGAAGTAGGACTGCTGCTCGTCTTCGGCGTGATCTTCTTCCACATGCGGGTGCTCGGTTCGGCGTGGACCATTCTGCTTCTCGGTGCGATCGGCTCGGCGGCGTTCGGCGGACTGGGTCTGCTCACCGCCAGTCGAGCGCAAAAAATCGAAAGCATCAGCGGACTTATCAATCTGGTCATGATGCCGATGTGGATTTTTTCGGGGGTGTTCTTCTCGTATGAACGCTTCCCGGCGATCGTGCATCCATTCATCAAGGCGTTGCCGTTGACCGCACTCAACGATGCGCTGCGTGTCACCATCCTCGAAGGAGCAACACTGGCTTCACAGTCCGGACGCCTGCTCGTTCTGCTGTTGTGGGGCGGTCTGTCCTTTATTCTCGCGGTGCGCTGGTTCCGCTGGACCTAGAACGCAAAAACGCTTCTTATTTGAATTCCACCGTGATCAGGAATTTCGGTGGTTTACGCGCCTGGGAGGCTTGCTCAAAGGCGTACGCCAGCTTGACGAGGGTGGGTTCACTCCATGCGCGCCCGAAAAACGAGATTCCTACCGGAAGCCCGTATAGATTTCCCGCGGTGACGTTGATATTGGGATAGCCTGCAACCGCAGCCGCATTCGAACTCCCGCCCCCAAAGTGGTCGCCGTTGATCAGATCAGTCACCCAAGCCGGGCTGCCCGTGGGGGCAACCAGCGCATCGAGTTTGTGTTTGTCCATGACGCCATCGATGCCTTCCGCACGGGCGAGGCGGTGATTCTTCTCGAGTGCTTCAATGTATTCCCGTTCGGTGAGCGGACCCTTGGCTTCCGCCTTCTCAAATGTGTCCTGTCCGAAGTACGTCATCTCCTTCTGTGCATTGTGCTCGTTGAACTCAATCAGATCCTTCAGCGTCTTCATCGGACAGTTGGAACCGCGCGAAGCCAGATACTGCGGGAGGTCGTTCTTGAGTTCATACAGCAGGACCGTAAATTCCGAGTCGTCGAATTTCCCAAAGCTGTCAAGATCCGCCGGGTCGACGAGTTCCGCGCCCTCGCGTTTCATGATGTCCAGAGCTTCATTCATCAAGGCATCGACCGCATCGCTGAATCCGAAATATTTCCGTGCCACGCCGATGCGTGCTCCCTTCAATCCTTTCGCATCAAGAAAGCGTGTGTAGTCCGTATAGGACTTCCCTTGGCTCTCGAGCGTGTAACGGTCAGCAGGGTCGACTCCAGTGATGGCTCCCAGCACGATCGCCGCGTCGCGCACAGTGCGGCACATCGGGCCTGCACTGTCTTGGCTGTGCGAAATCGGAATAATTCCAGAGCGGCTCACCAATCCGACCGTCGGCTTGATTCCCGCCAGCCCGTTGGACGAGGAAGGACACACAATTGAACCATCGGTTTCCGTTCCGATCCCGGCCATGGCGAGGTTCGCGGAGATTCCGGCGCCCGTGCCCGAACTCGATCCGCACGGATTGCGATCGAGTGCATATGGATTCCGCGTCAGCCCGCCCCGCCCGCTCCATCCGCTGGTAGAGTGGCCCGAGCGAATGTTGGCCCACTCGCTCAAGTTGGTTTTTCCCAGAATTACCGCGCCAGCGCCGCGCAACTTCTGTACGACGAAGGAATCTTTCGCCGGCCGCGGACAATCCACGAGCGCCAGCGAACCCGCGGTTGTCAGCATCTTGTCCGCCGTATCCAGATTGTCTTTGACGAGGAAGGGAATCCCGTGCAGTGGTCCACGCGTGCCTTTGTCGGTTCGTTCCTTGTCGAGAGACTCGGCAATCGCGAGCGCGTCAGGATTGACTTCGATCACGCTGTTTACCGCGGGGCCGTGCTTGTCGATCTCCGTGATCCGTGCGAGATATGCTTCGGAGATCGAGCGCGCCGTATATTTTCCTGATTTCATGCCCTGTTGCAAGGCGTCGATCGTGACCTCTTCGAACTCAAAAGTCTTCGGCTCGAAGACGCCTGGAGGCGTTGTCATTTCGCGAGCCGCACGAAGCGCGGGTGCAGTAACGACGGCCGTCCCTACAACAATCGTGCTCTGCAGAAATCCGCGACGCGTGCTGGAAAGGGAGTTTTTGGATTGACGCTGGATCTTCTTCAAGTTGGACGGTCCCCCACCGAAGCAAGAGATACTAAATCAACGCCTGCGCAAGTGCATGCGCCAGATTGTCAAAAGAAGGCAAATTCTCAAAGGACCGCGTCCGCCGAATGATCCGACGAGCGAAATGCCGTGAGAACGGTTTTGAGTGAAGTAAATCTTGCTTGAATCCTGAGCTGACAACGCTGTCGCGGTTACTTTGAGGACCCAAGATTGCGCTTCACCAACCCAGAACTGGGCCCGCACGAAGGCAGATCGCAAGCGGCGCAACCCCCACTATCGTTGGATTGCGTGCCCCCACCGCCGGATGATAGGCTCGATTCTGTTGAGCGGGAGTAGTTCAGCGGTAGAACGCCAGCTTCCCAAGCTGGATGTCACGGGTTCGATCCCCGTCTCCCGCTCCAAGAAGTTCCTCTTTTTCAAGCGATTGCTTGTCACTGAACCTCCTCCGCGGAACCCTCGTAGTCAGCGTAAAACTTTGTAAAACCAGCAGATGCGCCTCATTCTCGATGCTAGATTAATTGCATGAGGCGGCTCAGTTTTGCGGCAATCTTCAGCTACGACTTCGCGTTCGTGGGGATCTTGGTTGCGCTGGCGGCCGCCCTGTTTTCGGTGCACACTTCGTCCGCACAGTCCCAGCAAACTCCCGCGCCTCGCGTCGTCGGAGTTCTCAAAAGCATCAACGGAAATTCCCTCGTCGTAACGTCTGACGCGGGCACCGACGTATCGGCTGTTCTTTCTTCGGAAACGCGCTTGGTTCGGGTTGCTCCGGGACAGAAAGACCTGACTGGTGCGACGGCTTTGCGTTCCGAAGATCTTCAGGTTGGAGATCGCATCCTCATCCGCGGCACTCCCCAGTCGACGTCTACTCAATTGCAAGCGATCTCCGTCATCGTGATGAAGCAGTCGGATGTGTCGGCAAAACACGAAAAAGAGCAGGAAGACTGGCAGAAGCGCGGAACTGGTGGTCTCGTGACGGCAGTTGATTCGACATCGGGCACAATCACAATTTCCACCGGAGGAATCGGGCAAGCCGCTAAAAACATCACGATTCGGACTTCCAAAAGCACCATTCTCCGCCGCTACGCTCCCAACTCCATCAAGTTCGATGACGCGACAGCTGCGCCGCTCGACCAGATCAAGGTCGGAGATCAGTTGCGAGCTCGTGGCGAGCGCAACGCAGACGGCACAGAAATGACTGCCGATGAGGTCGTCTCCGGCACCTTCCGCAACATTGCAGGGACGGTTGCAGCCGTGGATTCTTCGGCGGGAGTCCTTACCGTGCAAGACGCCATCACCAAGAGACTTGTGACGGTGAAAATCGGTTCTGACTCCACGGTCAAAAAACTGCCCAGTGAGATTGCACAGCGCATTGCCATGCGGCTGAAAGGCGCCGGCACCGGGTCAGGCGCACAAGGTCAGCATCAGGCTCAGGGAGGAGCGGGGCGGGGAAGTGGAAACGGTGCTCCCGCAGAACGAAGTGCACCGCCCGATTTGCAAAGGTTCATCAGTCGAATGCCGGACAGCAAACTCGCCGACCTCCAGAAGGGTGACGCGGTCATGATCGTTTCGACCGACGGCGCTAGCTCCGGATCGGTTACGGCAATCACGCTCTTGGCCGGCGTCGAACCCATCCTCACGGCCTCACCAAATGCCGCCATGTTGACGCCGTGGTCACTCAGTTCCGCAGCTGCCGAAGCAGCAATGCCCTAGAACGGCCCTGAAGCAGTGGCATGGGAACTCATTGCCAGGGCTCCTCGGGAGAGGCCTATAAGATCGGCGAGGAAGAAGGACATAGTCTGTGAACAAGGCAAGTGAATTTCGAGATTTTGGTCAGCGGGGAAAGCAGGTTGTTGGTATGAAGCGCGCTTCGGTCTGGTCGGCCGTATTTCTGACTTTCATTTTATTGTGCTGCGGCGCATTGTTTGCGCAAGACCAGGCAGGCTCTGGAACGTTGCGAGGCACCGTGACCGATCCGTCCGGCGCAGTTGTCACAAACGCCGCCGTCGCCATCGTGACGCCCGACGGGAAAACCATTTCTGCCACGACTAACAAGAGCGGCGTCTACGAGATCAAGAATCTCGCGCCGGGCAAGTACACCGTGACGGCCAACGCCCAGGGCTTCTCCGTATTTGTGCAGGACGATGTGGCCGTCGATCCCGGCAAGGTAAACCAGTTCAACATCTCGCTGGAAATTAGCGTCGAGCAGCAAAAGCTGGACGTGCAGGAGCAAACCACGCAGGTAGACGTGAATCCTGCCAACAATGCGGGTGCCATTATCCTTACCGGCAAGGATCTGGATGCCCTTTCCGATGATCCGGACGAACTGCAGAACGATCTGGAAGCCCTGGCAGGTCCCTCGGCCGGCCCCAATGGCGGTCAGCTTTACATTGACGGTTTCACAGCGGGCCAATTGCCACCCAAAGCATCGATTCGTGAGATCCGCATCAATCAGAATCCGTTTTCGTCCGAATACGACAAGCTAGGCTATGGCCGGATCGAAGTCTTTACGAAACCGGGCACCGACAAGTTTCATGGCCAGATCTCGGTACTCGGCAATTCTTCCGCCTTCAATTCGCAGAACCCGTTCCTTTCTAACGAGCCGTCCTATTACTCCACCCAATACATGGGAAGCGTCAGCGGCCCGATCAGCAAGAAAGCCTCGTTCTTTTTCGATTTTCAGCGTCGCAACATCAACGAGGTTTCGGTCATCAACGCAACGATCCTGAATCCGGCCTGTGTTCCCGATGTTCCCACCAGTTGTGATCCAACCAACGCCGGTGTGCCATTCACGCAAGCGATCCCCAATCCCTTTACGCGCACCAACCTTGGCCCTCGGGTGGATTACCAGATCAACAAGAACAATACCCTCACCATGAGATACCAGTTCTGGCGCGAGACTGAAGAGAATGACGGTATTGGGCAATTCGCGCTGCAGTCTCAGGGCTACAACAGTCAGGACACCGAGCACACCTTCCAGATCAGCGATACACAAATCATTGGCGCGAAGGCGGTCAATGAAACGCGCTTTCAGTACATTCGTGAGATCAGCAACCAGACGCCACTGAACAACGATACGTCGATTTCCGTGGCGGGTGCGTTCAGCAGCGGTGGCAGCGCAAACGGCTCCAGCGAAGATGTAACCAATCATTACGAACTGCAGAACTACACCTCCATCACCACCGGCAAGCATTTGGTGAAATTTGGTGTTCGCGTTCGAGGCGTACAAGAGACCAACACAACCGAGCAGAACTTCGGCGGAACGTACAGTTTCCCCTCGATTGAAGCCTACGCGAATACGTTTCTCGGATTGGGGCAACAAGCTAGCCAGTACACCCAAGTCAGCGGCGGAATTCCTGCCAATGCGCTTCCTGGCACTGCGCCCCTGGCGCCAATTTCCACCAGCAGCATTTCATGGGTGGATGTCGGCCTCTACGTACAGGACGATTTTCGGATCCGCTCGAACCTGACGCTCAGCTATGGCCTGCGCTTCGAAACGCAGAACGAGATTCATGATCACAGCGACTGGGCTCCTCGAGTGGCAATCGCTTGGGGCATCGACGGCAATGGCAAAAATGCGGCCAAAACCGTCCTGCGCGCGGGAACTGGCATTTTCTACGACCGGTTCAAGGAGCCTGGAATTCTGCAAGCGGATCGTTTCAACGGCATCAACCAGGTGGAGTATCTTGTAGCCAATCCGCAGACGTTCACCTTCCCAGCGCAACCGCCCCCGAATCTGCCGGCGGCAACATCGCCTACGATCTATCAGATTGATCCCCGGATGCACGCGCCGTACATCATTCAAACCGCAGTCAGTCTCGAACGGCAGATCACCAAGTCGGCGAATCTCTCGGTTTCCTACCTGAACTCGCGCGGCGTACGCCAATTCCTCACCCGCAACATCAATGCCCCATTCAATAGCACCGATCCCACCGATCCGGCCGTGCGACCCTTCGACAATCTCAACAATATCTATCAGTACACAAGTGAGGGAACGTTCAAGCAGAATCAGTTGATCGTCAATGGCAACGTGCGCGTTGCTTCGAAGTTTTCCCTATTCGGCTATTACACGCTGAACTACGCGAACGCAAACACCAATACGCTGAAAACGTTTCCCTCAAACCAGTATGACCTCAACGTCGACTATGGTCCGGCCGCTTACGCTCAGCGCCATCGGGTTCTTCTCGTAGGCACCATCGCAGCGCCTTGGGCGATTCGCCTCAGTCCCTTCATCGTTGCCCAATCCGGCCTGCCGTATGACGTCACCGTCGGACAGGATCTCAACGGCGATTCGATTTTCAATGATCGTCCATCCTTCGCCGTGAATCCCGGCGCGGGCTGCACCAGTCCTCTGGCGGTATGCCATTACAACCTCACCCCTGCCCCGAACGATCCACGGGTTCCCATCAATTCGCTCATGGGGCCGACGCGCTTCAGCGTCAATCTTCGCTTGAGCAAGACGTTCGGCTTCGGGCGAGAGGGTGGAGGAACGGATAGTTCCGGTCAAGGTGGTCCCGGGGGAGGCCATAGCCACGGAGGCGGTCCGGGAGGCGGAAGTGGTGGCTTCGGACGCGGCATGGGCGGCGGTGGGATCGGATTAGGCTCCGCCACAAATCGCCGCTACAGCCTCACGATTGGTATCTTGGCCCGTAACATATTCAACCGGGAGAATCTGGCAACGCCCATCGGCAATCTGGATTCCCCCAAGTTCGGAGAGTCCGTGGCTCTCGCCGGAGGCCCATATTCGAGTCAGGCGGCAAATCGCAAGATCGAGTTGCAAGCCAGCTTTAGTTTTTAATCGAGGCCGAACCCGAGGCTCTGTCTCACATTGATCTCGTCGCGCGTGTCGATTTACAGGAAAAACTTGCTGCGGGTTGCTGTTTTCCCTCAGGGCGATTAAATTTTCTCTGCCAGAATACCTCTAACTTTCGTCTTATGTTAGGCGCCTGGCCGCCGCGAGGATCGATCAGCTCTGCGAACATCGATTTTGAGTCCATCTTCTCGAAAGTTCTGTCGCAGTGTCTCGCCGCAAGTCCCATCGGGCCCCAGTCGTTTAAAACTAGCGGACACTTCACCCGGAGGCATCATGAAGAGAACAATCGTTGCGCTGCTCACTCTGGCCTGTAGCATTCCAGCCTTTTCCCAGAAAAAAGAGAACGATCGAATCCACGAGTCATATACGGTCATGAAAGAGATCCTCGGCATGCCCGAAGGCATCCCAAAAGACCTTCTCGATAAAGCCGAATGCGTTGTCATCTACCCCTCGGTCAAGAAAGCTGCCTTCATCGTGGGCGGCAGCTACGGTCGCGGTCTCATTTCTTGCCGCAAAGGTGAGGAATTCAACGGACCGTGGAGCGCACCCGCCATGTACGCACTCGAAGGCGGGAGCTTCGGTCTCCAGATCGGCGGTCAGGCAACCGACTTCGTGCTGCTCGTGATGAATGAAGCGGGCGCGAACTCAGTCATGTCAAGTAAAGTGAAACTCGGCGCAGATGCTTCGGCAGCCGCTGGTCCCAAAGGCCGCAGCACTTCCGCTGAGACTGATGTCGTCATGAAAGCTGAAATCCTCTCTTATTCCCGCGCCCAGGGTGTCTTCGCAGGTGTTTCGCTGGAAGGTTCAACCCTTCGCTCTGATGACGGCGCCAACAAATCACTCTATGGAAAAGATCTCAGCGCCAGGGAGATCGTGCGCGAAGGCAAGGTTGCGCCGCCCGCCTCTGCCGCAAAGCTGCTGGCACTTCTGAATAAGCAGTCTCCTAAGCACGTCACCAGTTCCAAGTAAAGCCTCACCGCCCGAAAGCTCGAGGTCTCTCCTCAAGGGGGAGACCTCTTTCTGCATTTTATGTCAAAATACCCGTCCCGCAAGCGAAGGGAGAGTTCCGATCATGAAGCAATCCGCTATCTCTGGCAGAATTCTTGGCCTTATCTTCTCTGCCGCACTCATTGCAAGCCTGGCGCCGCTCCATGCAATCGCTCAGTCCGGCGATGTCGTTTCCGCCCAGTATGGAGCCGACCGTCGCTGGGCAAACGTCACCAACCAAGTGCGCTCCAAAATACGCAATGGCTCACTCAACTTCCGTGTCAACAATGACGCCTTCGGTGTCGGCGACCCCGCTCCGGGCGTGGTGAAGACTCTGCGTTTGCGCGTCCGGCAATATAACAATCAGAACCGCGACTACACCTATCAGGAAAACCAGCAGGTCAGTCTGCAGCTGGGCGGCGGCAACTACAACCCGGGCTATCCCAACCGTCCCGGGTATCCCGGCTCGAACTACAACTTGCGCTCCGACGATCAGAGCCGCTTCGACAGTTATTACACG
>Ga0157376_10003915_pt1 | contig 10294 bp, 9 predicted proteins | sample M45metaG_FD_121801 | JGI IMG/M metagenome (GOLD analysis project Ga0157376, IMG submission 121801) | Miscanthus rhizosphere microbial communities from Kellogg Biological Station, Michigan, USA - M4-5 metaG | ecosystem: Host-associated > Plants > Roots > Rhizosphere > Soil | place: USA: Michigan... | reverse complement strand
GTTCCGATGCGTTGTCATGCAACCGCGGTGATACATCGGGACAGGGTTAGTCTCCGTCCCAGGCGTTTTTGTGTGAATACGCCCTAAGCAGCAGTGAAGGCGCGCCGAATAACGCAGCACAGCCCCGACGAAATAGGCTGTTAGGGGTAGCTATCAGGCGGTCGCGCGGCGGCCTAAAAGAACGTGGGGGAAAAGTGATACACAGCTGTTACAGGTGTGGCCGCTGCAACCGTTTCACGGTGCCTGGAAAGCGAACAGCCAGAGGATGGCGCCCTGTGCCGGCGAATCGTTCCAGGTCACCGAATAGGTGCCGGCCTTGTCCACCTGTTTGATGGCGACCGCGCACTGCACGCCGCTGTTCGGCGGCAGATGCAGGTAACTGTCGATCACCTTGAAGCCGTCGCCGGGCACGGCGCTCATGTTGTAGATGTAGGCCTCGCCCAGCCACACCGCCACCAGCGTGGCCGGGCCGGTGGTGGTGACGGTGCCGCTACTGAGCAGCGTGCTGGTGGTGTCGGAGCCACCGACCATGCCTTGCCAGGCCCGGGTGAGTTTGTTGGCGGCTCGCGCCGTCACGCCCGGCGTGGGGTAGTTTTGCGCCACGTCCTGCAGCTTGCCTGCATGCGCGATTTCGATGAACGGGATGGTGATTTCGCCGTTCGGAGAACCGGCCTTGAGCACCTGCACGGTATGGCGTTTGCCGCCGTGGGCACCGATGGCGATATAGGCGCGCGCGTTGAAGCGACCGTCGTAGCCGTTGTACGTGACCGGCTCGCCCACGCGTTTCCAGGTATTGCTGAAGCTGTCGGTGGGATCGGCGTCGTTGTCCGCATGGCCGGCCACCAACACCAGCAATGAGCTGCCGCTGTCCTGGGTGTGGATGGCGGAGGTCACCGCCGGCGAGCTGCCTTCGCCCTCCGACTGGTTGAGCATGGTGTGTGCGCCGAGCGTGGGCGGGGTCTGCATGGGTGGCACCCCTTCGTCGATGGCGGCGGTGGCACAGACGGGCAGGGCCATCGCGAGCAGCGTGGCGAGCAGGACCCGGTGTGCGCTGGGCGAACGAACGGGTAACGAGGAGAGACGAGCGTGCATGTGTGCATTCTCCTGTCGCAATAAGTCGATATTGTGATTCGGCATATGTCGTGTCAAGCTCGCGGCATCCGTCGAATGGACGGCCAAACGGTGCGACAAGGTGAAGAGTGCGAAGTGCGCGCCGACCTTGTTTTGAAGTGGTTCGACGCCATGGTTGAGGGACGGTGGTGACTCACGAAACCGATTTTCTCGATCTGTACCGGCGTCTTGGCCTCAATCCCGGCTGCGGCATGGCCGAGCTGAAACAGGCTTATCGGCGCCATGTGGCGGCGCTGCATCCCGATCGCCAGCAAGGGCGTCCGGTTGACGCACGCACCGCATCGCGCCTGCAGCGGCTCAATGCGCAGTATGGCGCCGCCATGGAATTCCACCGTCGCTACGGGCGCTTGCCCGGCGCGCCGCAGACCGCTTCGCCGGGCGTTCCTTCGGGCGCCCGGGAGATATCCGGGGTGGTGCGCGAGATGCCCGATCCCTTTGCGGCGAGCCGCGACGCATCGTTTTCCCACTCGGCGGGGGCATCGGAGTCGCCGCACGCCACGCATCGTTCTCACGGCCGGATCGCACTGTTGCTGGTCATCCTGGCACTGGGCGTATTGGGTTGGACCATGCACACGGCATCGTTGACCTCCTCGTCCGCCAATGCGGATGACGACACCGCCGTGCAAGCGGGTGCGGGCAGCGTGTCGCACGAGGCGGCTGGCGAAGGCGTGATGTTGCATATGGGCATGTCCAGCGACGAGGTACGTGCACTCGAGGGCGATCCGCTCGCCATGCATGGCGATCTTTGGGAATACGGTCCGTCGTGGATTCGTTTCGAGCGCGACGAAGTGGTGGAATGGCACAGTTCGCCGTTGCATCCCTTGCATACCGAAGCACACGCTGCCAGTCATCCCACGCCCTGACGCCGGACCGCACTGGTCGCCAGGCGGCTGCCGCAAGGCATCTGTGGTAGGCCAGATCGCCTCGCGCGCTTCCACCACCCGGCGGCCAGTGCGGTCAATGACGTTCAGCGCGCGCCGCGGCCGAACAGCACCACTTCCACAGTCTGGATGAGGATGAGCAGATCCAGCAGCAGATTGTGGTTCTTCACGTAGAACAGGTCGTATTTCAGTTTCTCCGCGGCTTCCTCCACGGTGGCGCCGTACGGATAGCTCAGCTGTGCCCAACCGGCGAGACCGGGCTTGAGGCAGTGACGAAGGCTGTAATAGCGGATCTGCGTCGCCAGGTCGGCCACGAACTGCGGGCGCTCCGGACGCGGACCGACGATGCTCATGTCGCCCTTGAACACGTTCCATATCTGCGGCAGTTCATCGATGCGCAGCTTGCGGCTGATGCGTCCGACACGAGTGACGCGGTCATCGTTCTTGGAAGCCCAGCGGGCCACGCCATCGCGCTCGGCATCGGTGCGCATGCTGCGGAATTTCAGCAAGAGGAAGGTGCGGCCGTGGGCGCCGACGCGCTCCTGGCGATAGAGGATGGGCTGGCCCGGACCCGACTCGATCATGATCGCCAGCGCTTCAAGCAACATCAGCGGCCAGGCCAGCAGCAACAGCAAGGCGGCAGCGCTCAGATCGAAGCAACGCTTGCTCAACTGGCGTAGCGGCGTGGCGTTGAAGCCGCCGGAGAACACCAGCCACGAGGGGTCGAGGATGGTCAGCTGCAAGCGGCCGGATTCGCGCTCGAAGAACGAGGTGAGGTCGGTGATGGTGATGCCCATCTGGCGACATTCGAGCAGATCGTCCATCGGCATATGGCCGCGACGGTCGTCCACGCCGACCACCACTTCATCGATCTGTTGGCGCTGCACCAGTACCTGCAAGGGCAGGTTGGTGCGAATGAGGTGATCTTCCGGCACCGCCACCACTTCGTCGACGCGCGGCACATAGCCGACCACGCAGAAGCCGCGGCGATCGGTACGGCGGCGCATCTGGTTGTGGATCTGCGCGGCGCGATGACCGGCACCCAGGATCAGCACGCGACGCTTCAGCGCTTCCACTTCCACCAGGTGCAGGAACAACATGCGCACGCCCAGCACCAGCACGAAGCCCAGCAGCAGGGCGATGGCCAGCACGCCGCGGCCGACATAGGCCTGCGGCACCACGTAGTAGCCGACCACCAGCAGGATGCCGCCCAATGCAAAGGCGACGAACTGGCGGGCGAGCAGCCCGAAACGAGTCATGCGGATGTGCGCCTGGTACTGGCCCAGCGCAACCATGCCGATCACGATGATGGTGGCGAACACCATCGAGCGTTCGGGCATATGCACGGTGAACTCGGCCAGTTCATCGGCGTTGTGCCCGTAGCGGATGTAGGTGGCAAGCGTCAGCGATATAGCCAGCAGCATCAGCTCGCAGATGCCGAGCAGGACTAGCCAACGCATCGATTGCCGGCGCAGAAAACGTAGCATCCAATCCCCCTTACTTCCCCGATAGGGCCACAGTCCTGTGGCACGATTGAGGCTATCGCGGCGCGTTCGACTGTGTCGATGCAACTTACGGCGGACCGACGGCACAGTCTGTTCGGCTGTCTCAGGGGTGTTACATCCCGACCGACGGACGCAGCGATGCACGCGCGGCAGCGCGCGGGGTGTGCTGTATCAGACGTGGTGCAGCGAATGACCCTTGATGTCGTGTGCCAACGCCAACGCGCCCAGCCAACCGACCGGCATGGCCAGTGACGAGAGGCGGCAGGCGGTTGCATCCGCCGTGTTCGCGGGAGGCTCGATGGCAACGTCGATGCTCGCCTCGATGCTGGAAGGCGCCACGCGCAGGCCGACGCCAAACGCCTTGAGCAAGGCTTCCTTGCGCGTCCACAGTTCGAGCAATGCGCGGGTATGCGCTTCGCCTTCCAGTGCCGCCATGGCGGCGGCCTCCGCGGCGGTGCAGAGTACGCCGGCAATGTCGTGCAGGTTGCTGCGCGGCGGAAAACCTTCGATGTCCACGCCCACCGCCCTGCCGCGGGCAATCGCCACGGCCACCATGGTCCCGCTGTGGCTGAGGCTGGTGGCCAGGCCGGTGCCGGGAAGCTGCGGCTGCCCATCGGGTGCGCGCGACAAAACCACTCGCGCCGGATCGACGTTCAGCGTGATGCCCAGCGCCACTCGCCAGAACGCGTGGGCGATGGTGTAGGTGTCATGGTCGAGCGCGTGGCGAAAACGCGCAGCGCGCTGCGCCTCGTGGGGCGACAGCAGGCTCGCCGCATCGTCGCGCAACGACCACCAGGGCGCGCTGTCGAACACGATCACGCGCGCTTCCTCCGCGCTGGGTGGAGCGAAGCCGCAAGCGCGTAGCGACGCAACCACGCGATGCGTGAAGCGGGAAAAAGTGGCTTGCTTGAGCATGGCCGCGTGCATTCCGTTGTCTCGTCGGCAGCTTAGATAAACCCGGTCATCAGCAAAGCGCGCAGTTCATCGGCGAGCCGGAGGCTGAGGGCCACGATGGTGAAGGTTGGAAACGCCCAGCCTCCGGTGGGAAAGACCGAGCTTCCGGCGACGTGCAGGTTGTCCATGCCATGCACGCGGCAGTCGCGATCTACCACGCCCATCGAAGGATCGTCGGACATACGGGTCGTGCCGATGTGATGAGCCGTGCCGTGGATCTCGGGCTTGCTACCGTCTTCGTCGGCCAGCCACTCGGCCAGCTCGAAACGGCCGTTGCAGGCGCGCGCCAGTTCGTTGCCGAACAGCGTGGCGGTGGTGCGGTAGGTGTGGTGGTCGAGCGGCGTGAGCCGCCAGTCCACCTGCACCTTGCGTTGGCCGAGCGCGTCGGTGTCGTCGCTCAGGGTGATGCGGCTATCGGGATTGGGCGCCTGTTCGAAATAGCCGACCAGTTCGACGTGACTGTTGCTGACGGTCGGACGGTCGGTGAGTTTGTAGACCAGGGCCTTGGCGATGTCGCCGACGCCCAGGCCCAGCTTCAATGCCGTCAGCCCCAGGCTGTTGGGTGCGGCGATCAGTTCACCCGCGGGTGCGTTGCGCAAAGCCTCGGAGAGCCGGGCTTCCAGCAACGCGTTCTCGTCCTGCACGGTCTTGCGCATGATCGTGCGCAGTTCACGCAGGGCCCGGATGCCGCGGGGAAGCGGCCCTTCCACGCCGAACGGATGCACGCGGCCATTCAACACGCGTTGCGAGCGCTGGTAGTCCGGCGACAGCGCGATCTCCGGGAACGACAGCGGCGCATTCTTGCCGCGCAGGCGTTCATAGGGCCGCGTGACGCGTTCGGGATCGTCGGTGGTCAAGGTGCCGATGATGCCGCTGGGGTGATCCATGAAATAGCGGCCGACGGTGTCGTGCTGATTGCCCAGCCCTTCCGGAACCACTGAATTGGAGAGCAACAGCAGGCGCGCGTTCTCGATGCCGCCGGAGGCAAGCACGTATTGGCGGGCCCGCACCGTGCTGCGATGGCCGCTCAACGAACCGATCAGCGCTTCCTGCACGTGCGCGCCGTCCGGCGAGGGCATCAGTTCCAGCAGGTTCGCGTGCAGCAGCACGGTGATGTTCGGCGCGCGCGCGAGGATGTCGCGGTACGCTTCGCCAAACAGGATGCCGCAGCGGGCGAACAACTGGTTCACCAGTTTGTCGTCGTCGAAGGAAAGCAGCGGTCGCGCGGTGGGCGCAGTGAAGGTGCCTTCGGTGAAACCGATGTCGCCCAGCTGGCAGAACGAGCGGGCGCGGGCGTAGTAGGGCTCCAGTTCTTCGTAATCGATCGGCCAGCCGCTGTGCGGCACCCAGTCGCGCTGCTTGAGGTCGTCGCTGCTCAGCGGAATGCAGCCGCCGCCCCACAGATTGCAACTGCCGCCGAACACGCGCATGCGCGAGTTGCCCGGATCGAACTCCACCGGCCCGGTCGAGCTGCCTTCGTACAAGGCCTGGCTGCGCTGCTCGCCGCTGAGGCCGCCGCTCTCGAGCAGGCAGACCCGCACCGATGTGCCGATGAAACTGTGAGCGATGGCAATACCCGCGGCGCCGGCACCGACGATGCACAGATCGGCTTCCACATCCGCGGGATGCGCTTCACTCAAGTAGTCGATGATCACACCAACCCCCTAGGGATCCACGTTCTTCACAACAGTGTTATTCGTGGATCAGGTCCGTGGCGCAACGCGCAGTCGCTCCGGACTGGTGGTGGCCTTAGTCGATCACACGCGGTAGTACTCCCGGTACCAGCGTACAAAGTTAGCCACCCCGGTTTCTACCGACACCTGCGGCCTATAGCCGACGGTCTGTATCAGGTCCGTTACATCGGCCTCGGTGTCGGGAACGTCGCCCGGCTGCAGCGGGAGCATCTCCATGATGGCCTTGCGGCCCAGGTTCGACTCGAGCACTTCGATGTATTGCAGCAGTTCCACCGGACGCTCGTTGCCGATGTTGAACAGGCGATACGGCGCCACGCCGCTGCTGGCCGGATCGGGCTGGTTGCTGTCCCAGCGTTCGTCGATCGGCGGCACTTTGTCGAGCGTGCGGATGACGCCTTCGACGATGTCGTCCACGTAGGTAAAGCTGCGCTTGTGCTTGCCATGGTTGAACACACGGATCGGCTCGCCCGCAAGGATGGCGCGGGTGAACAGGAACAGCGCCATGTCCGGTCGGCCCCACGGCCCGTACACGGTGAAAAAGCGCAGGCCCGTGCTGGGAATGCCGTACAGGTGCGCATAGCTGTGCGCCATCTGCTCGTTCGCCTTCTTGGTGGCGGCATAGAGCGTAAGTGGGTGCTCGGCGGACTTGTGCTCGGAGAACGGCATGGCCGTGTTGGCGCCGTACACCGAACTGGTGGACGCGAACACGAGGTGTTCCACGCCGTGGTGGCGGCAACCTTCCAGCACATGCAGGAAGCCGATCACGTTGCTGCTCGTATAAACGTGCGGATTTTCCGCCGCGTAACGCACGCCGGCCTGGGCGGCGAGATGGATCACCCGTTGCGGCTTGTGCTCGGCAAACGCCTTCTCCATCGCCGCACGATCGGCAAGATCGGCGTGGATGTGCGTATAGCCCGGCATGTCCGCAAAGCGCGCGAGGCGCGCCTTCTTCAGCGTGACGTCGTAGTAGTCGTTGAGGTTGTCCAGGCCCACCACCTCATCGCCGCGCTCCAGCAAACGCTGCGCGACATGAGATCCGATAAAGCCTGCCGTACCTGTAACCAGCACTTTCATGATGCAATTCCTTAAAGACGACCGTCGACCGCTTCACGCGGCAGCACGTATTTTACGTCGTAGACCACCGATGACGGCTTGCCGAACGCGCGGATGCCGGTCGCGCCCAGCGTGGTGAACTGACGATGGCCTACCGCGATGATGACTGCGTCATAGTCGCCGTTGTTCGGTGCGTCGATGGGCCGCAATGCGTATTCATGCTCGGCCTCGTCCCCGTTGACCCACGGATCGTGCACATCGACCTCGGCGTTGTAGCCACGCAGCGCGTGCACGATGTCGACCACGCGCGTATTGCGCAGGTCGGGGCAGTTCTCCTTGAAGGCGAGGCCCAGCACCAGGATGCGTGCCCGCACCGGATTGATGCCCTTGCGCACCATCAGCCGGATGACTTCGCTGGCGACATACGGACCCATGCTGTCGTTGGTGCGACGGCCAGCGAGGATCACGTCGGGATGGTGGCCCACTTCCTGCGCCTTGTGCGTCAGGTAGTAGGGATCGACGCTGATGCAGTGCCCGCCGACCAGGCCCGGCCGGAACGGCAGGAAATTCCATTTCGTACCCGCCGCCTGCAGCACTTCGAGCGTGTCGATGCCGAGCTTGTTGAACAGGATGGAAAGATCGTTGACCAGGGCGATGTTGAGGTCGCGCTGGGTGTTCTCGATCACCTTGGCGGCCTCGGCCACCTTCAGCGAGCTGGCCTTGTGCGTGCCGGCGGTGATGATCGAGCCGTACAGGCGATCCACCGTATCGGCGGTGTCCGGCGTGGAGCCGGAGGTGACCTTGAGAATGGTGGTGACGCGATGCTGCTTGTCGCCCGGGTTGATGCGTTCGGGGCTGTAGCCCGCAAAGAAGTCGCGGTTGAACACCAGGCCCGAGCCCTTCTCCAGCAGCGGCACGCATACTTCCTCGGTGCAGCCCGGATACACGGTCGATTCGTAGACCACGATGTCGCCGCGCTTGAGCACCTTGGCCAGCGTTTCGCTGGCGCGGATCAGCGGTGTCAGGTCGGGACGCTTGGCCGAATCGATCGGCGTGGGCACCGTGACGATGTAGATGTTGCGATCGGCCAGATCGGCCAGTTGCGAACTGAAGCGCAGTCGCTGCGCTTCGGCCAGCTCTTCGCTGTTCACTTCGAGCGTGTGATCCACGCCATTGCCCAACTCGTCGATGCGACGCTGGTTGATGTCGAAGCCTACGGTGTCGTAGTGCTTGCCGAATTCCACGGCCAGAGGCAGGCCGACGTAGCCGAGTCCAATGATGGCGAGCTTGGTGTCTTGCAGATTTTGCATGCCGTTCTTCCGCTGTCCGTTGGCGAGGGCGTGGATTCCACCCGCAGGGTATCCGATGGATCACCTGTTGGAGAACGACCGTGCGGCCCCTGTTGATGCATGCGCGCAACGCTTCGCGTGAGCACGCGAAGCGTTGCAACGGGCAAAAGGCTAGCAGGGTCGTGCTGGTTTTCCGCTAGGCCAGAGGATGCTTGTCGGATGGCGTATGCGGCGATGAGACGCCGCGCACCGATGGCGTTCTGGGCGCGAGGCGGCAGACGGAAACGGGCGAGGTCGCGATGCCCGGCGCGCCGATATCGGCTAGCCGCCGCCCCGGAAAGACGGCCGTTTCCAGCAAGATATTGCGAAGCGTCCCGGGTATTGTCAATGGATCGATCCGCCCGGCCGGCTGGATTGACAGGGGTGGCCGCGTTCGCCTGCCTGCAGGACTGAACATATCCTCCCGAACGTGGTCCGTGGGGTTGCCTAGTCCGCCTATCCGCCGAATGGCCAGTGTGTCGAAGCCGAGCCGGCCGTCATGTAGCCAAACATCGGTTTCTGATACGGTCTTGGCGCTGTCGATCGAGGGCGTACTGGCACCGGGCGCTGCCGATAGGTAAAGGTCAGGGAAAACGATGCTGCTGCAGGTTCCACAGGTGTTGAATGTTGGCGCGAGCGCCCAGCCGTCGCGGGGCATCGGCCTGCCGTTCGATGGCGAAGGCGCGCAGCCCAAGGTGCTGCGCCCGGCCGGCGCTCGTTACCGCCTGCCGTGTCCGTGGCCGAAACCATGACTGCCGCACGCGGCCGGCACAACGACGATTTTCCGCAGCTGCTGCGCTGCGACCCTTCGCGTGCGTTCGCCATGGTGCAGGTGCAGGCGCTCGCCGGCGATTGCGCCTCGCGACTGGCCTTGGGCCAGATGTTGCTCGAAGGCATCGGTTGCGAACGCAACGCCGCCGATGCGCGCTACTGGTTCCAGCAGGCGGCGCATCAAGGCGAATCGGTGGCCATGAATATGCTGGGCCGCTGCCTGGAAAACGGCTGGGGCGGCGATGTCGACCTTGCCCTGGCCGCCGTGTGGTATCGGGAATCGGCCGAGCATGGATCGGAAGGGGGCATGTACAACTACGCGCACCTGCTGGCCAGCGGCCGCGGCGTGAGCGCGGATCGTAGGGCGGCATTCCATTGGTTTACACGTGCGGCGGAGGCCGGGCATGGCCGCGCCATGCATTCGCTCGGGCAGTATCACGAGCATGGCTGGGAAACCGCGCCCGATGCGGAGCGCGCCCGCGAGCTGTATCGCCGTTCCGCGGAAAAGGGCGACTATCGCGGACAGTGCAGCTGGGCGGCGGTGCTCACCGAGCAGGGACACATCGACGAGGCCTGCGAGCTGTTGCGTCGCGTGCTGGCCACGGCACCGGCCTCGTTTGTCGAATCGCTGCGGGAAGAGTTGCGCCAGTCGCGCCATGCGCAGCTGCGCATGCTGGCGGCGTCGGCATAAAAAAACGCACCCCGCCGATGGCGGAGTGCGTTCGATGCCCGGGGCAGGCTTTCAATGCTGTGCGTCAGGCCCAGCCGTTGTCGTCGAAGCCGCCGTCATTGCTGTCGTCGAAATCGCTGGACGACGAGAAGTCGTTGTTGGAGGCGAAATCGTCGCGATCGCGGTTGTCGTCGAGACGGTCGCGATGGTTATCGTCGTTGTACGTGTTGTTCTCGGTGATGTTCTCGATCACCGTCGGCTGGCCACCGCCGCCGCCGAAGAAACCGCCACCGCCGCCGTGATGGCC
>Ga0157376_10003913_pt1 | contig 10298 bp, 6 predicted proteins | sample M45metaG_FD_121801 | JGI IMG/M metagenome (GOLD analysis project Ga0157376, IMG submission 121801) | Miscanthus rhizosphere microbial communities from Kellogg Biological Station, Michigan, USA - M4-5 metaG | ecosystem: Host-associated > Plants > Roots > Rhizosphere > Soil | place: USA: Michigan... | reverse complement strand
CGGCGCGGCTTCGGGGCGACTGGAGTCTCACCGTCGTTGGTACCGGCCCCGAACAACAGGACCTCGAGGCGCTCGCCGAGAAGTTCAAGATCCCCGCCGTCCTGGCCGCGAGCAGCAGCGTTTCCGCTCCGCTTGGCCTCGCAGAGCGCCTGCGCCGCAACCGGTCCATCAAGTCGGCACGAGGCTTCATTGGCATCAATCGCCTCGCGCTCGACCACCTGCTCCGAGAACGTCCCGGTGTTCCCCACGCCGTCATCCCCGCGCACGGCGTGAGCGTTCCTGTCCTGGGTCGTCCCCGGGGGCCAAGGCCCAGCTTCAATATCGGGTTCATCGGCCGTCTCGTCCCCGAGCGCGGGCTGGACCTCCTGATCCGAGCCACCGCGCGGCTTCGGGGCGACTGGAGTCTCACTGTCGTTGGCACCGGCCCCGAACAACAGGACCTCGAGGCCCTCGCCGAGAAGGTCGGGATCGGCTCGCGCGTTCGCTGGCTCGGCGGGATGCCGCGGCACTGGCTGGAATCGGTCTGGCCAACTCTCGATTGCGTCGTGCTGCCGGCTCGTACCACGCAGCGATGGATCGAGCCGGTGGGTCAGGCCCTGCTCGATGCCATGGCGCAGGGATTACCGGTGATCGGGACCGAATCGGGGGTCCTGCCCGAAATCATTGGCGACGCCGGCATCGTGGTGGGAGAGGACGATCCCGACGTGCTCGGCCTGGCGCTTGAGCGGCTGCAGACCATGCCCGACGAACAGGCACGGCTTGGCGCAGCGGGCCGGCGGCGTGTCATGGCCGAGTATGTGGATGACGCGATAGCCCGCAAGACGCTCGAATTTTGGCGCAACACCTTGACTTAGCGCTACTTGCGACGAAACTTCGGCCCCATGATGCCTTCCGGCTTGTACCGCGTCGCGCTCCGGTTGCTGCCCGCGGCCCTTTTTGCTTTGCTCCTTTCGACCTCCCAGACAGTTCTACTCCGTGCTCAGGACCCGATACCTGGACTTCCGGGTGGCGGCATCCCGAATCCGGCTACTCTCCCTCCGGAACAGGCGCGGGCCATACTGCAGTCCCGGCCCGATCTGGCCCAGCAGGTCCGGGAGCGCATTGCGGCGTCGGGACTCACGCCGGAACAGATCCGCTTGCGGCTTGGAGCTGCTGGCTATCCGGAGGACCTGCTCGACGATTACATGCCGGGAGCGGGAGCGAGCGGGGATTCCAGCAGGGCGGCTGCCGTACCGACGGGAAGCACTGTCGACGCACTTCGCTCGTTGGGTGTGGTCAGTGCCCGTGCGGCCGACAGCCTGATGCCGAAGGATTCGACCGCCGCGATCCTCAAGGAAATCCGAGACGATTCGCTGGCGCAGGGCAAGGGACTCCAGGTGTTCGGCCTCGAGGTGTTCCGGCGGCGCACCCGTGAATTCGCCCCTGCACTCGCCGGCCCGATCGACCCGGGCTACGTACTCGGTCCCGGCGACCTGCTCGTCCTGGTCATTACGGGAGACGTCGAGAAATCCCAGTCGATGGAGGTCAATCGCGAGGGATTCGTCATGGTACAGCAGGTGGGCCAGATCCAGGTTGCGAACCTGACGCTCGGTCAGGCCACCGACCTCTTCTACAGCCGGCTCGCCAGGGTCTACTCCGGCATGGGCCGGGGACCGAACGCCCGCACGCGCTTTCAGCTCTCGGTCGGGAAGATCCGGGCAGTCCAGGTGTACGTCTCCGGCGACGTGGCGCGGCCCGGGCTCTACCAGGCGTCGGGCGCAGGCACGGTTTTGAGCGCGCTTTACTCCGCGGGTGGGCCCACCGCGCGTGGCAGCTTCCGGAAGATCGAGGTTCGCCGCGGAAGTGAGCTGCTCGGCACTGTCGATCTCTACGACTATCTGCTTCGCGGCATCAACAGCTCAAACCTGCGGCTCACCTCTGGCGACGTGGTCTTCGTGCCTCCGCACGGCCCACAGGTGAAGGTCGCCGGCGAGGTCCTTCGCCCCGCGATCTACGAGCTCGTGCCGAATGAGACCCTTCGGGACCTTATTGCCTCGGCCGGCGGGTTCACCGTGGAGGCGCTGACGACCCGCGTGCAGATCAGCCGCATCCTTCCGCCGGCTGCGCGCGGCACCGGCGGCCGGGATCGCGTGGTTGTCGACGTGTCGGGCGAGCAGCTCGCGCAGGGAACCGTGCCGCCGTACCCGATGGAGGGGGGCGACTCGGTGACGGTATTTCCCGTGAGCCGTCGCGCGCGATCGGTGGTCGTGGTGGAAGGCAACGTGTGGCTCCCCGGCCCGGTGGGCTTCACGCCGGGGATGAAGCTCGGCGATGCCATCCGGCTCGCCGGCGGGCCCAAGGCCGACGTCTTCCTCGGCGACGTGCTGGTATCGCGCCTGCTGCCCGATTCGACGCGCATGCAGTTGCGCAGTCCGCTTGCCGACTCGACGGGGCTGCCGGTGAACAACTTCGCACTCGAGGAGGACGACGAGATCATCGTCTTCTCGCGCAGTGATTTCCGCAGCGACCGGTACATCGTCATTACCGGGGCGGTGAGGAAACAGGGACGACTGCCGTATACGGAGGGCATGACCCTGCGTGACGCCGCGCTGCTCGCCGACGGGCTGAAGGAGGATGCGTTCCTCGATTACGCCGAGGTCGCGCGCCTTCCCGAGAACCGGTCCGGTGGCACCGTCGCGACGAGTATTCGCGTGCCGCTCGACTCCACCTACATTTTCGATCGGTCGGCAACCGGCAAGTATCTCGGACCTCCCGGGCTGCCGACGAAGGCCTCGGGGGCGCCGAACTTCGTGCTCCAGCCCTTTGACAACATCCTGATCTTCGCGCAGCCGGGTTGGGAACTGCAGCGTACCGTGACGTTGACCGGTCAGGTGCAGTTCCCGGGCAAATATGCGTTGCTGACGCGTAGTGAGCGCCTGAGCGACCTCATCGCGCAGGCAGGCGGGCTCACCAACGAGGCGTACGCAGCCGGCATCCAGTTCTTTCGCCGCAAGGGCCAGGAAGGCCGCATTGGTATCGACCTGCCCCTCGTGCTGCAGGACAGCGCGTATCACGACAACCTGATCCTCGCCGGCGGCGACTCGATTCACATTCCGGAATACAATCCGGTGGTTCGCGTTCAGGGCGCGGTGAACGCCCCACTGGCCGTGACCTGGGCCGAGGGCAAGAATATGGATTTCTATATCGCGTCTGCGGGCGGATACAGCCGGGACGCCGACAAGGGCCGCACCTACGTCACGCAGCCCAGCGGCAAGGTGGAGAGCGTGAAACGACGGTTCCTGCTGCCCGATGGAAAGCCGGTTCCAGCCGCGGGCGGGACGATCTTCGTGCCGGAGAAGGACAAGACGAAGCCGTCGGGAAATACCCTGCAGATCCTCGCCACGGCGGCAACGATCATCGCAAGCCTCGCGACGATCATTATTGTCGCGAGGCAGAACCCCTAGCCGGCTAGGCCGTGCGCTTCTTCAGCCGGGCGGTCAGGCCACGGGCAGGGGTTGCCCTCGGCGCGGCCGCACCGGCCGGCGTGTAGTCCGGTACCAGTCGCAGCAGGAGGGCGCGCAGTTCTTCACCACTCGCGCCGTTCTGCGCCTCGTCGAGCAGGCGGTCCACTCCCGCCTCGACTCCCACCGGCAATACTCCATTTTTCGCGCGGAGCACCTTCGGGTGACTTGTCGGCGCCGCATTCTCCGAGTTGAAGAACAACTCCTCATACAGTTTCTCGCCCGGGCGCGTGCCACTGAACCGGATCTCGATGTCGCCCACCTCGAGGCCGGAGAGCCGGATCAGGTCGTTCGCCAGGTCGACGATCTTCAGTGGTTCGCCCATGTCGAGCACGAAGACTTCCCCGCCCTGCCCGAGAGCGCCAGCCTGCAGTACCAGCTGCACCGCCTCGGGGATGGTCATGAAGTACCGACGCATCTCCGGGTGCGTGATCGTGATCGGGCCGCCCTCGCGGATCTGCCGCAGGAAGGTGGGCACGACACTGCCCCGGCTGCCGAGCACGTTCCCGAACCGCACCGCGACGAAGTTCTTCCCCTGCTCCTCCGCGATTCGCTGAACGATCTGTTCGGCGACGCGCTTGGTGGCGCCCATGACATTCGTGGGCCGCACCGCCTTGTCGGTGGAGATCAGCACGAAGTGCTTCGCGCCATACTCGGCCGAGAGTTCTGCGACGTTCCGGGTTCCCAGTACGTTGTTGGTCACCGCCTCGGTACTATTGGTCTCCATGAGGGGGACGTGCTTGTGTGCCGCCGCATGGAACACTGCATAGGGCGAAAAGCTCTCGAAGACGTGCTGCATGCGTCGCCGGTCGCGGACGTCGGCAATCACCGGCACGAAGGTCACGTTCGGGGCCAGCCTGATCAGTTCGTGGTAGGTATCGAAGATGGAATTCTCGCCGTGGCCGAGCAGGATGATGCGCTCCGGGTCGAGGCGCGCGAGCTGGCGACAAAGCTCGCTGCCGATCGAACCGCCGGCACCGGTCACCAGGACCGTCTCACCGGTGGCAAGCGCCCGCACCTGCGCGAGGTCCGTGATGATGGGTTCGCGCCGCAGCAGGTCCTCGATCTGGACCTCGCGAAGGGCCGTCACCGACACGCGGCCCGAGAGGATATCGAACATGCCCGGCACCGTCCGCGCCCGGGCGCCGGCCGCGTGCGCCGCCTCCACCACCTCACGTACCGTCTTGCCCGGAGCCCGCGGCATCGCGATGATGACCTCTTGGGCGGCCAGTTCGTCGATGAGGCGGGTCAGTTCCTTGAGCGACCCGAACACCGGCAGGTCCAGCATGCGATGCCCATGCTTTCGCGGGTCGTCGTCGACGAAGCCTACCGGCTGCAGGCCGATCTGCGGATGCCCAAGCAGTTCCTTGCCGATGAGTTCCCCGGCAGCACCGGCCCCGACAATGATCACGCGTTCGCTGTGAGCCTGCGACCGCCGCTGCCGCCGGCGAGTCAGCAATCGCACGCCCAGGCGTGGCAGGGTGACGAACACGGCGGACATCAGGATGTCGAGAAACAGCACCGACACCGGCACACGGACCGGGACCAGTCCCAAGCCCGGCAGGATGAAGGCACCCACGAGAACGCAGGCTACCCCGAACCCCGATACCGCCGTGATCAGCCGCTCCACTTCCACGACGCTGGCATGGCGCCAGAGTCGCTTGTAGATGCCGGCCTGGTAGCAGATCAGGAGGCGAAGTGGAACGGAAACGATGAGGTAGACGAGACCGGTCCTGCGATAGACCTCCGACCAGTCAAACCCCTCGAAACGGAGCGCGAACGCCAGTGTCGTGGAAACGGTGAACAGCACCATGTCCGAGAGGACAAAATAGCGATTTCGAACGGTGGGTCCGACCGAACGCGGGTAGGTCATTGCGCGAAAGCTTGTCTTGGAACTGGAGCCAAGTCAAGGACTTGGAGTTCCCCCCCCGGTCTTGCTTTCCAGCAGATTCGGTAGCCGTCGCTCAAGTGCGACACCCAGCCCGAGTGTCACGATCAGGTACGTCGCGGCGCCGATCGTCCGCAGGTTCCCTGCCGGCATCGCTGAGCAGACCGCCCCGGCGAGCGCCGCGAGCCCGTACAGCAGGCTGACACGCGCATGACCCCAGCCCCCGTTGGCCAGGCGCTGGTACAGGTGCGACCGATGTGCCTGTGTGAGCGATTCGCCGCGGCGCCAGCGCCGGATGAGCGTTGCCGAGGCATCGAGCACGATCGGCCATAGCGGAAGGAACGTCATGATGATGCCGCGGCCGGTCTCGCGCATCAGCAGGATGCCGATGACGACGAACACGAAGCCTATGGCGCTGGAACCGACATCGCCCAGGAAGATCCGCGCGGGGCTCCAGTTCCAGAGCAGGAATCCGAGGGCGGCCCCAGCCAGTGCGATGCCGGTTCCGGCGGCCGCGCCACCGGGTACTCCGATGACGGCGGCAAACCCGCCGTATACCAGTGCCGTCAGCCCTATCAGCCCGTCGATCCCATCGATGAAGTTCACGACATTCGCCGCGGCGACGGCGCAGAAGACCCACCAGCCGACCACCACCGGCAGCGGCGCAACGGGAACGGCATCCGGGAGCAGCGCCAGCGGCAGCAGGGTACACCCGGCAACCGCATGCGCGATCAGCCGGGAGCGAACGGCCAGTCCACCATGGTCATCGAGCCATCCAATGATCGCGACCGCGACGGTGCCGCAGAGTCCCAGCAGCAGCGGCCAGTTGCCATGCCAGCCCTTCAGGATGATCGGGATGATGACGAGCAGCCACGCCGCAACCAGCCCCGCCCCACCACCCCTCGGTGTCGGTATCGAGTGGGAACTACGCTCGCCCGGGTGATCCAGCACGTCGCGCCGGATCGCGTAGCGTCGCACCAGACCGACGATCGAAGCGCTCGCGAGAAGCGCGGCCAGGAACATGAGCATCAGGGTCGCCCGGCCTTCATCGACGCCATGAAGACGCGGCCAGCCGCATCGCATCCCCGGTTTGCCACGGTGGCCTCCATCCGAGCATCTGAACGATCTTTTCGGTCGAGACAGTGAGGGAGCCGATCAATTGTTCCATCTCTCGTGAGCGCCCGAACGCGCTGGCGCCGAGCCGCAGCAAGTCGGGAGGCACGGGCCACAGCGCGGGCTTTCGGCCAAGGCCTTCCCCGATCCACGCGATCATTTCGGTCAGTGAGACCACCCGCGAATCGGCCACGAGGAACGCTTCGCCAGCTGCATCCAGTGCGCGCGCGGCAAGCGAGATGGCGCTTGCCAGGTTTGTGACACCGAGGACGCTCCGTTCGTTTCTGACGCTGGCAAATGGCAACGGAACGCCTCGCGCTACCAGCGATACCAGCCGCGCGAAGTTTCCAGGGGCCGTCGGGCCATACACCAGGGGAGCGCGGAGAACGACGACCTCCATGGCGGAGCCCGCCGCCATGCGCAGCGCAAGCTCGGCATCCGCCTTGGAGGCGGCGTATGGTGTCACGGGGGCAATTGGATCCATTTCGCTGATCGGCAGGCCGCCGCCGGCGCCGTGCACGCCGATGCTGCTCACGAAGATGAATCGCCGTACGCCCGCTCCCACCGCAGCCTCGGCGAGACGACGGGTGCCCTCCACGTTGACCGTCCGGAACTCAGCCACAGGGTCGGCCGCACGCTCCTGGAGGACGTGAACGCGCGCTGCGAGATGCACAACACACTCGACCCCCTGGAGCGCCCCGCTCCAGTCCGTGTCGGCGTCGATCGCTCCGATGGACATGGCGCCCGGCATGCCGGGCCGGGGCGAACGAACGGTCGCCCGCACATCGAACCGGTCGGCCGACAGGGTGCGCAAGACTTCTCCACCGACGAAACCCGAGGCCCCCGTTACCATCACCTTCATGTCGCTGCCAGTTCGTCATACAGTTGAAGGGTCGCCGCGACCACGCGCTCGACCCCGTACTCGCGCTCGACGATGCGCCGTGCCTCCGCGCCCATCGCTCCCGCCGTTGCCGGATCCTCGATGAGGCGCAGGATTGCTTCCGCCAGTGCTGCTGCATCGCCAACCGGCACCAGCAATCCGTTGACGCCGTCCCGGATTACCTCGCGACACCCGGTCGCGTCGGTGGCGACCGCGGGACGCCCCGATGCGCCCGCTTCGAGCAGCACCTTGGGAAGCCCCTCTCGGTGCGAAGGGAGCGCAACGATCGTGGCGTTCGCATAGACCTGCGGCATGTCCCACCGCTGGCCCAGCCACGCGAGAGTGCCCTCGTTTACCCAGCCCTGGACCGTCGCTTCGGGCAGTGACGAGGGATTGGCTGGGTCGGGCTCCCCGCACAGTTGGAAGACCGCGTCCGGACGGTGCCGACGAACCAGCCGGGCCGCCTCGGCAAACTCGAATACGCCCTTGTCTCGCAGCAGGCGGCCAACGAACAGGATCTTTGGCAGCGACGGAGGAGGCTGCACGAAGAACTCCTGCAGGTCGACTCCAGCGCCGGGAATGATTACCGAATGGTCGGGATGGACCAGGCCGAGCCGATGGCATTCGTCGCGATCCTCGGCATTCTGGAAGACAGTCCTGCTGTGACGGAGCCGAAGGGCGAAGCGCAGGGCCATCACCAGCCCGCTGCGCCGGAGGGTGGCACCGGCGCCCTGCCCGAGGAAGGCCGATCCGAGTCCCGCGATCGCATTGACGACACCACAATCGATTCCGGAGCGCAGCGCGAGCGAACCCGCCAGGACCGGGCGCAGGGTGATGTGATGCACCACGGTGGGCGAGAGCTCGGCGTAGGCCATGCGGAGGCGCCGCGCATTGGAAAGCACGGAACCGAAGCCATCCTCGCCCCGCGGTCGGAGGAAGTCGTGGACGGGGAATCCCGCCTCCTCGACCCGCACCTTGAACGTGGACGGTGGCGAGATCACATGCACATCCCAGCCAGCCCTGCGTGCTGCGTTCGCTACGGGCAATCGATGCGTCCACAGCCACTGCAGTTCATTGACAACCAGCAGGAGACGACGAGGACCAGCCTTGGTCACGCGCGCCTGCGCCCGAGCAGTTCCCACGGGCGCCGGAGATCGCCCGCGAATCGTGCGCCCTCATTCCGGATCGCCGCATACGTGGCCGGGTCGGCGGCACGGAGCTCGCTGCCAGCCTCGAGCATCAGGGCGATCCCGATCGCCAGGCCAACGCCAAGTAGAAGGGTCAGGGCGCACTTCAGTGCCAGCTTCCGCGAATCGGGACGGACGGGAAGGGCCGGGCGCTCGATCACGGTAATGATCGGCGTACTGCGAACTTCATCGAGGCTGGCGCGCTCGAAGTTCTCGGTGAGGGTGTTGAACACCTTCTGCCGCTCACTGAGGTCCCGCTGCAGGCGCTCGTGCTCCAGGTTGAGCCCGGGCGAATCGCGATACGTCCGGTTGTTCCGGAGCCATTCGGCCAGCTGGTCTTCCGCCTTGCGAAGCTCCACTTGCTGCTGGGCCAGGCGTCCTTCCACAAAGCGTCGCTCCTGCTGCGCCTGAGTCTGCCTGGTCTCCAGGTTGAACTGGTTGACCAGTTCGAGCAGCCGCTGTGCCACCTCAAGCGACACCTGCTTCCACCTGGTTCTGACCGAGAACTCAACGACGCTCGTCTTCGCATCCGCCGTGGCTCCCACGTTCCGCGACAAGCGTTCGGCGGCCTTCTCGACGGCGAGCCGACGATCCTTCGCCGTGATGTGATACAGGCTGACCAGGTCCTCCCCCACGGAATCCGCGGCGTCCAAGTGATACCGGGTCTCGACCGCGAGGCGGAGGATCGTGCGCGACGTCAGGAGGTCGGCATAGAAGTCGGGCGACTCGGACGACTGGCCGAGCGGCGCGGAAACACCAAACTGCGCGGCAAGGCCGGCGAGGCGGCCGAGGCCGTTGTCCGATGCCTGTGGCTTGATCGATCCCCACGCGGTATACGTCCGCGGCAGCAGTAGGCCGACCGCCGCCATGACCAGGGTCAACACGACGGGAAGCCCGAAGATCAGACGACCGTGTCGGAGTACGAGCCGGGCCATGCCAACCACGGCAGCGCCCTCGGCGGGACGGTCGGTTTCGCGCAAGTCTGCTGGTTCCATAGTCACCCTTGGTCGGAGCGTCGGGCGCGGTCTTCCTCACCAACCGCCCGGTACATCTCGTCGAACAACCCGGCAACCCGGGCCAGTCCGAACTCGGTCTCGATCCGCTGTCGCGCCTGCTCGCCCAGAGCCCGCCGTTCATCGGGACGCAGGAGAAGCATTGCCGTCAGGGCGGCCGCGAGTGCCTCGTCGTCCGCCGGCGTGACGACCGTCCCGGTGGATCCAATGACATCCGCGGAGTCACCGATGTCGGTGGCTACACAGGCAACACCGCACGCCATCGCCTCGCCCAGTACGTTGGGGAATCCCTCACCCCAGAGCGACGCACTGCACGCAAGATCGCAAAGGGAATACATCGCGCGCAGCGTCGGCGACGGCAGTTCGCCAAGCAGGCGAATGCGGGCTGACAGTCCCGCCTCGCTGGCGGCCGCGGCGAGTGCGGCGTTGGCCGGATCGACACCCCGCCCCGCCAACAGCAGGTAGACCGACGGATCCCCGACTCGCGCCACGGCCCGGATGACCCCGGCATGGTTCTTCATCGGGTGTTCCCGGGCCACCATGCCGATCGCGCGGGCAGTCTCCGGCAGCCCGAGCTGAACACGCAGCCGACGCGCCCCCTCTGCATCGGGGAAGAACTGCTTCGTATCGAAACCGTTCGGAATGACGATGCGGCGGGATGCGTCATAGCCCGCCGCCTCATGCTGCTGCGCGCTTACCCGGGAATTGTACACGATG
>Ga0157376_10003909_pt1 | contig 10304 bp, 7 predicted proteins | sample M45metaG_FD_121801 | JGI IMG/M metagenome (GOLD analysis project Ga0157376, IMG submission 121801) | Miscanthus rhizosphere microbial communities from Kellogg Biological Station, Michigan, USA - M4-5 metaG | ecosystem: Host-associated > Plants > Roots > Rhizosphere > Soil | place: USA: Michigan... | reverse complement strand
TATTTTCTATAGTAATGTCATCCCTACGGGATTTAATACAAATAGCAAATGATGTTACGGCATGTTCGTTTATAATCTTTCTGACAAAAATTACCCGATCCTAATATCCTATTGCAATGTCATCCCTTCGGGATTCAATGCGAATAGCAAAGGATGTTACGGTAATGCTCATTCTTAATCGTTCTGGCAAACCAGCCGATCCTAATATTTTATTGTAACGTCGCTAATGTTGCTGATCCAAGCCTGAAAGGCTGACATTACTATAGAAAATTCACCCCGGCAATCGCAAACCCCGAAGGGGTGACATTAACCAGAAGCCCAATTGTACAAACGAGCAAGATCAATCAGGAATCAATAAAACGCCGCGTAAAAAAGCCCGGCATTATGCCGGGCTTCAGTTCATTTACAATTATATCGCCAATTGGTATATTGCACGATACACCCAATTAACATGATCTACCATATCTTAATCCGATCCTTTTCGGGAACAAACATTTTATCTCCTTCCTTTACACCAAAGGCGGCGTAGAAAGGTGCAAATTGCATAAGGGGACCATTGACCCGATGAATAGCCGGCGCATGCGGATCGATATTAATGTACTGCCTTGAAATCTCATCCTTGTATTTGCTCCTCCACCCCTGTGCAAATGATAGAAAGAAACGCTGATCGGGCGTAAATCCATCTATTTTAGTGGTATCCTTACCCTGCGCTGTCATCTTAAATGCATCGTAGGCAATATTGATACCTCCCAGGTCGGCTATATTTTCGCCGTTAGTTAAAGCCCCGTTTACATGCAGGGTATCCAATATTGTAAAATGATTGTATTCGTCAATAACCAGTTTTGTTTTTGCCTTAAATTTATCATTGTCTTCCTTGCTCCACCATGTCTTCAGGTTACCATCCTTATCAAATTGCGAACCCTCGTCATCAAAACCGTGGGTCATTTCATGTCCTATCACCATACCAATACCCCCGTAATTAATGGCATCATCTGCCTCGGGATTAAAATAAGGTGTTTGCAATATACCGGCAGGAAAAACAATTTCATTAAAAGAAGGATTGTAATAAGCATTGATGGTAGGAGCGGTCATTCCCCATTCTGTTTTATCTACCGGTTTGCCCAGTTTGCTTAACTGGTACTGATATTCATTTTTTGCACAGGAAACCAGGTTATTATAATACTGGCCTTTTTCGATGCTCACTTTACTGTAGTCTCTCCATTTATCAGGATATCCTATTTTCTTAATAAAAGCATGCAATTTATCAATAGATACTTTCCTGGTACTATCGCTCATCCAATCAACCTTGCGTATCCTTGCTTCAAATGCGATCTGCAGGTTGTTTACCAGGTCCAGCATGCGTTTTTTTGCATCGGCTGTAAAATATTTTTTGACATATAATTCTCCCAGTGCATCACCCAAATTGGCATCTGTGGATCTGTAAATCCGCTCCCAGCGTGGTTTCAATTTCTTTCTGCCACTTAATACACTGCTATAGTCGAAGTTAGCATTTACAAAATCACTGCTCAGCGCACTGGCAGCGTCATCTACAGAATGAAAACGCAGGTAGGCCTTCCAGTTAGTAATGGGTACTGACTTTAATAATTCATTTAATTTGAGATAATAGGCTGGTTGTCCGATATCCGCTGAATCAGTTTTGAACCCTATGGCTGCAAAAAACGCAGGCCATCCAATGGCCGGCATTTTTTTATCCATACTTGCCAGTGACATTTTATTATAATTGATTTGCGGGTTACGCAATTCAACATTGGTGCGGTGACTGGCGGCCATTTGCTTTTCAAGATCATAAACGGCCGTCATTTTTTTTGTTGCTACCGAGCTGTCATCACCCGTTAGCGTGAATATTTTCTTTATATAGGTCTGGTAGGCCTTCACTACACCAAGTGTTGTGGGGTCTGTTTTAAAGTAATAATCCCTGTCTGGCAATCCCAATCCATATTGGCTCGCTCCGGCTATATTAACAACGCTGTTCTTTTGGTCCGGACCAATACCAACTGCCACCAGTAAATTATTTCCCTCTATTGTTTCGCCGGCTACAAATTGCATAATGCCTTTTGCATCTTTGATGGAATCAATCTTTTGCAAAGTTGGCTTCAGGGGTTCATAGCCAAGTTTTTCAATGGTGGCCGAGTCCATTCCGGAGGCATAAAAATCGCCCACCTTTTGTTCTATACTCCCTTTGGCAAATCCGCCTTTGGCCGCACTGTCTAAAATTTCATGCAAATGGTCTTTGGTGCGGTTGTACATTTCCAGCGCAGCACCCGCGGAACTTTCTGTTGGCAGAATAGTGGTCTGCTTTTCCCATTTCCCGTTTACATATTCAAAAAAGTTATCGCCGGGCTTTACAGATAAGTCCATTGTAGCAGTATCAATGAAGCCTTTCCCTTTTTCAGTTGCTGTTGTTGACGCACCCGATTTACAGGAATAAACTGCAGTAAACAGTAAGATTGTTCCCGCAGCGTATATCAGTTTTTTCATGCCTTTAATTTTTTTATAAGCTATGAATGTACTGAAACTTTGCCCGGGAAAATGCTTTATTTGATGAGTAAACAGTAATGGAGATAAACGGTTAACCGAGCTCAATATCAAAAGTAACCAGGCTTACAAATTCCTGGATTCTTTTATCAATGTCTTCCTTTGTAATTTCCTTTAACCGATCCGGACCAAATTTTTCCACGCAATAAGACGCCATAGCGGAGCCAACAATAATGGCGGTCTTCATATTTTTAAAAGAGATATCATTGGTTTTAGCCAGCCAGCCAACAAAGCCCCCGGCAAATGTATCGCCTGCCCCGGTTGGATCAAAGACCTCTTCCAATGGCAGGGCAGGTGCAAAAAACACTTCGTTTTTATGAAAAAGCAGCGCGCCGTGCTCACCCTTTTTTATGATCAGGTATTTGGGCCCCAGGGTCATTATTTTTTTGGCCGCTTTTACAATAGAATATTCGCCGCTCAATTGCCTTGCTTCACTGTCGTTTACCAACAACACATCTACCAGCTTCAATGTCTCCAATAGTTCAGCCATTTTAATGTCCATCCAGAAGTTCATGGTATCCATTACAATCAGCTTTGGACGGGGGTTTAATTGGTCAATTACCTGTTTTTGTATGACAGGGTCTACATTGCCCAGCATCAGAAATTCAGCACCCTGGTAGCTATCCGGAATAGTGGGGTTAAAATCCATCAATACATTCAAATCGGTTACCAGCGTATCGCGGCTGTTCATGTCCATATGGTATTTGCCGCTCCAGAAAAACGATTTTTTATCCGGTACTATTTCCACGCCTTCCAACTGTATACCCCGGCGCTTCATTTCATTCATTTCATCTTCAGAAAAATCGTAGCCCACAATAGATACCTGCCGAACCGGTTGTACAAAGTAGCTGGCTGCATAGGCAACATAAGTGGCCGAACCGCCCACTATTTTATCGGTTTTACCAAAAGGCGTTTCAATGGCATCAAAGGCCATGGTACCTACTGCAATTAAAGACATAGTATTAATTTATTTGATGAATAATTTGTTCTGTAAGTATCATATAGGCAGCGCCTTGCAAGCATTCGTCTCTTTGGTATAAAAACCGGCGCAAACCTACGGTTTTTTAGCCGCCAATGTATTGGCAGACAAAGAAAAATAGCCTTAATTGACTGGCATAACTAACATTTGTTACCAGTTAGTATTAATTTTGTTGCCTAAGTTTTTAATATGGCTAAAATAAGGCAACGGAAGAACAGTACCCGCAAGGAAACCATTATTGAGACAGCGGCCAGGCTGTTTCGCGAACGGGGATTCAGCGCCACTTCTATGCGCGATCTGGCTGAGCAGGTAGGCGTGGAAGCCGCCAGTCTTTACAATCACATCAGCTCAAAAGCCGAAATATTACAGGAACTCTGCTTTAAGGTGGCTAATAAATTTATGAGCCATATTGATAAGGTGGATGCGGAAGACATACCCTCCATAAAAAAAATTGAAGCGGTACTGCGTTTTCATATTCAGCAAATGGTGCATCATTATGAAGAGGTGTACGTAAGCGACCGGGAATGGAAACACCTGACCGATCCTTACCTGTCAAACATTCAGACCCAGCGACGGGTATACCGCCAGCGTATTGCATCCATTATTGAAGAGGGTATCAGAAAAAACGAAATCAAAAAAATTGATGCGCCCACCGCCGTATTGATTATGCTGCATGCAGTTAGTGGCATAGAAAGCTGGCACCGCAGCAAACAAAAAATAAGCGGCGATGTGCTGGAAGAAAATATGATTGCCATCCTGATTGGCGGCCTGCAAAATAAATAACTGTGGCTACCCATTTTCATCAGCTAACCATTACGGATGTACGCAAAGAGACCAATGGTTGTATTTCTGTTGCCTTTGATATTCCCACTCATTTAAAAAACGAGTTTGCCTTTACACAGGGGCAAAATATTACCATTAAAACAATAATTGATGGCGAAGAGTTGCGCAGATCATATTCTATCTGCAGCAGCCCTTTCGATAATGAATTAAGAATTGCCATAAAAAAAATTCCCGGTGGAAAGTTTTCCGGGTGGGCCGACAGGTATTTAAAGAGAAACAGCATAATTGATGTGTTGCCGCCCACAGGAAAATTTTTTACGCAGCTGGACGCAGCGCATAAAAAAAACTATATCGCGTTTGCGGCGGGCAGTGGTATCACACCGCTTTTTTCCATCATCAAAACAACACTTTTTACAGAACCCCACAGCTCCTTCACCCTGGTATATGGCAATAAGAACAGGGCTTCAATCATTTTTAAAGAAGAACTGGAGGCATTAAAAAACAAGTTTATAAATCGCTTTAGTATTCATCATATTCTGAGCAGGGAAAAAACCGAAACCCCGCTTAACCAGGGAAGGATTGATACCGAAAAATGCGAAACCATTTTTCAGCACCTGGTGAGTATAAAAGACTGCGATGAGTTTTTTATCTGTGGCCCGGAAGCTATGATTTTTTCTGTAAAAGAATATTTGGAAGGTAAAGGTGTTGAGAAAAACAAAGTTCATTTTGAATTATTTACCGTGCCGGGACAGAAACAGTCCGGGTCTGCTGGCCCGGAATCTATCACCCAACTCGCCGGCCATAATAAAATAAGTAATGTAACCATTAAACTGGATGGCATTTCGTTCGATTTTAAGCTGCCTTATAACGGAGAAGCCATACTGGATGCGGCATTACAACTGGGAGCCGATTTGCCCTTTGCCTGCAAGGGTGGCGTTTGTGCTACCTGCCGTGCAAAACTGTTAACTGGTGAAGTAACAATGGACAATAACTATGCGCTGGAGCCGGAAGAAATAAAAAATGGCTATATCCTTACCTGCCAGTCACATCCGCGCAGTGAAAAAGTTTTTATCGACTTTGATCAGAGATAGGCTAAGAGGTTAAAGGAGAAAAGAGGCAAAAAGAAGGTTGATTGATAAGATTTCGCACAAAGCTAACAGAGAAAAAGAGATCTAAGCTAAGCGATCTAAATTAACTTTTACTTACCTGACCAACAAAACTACTAGTCCTGCATCACGATAAAATGTCGCGCAGAGCTAACAGAGAAAAAGAGTCTGGGTCGAAGCCAATCGATCCAGACTCTTTTTCTCCTTTTCTCTTTCACCTCCCAGCCTCCTTTTCTCTTTCAATCTCTTAGCCCCAGTAATTCATACAAATTCTTTTCACCCTTTGCTGTTATAATAACTGCCCTTGAGTTCTTAACCCGGCGGAGCCAGTCTTGCGCCAACATTTTGGTAAGCAAAGCAGCCGGCAGGGAACCGGCCATATGATAACGTCTTTCGCTCCAATCAAGGCAGGGTCTTAAAAAGGATCGGCGTTGTTGTTCCAGCAAAGGCACATCAATTTCCATATGCACAAACCATTTTCTTCCTTTGTTGCTAAGTTCAAAACTTCCGTTATTATCGATAATTATTTTTTGCCTTAGCAGGCTGTCAGTAATCGCCACACCTGTTTTGCCGGCCAAATGATCATAACAGGTTCTGCATTGCTTAATGGCTGGTATATTTTCATCCTGGTATTGTTGCCTTTTTGACGCTGGCACCAGTTGCACCATTGCTTCAATGGCATAGGCAATTTCTTTTCCCGAAAATTTATAATACCGGTGCCGGCCCTGGCTCTCTACCACCAATAAATTTGCCTGTACCAGTTTGGTAAGATGCATGCTTATATTGGACGCCGATGTGTCTGCGGCAATGGCCAGCTCTGTTGCCGTAAAAGCCTTACCATCTAATAATTTCCACATAATGGTAGCCCTTACCGGGTCTCCAATTAAAGCGGCTATTTCTCTAAATTGTTTTTCCATGTGTACAATCATAGTTCAGTACAGACTGAAGTGTTTATGATAAAGCTAGTATAATTTTAAAATAAAAATAACAATGCCGCCTGCTTTATTCTTACAGTCAGACGTAAAAGACCCGTATGTTTTATATGAACAAATGCTGTTGCTCAATCCTGTTTACTGGTATGAGCAACAACAGCTTTGCGCCATATATTCTTACCGGGAATGTTTGTCTGTTTTAAATAACAGCGATGCACATATTCCTTCTGTTAGTCCTGATAATAAAGATAGTTTGAATGACTACGCCGCACGCACAGCCAAACAATTAGCCAGATTAAACAATGGCCATGATCATGAAATAACAAAAGCCGCAGCTATATTGCTTGCCGGCAAAATGAAAAAGGTTTCAACAGCCGATATAATGGAAACTCTTATCGATAAAAATGAAATTGACTGGGTAGATGCTGTTTGCAAAAAACTTCCCGTGACAGTTCTTTTAAAAAGTTTATTTTTCTCTGAAGAGGCCATCGATTGTATCGCCGGCAAAATGGATCAATTGGTAAAAATAATGCTACCCAATAAAACCGAATCAGACGTAATGGCCATCAATGCCATTGCACCTGGTATTTGCAAGCTGGTGGAAGAACATCTGACTGCATCTGCATTTCTTGCACCAGTAGTAAATGCAATAGCTGAAAAATATACTGTTGAAGCCGATCATGCGCTTGCAATATGTGTCAGCAATATCATTGGCCTGGTTATTCAGGGTTACGATGCCTGCAGGGGCCTCCTAAGCAATTCATTGCTGCAAATGCTGTGCAGACCCCGTTTATCAGATAGAAAATTCATTGAAAAATCTGTTATTGAAACACTGCGGTTTGACCCTCCCGTTCACAACACAAAAAGAATAGCCGCAAGGGATATTTCATTAGCCGGTATTGAAATAAAAAACGGGACAATGATATTACTGGTGCTGGCCGCTGCCAACCGCGATGGCAGCGTGTTTAACCAACCTTCTGTTTTTGACATTGAAAGAAACAATAACCATGTGCACCTTACATTTGGAACAGGCCGTCATATGTGCGTGGCTAACCATTTTTCGGTGGCGCTGGCTACAACTGCGCTCAGCTGGCTATTTGAACGGTTTAGCAATATTGAGCTTATTGAAAAAAACATTCAATATGAACCATTGATGAACGTAAGGCTTGCAAAGAGACTAATGCTTAAATTGGGCTAAACAAAAAACAAATGGCCTCCCGTTCGCAGCATAATCTGCTAACCTGAGGCCATTTGTTCAGGCTCTTCCTGCTTTTACAGCTAGAAAACAAGTGTAGCGATTGAATGCGGCAAACCGGCTACTTCTACGGCCTTACCTGCTACCCATAAATGATAGGGGATTTTTTTATCACTGTCATTCATTACTACCACTGCTATTTTACCATCGGTATTAACAAATGCGGTTGTAAGTAATTCACTGCGGCTGGAAGAGCTGATTATTCTTTTCGCACCCGGCCGGATAAATTTTGAAAACTGCCCGATATAATAATAAGCATTGGTATAAGTAATAGCTCCCGTCTTTGTGTCCGCGTGCACCGGTGCAAAACAAAAATTACCCACGTGGTTGGGCCCGCCTGTCTCATCAAGAAAAACATTCCAATCTGTCCAGCCCGCAGTGCCTGCATTAAAATCATTGATCATAGACCTGCCATATTTCTCACCCAGCCACCAATCATTTATTTTTGGCAGATTGAATGATTCGGCGCAGCCTTCTGTAAAAATCAACTGTTTACCAGGGAAAGTTTCGGCTACTCTTTTTAAATTTTCAAATTGCATAGTACCGCCGGTCCAGGGTTCATACCAGTGAAAACCAATTCCCCATATATATTTGGCGGCGTCCTTATCGTTTAGCAGGGTGGATGCGCGCTGGTAAATCAGGTCGCGGTTATGGTCCCATGCGATGAGTTTTTTTGAAGCCATATTATTTTTATACAATACCGGACCCAGGTGATTTTTTATAAAATCTCTTTCTTCTTCTCCTGTAAAAACGCAAGACTCCCATTTTTGCGTAGCCATTGGCTCATTTTGCACGCTCAGTCCCCATACAGGAATATTTTCTTTCTCATAGGCCTGTATAAATTTTACATAGTAATTGGCCCAGGCATCGGCAAACTCAGCTTTTAATTTACCGCCGTGCAGCATGTCATTATTTTCTTTCATCCAAGCGGGCGGACTCCAGGGACTTACAAACAAAGAAAGTTTTCCACCTGCCGCTGCAATGGCTTGTTTAATCAGCGGTATTTTAAACTTACGATCATGATCGATATTAAAAGTCTTTAGCTGTTTGTCGTTGTCTGCCACATAGGTGTAACTATCACTTGAAAAATCGCAACTATTAATATTAGTGCGCGCCAGTGTATAACCAATTCCCTTTTTTGATGAATAGAAAGCTTGCAGCAATTCTTGCTGTTTTTCTTTTGGCAGTTTAGCAAAAGTTTCTGCAGTAGCGTCCGTAAGCGCTCCGCCAATACCCACCATGGTTTGAAATGTTTTGGAAGGATCTACAAATACACATGGTTGCGTTTCTTTTGGCTGACCAAAATCAGTAAACTGCAAAGATGAATCAGTAAGAGTCATCCGGAGGTTGCTGCTGTCTGCAGTTGTGTATACATTTACTTTTTTATCTACCGCAAAATTGTTTACGGAAAAAGAAACCGCTTTTTTTACTGGTTGCTGACTAAAAGCAAGGAGCAACAGGATTGATGAAGAAAATATTAGTTTTTTCATATGCAGTGTATTGTCAAAAATTTCTTGTCGTCAGAAAAAATATTTTGCCTACCAGATATAGGTACCAACAGCTCCTGCATCTAATGTAGTGGCCGCCCATTTGTTGTTAAACTTAATATTAAAAGTAGCAGCAGTCGTGCCATCGTTTTCTACAATCAATACTTTTTTGCCGTCAGCTCTTTTGAAAGCAACGTTTTGTAGTGTACTGGTAAGATTGCTGCCAATTCTTACTGAACCGGCCGGTACAAATTTAGACGCGTGCGCAACAATATAATAAGCAACATTTCGGGTAACGCCTGTACTTATAGTAAGGGCTCCTTTGCAGGTAGTACAACCGCCGGGTGTATAGGGACCATAGCCGCTGTTATTGGCCAGGTTCCATTCCAGCGCGTTTTTGCTCCAGTTGCGCATAGACCCTATAATTACATTTTTTAAATGCCATTTTAGATCGCCGCCAAAATCGCCCGCTGATGCAGTGTATTGCTCAGTGAAATAAACATTTTTATCCTTGTAGGCATCATGCAGCTGGCCAAGGGCAGAAATATCGCCCGCATATAAATGAAACGCGGAGCCATCTATAAATGCATTGGCGGCCGCATCACTTAAAATAGTAAGCGGGTAGTCCGCATGATCGCAATTATGATCATAGGCTACAATTTTTGTGGTAATAGCAGCGGCCTGAAATGCCGGGCCCAGGTTGTTCTTTATAAAATCACGTTCCTGTGTGGCCACCATTTGCAGACTGGGATTATTGGCCGGATTCAGTGGTTCATTTTGCGGGGTAATGGCGGTAATGGTAATACCTTCCGCTTTCATTTGCTGAATATATTTCACAAAGTACTGTGCATAGACGTTATAATACATTGTCTGCAAACCGCCGCCTACAGAACTGCCGTTGTCTTTCATCCATACGGGCGGGCTCCAGGGTGTGGCAATGATTTTTATTGATGGATTGATAGCAATAATCTGTTTTAGCAATGGGATTAAACCGGTACCTGATTCCTTATCATTGGCAAGGCTAAAATTGGCCAGCGTAGGATCTGTTTGACCTGCAGGCATATCATCATAAGAAAAAACAGTAGCATTTAAATCTGATGCGCCAATACTTATACGCAGGTAGCTAATACCAATATCGTTTGCTGTATTGCCAAATAATTCCTGCAACAGGTTCGCTTTATCTGTAGCACCCATGCTGTTAATGAC
>Ga0157376_10003908_pt1 | contig 10304 bp, 7 predicted proteins | sample M45metaG_FD_121801 | JGI IMG/M metagenome (GOLD analysis project Ga0157376, IMG submission 121801) | Miscanthus rhizosphere microbial communities from Kellogg Biological Station, Michigan, USA - M4-5 metaG | ecosystem: Host-associated > Plants > Roots > Rhizosphere > Soil | place: USA: Michigan... | reverse complement strand
TGCGAGATCCCCCTTGCCGGCGCGGACCTCGGGCAGCGTCACCACTTTGCGCAGTTCCGGATACGGCGCGGTCAGATGCGGAATCGCCATGGCCTCGACGAAGAATTCCTGGAATCGCGGGGCTACGGCGGTTTCGATCTTTTCGATCCGGCGGACGAGCCCCTCGACCGCCGCGCGCGTGCGTTGGTCGAGGAGGGCGATGCGGGCGCCGGTGCCCGCGGCGTTGCCGGCCGAGCTAACTTTGTCGAGCGCGCAATCCGGGATCATTCCCAGCACCATCGCGTACTTGACGTCGATGTGGCTGCCGAAGGCGCCGGCGAGCCGGATGCGATCGACATGCTCGACATCGAGGCGCTCCATCAGAAGCCGCACGCCCGCGTAGAGCGCCGCCTTCGCAAGCTGGATCGCGCGCACGTCGTTTTGCGTGATGCGCAGAGGCGCGCCGCCGTTGGCGCCGGGTTGGAGACGATAGGCGAAAGTGCGGCCGTCGCTTTCGATACGCTGTGATCGCGCCGCGAGCGCGCCGTCGATCGTGCCGTCGTGCCTGATCACGCCGGCGAGATAGAGCTCGGCGACGACCTCGATGATCCCCGAGCCGCAGATGCCCGTGACGCCCGTAGCGGAGGTGGCCGCCGCGAAGCCGGGCTCATCGGACCACAGGTCGCAGCCGATGACTTTCACGCGCGGCTCGAGCGTTGCGGCATCGATGCGCACGCGCTCGATGGCGCCCGGGGCGGCCCGCTGGCCGCAGCTGATCTGCGCGCCTTCGAAAGCGGGACCGGTCGGACTCGAGCACGCGAGAAGGCGGCTGCGGTTGCCGAGGACGATTTCAGCATTGGTGCCGATGTCCACCAGCAAGGTCATCGCATCCGACAGATCGGGCCGCTCGGCAAGCACCACGCCCGCCGCATCCGCGCCGACGTGCCCCGCGATGCACGGCAGCACGTAGATGCGTGCGTTCCTATGAATGGCGAAGTCGATCTCGGTCGCCCAGAGCGTCAGCGCGGAATCGGTCGCGAGCGCGAACGGCGCGCCGCCCAACTCGAGCGGACTGATGCCGAGCAGCAGGTGGTGCATGATCGGGTTGCCGACGAAGGTCGCCTCGAGGATATCCTCGCGCGTGATGCCCGCCTGTCGCGCAACGTCCGAGGCGAGATCGTTGATCGCGCCGCGCACGATGTCGGTCAGCTCCTTTTCGCCGCCCGGATTCATCATCACCCAGGACACGCGGCTCATCAGGTCTTCGCCGAACCGGATCTGGGGATTCATCGCTCCCGCCGCGGCGACGACCTCGCCGCTCGACAGGTCGCAAAGATGCGCGGCGATGGTCGTCGAGCCCACGTCGATCGCGATGCCGTAGACTCGCTCGCGAAATCCGGGCCACACCGCGATGATCTGGCTGCGACCGTGGACGGCCACCGTGACTTTCCAGCCGCCCTTGCGCAACGCGGGCTGCAACTGCTGGAGCACGCGGACGTCGCAGGCGAGGCCCGTCAACCGCCACTCGAAGTCGAGCGCATCCTCCAGCCGGCGCAGATCGCCGGAAGGATCGTGCATGTCCGGCTGCTGCACTTCGACGTAATGCAGGCGCACGACCGGATCGAGCTCGATGTCATGCGCTTCCGCGGCCTTGCGCACCACCTGCCGATGCACCTGGCTGTCCGACGGCACGTCGATGACGAGATCGCCCAGGACGAGCGCGGAGCACGACAGCCGGCGTCCGGGCGCCATTGTCTGGTGACGACAGTATTCCTGCTCGACCGCGCCGAACGGCGACAGGTTGGAAGCGCGCGAGGTGACCCCGTGCTTCGCGAAATTTCCTTCCGCCAGCAGGACCTGGCAGCGGCCGCACAGGCCCCGGCCGCCGCAGACCGAGTCGATGTCCACACCGAGCGAGCGCGCCGCCTGCAGCAGCGGCGTGCCGATCGGGACGCGTCCGCGCCGGCCCGACGGCGTGAAGACCACGAGCGCGCCCTTCTCGCCTGCGCCCTGGGCAGCGGCTTCAATGGGGTCCGGCATTACGCTCTCGTCCTTCGTCCGACTTCCCGTCGGCCGCGCCCGGCTTCGCCGTCCGCGCCCACCGGCGGCGCCCCGCGGAACTTGCGGATCCACTGCGTGCAATCGGGATCGTGACCCATCATCACGTCGGCGGCCATGCACGCCTTGACGATGTCCGCATGCAGCGGATTGGTGATCGCCGAAGTGAGTCCCGAGGCGATGGCCATCGTCAGAAATGCCGTGTTGATGCCGTCGCGCTGCGGCAGGCCGAAGCTCACGTTGGACGCGCCGCACGTCGTGTTGACCTTCAACTCGGTGCGCAGCCGATGCGCGAGCTGCATTACCTGCACGCCCGCGAAACGGATCGCGCCGATGGGCATCACCAGCGGATCGATGACGATGTCGCTCGCGGGAATGCCGTGGTCGGCGGCGCGCTCCACGATCTTTTTCGCCACCGCGAAACGAACGTCGGGATCCTGCGAGATGCCGGTCTCGTCGTTGGAGATGGCGACGACCGCGGCGCCGTATTTCTTCACCAGCGGCAGCACCGATTCGAGGCGGTCCTCCTCGCCGGTGACCGAGTTGACGAGCGCCTTGCCCTTGTACACCGCCAGCCCAGCGGCGAGGGCGGCGACGATGGACGAATCGATCGATAGCGGCACATCGGTGATCGATTGCACGAGCGTGACCGTCTGCGCGAGGATCGTCGGCTCGTCAGCGAGCGGAATGCCCGCGTTGACGTCCAGCATGTGCGCGCCGGCTTCCACCTGCGCCAGTGCATCGGCCGTCACGCGGGTGAAGTCTCCGGCCGCCATTTCGGCGGCGAGGATCTTCCGTCCGGTCGGATTGATCCGCTCGCCGATGATCACGAACGGCCGGTCGAAGCCGATGACGACCTCTCGGGTGGCGGAACTGACGACGGTGTCGGTCATGAGGCGGCTCGCTTGGGTTGGAGGTCGGCGCTGCGATCGGGATACCACGGTACGCGGCCGTTGAGCGCGCCGGATTCGGTGATCACTTCGGCCACGGCCTCTTCCTGCCGATAGGCCATCACGTGGATGCCCGACACGCCTTTGATCGTGCGGATTTCGCGGATGAGATCGATGCAGATCCGGCGGCCCTCTCTGGCCTGATCTTCGGCGCCGGCCATGCGCCGGATGATCTCGTCCGGAATATGCACGCCCGGCACGTGGGTGCGCATCCACTGCGCCGTCTTCGCCGAGCGCAGCGGCCCGACGCCCACCAGGATGAAGGCACGCTCGGGCAAGCCCAAATCGCCGGCGCGCGCCATGAACGCCTCGAGGCGCGGCACGTCGTAGCAGTATTGCGTCTGGATGAATTGGGCCCCGGCGGCGATCTTTTTCGCGAGCCGGAAGGGGCGCCAGTCGAAGGGCGGCGCGAAGGGATTCTCCGCTGCGCCGAAGAAGACGCGCGGCGCGAAGGTCAACTTGCGCCCGCTCTGGAAATGATGCGCGTCGCGCAGCGTCGTGCCGATCTCGAGCAGCGTCATGCAGTCGAGATCGAACACGGGCTTGGCCTGCGGATGGTCGCCGTTGCCCACGCCGTCGCCGGTGAGGCACAGCATGTTGCAGACCCCCATCGCGGCACCGCCGAGGATGTCGCCCTGGATCGCGATGCGGTTCCTGTCGCGGCACGAGATCTGCATCACGGGCGCGTAGCCGACGCGGGTCAGGAGCGCGCAGACGGCGAGGCTCGACATGTGACAGTTGGCGCCGCTGCCGTCGGTGGCGTTGATCGCATCGACGTAGCCGTCGAACACCCGGGCGCGGCGATACACGTCCTCGGGATCGGCGGAATCCGGCGGGTCGAGCTCGGTCGTCACGGCGAAAGCGCCGGCACGCAGCACACGCTCGAGCCGGCCGGGCGACGTATGGCCTGGCAGGATCGGCAGTGGATAGCCTGGCACCGGCTCGTCTTCGAAGATCATTGCGCAGTCTCGACCGGCGCCGATTTCTCGCGCGCGACCGCGAGCCACGACGAGCGGCCGGCGAGCCTGCGGTCGACTGCGAACTGCACCACATGCACGGCGGCGCTGCCCTCGCGCATCCGGGCGCTGCCGGCGATCGCTTCAACCCATACGCAGCGCATTTGCGGGTCCACTTCGCAGTGGCCGTCGGGGCGCACGCCGCCGCAGGGTCCGTTGCGCAGCTCCTTGGGACAATTCATCGGACAGGACATGCCGGTCGAGCTCAGCACGCACTGGCCGCACATCCGGCAGTCGAACAGAAATCCCTTCACGACGCGTTCCACTGCCGCGACGGGTCGCTCGGCCCGCTCGTAGCCCGCCCGTCGCCACAACGGATCCAGCGCGATCATGGCGCGCTCGAACAGGTGATAGGTGGTCTCCAGCCCGCGCGCATGGCGCACCGACCAGTGCCGCGCGGCGCGCATCAGGGCTCCGCCTTCGACCCCGACTCCGCCTTCGACCCCGACTCGGCAGCGGGTGCCTCGTCCGCGGGCACCGCGATGCCTTTCGCCCTGATGAGCCGCTCTAGGTCGGCGTCGGTGTATTGCGCTTCGAGCCGGGCGATCTCGGCGATCGCCTCGGCCTTCATGTCGCTGCCGCACTCGCGCGGCTCGCCGCGCTTCCAGTCGGCGATGTAAGCGTCCGACTTGCCCTTTCCCGCACGCATGGCCGCACGGTCGACGGCCTCCTGAAACCGCGCCGAGAGCTGCACGCGAACGGTGTCGCGGCCCTGGCGAACCACGACTTGCGAGGGCACGTCGCGCCAGGAAATGATGATCAGCTTTGCCATGCTGGCACACGGTCGACGTGCACGCGCAGGCTTTGCCACGCCGGCGCCCGGTCGACGTGGAGCCGCAAGCTTCGCTCCAGTTCGCCGTACCCCGTCACCCGGTAGGCGAACGCCAACCCCAGACGGTCGGCGGCGGCGCGCGCCGCGGCGATGCGCCCGGGGGCTGCGACCTGCGCCAGGTAGGTGAGACGCCGGTACGCGCCGAAATACTGCGGCATGAGCTCGGGGTGGCGGTCGAGGCCGAGTCCGCGGATCACGAGCCCGTCGAAATGGCGGAGCAGAAAGTCGGTGAGGTAGAACGTGCCCATCTCGTCGTCGGCCATCGCCTCGAAGGTCGAGGTGCCGGCGAAGAATTCGTAGCAATGGGCGCCGGGAATGCGCTCGACGTTCTCTGCCTCGAGCACGGCGTCGAGCGCGCCGCCCGTGCCGCAGTCGCCGTAGGCCACGAAGATCGAGGCGTATCGGCCGCGATTCTCCCTGATCGCGTCCCGCACGGCGCCGGGGATACGCTCAGGCCGATTGTGCAACTCCGCGGGGAGGCAACGCACGTCGAGATGCGGCCACCCGTTCGCCTGGCGCAACGCCGCGATTTCGCGGGCCAGCGCACCGCAGGCGATCACGAGCACCGAAGGGCAGTCGCCCACGCCGTCATCCGGTCATTGGGCGACGCGCATCGCGCGGCGCATGGCGATCAGCGCCTTGGCCGTCTCCACGGCGATCGCGGCGTCGCGGCAATAGGCGTCGGCGCCGACGGCCTTGCCGAACGTCTCGTTGAGCGGCGCGCCGCCGACCAGCACGATGTAGTCGTCGCGAATGCCCTGGTCCTTCATCGTGTCGATCACGACCTTCATGTACGGCATCGTCGTCGTGAGCAGCGCGGAAAGACCCAGGATGTCCGGCTTGTGCTCGGAGAGCGCCGCCAGGTATTTCTCGACCGAGTTGTTGATGCCGAGATCGATCACCTCGAACCCGGCGCCCTCCATCATCATCGCGACCAGGTTCTTGCCGATGTCGTGGATGTCGCCCTTGACGGTACCGATCACCATTTTCCCGATGGGCTCGACGCCTGTCTCCGCGAGGAGCGGGCGCAGGATCTCCATGCCACCCTTCATTGCATTGGCCGCGAGCAGCACTTCCGGCACGAACAGGATGCCGTCGCGGAAGTCGATGCCGACGATGCGCATGCCCTCGACCAGCGCGTCGTTCAGCACGCGATCCGGAGACCAGTTCCGGGACAGCAGGATATTCGTCGCCTCCATGACCTCTTCGCGCAGGCCGTTGTAGAGGTCGTCGTGGACCTGCAGTGTCAGGTCCTCGTCGTTGAGGCTGGAAAGGTCGAGATCGTCTTCGATGTTGTCGGGCACCCGCGTCTCCCTTGCGATGGGTCGTCCGCCCGCAACTGGCCCGGCGGACCTTATACCATCGCGAATGTTAAACGGTGTGCCCGGCGCCGGCTGGCAGGGCAGCGACCCGGGCATGTCGCCGGGCGACATGCTGGTCGCATTCTGGCCTGCCGGGCCGCGCCGCCGGCCTCCCGGAGCGCTGGCACTAGCCCGCGCCAGACCCGCCGTTGCGCCCGTCGAGGTCGCCCCAACGCTCGAACTTCTGCGCGAGGGCGTGCTCGATTTCCTCGGCGCGCCGCCGGTCCGCCTTGATTGTGTCGACGCTCTCCTGATGATAGTCGACGCGGCACATGCGCTCGGTGAGGGCGTGCTGCTCGCGTTCCAGGGCTTCGAGCTCGTCCGGCAGCGCGGCGAGCTCGCGCCGCTCGGCGAACGTGAGTTTGCCTTGCGACGCGGCAGCCGGTGGCGATGCCCTGCCCCCCGAAGGACCGACGGCGGCCTTCGAGGGTCCGCTCGGGATGGTCACGGGCGGTGCCGCCGCCTTCGGACGCTGCGCCACCCAGTCGCTGTAGCCGCCGACGTATTCGTGCCACGTCCCCGCGACGTCGCCGGCGCGCAACTCCGCCACCAGCGTCTGGGTCACCACGTTGTCGAGGAACGTGCGGTCGTGGCTGACCAGCAGCAGGGTGCCGGGAAACGTTTGCAGCGTGGACTCCAGGAGCTCGAGCGATTCGATGTCGAGATCGTTGGTCGGCTCGTCCAGCACCAGGAGGTTTGCCGGACGCGCGAAGAGCCGCGCCAGCAGCAGTCGGTTGCGCTCGCCGCCCGACAGCGCCCGCACCGGTGTGTCGGCGCGCTGCGGCGGAAACAGGAAGTCGCCGAGATAGGACAGCACGTGCTTGCGCCCGCCCGCAGTTTCGACCCACTCCGACCCCGGACTGATCGTTTCGGCGAGCGTGCGCTCGCCGTCGAGCGCTTCGCGCAACTGGTCGAAATACGCGATCTGGAGCCGCGCGCCCTGCTTGACGGTGCCCGAGTCCGGCGGCAGCGTGCCGAGGATCAGCTTGAGAAGCGTCGACTTGCCCGCACCGTTGGCGCCGATGAAGCCGATCCGGTCGCCGCGCATGATGCGCAGCGAGAGATCGTGCACGAGTGTGCGTCCGCCGAACGCCTTGCTGACGTGCGAGAGCTCCGCGACGAGCCGTCCCGAGCGCTCGCCGGCGTCGATCGAGAGCTTCACGTTGCCGAGCCGAGCCCGGCGCTCGCTTCGCTCCCGGCGCAGCGCTTCGAGCCGGCGCACGCGGCCCTCGTCGCGCGTGCGGCGCGCCTCGATTCCCTTGCGGATCCACGCTTCTTCCTGCGCCCAGAACTGGTCGAACTTGCGATTGGCGGTGGCCTCGGCGGCAAGCTCGCTCGCCTTGCGTGCCTCATACGCGGCGAAATTGCCGGGATAGGAGCGCAACAGGCCGCGATCGAGCTCGACGATGCGGGTCGCCACGCGATCGAGGAACGCGCGGTCATGGGTGATCACGATCGCCGCGCGCGCCTTGGCGACAAGCTCCTCCACCAGCGTGATGCCGTCGAGGTCGAGGTGGTTGGTCGGCTCGTCGAGGAGCAGCAGGTCCGGTGTCAGCGCCAGCGCGAGGGCCAACGCCGCGCGCTTCTTCTCCCCGCCCGATGCGGACTCCGGGGCGGTTGCCTCGTCGAGGCCGAAGCGATGCAGGTATTCGACGAGCCGCGCCTCGGTGCGCCAGCGGTCGCGCTCGTCTTGAATCGATTCGAGCTTGCCGCGAAGCGCGAGGCACTCGCGCAGCGACGATGCGCGGGGCAGCTCCGGCTCCTGCTCGACCAGCACGATCGAGAGTCCGTCGCGCGTCTTCATCTGCCCGTCGTCGAGCTGACGTTGGCCCGCGATGACCTGCAGCAACGACGACTTGCCTGTGCCGTTCCTGCCGATGAGGCCGATGCGCTCCCCTTCGCTCGCGACGAAGTTGGCGCGGTCGAGCAGCGGATGGAGCCCGAACGCGAGCTCGGCGTCCTGCAGGGTCACGAGCGACATGGACGAAGAATAGTGCATTAAACTTGCCGCTTTTGCATTTCCGGCGGCGCAAGGCCGCGATCGGGAAACGAGAACATGAAGACGCATGCTCGGGTGGTCGTGATCGGCGGCGGGGTGGTCGGCGTCAGCACGCTCTACCACCTGGCGAAAAAAGGCTGGTCGGATGTCACCCTCGTGGAGCGGACGGAGCTGACGGCGGGATCGACGTGGCACGCGGCGGGGCTGCTGCCGCTCTTCAACATGAGTTATACCGTTGGCCAGCTGCACAAATATTCGGTCGACCTCTACAAGCGCCTGCCGGAGGAGACCGGGCAGGAGGTGAGCTTCCATGTCACGGGCAACCTGCGCCTCGCGACCTGCCGCGATCGGATGGACGAGTATCACAAGTACTGCGGCACCGCCAACACGATAGGAGTTCCGTTCCAGGTCATCGGCCCCGCGGAAGTCAAGCCGCTCTGGCCGCTCGTGAACCTGGGCGACGGCGTCGACACGCCGAAGATCGTCGGCGCGCTCTACCACCCCGACGACGGTCACATCGCGCCGGTGGACCTCACGATGGCGCTCCGGCGCGGAGCGCGCGCGGCGGGAGCCGAGATTTGCGAGCAGACGGAAGTGAAGAGCGTCCTGCGCACGGCGTCCGGCGAATGGAAGATCGTGACCGACAAGGGCGACATCGTCTGCGAGCACGTCGTGTGCGCGACCGGCAATTACGCGCGCGAGATGGGCCGCAAATTCGGCCTCAACGTACCGGCCATTCCGGTCGAGCATCAGTACATCGTCTACGACGAATCCGCCGAGCTCAAGGCCTACCGTACGGGCGGCGGGCGCGAGCTCGCCGTGCTGCGCGAATCCGACGCGTCCTACTATCTGCGCGAGGAGCGCATGGGCTGGATCCTCGGCCCGTACGAGCGCGGCGCGCCGGCGCGCTTTGCCGACGGCGTTCCCGGGGAGTTCGGCAAGGAGCTCCTCCCGGGCGACCTCGACCGCCTGCTGCCGCACGTCGAAGCCGCGATGAAGCGCGTGCCGTGCCTCGAGCACTGCGGCATCAAGACGATCGTCAACGGGCCAATCTCGTATACACCCGACGGCAGCCCACTGATCGGTCCGGCGTGGGGGCTCTCCAACGTCTGGCTCAACGAAGGCCACAGTTTCGGCGTCACCGCCGCCGGCGGTGCCGGATGGCAGCTTGCGGAGTGGATCGTCGAGGGCGAGCCCGGCATCGACATGCTCGCCGTCGATCCGCGACGCTACGGCGCGTACACGAGCAAGCGCTATACCGTACGCAAGAACGAGGAGACGTATCGCAACGTCTTCACGATCCATTATCCCGACGAGGAGCGCGAGGACGCGCGGCCCGCCAAGACGAGCGCCGTGTACGAGAAACTGAACGCAATGGGCGCCGTCTGGGGGCAACGCTACGGCTGGGAGCGCGCCAACTGGTTCGCCCCGCCCGGGATGCCTCGGAAGGACGCATGGAGCTTCCGTCGCACCAACTACTTCGAGCACGTCGGCAACGAGTGCCGGCGGATGCGCGGGAGCGTTGGCGTGATCGACCTCGCACCCTTCACCAAGCACGAGGTGATGGGCCCGGGCGCAGAAGCCTGGCTTGATTCACTCGTCGCGAACAAGGTGCCGGTGAAGCCCGGCCGCATCGCGTTGTGTCACGCCCTCACGAATCGCGGCGGCATCCGCTCCGAATTCACGATCACGCGGCTCGCGGACGGGCATTTCTATGTCGTCAGCGCCGGCGCGGGCGAGCGTTACGACAGCGATTACTTGCACAAGATGCTGCCGGCGGACCGGAGCGTCGAGCTCGCCAATGTCACCACGAGCCGCGGCACTTTCGTGGTCGCCGGTCCGAAGGCGCGCGATGTGCTGGCGCGCCTCACCGACACGCCGCTCGACAACGCGAGCTTCCCGTGGCTCACCGGCCAGGCGATCGAGGTCGGCCTGGCCGCGGACGTCTACGCGCTGCGCGTCAATTTCATCGGCGAGCTCGGCTGGGAGCTGCATTTTCCGATCGAGTACGCAAACGGCCTCTTCGACGCGCTCTTCGCGGCCGGGCGCGAATTCGACATCGGCATGGTCGGCATGCGCGCGATGGAGTCGCTGCGCATCGAGAAGTCC
>Ga0157376_10003906_pt1 | contig 10307 bp, 9 predicted proteins | sample M45metaG_FD_121801 | JGI IMG/M metagenome (GOLD analysis project Ga0157376, IMG submission 121801) | Miscanthus rhizosphere microbial communities from Kellogg Biological Station, Michigan, USA - M4-5 metaG | ecosystem: Host-associated > Plants > Roots > Rhizosphere > Soil | place: USA: Michigan... | reverse complement strand
GTGCGGCGTCGTGCCGCACTCGATCACCGACATCGTCGACGGCCTGGAGCGCGATGGCCTGGCCGAGCGCCAGCCCGACCCGGCCGACCGCCGGGCCAAGCTGATCCGGCTCACCGACAAGGGTGCCGCGGCCCTCACCGTCGCCGCCGCCACCCGCGAGCGCCTGCTCAACACGCTGTTCGGCGCGCTGGACGCGGCCGAGCAGCAGAACCTGCTCGACCTGCTCGACCGGCTGGACACCGCCCTGACCTCGCTGCCCGCCGGCGACGCGCCCGCACCCGTCCCGGCCGCCACGGCCGGCCCGGGCGCCCCTGCAGCACAAGTTTCGGAAGGAACCCCTTCGCATGTCATCGCCTGACGTCATCCGGACGGCGCCCGCCCGCGACCACCGCTGGCTGATCCTGGTCATCGTGGCCGTGGCCCAGCTCATGGTGGTGCTGGACGCGACCGTCGTGAACATCGCGCTGCCGTCCGCGCAGCACGCGCTCGGCTTCCCGAACAGCGACCGGCAGTGGATCGTGACCGCCTACTCGCTGGCCTTCGGCAGCCTGCTGCTGCTCGGCGGCCGGCTGGGCGATATGTTCAGCCGCAAGCGCGTGTTCATCACCGGCCTGATCGGCTTCGCCATCTCCTCCGCGATCGGCGGCGCGGCCACCTCGTTCGGCATGCTGGTCACCGCCCGCACCCTGCAGGGCGCGTTCGGTGCAATCCTGGCCCCGGCCGCGCTGGGCACCCTGGTCAGCACGTTCCGCGACCCGCGGGAGCGGGGCCGCGCGTTCGGCGTGTTCGGCTCGGTCGCGGCCGGCGGCGGCGCGGTCGGCCTGATCCTCGGCGGCGTGCTCACCCAGTACCTGTCCTGGCGCTGGACCATGTACGTCAACCTGCTGTTCGCCGCGGTCGCGGTGGCCGGCGCGGCCATCTGGATGCGCACGTCGGCGCCCGCCAGCCGCCCGAAGCTGGACTGGATCGGCACCCTGCTGGCCTCGTCCGGCCTGTTCTTCCTGGTGTTCGGCTTCTCCCGGGCCGAGATCGCGGGCTGGACCGCCAGCGTGACGGTCGGCTCGCTGATCGCCGGCGCCGCCCTGCTGACCGCGTTCGTGCTGGCCGAGCGCCGGGTCGCGCACCCGCTGCTGCCGCTGCGCGTGGTCACCGACCGGACCCGCGGCGGGGCATACGTCTCGGTCATGGTCACCGGTATCGCGATCTTCGGCGTGTTCCTGTTCCTCACCTACTATCTGCAGCTGGTCAAGGGGTACAGCCCGGTCACCTCGGGCCTGGCCTTCCTGCCGATGATCGCCTGCATCCTGCTCGCGTCGAACCTGTCCAGCATCGTCACGCTGCCCCGGTTCGGCCCGCGGGCGCTGATCACCACCGGCATGCTGCTCGGCGGCGCGGCCATGACATACCTGACCCAGATCAGCGTGACCACCAGCTACGCGACCGGTGTGCTGCCCGCGCTGATCGTGGCCGGGCTGGGCTTCGGCTCGATCTTCGCGCCGGCCATCAACACCGCCACCACCGGCGTGGACCGCGCCGACTCCGGCGTGGCCTCGGCCCTGGTCAACACCGGCCAGCAGGTCGGCGGCTCGATCGGCACCGCGCTGCTGAGCACGATCGCGCTCACCGCCACCTCCGGCTACCTGGCCCTGCACCACGCGGGCGCGCTGGCCCCGGCCGTCGCCGCGGTGCACGGCTACACGGCCGCGTTCGCGGTCTCGGCCATCCTGTTCGGCCTGGGCGCGATCCTGGCCCTGACCCTGCTGCCGTCCCGGCGGCGGCTGGCGGAGCTGCGCGCCGCCAGCCAGGAGGTCGTGGCCGCCGCCCCGGCCGCCCGGGCTCCCGAGCCCGCCCCGGCCGAGCTGGCCTGACCGAGCTGGCCTGACCGGCGCTGAAGCCCGGTGCCGCGCCCCGCGGCACCGGGCTTCGTGCTGCCTAGGTAAGGGCCAGCGTGACGTGGTTGACGCCGTCGGCGCTGCGGGCCGTGACGCGGTGGCCGGCCGGGTCGCCTTCGCTGAGCAGGGCGGCCAGGTCCTGGTCGGCGGGGTCGGCCCGGGCCAGGAAGCGGGCGCTGCTGCCGTCCAGGCGGCCGGCCACCACGCCCTCCGGGGGCTTGGCGCGCGGGTAGGCCACCGTCCACGACTCGATCACCGCCGGGCCGCTGGCGGCGGTGGCCTGCGGGACCGGCGGCCAGGCGGCGACCTGCTCCTGCAGCGCCGCGCTGCCCGACGGCCGCCACGGCGCGGGCGCGGTGGAGTAGACCCCGGCCGAGTACTTGCTGAGGATCCCGCCGTTGGCGCCCACCAGGCCGAATGCGCCCGGCCTGGCCCGCAGCCCGGTCACCGTCTCGGCGATCGCGTGCATCGAGTAGTTGTTGCCCGGGCCGCCGAAGAACGGCAGCCCGCCGGTCAGCGTCAGCCCCCGCGGGTCGGCCGGGTCCAGGCCGAGGCCGTCGCACACGGCGAGCACCGCGATCGGGAAGCAGCTGTACAGGTCGAGCAGGTCAAGCCCGCCCAGGCTGATCCCGGCCTGCTCGAGCGCATGCCTTATCGCCAGCGCCGCGGCCGGGCTGGCGCCCAGGTCGGCCCGGTCCAGGACGTCCCGCTCGGTCAGGTCGGCGTGACCGTGCAGGTACACGCACGCCTCCGGGGGCACGCCCAGGTCCCGGGCCGTCCCGGCGGGCAGCAGCAGGACCGCGGCGCCCTGGTTGACCTGGTCCCTGGCGACCAGGAACCGGGTGTACGGGTCGGTGATCGGGCGGTTCCGCTCGGTCGGCGTGACCAGCTCCGCCGCGGTCCGCTCGACGGGGGCGGCGGCGTGCGGGTTCGCCGCGGCGACCTTGGTGAACGGGGCGAACAGGGCGCCCATCTGCGCGGCGTAGGCGCTGCGGGACAGGCCGAGCCGGGCCCGCCGGGCGTTCTCCAGCAGCGCGTAGCCCCGGGGCGGGTCGGTCAGCCCGTGCACCCACCGGTACGGCGAGGCCAGGTCGCCGAGGCCCAGGCCGCGGTCCTCCAGGCTGCCGCCCACGGTCTCGGTGAAGTCCGGCCTTGTTTCTGCGGGCTGGCTCATGAAGTGCCGCACGGTGGAGATCGCCTCGGCGCCGAACACCAGCGCGCCGCCGCAGTCCCCGGCCGCGATCGCCCCGGCCAGTTCGGTGACCAGGTGCTGCGGGGTCTGGCCGCCGACGACCCCGAGGATCGCCCGGGCCGGGTCAGCACCGATCCGGCGGGCCACCGCGCGCGGGTAGTTGTCGGCCCGGCCGAGCGGGGCGGGGCGGTCCGGCCGGGACGCCTCGAACTGGCGGACGCCGGCCACGGTGTCGATGACCCTGGCGACCGCGGCCGGGTCTGCGCCGGAGTCGGCGAGCGCCGCGCGGGCCGCCGCCGCGGCCAGCGCGACCGGGGACAGGCCCTGGTAGCCGGGCTCGCCACGGCGCTCGGAGGCCTGGCCAACGCCAGCGATCACCGGCGTGCGCGGGTCTATCGGGCCGGGGGAGGCAGTGGTCACGGTGGTCATTGTGCCGGATGGGCGGTTTTGCCCGGCCCTGCGCCTCCGGCGGGCGTTCGAGGCCCGCGCCCACGGCGTCAGGCCTGGTTGAGGCGGGTCCACTCGGCCTGGGCGGCGGCGGCCTGGTCCGCGTGCCGCTGGGCGAATAGCCGGGCCGCGGCCAGCCCGCTCCAGCGCTGCGGCAGCAGTTCCCGCGGCAGAGCCGGGTCGATGGCCGGGAACCGGCGCCAGGCGTGCACCAGCGCGATCTGCCCGGCCAGCGCGTCGTCCGGCGGCGGCCCGCCGAACGCGGCCAGGAACTGCTCGTACTCCCGCTCGATCGCGACCAGGTCCCAGGCCTGGCCGGCCATGGCCGTGGCGTCCCCTGGGCCGGTCCTGGTCGCGGTGAAGACCTGGGCGCCGTCCGCGATGCCTGCGTCCCGCAGCACGCCGAGCGCCTCACCGGCCCGGCCCGGGTGGCTGCTGATCCACAGCCCCGGCCCGAGCGAGCCGAAGCCGGCCCAGCTCAGCCGGGTGCGGACCAGGTGCCGGGCGCGGCGGTCCTGATCCGGGATCCGGGCCGAAATCAGCAGCCAACGGCCGTCCCACGGCTCGGCCGGGCCCAGGTGTGAGTAGATCCGGGCCGCGCCGTCGGTCAGCAGCCGCCGGGCGGCCGGGGTCAGGTGCCACCGCGTCCGCCGGCCGGTCTTCTCCGCCTCCAGCCAGCCCGCCGCGGCGGTGCGCATCAATGCCTGGCGGGAGGTCTTCTCCTCGACTCCCAGCCGGGCCAGCGCGGCCACTACTGCCGAGGTCCAGGCCGGCGTCCCGCCGGGCAGCACGAACTCGCCGAGGAGGGTCAGCAGCAGGCCGCGGGCGCTGGGCGCCCCGGCCGCCTGGCGGCGGGACAGCATGGGCACGCTGGTGCTGGTGCTGCTGATGGAGGCGGCGGTAATGCTACAACTCCTTGACTTTCGGACACGTGACTGTAGAACATAGATAGCAGGCCCTGGGCGCTAACTCAAGGAGTGCAGGTATGACGGAGGCGACCACGGAGGCGAGCACGGGCGAGCCGGTCAGCTTCCAGACCGAGCCGTCCCGCTACCGGCACTGGCGGCTGTCTACCGACGGTGCGGTCGCCACGCTGGTCATGGACGTGGACGAGCAGGGCGGGCTGCGCCCCGGCTACGAGCTGAAGCTCAACTCCTACGACCTCGGCGTGGACATCGAGCTGTACGACGCGGTCCAGCGCCTGCGGTTCGAGCACCCTGAGGTGGCCGTGGTCGTATTGACCAGCGGCAAGGAGAAGATCTTCAGCGCCGGGGCGAACATCAGGATGCTGGCCGCCGCGCCGCACGCGTGGAAGGTGAACTTCTGCAAGTTCACCAACGAGACCCGCGGGGCGATGGAGGACGCGTCAGCGAATTCCGGGCAGGCCTGGCTGGCTGCGCTGAACGGCACCGCCTCGGGCGGCGGCTACGAGCTCGCGCTGGCGTGTGAGCACATCATGCTGGTCGATGACCGGTCGTCCACCGTATCCCTTCCTGAACTTCCGCTGCTTGGCGTGCTGCCGGGAACCGGCGGGCTCACCCGGGTCGTGGACAAGCGGCACGTGCGCCGGGACCGGGCCGATTACTTCGCGACGAAGTCCGAGGGCCTGGGCGGGCCGAAGGCGGCCGGGTGGCGGCTCGTCGACGAGGTCGTGCCGCGGCCCGGCTGGGACGAGGCCGTCGCGGCGCGGGCCGCGGAGCTGGCGGGGCAGTCTGCGCGCAGTCCTGCTGGTGCCGCCGGGATCCGCCTGGACCCGCTGGCCAAGGAGCGCGGCCCGGACCGGATCAGCTACCCGCACGTGACGGCGGTCCTGGACCGGGAGGCGGGCACCGCGGAGATCACCGTGACCGGGCCGGACGGGGAGCCGCCGGCGGACGCGGCCGGGATTCTCGCGGAGGGCGCGGGCTTCTGGACGCTTGCGGTGACCCGCGCGCTCGACGACCTGATCCTCGACCTGCGCACGAACGAGCTGGAGCTGGGCACGTGGGTGCTGCGCACCGAGGGCGACGCGAGGCGGGTGCTGGGATATGACGCGCTGGTGGCCCGTGCCGCCGCGGACGGCGACTGGCTGGCCACCGAGATCCTGCTCTACCTCAAGCGCACGCTGAAGCGGCTGGACGTGACCAGCCGCAGCCTGATCGCGCTGATCGAGCCGGGCAGCTGCTTCGCCGGCTCACTGCTCGAGCTGGCCCTGGCCGCGGACCGGTCCTACATGCTGGACGGGACGTTCGAAGACGACGGCGACGACCGACCGGCGCCGGAGATCGTGGTGGGCGAGCTCAATAGCGGGCCGCTGCCGATGGCCAACGGGCTGAGCCGGCTGGCGGCCCGGTTCCTCGGCGACGAGGCCGGCCTTGACGCGGTGACCAAGCAGGCGGGGGAGCCGCTGGGCGCGGCCGAGGCCGAGGAGCTTGGCCTGGTCACGTTCGCGCCGGACGACATCGACTGGGCCGACGAGGTCCGCATCGCCACCGAGGAGCGGGCCAGCTTCAGCCCGGACGCGCTGACCGGGCTGGAGGCGAACTTCAGGTTCGCCGGCCCGGAGACCATGGAAACCAAGATCTTCGGCCGTCTGGCGGCCTGGCAGAACTGGATCTTCAACCGGCCCAACGCGTCCGGCCCGGACGGCGCCCTGCGCGCGTTCGGGACCGGGCAGCGGGCCCGATTCGACCGGAAGCGAGTCTGACCGTGACTACTGCCGCTGACTACTCTGAGAAGATCCCGAACAACGTCGGCCTGCACGAGGACCGGCGGCTGCAGCGCGCGCTCGAGTCGTGGCAGCCGGACTTCCTGTCCTGGTGGGGGTCGATGGGCCCGGCGCTGCCGACCCAGGACGTCTACCTGCGCACGGCCGTCAACGTGGGCCGCGAGGGCTGGGCCCACTTCGCGCACGTGCCCATGCCCGAGTACCGGTGGGGCATTTTCCTGGCCGAGCGCGATCCCGGCCGGCGCATCGGGTTCGGCGAGCACAAGGGCGAGCCGGCCTGGCAGAAGGTGCCGGGGGAGTACCGGTCCGCGCTGCAGCGGCTGATCGTGGTGCAGGGCGACACCGAGCCGGCCTCGGTGGAGCAGCAGCGCAATCTGGGCGCGACCGCGCCCAGCCTGTACGACCTGCGCAACCTGTTCCAGGTCAACGTCGAGGAGGGGCGGCACCTGTGGGCGATGGTCTACCTGCTGCACGCCTACTTCGGCCGGGAGGGCCGGGAGGAAGCCGCTGAGCTGCTGCGGCGCAACTCCGGCAGCGCGGACGCGCCGCGCATCCTGGGCGCGTTCAACGAGGAGACCCCGGACTGGCTGTCGTTCTTCATGTTCACCTACTTCACCGACCGGGACGGCAAGTACCAGCTCGGCACGCTGAAGGAGTCCGGGTTCGACCCGCTGTCGCGGACGTGTGAGTTCATGCTCAAGGAGGAAGCGCACCACATGTTCGTCGGGACCACCGGGGTGGACCGGGTGGTCGAGCGCGCCGCCCAGCTCATGACCGAGCACGACACCGACGAGGTTGCGGCCCGCGGCGGGATACCGCTTTCCGTTATCCAGAAGTACCTGAACTTCCACTACTCGGTGTCGCTCGACCTGTTCGGCGGCGAGACCTCGACCAACGTGGCCAACTACTACACCGCCGGGCTGAAGGGCCGCTGGAACGAACCCCGCCGCACGGACGACCACAAGCTGACCAGCGAGTCGATCATGGTCGATACGGTGACCGGGGACGGCGAGATCGGGCAGTCCGAGGTGGCCGCGCTGACCGGGCTCAACACCGACCTGCGCCGGGAGTACGTCGCCGACTGCCAGACCGGTGTCAACCGGTGGAACCGGATCCTGGACAGCGCCGGGATCGATTTCCGGCTGCGGCTGCCGCACGTGGCGTTCAACCGGAAGGTGGGGGCGTTCGCCGGGATCGAGGCCACACCATCCGGCGAGCTTCTCCGCACGGAGGAGTGGGAGCGGCGGCAGGGCTCGTGGCTGCCGACCGAGGTGGACAAGACCCATGTGCGGTCGCTCATGCGGCCGGTCCACGAGCGTGGGAAGATCGCGGCGTGGATCGCCCCGCCGCGGAACGGGATCAACGGCAAGCCGTTCGATTACGAGTACGTGCATTTCCCCTGACCTGGGCGTTACCTTAGGACTGCGGACAGGGGCGAATGATTGCCTGGCCATCTCTTTCCGGTGAACCAGGGTGTGCTACTGGTACGTGTAATGAGTGTGGCGGTGGTCGATTCACCGCCTTGACGCGTTCGCAAGCCGCCAGACGCGTTCACAAGGAGGAGACGTGCCGCCAGTGCTGGCCGCCGTTCCGATAGACCTCAGGCAGGTTTGACCATGAGCTCCACCGTCCGTAACCGTCCGCCCTCGCGCAGCAGCCGTACCTCCCTGGTCCGCATGCTGATGAACCGCCCCAATCTGATCCCCTCCAGCGGTGTGCGGTGGACGGTTTACGCGCTGATCGTCATCGGCGCCGTGCTCACGATCCTGTCCGGCCTGGTGCACCTGAAGCTCTGGCAGGGCCCGCCCCCGTACCGCCTGGTGCCCACCATCGGCCCGCTGTTCCTCATCCAGGCCATCTCCGGGGTGGCCCTGGGGCTGATCCTCCTGGCCACCCAGCGGCTGATCGTCGTGCTGGCGTGCTTCGGGCTGATGGCCGGCACGGCGCTGGGCCTGTTCCTCAGCGTGCACGTCGGGCTGTTCGGCTTCCAGGAGTCCTTCAGCTCGCCGTACGCCACGTCCTCGCTGATCGTGGAGATCATCGGGGCGGCGATCCTGCTGATCGCGGCGATCCCGCTGGCCCTGGCCCGCCGCCGCTGACTACGGCGGAGGGCGGGCTGGGCGGCTGGCCTGCTGCTCCCGGATCTGGCGCAGCACGCTGCGCCGCTCGCGCCCGGTCAGCGCGTCGATGTACAGCTCGCCGCGCAGATGATCGGTCTCGTGCTGGAGTGCCCTGGCCAGCTCGCCGGTGCCGGTTACCAGCACCGGTCGCTGGTCCAGGTCCACGCCTTGCGCGACGGCCACCGCAGCCCGCGCCCGGAGGGCGGTCACCCCGGGGATGGACAGGCAGCCCTCAGGACCATCCTGCTCACCGCGCTGCTCGGTGATCTCCGGGTTGATCAGGTAGCCGAGCTGGTCATCCACGAAGTAGCTGAACACGGCGAGGCCGACGCCGATCTGCGGCGCGGCCAGGCCGGCCCGGCCCGGCTCCCGCACGGTGTCCAGCAGGTCCTGGACGAGCTGCGCCAGCGCATCGTCGAACTTCGTCACCGGGTCGCACGCGGTGCGCAGCACCGGGTCGCCGAGCAGCCGCAGCGGCCGGACCGTCACGCTGGCTCCGCCCGGTGCTCGCTGCTCGCGGTGAGCTTGCCAAGCCGGTCGAGCACCAGCTCATGCCAGGCCAGCTCGGCCTCCAGCCGCAGCCGGGCGTGCTCCGCCACCAGGTCGTCGGCCACCGTCTGATCGGGCCAGGCCCGGTCGCCGTGCCGGGCGATGGCCGCGGCCTGCGCGGTCAGCGCCGCGATCCGGTCGGCCAGGTGGCCGCGCAGGATCTCCCCGTGCAGGTCGCCGCTCGTCACCAGGGCAAGGTCAACCAGGTCCGGCCGCAGGCCCGCGGCCGCGAACGCCTCGGCCCGCAGCGCCCGCAGCTCACGGTGGCCTTCCGCGGTGATCGCGTACACCGTGCGGGCAGGCAGGTTCCCGTCCTGCTCGACCGCGACCGGCTCGATCAGCCCCTCGGCGGCGAGCCGGTGCAGCGCGCCGTACAGCGATCCCGGGCGGACCTCGGACCACAGCTCGGCCCGGTCCAGCCGGGCACCGCGGCGGAGCTGGTGGCCGTACATCGGGCCGCGCCGGGCCAGCGCCCCGAGCACGAACAGCCGGGTGGGGTTCATGCCGGTAGTAAAACACGACTGCTCAAAAATGAGTAGTCACATACAAATCCTTGCGTTGTTCGAAAAAACGCTCGACTATTCGAATACTAGTTCGCATAATAGGAAGGGACTACGGACCCGGGCCCGGAGGACATAAATGAAGGTCATCGCCGCGGTGCTGGTGGTGGGGGCTCTGCTGCTGGTGGCCGGCCCCGTCAAGCGGGCGTATGACTCGGCCCACATCGGCGCCCCGCAGCTGGTCTACCAGTGCCCGGCGGGAACCTTCGTGAAGCGCTGGTGGGTGCCGGCCTCCAGCCCCGAGGGCGCGGGCCAGCCGGGGACACTGGAGTACCACGGCTGGCGCGAGATAGCGGCCTGCGCCTCGTCGACAACGGTGTCGGCAGGCTAGGGCGGCTGAGGGCTGGGCGTCTAGGGGCTCGGGGCGGCGAAGGCGATCCGGATGACGCGGCTGCCGGACTGGGTGGTCAGGACGGTAATGCTGGTGGCCCGGTACAGGGCGGGGTCCTGTGCGCGCAGGAAGCTGATCAGCGCGTGCCGGTAGGCCCGGGCGTTGCGGCGCTGGTCCGGGTCGGTGGCGACCAGGTCGACAGAGCGGAGCGGGACCCAGGCGCTGGCCCCCGGGTTGGCGTCGCCGAAGCCGAGCACATCGATGGGCTCCTCCGTGGCCAGCGCGGCCAGGGTAGCCATCAGCCGCTCGTCCACATGCCCGTTGCTCAGCACCGTGCGGGCCTGGCCGGACACCTGGATGCGGCTGTTGGCCAGCAGTTGGCGTCCTGACTGGCGGGCCTCGCGCAGCTTGGCGGCCAGCTGAGCGCGGGCTCCCGAGGATCCGGCGGGGAGGACCTGGCGGACGTCGATCCGGAGGTTGCCGGTGCCGAACCGGGCGATCGCCAGCGG
>Ga0157376_10003900_pt1 | contig 10316 bp, 11 predicted proteins | sample M45metaG_FD_121801 | JGI IMG/M metagenome (GOLD analysis project Ga0157376, IMG submission 121801) | Miscanthus rhizosphere microbial communities from Kellogg Biological Station, Michigan, USA - M4-5 metaG | ecosystem: Host-associated > Plants > Roots > Rhizosphere > Soil | place: USA: Michigan... | reverse complement strand
TATATACATTTGTACAAATATTAATCAACCAAATGAAGTCAACTCTAGATATGCCTCAAAAAGGTATTTATGATTCATATTTTCAATAATATTTGACAAATACGCCTCATTTAAGCCAAAATTGAGTTATATTGGAGGTAAAATGAAATATCCCGAATCCGAATCGCACACTTTAGAGTTTAAAAGCACATTACCAAAAAATGATCAAATCATCAAAACGGTTATTGGGTTTTGCAATCAAGCAGGCGGTCGTCTGATTTTAGGAATTGATAATGATGGTAAAATTATTGGGATAGAAGAGGACGAAGCAATGCAATGGATGGAATCCTTAGAACATACCATTTATCAAGCAACTACACCTCCAATTATCCCTAAAATTTTTTTACAGCGGATCGGAGATAAATTAATTTTAGCCTTAAAAGTTTCATCGGGGATGAATAAACCCTATTATAAAAAAAGCGAAGGGTTAGAACGAGGTACCTATGTTCGAGCTGGGCGAAGCATCCTTCGCGCCACTTCTGATATGATTGAAGAATTAAGATGGCAGGGCCGAGGTATTTCTTTTGATGTGATGCCCATATATCAAGCTGTCATTGATGACTTAGACTCAAACAAGATATTGAAATTTTTAAAAACAAGGAGTAAAGAAAGACAAATTGTCATAACGGAAGAGGTATTAAAAGCATACAAACTGATCGCTGAAGAGCATGCTCATATTTATCCTTCTGTGTGCGGCCTATTGCTTTTTGGAAAAAAAGTAGATTATTGGTTCTCTGAAGCGATGATTATATGCACTCATTTTTCTGGTATATCTGGACGAGAAGCTATTGCTACCAGGGATTGCCTAGGCACTCTTTTTGAACAGTTTTCTAATGCATATGAATTTATATTGAGTCAAATAAATAGATCTTTCACAATCCGCGGACCTAAGAGAGAGGAGAAGTTTGAACTTCCTGAAGTAGCCATTAGAGAGCTTCTTCTAAATGCTATTATTCATCGCAACTACCATTTAAGGGCCCCTATTAAGGTTGCAATCTACCAAAACCGAATTGAGATCTTTAGTCCTGGAGGATTTCCCACTCCATTTGCCAGTGTGAAATTAGGCCTTACAGATGTCCGAAATATGGCAGTATGTAAAATTTTTAGGGAATCAGGTTATATTGAAAAATTAGGGACCGGTATCCTCACTGCATTTGAAGCTTATGAAAAATGGGGGCTACCTGAACCTACCATCATTGATGGAGAAAATTTTGTAAAATGCATTTTGCCAAGGGGGTCTTATGGCGCTGTTCAAGTTCCTGATGATCTTCAACTTATCCTCAAGTTGTTTACAACTGCAGATGAATTAGCTGTATCTGATGTAATAGAGACGCTCCATATATCACGAGCTACTGCAACTAGACGATTTAATGAACTGGTGAAAAATGGAGCGCTAATCAAAATAGGCAAAGGTAAGGGGACAAAGTATAAAAAAAATAAAGAAACAAAAAACTTTTCATAGAGCATTTCACCTAGAAGTAGTTGATTGTCTAAAGAAAAATCACAGAATAACTATATTTATGTAAATTCGGTTATTTGATAATCTGAATTTAAGGAAATTTGATATGTATATCCCTCAAATTCAGCTAAATCGGCTGCAATTGCTCTGCTCTCCAGGAAAGGTAGTTATTGTCTACGGCCCACGTAGGGTCGGAAAAACGACTCTTTTAAAGAAATTTCTTGAAAAAGAATCTGATTACCTTTTTGTCACTGGAATGGAATGAGATAGCCAAACCTCCAAAGCTTTGGCTAGAGACCTATCCAGAAGCCTCTTTTGAATCGGTCAACTCATCTAATTATCTTCCGTTTATCACATAAAAGTGATAAAACGCGAGATAAGACTCTAATCCAAATCAATAGGTTGATTATGCAACTGTTTAGATCACTGAAAGCTTTAAGTGCAGCATCAATATTTTTTGCATTATGCATCGAATCACCCGTCGAATCTTGCAGTCGACTGATGTACACTTCTGAGGGAAATATTATTACTGGAAGATCTATGGATTGGATGGAAGATATCAAGACAGATCTCTGGGCATTTCCTGCAGGAATGTCACGAACAAGCTGCGATGATGCAAGCGCGGTTAAGTGGATCTCAAAGTATGGAAGCGTCATTGCCAGTGGATACAATCTAGGAGCAACAGATGGAATAAATACCCAAGGATTGAATGCCAATTTACTCTATTTAGCAAATGCCGATTATGGAAAGCTATCTCCCGGACAAAACAGCCTTAATGTGTTAAATTGGGCCCAATATGTCTTAGATAATTATGCAACTGTTGATGAAGCGGTGAAGAAATTTGGAAAAAATCAATTCCACATGAAAGCTAAATTGCTCCCTGATGGGACATACCCTGGTGTGCATTTGTCCCTATCCGATTCCACTGGAGATAATGCAATCTTTGAATATGTCGAGGGACAACTTATTGTACATCATAATAAAAGCTACACAGTTATGACAAATGAACCCACTTTTGATAAACAACTGGTATTAAATGATTACTGGCAAGCATTAAAGGGATCTTTTCTTCCAGGAACCTCCGAACCTTCTGATAGATTTGTCAGAGCATCCTACTATTTAAATCAAGCTCCCTTAAAGGCTGATGAACAACAATCAATAGCTGTTGTATTTTCTATCATCCGTAATGTGTCACAACCTATTACAAAAATTAATTCAGATAGACCCAATCAAGCACCCACTATTTGGCGGAGTGTGGCCGATTTAAAGCGTCTAGTCTACTATTTTGAAAATACCAATAGACCAAATGTTTTTTGGGTAAATCTAATAAAATTGAATTTAAATGTGGGTGATAGTCCAAAAAAACTGCTTTTATCTAATGGAGAAGTCTACGCGGGAGAAGTAAGCTCTTATTTTGTACCTAGCAAGCCATTTTAATATTTCCTACAGACAGATGAGTTTTTGACTGAGCGATAAAATACTCTTTGTTTTACAATGATCTTTCATGAGAAGCATTAAACTAAAAAATTTAACAAAAACAGCAAGCGGAAGCTGCGTTCTTAATCAGATTAACCTTCATATTCCTGCGGGTAAATTTTTCGCTCTATTAGGACCTAGCGGTTGCGGCAAAACCACTATCTTGCGTCTTATCGCAGGGCTAGACCAAGCGGACTCAGGAGAGATCTATTTAGATGAAGAAGAGATCTCAAAAAAGCCCATCAACCAGCGCCCGATTAATATTGTTTTTCAAAACTATGCCCTTTTCCCCCATCTCAATGTATTTGACAATGTAGCTTATAGCTTGAAATTAAAAAAATTACCTAAAGGGATTATTGAACAAAAAGTCTTTCAAATTTTGGAATCTTTTCACCTTGCAAGCCATATATATAAATTACCCTCCCAGTTATCTGGAGGACAACAGCAACGCGTCGCTCTAGCGCGGGCCATTGTCGGTGAACCCGATGTTTTGCTACTGGATGAACCCTTAGCGGCTCTTGACTTCAAACTGAGAGAAAAAATGCTGATTGAACTCATTGAACTGCAAGACAAATTAAAAACTACCTTTGTCTATGTAACCCACGATCAATTTGAAGCCTTAACCGTAGCCGATCAAATGGCCATTATGAATCATCAAGGTGAAATTGAACAGATTGGCACCCCTAAACAAATTTATGAATTTCCTATCTCCTCTTTTGTAGCTCGCTTTGTAGGCACTACTAATATTTTAAATGGAACACTCCACCATTTAAAGGAAGAATCCGAGATCGATTGTCATGAGTTGGGCCGTTTTAAAGTCTATATTCCACAAACAAAAGAGTGGATGAAAGAGGGCTCTTCTATTCAAATGAGTATCCGCCCTGAAAAAATATTTATCACTAAAAAACCTGCACAAAATTTCTCCAATCACTTAAAGGGAAGTGTTCATTCCATTGTTTACCATGGAAGGTCGACCCAATATAATATCATTTTAAAAAATCATACCCGTTTGCAAGTGTTTGAACAAAATGAGGAACATTTTCCTCAAGAGGTTATCGATTATGACAATGAAGTTTTCCTCTATTGGCAAAAGGAAAATGCGGTGATTTTAGAAAAATGAAAAGCAAAACCACTCTTCCTTTTATGATTGGCATCCCTGCTTTAATATGGCAAGCGCTTTTTTTCTACATTCCTCTTTTAATTACCTTTTTTTCGAGTCTACTACACTTTACAGAGGAAGGGTTATTTTTAGGCTTTACACTTGAAAAAATGGCCCTTTTTATTAATCCCATTTATGAAAAAGTATGGTTCTCTTCTTTTTGCTTAGCTTTAAGTAATGCCCTTATTTGCCTCATTATAGCTTATCCTTTAGCCTATTTTTTAGCTTTTACCGGTAAGCGTTTTAAAAACATATTGCTTTTTCTCCTCATAGTCCCTTTTTGGACTAATTTTTTATTACATGTATATGCTTGGTTTTTTGTGCTTGAAAAAGAGGGTTTTTTAAATATTTTTTTAAAATCTATAGGAGCGATTAACGAACCTATTCATTTTCTTAACTCCCTCTTTTCCATTATGGTTATGATGGTCTATTACTATCTCCCTTTTATGGTTTTACCCATTTATTTTGCACTCGAGCGTTTTGATCATCGTCTAATCGAAGCTTCTCATGATTTAGGAGCTCGGCCTTTACAAACTTTTCGAAGAATCATGCTTCCCTTAACACTCAATGGGGTAAGAGCGGGATTTTTGCTCGTTTATATTCCCTCTTTTGCTGAATTTGTCATTCCAGAATTAATGGGAGGAGATAAGCAAATGTTTATGGGAAGTGTGGTTTCTCATTATATCTTAGGAGAAAAAACAGCTTCTTTAGGAGCTGCTTTTACAGTCATTAGTTCCCTTATTCTACTTATTAGCGCTTTATTTTTTTATTGGTTATTGGGATATTTATTCAAGCCAAGGAAATCTAATGCTTAAAATAAGCGGTCTATTAATGGTAGCTTCTACTTATCTATTTCTTTATGTCCCCATTGTGGTCTTACTCGTTTTTTCTTTTAATCTAGAGGCCTTTCCCTCTCCTTGGAAGGGGTTTACCTTAAAATGGTATTATGAACTGATGCATGCCCCCTACCTCTGGAAAGCCTTTGGCAATTCCCTAATAGTGGCTTCCTTCTCTACTGCCATTAGCTTAACTTCAGGTATCTCCCTTATTTTTTACGCAACGCAAGGGGGAAGAGTAGGTAAATTTTTAGCTCTCTTTTATGCCAATTTAGTCATTCCAGAAACGATACTTGCTGTGAGCCTTTTAGGCTTCTTCTCTCTATTTTCTATTCCTTTGGGATTAACTACTTTAGTGCTAGCTCATACTGTTCTCGGATTGGGGTTTGTGGTTCCTATTCTATATGCTCGGTTTGTAGAATTAGATCCCAAGCTCACTGAAGCTTCCTTAGTATTGGGCGCCACCTCTATACAAACTTTTTTTAAAATTATCCTTCCTATGCTTCTTCCAACAATTGTCACAACAGGATTATTAGTCTTTATCATCTCTTTTGATGATTTTGTACTTTCCTATTTTACTGCAGGTAGTTCAACACAAACATTATCTCTCTATATTCTCTCTATGATTCGTTCAGGGGTCTCCCCTATGGTCAATGCCCTATCCGCTGTACTTCTGTTTTTAAGCAGTCTTCTAGTGCTTATCTATTTTTCACTTAAAACAAGAACAAGGATAGTCTAATAGAGGTCTTATGCTTATAAAACGATTATTTATTATCTTCTCCTGGGTTGCTCTCATTTTTACTATACTCTATTTTCCTAATTGGAAATGGATCTCTAGTAGAGAGAAAACGTTAAACGTTTTTACTTGGGGGGATATTTTAGAACCCTCAGTCATTGCTCAATTTGAAAAAGAAACTGGAATAAAAATTAATTTAAGCTACTACTCATCCAATGAAGAGCTGATTGTCAAGTTAAAAGCTACTGAAGGATTCGGATACGATCTCATTATTCCATCCGATTACGCTGTAAAAGCATTAGCAGATGAGGGCTTGTTAAAAGAACTCGATAAAAACCAGCTCCATTTTTGGAAAGATATAAACCCCTTGCTACTTAACCATTTTTTTGATTCCAACAATCATTTTAGCATCCCCTTTGAATGGGAGGTGTTTGGACTAGGCTTCGATAAAGATTATGACAAAAAAAACCCTCTGGCCTCGAGCTGGAAAATGATTTTTGAACCACAAGGTTATAATATTGCCATGTTAAACGATCCCATTGAGGTGATCGCTCTTACTGCTTTTTACCTTTATCAAACGGTAGGATTTGTAAATAACCAGCAAATAGAAGAAATAAAAAATCTGCTTATCCGTCAAAAAAAATGGGTAGAAGCCTATGCCAGTTTTCGAGGTGACTATTTTATCGCCACTAAAAATTGCCCTGTAGTCGTTAGCACTAGCTCATATATGCGACGCAGTATGAACCAATTTCCCTTCATTGGCTTTATGATCCCTAAAGAGGGCACATTCATTACTATTGAAAACCTGTGTATTCCAAAAGCCAGTTCTAAAGAAACCCTCACTTACCAATTTATTAACTATCTCTTCCGCTATGAATCGATAGAGAAGCATTATCAAACTTTTGGATTTTTCCCCTCCCTATTAACTCATTTAGATCTTATTGAAAAAGATCCTGCTATTAGAAAGTTAGTGATCTCCTCTCCAGAAGATTTCAAAACATATCACTTTATACAAAATATCGTCTCCCCTCAAACTCTACATGACATGTGGATAGAGATTAAAACTAATTAAAACTAATACCATTCGCAGGAAGTAACTTCATATTTCGGCACTTTGAAATATGCAGTTGCTTTCCTGCGAATAGTAATACTTTATTGCGGCTTACAGGGAATTTTAAAGACACTTATAGACCAGCCAAGAACGGTAACTGGTTCTGGTTCTGGACTACCTGAATTGGTAATGACAATCGATAAATTAGTTCCTGCTGGGACATTTTCCAAGATCCCTGTACCGCTAGCAGAGATAATGAATCCGTAAGGTAGCGTTACTACACTGCCAGGATTGGATGTAGGATTTATTGAGTCAAACGTATCGTTCAAAACGAGAAAAATAGGAGTAATAGGTGTATATTCTGGATCGTTATTTAATAATACGACGTCAATACTTGCTGAATAATTTCCTGGCTCATCGATTCGTAACCCGGTAGGGGTTAAAGCCACATTACCTTGTGTAGAACCGCGAATTCGATTTTGAGAAAGGAGACTAACGTTAGGAAAGGGGGCAGTATCTATAACGTACCACTCAGCGGGACCTCCAGCAAAGCCGGCTTTGCCTAAATGACAACACTCCGAGCGAAAACCACGTTTTTTTTTCTTGCACTGATGCTTTGATTTTTTCCAGTACTCAGTCAGCATAGAAGGAGTCGCTTCTTTTTCTTCCCATAAGATAGAAGTGCTATAGTTTTCTCTATTTATTGTAGGTTCATCTTGAGAAAAATTGGCTATTATAGAAGAATGTAAGAAAATAAAACACCATAAGTAACTTTGCTTAATAAATTTCATAATGATCTCCTTTATAAATGAAATTTTGTAATAGTTTCAAAAACTCTCAGCTAATTGTTGATCTAAGAGAGGCACACTTAGGAATTTTCTAGTGTGCCAAATTTTACTATTTAAAAATAGATTTTAAAGAAAAAATTGAGAATTTAATAAAAAACGCTTGCACTGTAATACAAACAGAATAATTCCGGTAGGGAGTTATTCCCTACCCGAATTCCTTTTTGAAAATAGGTCTATTTAGCCTTTTACTTTTTTCTTTTCAATGTAGTCCACTACATCGCCTACTGTCTTTAATTTTTCTGCTTCTTCTTCAGATATCTCAAAACCAAAGCGCTCTTCAAAAGTCATAATTAGTTCAGTTAAATCTAGTGAATCGGCATTTAAATCTTCTACGAATGATTTTTGAGTAGTGACATCTTCAGCATCCACGCCTAATTGTTCTACTACAATATCAATCACTTCTTTTTCAATTGACATACATATCCTTAAGGTTAATAAAAATAAAAAAAACTACATTACCATTCCACCATCTACTGTCATTACCTGTCCAGTAATATAGTCTGATAAATAGGAAGCGAGAAAAATAGCCGCATGGGCAATGTCAGATGTTGCTCCTAAACGGTTCATGGGAATCTTTTGCAGAATTGCTTTTTTTTGCTCTTCGGTCAGCTCATCTGTCATACGAGTTTGAATAAAACCGGGTGCAATGCAGTTAACACAAATATGGCGACTGGCCACTTCCTGAGCCAGAGCCTTAGTAAAACCAATCATGCCTGCTTTAGAAGCAGCATAATTTGCCTGACCTGCATTTCCCGTTAAACCAACCACAGAAGAGATGTTGATAATTTTACCTCTTTTTGCCTTAATCATCCCTCTTACAAGAGCTTGGCAAGTATTGTATACTGATTTTAAATTTACAGACTGAACCATATCCCAATCTTGTTCACTCATTTTCATTAAAAGCGTGTCTCGGGTAATTCCAGCGTTATTGACCAAAACATCTACACTGCCAAATTTAAGCAGAAGGCTTACTATAGCCTCATCTACGGCTTTTTTGGAAGCGATATCCAGTATATAATAGCAAAAGCTTTGAGAGGAACTCATTTTAACAGATTCCATCTCTGCAATCACTTCTTCAGCTCTAGCTTCATGAGTACCAAAGATCGCGACATGAGCACCTTGCTGAGCAAAAGCAATCGCAATAGCTCTGCCAATCCCCGCTGTACCTCCGGTTACAATAGCCTTTTTATCCGCTAAGAGTTGCAATGAACCTCCCAAAAATTTTCTAAGCCTTCTAAATCACTCGTCTTTTCTAGGCTATAGGTGGGTGCTGTGACTCCGATACGTTTATTCATCCCGGTCAAGGTCTTGCCAGAACCTATTTCAATAAAACCTTCTATCTTCTGCGCCATCATAGCTCTAATACCTAGCTCCCAACGCACGGGATGAGTGACTTGTAAAATCAGATACTCCCTTATTTTTTCTAGGTCTGACACATAATCACCAGGCACATTCATCACAAGTTCGATCCCTGTTTCTCTTAGCTCTAAGGCTCGAACATAGGGTTCTAGCCGATCTTGAGCCCCCTGCATAAGTCCACTATGAAAAGCACCTGAAACCTCTAAAGGAAGAGCACGTTTAGCGCCTTTACTTAATAGAGTTTCCACTCCTTTTGCTATTCCAGATTTATCCCCTGCAATCACTACTTGACCCGGACAGTTAAGATTGGCTACCCAAACCAGATGAGGAGGGTTTAAATTCTTGATAATTTCCTCGACTTTCTCTGATTCCATACCTAAAATCACTTGCATAGACCCTTCTCTCTGGGTACAAGACTCATGCATAAATTGTGCTCTAGCTTGCACCAGCAAAAGGGCCTCTTTAAACGAAATTTTATCTGCTACAGTTAAAGCAGTATACTCTCCTAAGCTTAATCCTGCACAAACAGAGGGCCTTATATAGGGTATTTGCTGCTCTAATGTGCGATAAATAGCCATGCTTACAATGTAAATCGCTAATTGGCTATTTTTAGTTAGTTTCAGCTCATGTTCTGAACCCTCAAAAATCAGTGCTGAAAAATTTTGAGATAAAAGGTCATCTGCTTCTAGAAAAGTCTGACGAGCCACCTCATACTGCGTATAAAAATCTTTAGCCATTCCAGGATATTGGCTCCCTTGACCCGGAAATAAAAAAGCACATTTATTCATCCGCTTCTCCATAGGTTAAGACAGAGGCTCCCCAAGTAAGTCCTGCCCCGAAAGCCACTAAAACTAAGTTTTCTCCTGCTTTTAATTGATGACTTTTTAGCAGCTCATCTAAGGCTATACCTACGGAAGAAGCTGACGTATTGCCATATTTATGCAAAGTAAGAAATACTTTTTCCATAGGCACCTGAAAACGCTTTGCCATTGCGTCAATAATGCGAATATTAGCCTGATGAGGAATCATCCAGCTAATTTGATCCTCTCTTATACCTGAACGCTCTAAACATTCTTTAGCAGCAAATTCCATACGGCGAACGGCATGTTTAAAAATTTCATTACCACCCATGTGAATATAATGTTGGTTGGCAGTGACCGTCTCGAAACTAGCGGGGTTACGAGCTCCTCCTGCCGGTTGAAGTAACAAATCGGCAAATTGCCCATCGGCACCTAAACAGACATTGTTAATCAAGAGCCCTCTCCCTTTATTAGAAACAACACAAGCGGCTGCACCATCTCCAAATAAGATACAAGTACTGCGATCTTTATAATTTACAATAGAAGAGAGTTT
>Ga0157376_10003893_pt1 | contig 10323 bp, 10 predicted proteins | sample M45metaG_FD_121801 | JGI IMG/M metagenome (GOLD analysis project Ga0157376, IMG submission 121801) | Miscanthus rhizosphere microbial communities from Kellogg Biological Station, Michigan, USA - M4-5 metaG | ecosystem: Host-associated > Plants > Roots > Rhizosphere > Soil | place: USA: Michigan... | reverse complement strand
TTGTTGTCCTGGGCCGGTTTGCCACTCTTGCGGAGCGTGATCGGCAGTGGGGTCAGCTTTGGCGATCTGTCGCCGTGGGCGATCCTTGGCGCCGCCATTATCCTCGCGCTATTGCTGGGGGTGTTGGCAGGATATTATCCCGCCCTGCTGGTGTCGCGGCTGAGGCCCGTGTCCATTCTCAAGAGTTTTAGCAGTCTGCGGATCAACCCGCGGTTCTCCCGTACCCTGGTGGTGGTGCAGTTCACTTGTTGCGTGGTGTTGATGACGGCGGCGTTTGTGATCGACCGGCAGATGACCTTTGTGATGCATAAGAACCTCGGTTTCGATAAGGAGCAGGTGCTTGTGATCCATAACCCGACCTGGGACAGGACGTTCACAGTAAACACGCGGGACCGGCTCTATGCCTTCGCGCATACGTTGCCGGCGGTGACGGGCTATTCCAGCATGACCGGTGGACTGACGGGTAACGGCAATACGAATGGGTTCAAGTTGAACGGGAAACAGGAGTGGATGAAGCAGATAGCGGTGGACTTTGGGTATTTCGATCTGCTGAAGTTGCCCATCGTGGAGGGGAGAGGATTTTCGAGGGACTATGCCATGGATACGGCGAAAAAGGTGCGGGCCTGCGTCGTCAACGAGACGCTTTGGAAGATGTTAGGTCCCGAAGCGAAACTGGGGGTGTATAATGTAGGGCTTTACGGCACGATCATCGGGGTGGTAAAGGACTATAATTTTGAAAGCCTGACCAAGAAGATCGAGCCGCAGCAGCATACGCTGGCGACCCGGGGGGTATCCGATTTCCTTTTCAAGGTGCGGCCCGGACAGATGCCGGCGACGATCGGCGCTTTCGAATCCGAGTGGAAGAAGGTGACCCAGAATTATCCGTTCTCGTATACTTTCCTCGACGCCTCTATCGCGCAGATGTATGAAGCGGACATGCGCGGGCAGCGGGCGATGCGGACGGCCAGCCTTTTTGCCATCGTGATCGCCTGTATGGGATTGTTCGGACTGAGCGCCATCGCCGCGGCCAATCGGGTGAAGGAGATCGGCATCCGGAAGGTGCTCGGGGCGAGTGTGTCCGGGTTGGTGAGGATGCTGGCGATGGGTTTTGTGTCGATGGTTGCGCTGTCGATCCTGATCGCCGTGCCGCTGGCGTGGTGGATGATGAATAAGTGGTTGGAGGATTTTGCTTATCGGATCACGATCCAATGGTGGATGTTTGGGCTGGTGGGGTTACTGTCGATCGTGATCGCGCTGGTGACGGTGAGTTTCCAGGTGGTGAGGGCGGCCAGGGCGAATCCCGTAGACGCATTGCGTAGTGAATGATCGATTATGAATTGATATTAAGGAACGTCGGAAGGCATGTGGTGTTGGATGAGGAGGAGACCGGCTATTTTATTTCCCTTTTGAAGATGCGGCGGTTGCCGCGGAAGGGGGTGTTGCTGCGCGAGGGGCAGGCTTGTAAGTATTTTTATTATGTCCATTCGGGAACGTTGCGGGCATTCTGCCAGGATGCCCGCGGGCGGGAGTCGACCATCATGTTTGCGCCGGCGGACTGGTGGGTGACGGATATGTATTGTTTTTTGAATAGGCGGAAGGCCATGATGACGATCGAGGCGTTGGAGGAAAGCGAGGTGTTCCAGATGAGCCGCGCGCAGTTTGACGAGTTGCTGGAGCGATCGCCGAAGTTCGAGCGGTGGTTTCGGGTGTTGATGCAAAATGCGTATACGCGGGAGCAGTTGCGGGCCATCGATAATCTGTCCCTGTCGGTAGAGGAACGGTATGTCTCTTTTGTGAAGAAGTATCCAGCCATCGCGAGTAAGGTGACGAAGAAGCAAATTGCTTCGTATCTGGGGGTTACGCCGGAGTTTTTGAGTGGCATCGTTGCGAAACTTAAGAAAGTTTAAGATTTGCTGTGGGGCGTTGCGCGTTCTTTGCCTAGCGGACCACAGGTTCGCTGGCCGAAGGCCCATCATAAGCCGCGCACCGGGATGGGTTATTTTTGGCTGTAACCCGAGACCGGTGCGCAAATATTATTTATGCTTATACTTATTGCTGGGCCGTATCGAAGCGGCACTAATGATGATCCGGAGTTGATGCGGCAGAATTTAGGGCGGCTGGAGGCGGTGGCGCTCGAGGTATTCCGGCTGGGGCATCTGCCGATGATCGGGGAGTGGGCGGCGTTGCCGCTGATGCGGATGGCCGGGTCGCAGGTTCCCGGAGATGCGGTGTGGGAGTCGATCCAGTATCCCGTGGCGCATAGCCTGCTCGAGAAGTGTGATGCGGTATTTCGGATCGAGGGGGCTTCGAAGGGGGCCGACCAGGATGTGCGGATCGCGCAGGAGCGCGGGTTGCCGGTGTATCGCCGGATGGAGGATATCCCCAAAAAATAAAGCGGAGTCGAAGACTCCGCTTTATTTTCTTTTTTTATTGTTGATGCGGGAGCAGCTGCATGAGGGTCTGCAGGCTATTTTTTTGCTGGTCCGCCATTCTTAACTCGACCGTCGTCTCCATCGTGCTGCCATGCACCTGGGCCGAAGTAAAGCTCAGCATATCGAAGAGCCCGAGGATGACCTGGGCCTGTTGATTCTTTTGCGACCCGGACATAACGGGCTTCAGGAACTCAGAGATGGCCTTGATATCGATGGCAAGCGCAAACGGGCTTTCCTTGACCTCCTCGGTCAACAGCCGGCTGGAGCCGCGGCCGGGTTTGCTGAAGTAGTCGTCGGCGGCCTGTTGATTGGGCGCGAGGACATAGGTGTCGTCATGGATCGCATAGGCGCGTTTCCATTTGCCGAGCAAGCCTTTGGCGGTGTCCGTGGCCGGTGCATTGGGATCTTTTATGAGGTGGATCACGCTGTTGACCTTATCAAAAGCCGCTTTATCCTTGACTGTGAAAATGAAAAAGAAGTCGGGTGTTCCCAGCCGGGGTTTCCCGAGCGAGTCGGTCGCCGGCTCCGGCGCTTTCCCGTTGTCGATGGCGGCGATGACGATATCACCCTTGAAGGCTGCGAAGATGTCCGATGTCTTGAGGCCGGATTTTGCCAGCACCGAATCCAGCATATGGAGCGATTTCCCCTTTTGTATGACCTGCATCATATTCAGATAGCTTTCCATATCCAGGTGAAGGGTGGCCAGTCCCAACAAGTTGCCCGGAGGGAGATGTTCGACGAGGGCGGTCTTCATAGGCCGGCCTCCAAAATCAAGTTTTCCTATCGAATCGTAGATCACCCGGGTGCGATAGGTGATCTTGCCCGCGTCGAACCGGAGGGCGCCTACCGTGCGGGCGAAATTATTTTTCATTTGTTCAGAGGCTTTCAGGAGCGCCGGATTCATTGGCGGCCGCGCTACCTGCATCATGGTCGTTGCGAAACCCAGGCCTGCATTCATGCGGGTGTAGAGGTGGAAGTCCGCGTCGTCGGCAAAACCTTCCCGGAAGAAATTATCGGTGACATAGGGGCTGTTGTCGAATCCTTTCAGGGCGGCTACTGCCTTGCGGGCCGACGCGAGCATGTACTTGTGAATGGCGACCTCACCGGAGGGCCGGGTGTCGGTCTTGGTAGCCCCGGTAGCGACGGGCGCCTTTACAAAGGTCATGACCATCACCTTGTCATTCCAGGCCAGGGTTGTCTTCTCCAGGGTGGCGGTACGGGGTTTGCCCGGGTGGATGACCAAATTGCTGTTGGTGGTGTTCGGCTTGTTGCCTTCCCTGAGGAGTTTGATCAATTTTGCCGAGTCGGACACGGCAAAAAGAACGGTGGTATACTGCGGGCTATCCGGTCGGGTGGTGTTGGACTGCGCGATAAGGATACCCGGACCGGCATCGACGCCTGCCTGTGCCGGGTCGGAGAGATAGTTCACCAGCTTCTGCACATCATCCTTTTTCGGCGCTACCGCGGAAAGGGATTTCCAGTCGATGTTGGTGGACAGCTTGCTGAAGTTGATGTGGAAGACTTTGTCCGCATCCGCGGGAATGTGACGGTAGAGCGGGTTGTCGGCGGACTGGGAATGAACGAGGTTACTGAACAGGGTTGCGATCAGGAATGCCGAAAGGCGGGGGATTTTCATGGTTAATGTTTAATGGTGCTCAAAGTACAAAATTTTCAAAAGTCAGCGAGACCTGTTCGCCCGTGGCAAGGTTCTTTTGCTTTACCGTACGGGTAGCCAGTTCTTCGCTGCCGAGGATAACGACATAGTGGGCGCCTTTCTTATCCGCGTATTTGAATTGTTTGTCGAATTTGGCCTGTTCGTGATAGAGTTCGGCGGAGATTCCTTTCGCCCTGAGTTGCTGCATGAGGCCGAAGGCGGCTTTTGCTTCTGCTTCGCCGAGGTTGAAGAAGAGATATTCGATGGGGTTGTCGATGCCGGTGGGGAAGAGCTGGAGTTCTTCCATGACATCATAGATGCGGTCGACGCCGAAGCTGATGCCCACGCCGGGGATGCCCGGGACGCCGAAGGTGCCCGTGAGGTCGTCATAGCGGCCGCCGCCGCCGATGCTGCCCATCTGGACGCCGAGGGCTTTCACCTCGAAGATCGCGCCGGTGTAGTAGTTGAGGCCGCGGGCGAGGGTGAGGTCGACGACGAGGTCCGGGGCGCCGGGGTAGGAGAGGATGGATTCGAGTTCGGCGATGCCGGTTGCGCCGGTTTGGCTGCCGGCTCCGAAGAGCGTTTTCAGGGCGGTGAGTTTTTCCGCGTTCGAGCCGGTGAGGGCGAGGTATTGTTCGATGACCCTGACCTGGTCGAGGTTGAGGCCGCGGTCGACGAGTTCCGCCTTGACCTTTTCGATGCCTATTTTATCCAGCTTGTCGATGGCGACGGTGATGTCCACCATTTTGTCGGCGCCGCCGCAGACTTCCGCCAGGGCGGCCAGGATCTTCCGGTTGTTGATGTGGATCTCGACTTTTATTCCCAGTTTCCCGAAGGCGGTGGCGTAGATGCTGGCCAGTTCGACCTCGTTGATAAGGGAGTGGCTGCCGACGACGTCTGCGTCGCATTGATAGAATTCGCGGTAGCGGCCTTTCTGAGGGCGATCGGCCCGCCACACGGGTTGCATTTGATAACGCCGGAACGGGAATGTCAGCTGGGTATGGTTCATGGCTACGAAGCGGGCGAAGGGGATCGTCAGATCGTAGCGAAGGGCGCGTTCCGTAAGTGCGCTGTCGTTCTTTCCGGTGAGGACCTTTTCGAAGGCTGTTTTTGCCTTTTCGATGTTTTTGGGATCGCCGAGGCCATTATTGAGAATTTTAAAGATCAACTTATCTCCCTCCTCCCCATATTTTCCCATGAGGGTGTCGAGGTTTTCCATGGCGGGGGTTTCGAGGGGTTGGTAGCCATAGGTTTCGAAGACGGCGCGGATGGTATCGAAGATGTGGCGCCGTTTGCGGACGGTGGATGGGTCGAAGTCTCTTGTGCCTTGGGGAAGCGTGGGTTTGTTCTTGCTCATGCGAATTAGTTAGTGGGTGGGCCGGATGGATGTAGCGGCCTGACTGTATTTGGCGACGATGCTTTCTGCGGCGGCGTCGATCATTTTGTATACTTCGTGATAGCCCGGTTCGGGTCCGTACCAGGGGTCGGGGACGTCTTCGTCTTTGCCCGGATGGACCTCGTTCATCAGGAGTTCGACTTTGGAGGGGTCAAATTTGGGACCGGCTATGCGGCGCATATCGTCTATGACGTCGCCGGCCATGGCGTATATTTTGTCAAAGCGTTGAAAGTCAGCGGCCGTGAAGCGGCGGGCACGTTGACGGCTGATGTCGAGGCCGTTGTGGCGGGCTACTTTTTGCGAGAGGTGATGGGGGGCTTCGCCGACGTGGTAGCCGTTGGTGCCGGCGCTGTCGATGGTCCAGTTGAGGCCGGCGGCGCGGGCTTTTTCTTCGAGGATGCCTTCCGCCAGGGGGCTGCGGCAGATGTTGCCGAGGCAGACCATGAGAAAGGAGGACGGGGAAGATTTTTCCATGGGCGCGAAGGTACGGAATCCGGCGGTTCAGGGGCGGGGGCCTCAGTGTGCGGCGAGGGTGACGGGGATGTTGGTGAGGTGTCCGTCATTGATGGCGACGACGGTGCCCTGGTTATAGAGAAGGGCGGAGAAGGTGGCGGAAACAGAAGGATGGGTGAGCCGCCTGTGGCAGCTCTGTTCGTGAATGGTTAATATCGGACCTTCGGTCGAACCGCCTCCGGCGGTTCCTGCAGTTTGTGGTGTGAAGGAAGTTACAAATTTTTGCGCAAAGGAGGGGAAAAGGGCGGCAGAATTGTGGAATGAGGGCGGGCGGCGCATCTATTTTAGCGGTAACAGCGTGTATTTTAATGAATGCGGATGGCTGTTTTTAAGGTTATTTGCTTAATTTGCCCGGCCAAGAGTTGCGAGCCGGGCGTAACTAAAATAAATTAGAAAAAAATGGCAAACGAGCATCCTGAAGCTTCGAAAGGGGGGCCGGGGCCGGACGAAACCGGAGGGGCAACGAGGCCCTATGTGGAGCGGAGCCGGAAGAAATCGTATGAATTGAGGCGCGCCATCCTGGATTACGGAATGGGAGTGATCATCTTCGTCATCGGGATCGTTCTCCTGGTGGCGCCGAAGTTGGGACTGTCGGTACAGATCGATGATACGATGCGTTATTCAATGGGGGGGCTGTTCCTGCTGTATGGGGGATTCCGGATATACCGCGGAAGGCAGAAAAATTACTATAACAATTAATGGACGGGTATTTCCGGTAATATATGATGGGTATTGGTAAAGGCATTCTGATCGGCATTGTTGTTTGTACACTATTGGGCGGCTGCGCCAGTAAGCAGCCCAAGGTGGCGCAGGAGACGGCTACGAGCGGGACGATCCATATCAGTGTCGACGAGTCGTTCAAGCCTGTGATCGACTCGCAAATCAAAGTGTTCGAGTCCTCTTTTCCCAACGTTCACATTATCGCCGATTACCGGTCGGAAGCGCAGTGTTTGCGGGACCTGACCACGGATAGCACGAGGCTGATCCTGGTGACCCGGGGGCTGACGCCGGAGGAGGGAAATTTCTATAACGACTCCTTTCATGTCCGGCCGACGTTTGGCGTCCTGGCCTTTGATGCGATAGCCGTGATCGTGAATAAGGAGTCGAAGGACTCCATTTTCGAGATGAAGGATCTGCAGAGTATGTTGAGTGGGGCGGACACGAAGCATTTGCCGGTGATGGACGGGGTATCGGCGACGAGTACGGTTCGATACGCAATGGATTCGATCCTTGGGGGGAAGCCGTTGGGGAAGAATGTGACGGCGGCCCGGAGCAGTGAAGACGTGATCAATTATGTGGCAAATAATCCCCGCGCTGTGGGATTTATCGGTGCAGGCTGGATTGCTGACAGGAATGACCCCGGCGATACGAGCTTCAATAAGAACGTGATAGTAGCGGCTGTGCGGTGTAAAGGCTGCCTTGGCCAGACCTATGTCAGACCCTATCAGGCAAACATTGCGCTGCAGCGGTATCCACTGGTGCGGAGTTTGTATTATATCCTAAAAGAGAATTTCAGTGGAGTGGGGAACAATTTTGTCAATTTTCTGCAGTATGAACGCGGACAATTGATCTTTAGCAAGGCTTATTTATGGCCGGCGGGAATGCATTTCGAGATCAGGGATGTTCAAATGACCAAGTAACTACGGAAAAAAGCAGAATATTAATTTCACAAAAGTTTAAACCAGATTTCAATAAATTTACACACTTCTAAACAACGACTACGTAATGAAGAACAAGATGCGAATCGGCTTTCTACTGGTGGCAAGCGTTGCAGGTCTCTGCAATATAGCATTAGCTCAGACGGTGGAGCAGGGGAAGCAATTCCTCTATTATCAGCGTTATAAGAGCGCTAACGACGTGTTTGACAAGATCCTGGCTGGGAATCCCAATAATATAGATGCGGTTTACTGGAAAGGGCAGACCCTTTTGGCGCAGCATGACTCGATCGCCGCGGGCGATCTCTATTCCAAGGCTTTGCAGACGAATGGCAATGCGCCGATGCTGCTGGCGGGAATGGGTGGTGTGGAATTGAGGCTGGGCAAGAACCAGGACGCGAAACAGCGTTTCGAGACGGCGATCAGCCTGACCAAGGGGAAGGATATCAACGTGCTGGATGCGGTTGCGGACAATAATATCGATGCCCGGAGCGGGGATGCGCAATATGCCATCGAGAAGCTGACCCTGGCGACCCAGCAAAAGAATTTTCACAATGCGGAGACCTATGTGCTGATGGGCGATGCTTACCGGAAGCTGATCGATGGTGGTAATGCCGTACAGTCTTATCAGAAGGCGCTGACGATCGATCCGAAGCTGGCTGAGGCGAAGTATAAGATCGGGAAGATCTATGAGACGCAGAAGAACTGGGAGTTCACTCTTCCGGCCTACCAGGACGCCGTCCAAATGGACCCGAACTATGCGCCGGCATACTATGCCTTATACACCTATTATTTCGAGCATGGTGATCTCGAGAAGACAACCGACTTCCTGAACAAATATGTTGCGGTGGCCGACCAGACGCCGTCGCTGAAATATGATCAGACGGCGCTGCTGTATGTAGCCAAGAAATATGATGAAGGTATTGCCGCTTCGAAGGCTGCGGTGCAGGCCGAAGGGGACAAGGTTTACCCCAAGTATTACCTGCTGCTGGCTCTTTGCTATGATGGCAAGAATGACAGTGTCAATGCCAAGCAGAATCTGAATCTGTATTTCCAGAAGCAGAAGCCGGAAGAGATCATTGCGAGTCAATATGCCTTCCAGGGTAAGGTGCTGACGCGTTTTCATGAGGATAGCGTGGCGGCGATCGCTGCGTATATGAAGGCGATCAATATGGACACGGTGCTGAAGAATAAGCTGGATATTATCAAGGAGGCGGCTAATTCCTCCAAGGCACTGGGAGCCAAGGGCGCTTATGCGTACTGGCTTGGCGTGCAATACCCCTATCTCCCGAACGCGAATCAGAACGATCTTTACAACTGGGGTTTTGCGAACTACTCCGCAGGCAATTATCAGGCGGCGGACAGTATCTTCTGCGGGCTTTATGAGACGAAGTATCCGAATGAAATATTCGGTTATCTATGGTGTAAGAACTCCGCGCTTGCGTTGGATGATTCAGTCTGGACGAAGGGGCTGCCGATAGAGGCTTATCAAAAGCTGGGCGCGATCGCCCGGAGCCTGGATTCTACGGCCAAGGCGGCGAACAGCGGGGATTCCATCAAGTATAAGCGATATGTCGTGGAGTCCTATTCTCAGCTGGCAGGTTATTACAATAACCAGAAGAAAGACAAGGAAACGGCGATCTTTTACCTTGATCAGTGGATCGCGGTGGACCCGGCGGATCCGAATCCGAGAAAATTCAAGGAGATCCTGAGCCGCAAGCCCGTGGCACCGGCCAGACCGGCGGCGGGTGCAAAGAAGACCGGGGCGAAGTAACCGTAAGTACGTAATAAATAATTGACAATAAGGAGGCCGGCGCGAATTAAATAGTCGCGCCGGTCTCTTTTTTTTGCTTGGAAATCCGGAATGCTGGCTTATTTTTGCCGGTGAAATCCTTTATTATGGACATCACCCTACTGCAAGTAGCAACCCCCAGTCTGAATAATTCCTCCAGTTATTTTCCGATAGGTGTCCAACTTTTGTTCGCGCTTGGCTTTGTAGGCGCAGTCCTTGGCGTGACCCATCTGCTGGGCCCCAAGCGGAAGACTGCGGAGAAACTCCAGAACTTTGAAAGCGGTATTGAAGCTGTCGGGAATGCGCGGCATCCGATGGCCATTAAATATTTCCTGGTAGCTATTCTGTTTGTGCTTTTTGACGTGGAAGTCATCTTTTTTTACCCCTACGCTGTAAATTTCCGGGGATTGGGGTGGAGCGGCTTCGTTGAGGTGTTATTGTTCGTTGGCTTTTTTCTTGCAGGTTTTATATATATTCTGAAGAAAGGAGCGTTGACTTGGGAGGACTAGCGAGCGCGAGCGAAGCTAGGGAGCGAGGAGGACCGTAGCGGAGCAGGTCCGACGAAGCTCGTAGTGTGATAACATTAAATATTTTGAGTATATGGCACGTCCGGTAAGGTTCAATATTCATCCCATTCAGGCCGATGTTAAAGATAACATCAGCCTTGCCAATATGCCCGAGGGTTATACGGGCGAGGGCTTTTTTACTACCAATCTTAGCAGTGTGGTGGGGTTGGCCCGGAAGAATTCCATTTGGCCGATGCCTTTTGCGACTTCCTGTTGTGGTATCGAGTTCATGGCGACCATGGCGAGTCACTACGATCTGGCGCGATTTGGTGCGGAGCGGCTGGGTTTTTCGCCGCGGCAGTGCGATCTGCTGAT
>Ga0157376_10003890_pt1 | contig 10326 bp, 6 predicted proteins | sample M45metaG_FD_121801 | JGI IMG/M metagenome (GOLD analysis project Ga0157376, IMG submission 121801) | Miscanthus rhizosphere microbial communities from Kellogg Biological Station, Michigan, USA - M4-5 metaG | ecosystem: Host-associated > Plants > Roots > Rhizosphere > Soil | place: USA: Michigan... | reverse complement strand
TACTTAATCATTGTTCGCTTACTCCTGGGCGCAGGCGAAGCCATCATTTACCCGGCATCCAATCGGTTCGTTGCACACTGGATTCCCTCACAAGAGCGGGGACTTGCCAACGGACTGATCTTTGCTGGAGTTGGAGCTGGAACTGCAATCGCGCCTATTTTTGTGACGTTTCTGATGATCCATTACGGGTGGCGATGCCCTTTTTGGGTGAGCACAATCCTTGGGCTGGCTGTCGGCGTTGTGTGGTACGTTGCAGCCCGCGATGTACCGGAGCAACACCCACTCGTCGCTGCAGAGGAACTGGCATACATTCAGAAGTACCGCACTCCAGCATCCAACGCCGATCCAGTTTCCGCATTGTCCGAGACACCGACTCGGAGTGAAACATTCGTAGGCAGTTTGGCGCAGATTGTCGTGAATCGAAGTCTTCTCGCGATCACGCTCAGCTACTTTTGCTTTGGTTATGTGGCATGGATCTTCTTCAGTTGGTTCTACATTTATTTGTCAACGGTACTTGGGTTAGAACTCAAAGCGAGTGCCCTATACAGTACGCTTCCGCCACTAGCGATCGTGATCTGCAGCGTGAGTGGTGGCGCTATCAGTGATGCGCTGACGAAAGCATATGGCAAGCGTGTTGGACGTTGTGGAGTGGCGGCCAGCGCATTGGTATTGGCCTCGCTGATACTGGTGGCTGGATCGCAGGTGCGCAGTGCTCCCCTCGCTAGCGTCATTTTGTCCGCAGGCGTTGGCGCACTTTACCTTGCACAGAGCGCCTATTGGTCCGTTACCGCGGATATCGCAGGAAGCCGTGCGGGTTTTGCGTCCGGGTTCATGAACATGGGCGGCCAACTGGGAGGAGCACTAACGGCGACGCTGACGCCGATCATCGCGCAAAACTATGGATGGATTTCCTCGTTCCTTACAGCAGCAGCCTTGATCGCGATTGGAGGACTGGCGTGGTTTCTGGTTGAGCCAGATGAGAGACTTGCTTTCGCCGAAGAGTCATCACACTAGCCTTTGTCGTATGTAAGATCGTTGGAACTCGCCTTTAGGACCGCGGCTCGTCGGGAGACGTTCGGCTAGTGGCTTCCTCATTCGTTATCAGCACGAACGCCGGAGAACTTCTTTCGGCTGAATCACATCGGTGGAGACAACCGTTCCACTGTAGTCGGATCACTCGTGTCAATGGCTCGCTTGATCAGAACCGCGGTGAGATCGTCTTGCTGTGGAGTTCCCTGGGCAAACTTCAGCACTGCGTCGTAAAGTTCCGCGATTACTACCTCCGGTTCGCGGTCGCTGAATTGTTGTAGGACTGCGGCGAGTCGTTCGGTTCCAAACTGTTCTCCCAAGCGATTCTCCCATTCAAAAAAACCGTCGGTGGCGAGAAGCACCATCTCACCGGACTTCATGGTGAACTTCAGCGGTACCGGGTCCCACAAATCGGGGAGGATTCCCAAGGGAAGTGCCTGGGCATCTAACAGCTGACACGATCGGTGATCCGCGGAGTAAACGAAAATCGGTGCGTGACCTGCTGAGAGAAGCTCGAGTTGGTCGTTGCCTTCTTCACATATCGCAGCGACAAAAGTTGCAAAACGCTCCGGAGTGAGGTCCTCGGCAAAGGACAGGTTGATGTTCTTGAGCATTGTTTCGAGGCGATCGCGCACATTGAAACTCGCGCGAGAATAGGCACGACACACTGAGGCCAAAATCGCAGGTCCAAGGCCGTGCCCGGTGACATCTGCCAGCACTACAACCCAGCGGCCGTCTGGCAACTTCTTCCAGTCGTAAAAGTCCCCACCAGTGTCGTCCGCGCTGCGACTCCACCCAGCAACTTCGAACCCAGAGATCTGCGGACGGAGCTTTGGCAGGAGGGATTGCTGGATGGAACGGGCAATTTGCAGTTCGTGTTCCACCTGTTTGAGTTGGTGCTGCGTCTCAGCTTCGCGCAGCGCGGCCTCAACGTGCGAGCGGATTTCGGCCGCAACGCCTGCGGCCAACGCACCCGTAATCAGAATCACAAATGCGTAATACTTCACGGCGGTCTGAGTCACGCTCAAGCCATCGGGTCCGGGGATAATGTTCCAACCTGTCAGGTACGCTGCCGTCAAGTAGCCGAGTGTAGACACAATCCCGCACACCCAGCAAACCTTCGGGTTCAATCGCAGAACGGACAAGAGAATGAATGGAAAGAAGGCCAGGACCCAGGGTGTCGCCAATGGTCGGTAATCGGGCAGCAGCCGAGTGCTGGCCAGAAAAGCAACCCCTATAGCGGGGAAAAGGCATTCAACGACCGTGCTGACGTACCAGGCCACGGCGGAGATGTCCTTGCCCATTTGCAAGTTCCGGTTCACGGCGCGATAGAGGCCTAATTCGAAGGCAATCACCAGAGCTGCCGCCACCAAACTCCAGCGGCTCATTGCCGATCCCAGCACGAATATGCGCACGATCGCGAGTACGGTAAAGAAGCACACGAACACAATGACGCCGACGATCCGTTTTTTTTCGCTTTTAAGCAGTGCTTGGCGGAATGCCGGCGATGCTTGGCGCATTCGTTGAATGGCGTGCTTCATTGTGAGTGATGGATTTGAAATCCTAGGTCTCCAGGCCAGACGAGTCAATGAGTCTATCGAATTTCAGCTGTCTGAACTAACACATGCTAGCGCATAACGACTTGGGCGGAGTACCTCTGTCGAATTTGAACCCTCGGAAGGGCTGGGATTGCAACTATCGCAAGTGAAGTCCGGGTAGCCGGTGAGGTCGGGAGATTTCGATGCTATTCCGCAGGATCGTAATTCAGGTTTTGCGCGAGCCATCGCTCGACTTCCGCTACGCTCATCCCTTTGCGTTTGCTGTAGTCGGCGACCTGATCACGGTCGATCTTGCCGAGGCTGAAATATCGCGAATCGGGGTGGGCGAAGTAGAGTCCACTCACGCTTGATCCTGGCCACATTGCGAACGATTCTGTGATCAGCATCCCGGTGTTCTTACGGACATCGAGCAATCGCCAAAGTGAACCCTTTTCCGTGTGATCCGGGCACGCAGGGTAGCCTGCAGCTGGCCTGATTCCGCGATATTTCTCTTGAATAAGGTCCGCGTTGCTCAAGCCCTCTTCACAACCATAACCCCATTCATCACGGACGCGTTTGTGCAGGCATTCGGCGAAAGCCTCGGCCAAGCGATCGGCGATTGCCTCCGCCATGATTGCGTTGTAATCGTCGTGTTTAGCTCTGAACGAGTCGCATAGCTCCGTTAAGCCAATCCCGCTTGTTACCGCGAATGCACCGATATAGTCGGGCAACCCCGTATCCCTTGGCGCTATGAAATCGGCGAGAGACCGGCACGGCTCGCTGCCTTCCTTATTCGACTGTTGGCGGAGAAAGTGGAAGCGTTCGAGGACTCTCTCACGGTTATGGTCGACGTACAACTCGACATCGTCGTCCACAGCGCTGGCGGGAAAGAAGCCGTACACGCCTCGCGCTGTGATCAATTTCTTGCTAATGATGACATCAAGAAGGGCGTTGCCTTCGCTTAAGACCTGGCGTGCCTGTGCACCGTGCTCTGGGTGCTCAAGAATCCGAGGATAAATTCCCTTTAGTCCCCAGGTATGGAAGAACGGGCTCCAGTCAATAAACTCACGCAGCGTCGCCAGGGGAAAGTTGTCCAGCACGCGCACACCGGTAAAAGCTGGCACGGGAAGATCTTCTGCGCGCCACTCGATCGGAGTTCGTCTTTCGCGAGCTGCCTCAAGCGATATGACGCTTAGCTTCGGCGCCGAGTGGGCCTTGCGGAGTGCATCGTAGTCGGCGCGATGTTGTTCTACAAAGGCGGATTTCCCTTCGTCGCTCAGGAGGCTGGTCGTCACGGGCACTGCCCGGCTGGCGTCGAGGATGTGGACCACCGGTTCGCTGTAATGCGGCGCAATCTTAACGGCAGTGTGCGCCCGGCTGGTGGTTGCTCCGCCGATGAGGAGCGGCAACTTGAAGCCTTGACGTTCCATCTCTCGTGCCACATGCACCATCTCGTCAAGGGACGGAGTGATGAGGCCGCTCAGTCCGATCAAGTCTGCGTTTTCCGCTTTGGCGCGTTCGAGGATCTTTTCGCAGGGCACCATCACGCCCATGTCGATCACTTCATAGTTGTTGCAAGCAAGCACGACGCCGACGATATTCTTGCCAATGTCGTGAACGTCACCTTTGACGGTCGCGAGTACTATTTTCCCCTGCGCCTTGATTGCTTCGCCAGCCGCAGCTCTAGCCTCCTTCTCGGCTTCCATGTAGGGAGTGAGGTGAGCCACGGCCTTTTTCATCACGCGGGCTGACTTGACCACCTGGGGCAAAAACATCTTGCCCGCGCCGAAAAGATCGCCGACCACACTCATACCTGCCATCAACGGACCTTCGATAACCAATAGAGGGCGGGTGAGCTTGACGCGAGCTTCCTCGGCGTCAGCTTCGATGTATGTGTCGATCCCTTTCACCAGTGCGTGACAGAGCCGCTCCTCGACCGTGCCATTGCGCCATTCTTCGGCCTTCTTTTCATTTACCGTCTTGCCGATGCCTTTCAGCTTTTCGCCGTAATCTACCAGTCGCTCGGTCGCATCAGGACGACGGTTCAACAACACGTCCTCAACCAGTTCCTTCAGCTCCGGCTCAATCTCCTCGTAGACTTCGAGCATTCCGGCATTCACAATGCCCATGTCCATCCCCGCCGTTATGGCGTGGTAGAGAAACGCAGAGTGAATCGCTTCGCGGACTTTATTATTGCCGCGAAAACTGAACGAGATGTTAGAAACTCCGCCACTCACCTTCGCGTGCGGCAGATTGGCCTTGATCCACCGCGTGGCGTTCATGTAATCGACTGCGTAATTGTTGTGCTCTTCCATGCCAGTCGCAACGGTGAGGATATTGGGATCGAAGATGACGTCTTCGGGCGGAAACCCGACTCCATCAACGAGAATGCGGTAAGCGCGCTCGCAGATGCGAATTTTATCGTCGTAGGTGGCAGCTTGGCCCCGCTCGTCAAAGGCCATTACAACCACTGCCGCCCCGTATTTCAGAACTTTCGCGGCATTCTGGCGAAACTTCTCTTCGCTTTCTTTCAACGAAATCGAGTTGACGATGCCCTTTCCTTGCATGCACTTCAGCCCGGCCTCGATGACCTCCCATTTTGAGGAGTCCACCATAAAGGGCACCTTAGCGACCTCTGGCTCACTTCCTAGCAATTGCAAGAACCGAGTCATGGCGGTGACGCCGTCGATCATGCCTTCATCCATGCAGATGTCGAGGACATTCGCTCCATTCTCGACCTGCTGGCGAGCGATGCTTACAGCGTCTTCATATTTGCCGTCTTTAATGAGTCTTGCGAACTTGGGCGAACCGGCGACGTTGGTCCGCTCGCCGATCATGATGAAAACGCCGGCCTGCTGAGTGAATGGCTGAGATCCCGAGAGACGGAGCGGTTTCGCCTTCGAGGGTTCGGCTGCACTTGTTTTGTTTGACTCGCTCAAGCTCGGCTCTCAATCTCAGTCAGGCGAGCCAATGATTCCTCAGTGAGTTGCGTGCACAACTTTCGCGGAGGCTGGCCTTCGAGTGCTTTCGCGATAGCCGCGATGTGCTCGGGTGTATTTCCACAGCAACCGCCGGCGATGTTGATCAACCCTCCCCGTGCAAAGTCGCTCAGATAACGGGCCATGTCTTGCGGACCCAGATCGAAGCCGGTTTCCGACAGCGGATTCGGCAGACCGGCGTTGGGGTAACACGAGACCGCAACGTCCGCCTTTTCCGATAGCTCCTCTAGAAACGGATACATTAGGTCGGGGCCGAGCGAGCAGTTGAGGCCCACTGACAGCGGTTTTACGTGCCGCACCGCGTTCCAGAATGCCTCAGTCGTCTGCGCCGAGATCATGGTTTCGCCGCCACGCCCCACCGCCGCCGAGACCATTACTGGCAACTCCTTGCCGTCCTCATCGAAGACTTCACGAATTGCGACGAGAGCCGCCTTGGCGTTCAGGGAGTCGAAGATTGTCTCGACCAAGAGAAGGTCCACACCTCCGGCGATGAGACCATGTACCTGCTGAGCGTAGGCTGTCCTTACCTGATCGAATGTGACAACCCGAAAGCCGGGATCGTCGGCATCAGGTGAATTTGAAAGAGAAACGGTCAGCGGTCCAATCGCTCCAGCCACAAATCGCTGACGCGAGGTTGCATTTCCGATACGATCGGCCCATTCTCGGCACTGCCGTGCCGACTGCTCATTAATGTCCCAGGTCAGGGTGCCGAGAAAGGTATCATCGATGACCTTTTGGTAGAACGCGGGATCCTTGCGGCCGCCACGCTCCCGTGGATCGTCTACAAAGAATTCGCTCTGAGTCAGGCTCGTGGCCCCGAAGGTGTTTGTCTCGATGATGTCCGCCCCCGCTTCCAGAAACCGGCGATGGATGTCGCCTATCATCTCCGGCTTAGTCAGCGAGAACAGATCACCATTGTTCAGAAGGCTCTTCGTCGCGTCCTTGAATCGCTCCCCTCGAATATCCGCCTCCGTCATGTCGTAAGTGCGGATGGTCGTGCCCATCGCTCCGTCGATGATGACGATCCGATTCTCCAGGATTTTTTCCAGAGGATGCTGGTGGCCACTCTTCATGTCTTTTTGATGACCTTAAGCCGCCTTCGATTCGGCTTTAACCTGGCTGCGCTTTCCAGAATCAAGGCTCATTTATTATAGCGAGTGGCAGGAAATTCAAGCGCCAGGTACGTGCCCACCGAAGTTATGGTGATGGCGTGTAAAGCTGGCTTCGAACCCTGAGGACTGACCGGCAAAACCTTCGTTCCAAGACCTTGACGCTTAAACTCTTCACGGGGAATTGAATAGTGCACTCCACAGCCTTCAACTATCGAACTGGCCGAATGCCATTTGTTGCGGCGGGCGCAGTCACAGGCATTGGCAGCCTGCCTCACAAGTCGGCTGCGTCGGCAGTTCGATCAGTCGCTGAATTCTCCCCGGAAGTTCCTTTTTGGCCGCAGTTGCCGCAACTATCGGAACAGGAGAGTATCGTCGGCCAGAGCCTTGGTATTGTGGAAAGCCTGATTGAACCTCGTATTGAAGGCTACGGTTACCAGGTGAAAGAAGACCAGATCGATTCTCTGCTTGAGATTCTTCACCGGAGTAACGGGGAGTTGAAATCGGCAAACGCGGCGGGGTTCGACGCGTTCGTAGAAGCATTGTCATCTCGTCTTTTTGATTCTGCACTCGCCATAAAGGGGCAAATCGAGGGGCCAATCACAGTATCATCGTACCTGTTCCATAAGGGGCGCCCGTTTCTCTCGGACGCTACACTTTTTTCGGCGATCGTTTTCCATATCTCGCAAATTATCGGCTGGCAGATTCATCGTCTGAAATCAGCTGGCCTGCCGGTGCTGCTGTTTGTGGATGAACCAGCGTTGTGCCTGGACGCACCGGCTGCGGCCCCTGTCCCAGAGGAATCGCGTCTCAACGCATTGGCGGCCATGCTGGAGGATGCTCGAATTAGCGGAGCCTATGCAGGGCTGCATTGCTGCGCGGCGCGTCCTTTTGAACGCATGTGCCGCGTACAGCCAGACATCATCTCGTTTGACGCCCATGAAGGCCTAGACTTGTTCTTTGCTGATTGGCATGCGTTAGACTTCATGCAACGAGGCGGAACGGTTGCGTATGGGATAGTGCCTACCCGGCCTGGAGTGAACGCGGTTGATTCAGCGAGCATCTTCCTTCGCTGGCTGAAAGCCGCGTCACTGGCGGGGGATCCGCAGATGTTCGCCCAACGCGCAATGATCACAGCCACCTGCGGACTCGGGCTGCTCGAAGCCTCCGCAGTGGCGGAATCATTCGGCGTCGCTCACAGCGTCGGCAAGCTGATTCGGTCCCTGGCAGGTTCACCAGAATTGGACGAGGAAGTAGCGCTGGGAAAATGATTCCCGATTGCACAAATCTGCCCAACAGCGGCAATCCAAAACGAACGCCGTTTATCAACTCAGATCACCCAAAATTCAGATCGCGAAGCTAAGGTTAGTCGAGGTCGGATAAGGTTTCTTCGTCGTGCTCAGAAGAAGCAATGATGGTTTCTGGCCTGCAGACTCAGGGCCGGTCGTTAACACTATCTTACGGGCGTACGTCTATGATCTCGTGGGGATGTTGCGCGCATGATGAGGTCGTACGACAGAGCTGAACTGCTCGCGGCAGGCGTGGGACCGGTGACGGCGAAGGAGCCGATTGCGTCTGAAACCTCGGAGGACGCGGCTTGGGTGGCTGCAGCGCGGGACGGCGACCGGGCAGCGTTTGGACGGCTCTATCAGCGGTATGCCCGGATGGTCCACGGAGTTTTGCTTGCGAGTATCCCCATTGGCGATGTTGACGACCTTGTCCAGGATGTGTTTCTAAGGGCACTTCGCCGCCTGTCAACGCTACGAGAAACCGGATGTTTTGGAGCCTGGCTGACGTCGATTGCTCGCAACATGGCGAGCGACTACCACCGGCGTTCGGTGCCCAAGGAGTCTCTGACGGAAGATGCATTGGACAATGAAGCCCAAGCCGGAACGTCGAGTGCAGATCAACGAGCGCCCGCCGCGCAGGTGCTCGAAGCAATCAGGAGCCTGCCCGACGCCTATCGGGAAACATTGGTTTTGCGGCTTGTCGAGGGAATGACCGGTCCGGAAATCGCCGTCCGGACCGGGATGACACACGGCTCAGTGCGGGTCAATCTTCATCGGGGCATGGAGCAGCTCCGCGCGAAGCTGAGGTCTGACGAAGGCCGCCATCGTCCAGAAATGGAGAAGTCGTAGTCATGGACACGGGGAACAAAAGATCTGAACACCAGGCACCGACCAGGAGAGATGACTATTTGTGGGATGGATCCGGCAGACTGGATCCCGAGATCCAGAGACTGGAAGGGCTGCTCAGCAAGTTTAAACACGACAGTCCCACTCCCACCTTTCCTGAAATCGTTCAAGATCGGCGATGGCCATTTCATCCATGGCGGATGCAGCTTCGTACAGCACTGAGCACTACAGCTGCTGCTTTGGCAGCGATCGTATTAATCACGTTCCTGTGGTTGAAGAACGAGCCCCCTTCCACTACGGTGGGAGGCTGGGATGTGTCAAGGTTAGAAGGAACGCCTCGAATCGGACGAACGGTAATTGACGGAAAAGAAGGCAAAGGCCTTCTCGGTGTTGGCCAGATGCTTGAGACCGACCGTGAATCGCGAGCGCGCATTCATGCGGACGACACTGGTCAGATCCAGGTGGAGCCGAGCACACGCGTACGACTGCTCAGCATGGGCTCAGGGTTGAAGCGAATTGCCCTGGATCGCGGGACCATTCATACCTACATCTGGGCGCAGCCCGGTCAATTCGTTGTCGACACCCCATCGGCGGTAATCGTGGACCTGGGTTGTGCTTACACTCTGGTGGTTGACGATTCTGGCGCGGGGATGGTGCGCACTTCGATGGGATGGGTCGGATTCAAACTCCACGGCCACGAATCATTCATACCGGCGGGCGCCGCTTGTGCGACCAGACCGAAGGTAGGACCCGGCACGCCCTACTTCGAGGATGCGTCCACCAAGTTCCGCGCGGCTCTGGCGAGATTTGATTTTGAGGACATTACGGCGGAGCAGCGTATGGAAGATGCGGCAATCGTGCTGCATCAGGCTCGCCGGCGTGATGCTCTCACGCTCTGGCATCTTTTGGCTCGCGTCGATGAGGGGCAACGAGTCCCTGTCTATGATCGACTGAACCAATTGGCCCCGCCACCTGCAGCAGTCTCCAAGGAAGGAATTCTTCGCCTCGATCAAGCGATGCTTGACCTGTGGTGGAACGAACTTGGATTTGACGATATCTCAGTTTGGCGTCAGTGGGAACGCTCCTGGACTGGAGCAAAGACGCCCGGCCAGGAAAAGTAATCCAGCAAGCGCTCAGTCCGCCCCGCACGCGCTTGTTAACAACCCTTCTTTTATTTGCGTCTCTTGGAACGTAGGCCGTCAAAAACGGGGAGCGTTCGGAATCTACATTTGCGTGAATTTTTGTCCCTGGCCGTCAGCGTCAATGACTCTCGGGATCGTTTTCACAAACTTCAAACGTATTCGGAAGGGTTCATCAATGAACTTCGCCAGCAGAAAATCTCTTGTGAAACTGGGACGGGGATCGCGGCTTTTCGGCGTTCTCGCGTTCGCGCTGCTAGGCATCTCACTGTCGGGTTGGCTCATCGCAGACGAGCAGCAGATGGCCACAGACCTCACGGTTCACGAGTGGGGAACTTTTACCGCAATTGCCGGCAAGAATGGTCGAGCAATGGAAT
>Ga0157376_10003888_pt1 | contig 10330 bp, 6 predicted proteins | sample M45metaG_FD_121801 | JGI IMG/M metagenome (GOLD analysis project Ga0157376, IMG submission 121801) | Miscanthus rhizosphere microbial communities from Kellogg Biological Station, Michigan, USA - M4-5 metaG | ecosystem: Host-associated > Plants > Roots > Rhizosphere > Soil | place: USA: Michigan... | reverse complement strand
CTCGCGTTGAATCGAGAACATGAAGTTGGCGGAGTACGGCGTCTTGTTCGTCGAGCCGAAGAACGGATCCGCGTTCACGGGCAGAAACTGCGACCAGTCGATGTGGGTGACCGGGTTGCCCGGCGATGCATTGAGCGGCGGGAACTGCTGCGGAAAACGCTGGCCGTTGTTGCTGCCGTCAGCCGCGGTGATGAACGGCGTGTCGAACAGCGGCGGAGCCGGGCTGAGATAGTTGTAGCCGTACGGCGGGACGCCGTACATGATGCCCGCGGAGAGGCCCTGGAAGGCGCTGTAGAACAACCCGTAGCTCGCGCGGAGGCTGGTCTTGTCGTTCGGTGAGTAGGCGACGCCGAGCCGGGGCGACAGGTTGCCGAACCGCGTCGGCGACAGGCCGCGGGCGATGCCCGTGTCGCCGGGAAACACGAGGCCGGGTGGCGCCCCCGGATAAACCGCCGACTGCTGATTGGCCACGATCGTCTGGATCTGGTTGTCGCGCTCGTACCACGGGGCCATGATGTCCCAGCGCAGCCCGTAGTTGACGGTCACGTTCGAGCGCGCGCGCCAGCTGTCCTGCGCAAAGACGCCGCCATATTGATTACGCAGATAGAAGATCCCGCCCGAGGACTGGATGTAGTTGCTCGGGACGCCGAGCAGAAAGTCCGTGAAGTCGGAGCCGGTCTCGGTACCGGCAAACGTGAACGTGCCGTTGAACGTCGCGTTCGGCTCCAGCCGGACCTGCTGGAACTGGTATTGGCCGCCGAACTTCAAGGTGTGAGCGCCCCACACTTTCGACACGGCGTCCGCCAGGTGCAGGGTATCGCCGGTCTGGTTGACGCCGGTGATGGTGACGCCCATCGTGAAGGTGTTGAATACCAGGTTCTCGACGCCTTCGAACTGGGGCGCGAGAACGACGATGCCGGGAGTGCCCGGACCGGTGACGAACCCCTGCGAGGCGACCGTCACGCCGAGGCCGCCGTTCGGCCGGCCCACATCGTTGTGGTTATGGGTGAGGCTGGCGTGAAAATCGTTCACCGTGTCGTGGCCGAACGGCTTGGCGTCTTCAAACGACCACAGCTGCGCCCGGCCCAGCGTCAACGCGTCGAAGCCCGGAACGTTGGCGCCGCCCTGCTGGCCCGGATAGGGATTGCTGAGGCGGTAGTCGTCGACGAAGTAGTAGCCGGTCATCAACCCGAGACGCGAGTTGCCATCGACCCGGAACGACCCCTTGTCGTCACGGACGGTTTGCGGGAACGCGCCGGTGGAGAGCGTACTGGGCCCGGCGTTCGGTTCGGGCATGTACTGGAGGATCTGGCGCGCCGGCGCCGAAAATGCGCGGCTCGGGACGAACGCGTTGGGAAAGACGCACTGTTGAGCGGTCGAGCAGCCGGGCAGGTAGTACGGTTCCCCGGCGGACACCGGGTAACCAAGCCGCTGCGCGAGAACGCCGGCCCAGTACGAACCGTTCACGTTGCCCGTCAACTGGTCGGCAATGCCGGAGAGATCGCCCGAGCGCTCCGCCAGCGACGGAACCGGGATATTGCCCGTCTCGATCCCCTGCGTCGTCCTCGTGGCCTGATAGTCCCCGAAAAAGAAGATCTTGCCCTTCCTGATGGGACCGCCGACCGTGCCGCCGGGCTGATGCTGCTCGAAGGCGGCCCGCTCCGGCGAGAAATAGTTGCGGGCGTCGAGATTGGTGTTGCGGAAGAACTCGAACAGGTTGCCGTGCAGCCTGTCGCTGCCGGACTTGGTGACCACGTTGACGATGCCGCCGTTGTAGTTGCCGTACTCGGGATCGAAGTTGTTGGTGAGCAGCCGGAACTCCTCGATCGAATCGAGGTTGGGGACGACGCCCGTCCCGCCGTTCATGCGCTCCTGGACGTCGCCGCCGTTGACGTAGAAGCCGTTCGCGGTCTCGCGCTGCCCGCTCACCGACACGATGCCGGGGTTGAGCCCGCCAGATGGGCTCACTGGCCCGGTGACGCCTGCCATGATGACGCTGTTGGACTGAATCGTGGTCATCGGGATCACGCCCGGTTGAATCGCCAGCAGGTCCGTGTAGCTGCGGCCGTTCAGCGACAACGTCGTCATCGTCGTGGAGGGCACGACCTCGCCAAGCTGGGTCGAGACGGCGTCCACGCGAATCGCGTTGACCGAGACCGTCACCGTCTCGCTCTGCCCGCCGACTTCCAGCGTGACGTTGATTTGCACCGCCCCGTCGGCGTCGACGGCGATGCCTGTACGTTTCTGCGTCTGAAACCCGTCGAGCTGGACGGTGACGTCGTAGCGGCCAACCGGGAGCTTCGGAAACGAGTACAGCCCCTGGCCGTCGGTCGTGGCGGTGAACGTCGTGCCGAGCACGGTGTTCGCGACCGTGACCGTCGCGCCCGGCACGACGCCGCCACTCGGATCCTTGATTGTTCCCGTCAGGCTGCCGCCGACCTGCGCGCCGACGGTCGTGCTCGAGTGCGCGGCGAGTGTCAGGGTAAGGAAGATGAAAAGAACCGATCGAAGCCGGCTGACCAGGACTCGCCTCCGGATCGAACGTAGCACGTCGCGCGCGCGACGTTGAGGGTTGGCGTGGTCACGTGCCGGTCAGTGACCGTTCACTGACAGTCGATTCGTTGCGAGATCGTAAGCTCGATATCTGGATCCCGTAAACGCGGCGCGATCACTGCACGCTGCCGGAGAAGCTGATCTGTCCTCGGCCCTGCGGCCCGTCCCACTCGACTGCGATGCGCCAGCGGCCGGCCATCGAGAATTCTCCCGCGGCCTCGTAGCGCCCGGGGACGTTGGTCCGCTTGACGTCAATCGTGCCGAACATCGGCATCCCGGGCATCGGCATGCTCGCGCCGGCCTTCACGGCGCCGACGTCCACCAGCGCGCCCGATTCGGATCGGAACTCCAGGACGAACGTATCCTTGCCGTGTCGGAGGGCCTCGTGATCGGCCAGCAGCACGACTTGCAGCGCGCCCGCCTTCACGCTCTCGAGTTGCGTCAGCGGCTTGCCCGCGCCGCCGCACCCGGCCGCGTTCACGGCCACCGCCATCACCATCGCCGCACACCATCGCATCGTCGTCACATCATCTCCCGCGCAAGGGCATCAACAAGATCCGGGCATCTGAACGGACACCACGGATGAGCGTTCCGGCCGGAAGCGCAATCGGCTTCCGGAAGAGAAACGGATGGCGTTCGCGCTCCGCGTACTCATACAACCAGACCAGCGGCTCGACGTCGCCGTCCGGACGCACGGCGACGACCTGCATCGACGCGCCGGCGGGCACGCGATCAGGATACAGGCCGTCGAGCGTCACCGCGCGCGTGAGCTTTGTCTCGCCGGTGACGGCGATCGCGCCTTTGGGAACTGTAAAGGGCGCCGGTTTGTCGAACTTCGGAACCGGCGGCAGCGATTTGGCGTTGTTGCCGCGGGTGATGCCGCCTTCGACCCAGTCGGCGACGAGCCCGATCTGCTCCTGCGTCAGCCCCGTGTCGTTCCTGAAGTTGCCGAAGCCTTTCACGGCGCCCCAGGGAGGCATGCGCCGCGCGAGCACGCTGTCTTTCATGGCGGACGCGTACGGCTGGGCCTCCTTGAAGGTCATCAGGGAAAACGACGACCCGCCCTCGCGATGGCACGACGCGCAGCGCTCGTAGACAATCCGCGAGATCTCCCGGTTCCACGTGATCGGCGCCCCGTTGGGGTCGTGCGCGCGCAGGTTCACGGCAGCCGCGAGCAGGACGGCCAGAAAGAAAATGCGGCGTTTCATGGCAGTACAATTGACCGATGCGCGCGCTCACGATCGGCGGCCTTCTGCTGGCACTCGGCGCCGCCGGCGCGTGCAGAGGCGCAGCAGAGGCTCCGCCGCTGGCCGCAGACGCGGCGGCGCGGCGAACCACGAAGACGGCCACGCCGAATCCGTCCGTCGATCTCGCCTACGTCTGCCCCATGGATCGCGAGATCCGGTCGAGCGGTCCAGGCAAATGTCCGCGGTGCGGCATGGAACTGGTCGCCGGCGTCCCGGACCAGACTGAGTATCACGTAGACCTCTCGGTGATGCCGCGACCGGCGCGCCCCAACGAAACGGTCCATCTCACGTTCGCGGTCTTCGACCCGTGGAAAGACAGGCCCGTCGACAAGTTCACCGTCGTTCACGAAAAGCTCTTTCACACCTTCATCGTCAGCCGCGACTTGCAGTTCTTCGTCCACGGCCATCCGGTCTGGCGCGACGGCGCGTTCCATTTCGACATCGCGCTTCCCAAACCCGGCATGTACCGCGTGCTCGGCGACTTCTACCCGGAAGCCGCGGCGCCTCAACTCGTGTCCGAGACGGTTTTCGTCACCGGCGAGGAAGCGCCGGCCGCGGCGCTCGCGCGCGACTACTCGACGAAGGACGCCGAGAACCTGAAGGTCGAGTTCTCCACGAGCCCGGAGAGCCCCGTCGCCGGCCTCACGACGCAGGTCCGCATCCACCTGGCGCCCGGCGAGGGCCTGCAGCAATATGTGGGCGCCTGGGGTCATATGCTGGCTGTGAGCGACGACCTCATCGACATGATCCACACGCATCCCTACATCGCGGACGGCAGCCCGCAGATGCAGTTCAGCCTCACGTTCCCGCGGCCCCGCGTCTACCGCGTCTGGGTGCAGTTCCAGCGCAACGGCGTGGTCAACACGGCCCATTTCGACGTTCCCGTCCTCGGTCACCAGAAATCGTAGCGTCCGCCTTCAGGCGGACGTCCACGGCCGGCTAAAGCCGGCCGCTACGTACGCGGCGCTTCGCCCACCAGATCCTGATGTCCTCGCCGATCACGAACAGGCACGGCGTCATGAAGAGCACGTGCAGGCTCGACGTGACCATGCCGCCGATGCTCGGCGCGGCGATCGGCTTCATGATCTCCATGCCGGCGCCGCTGGCGAACATCACCGGCAGCAGGGACATGACAATGGCCGCCACGGTCATCAGCTTCGGCCGCAGACGCGTGGCCGATCCTTCGACCACGGCGTCCACGTACGACTGGCCTTCGCGCCGGTGATCGAGGGCGCCCCGGATGAAGATCACCATGATGATGCCCGTCTGCACGGCCACCGCGAAGAGCGAGATGTAACCGACGATGACGGCCGTCGTCATCGGGTAGCCGAGCAGCCACTGGAGGAACACGCCGCCCACCATCGCGAACGGCACCGACAGCAGGATGAGCACGCTCTCCCCCACCGACCGAAACGCGACGACGAGCAGGCCGAAGATGATCGCGAGCGTCAGCGGCACGATGAGTCGCATCCGCGCCCGCGCGGCGGTCGCATATTCGTAGAGCCCGGTCCACTCGATCGAGTAGCCGGCGGGCAGCGTCAGGCTCTTCGTCAGCAGCGCCTGCGCGCTGTCCACGTAATCGGGCCCGGTGACGTTCTGCAGGTCGACGTAGATGTAGCCGGCGAGCACGCCGTTGTCGTTCCGGATCATCTCCGGCATCTTTCTGACGGCCACGTCCGCGACGTCCCCGAGCGGCACCGATCGCCCGTCGCCCGTCACGACGGGCGTGTTCTTGATCTTGTCGAGGGTGTCGATGTATTCGGGCGAGTACTGCACGCTCAGCGGGATGACGGTGTCGCTCGCCTGCTTCACGCCGACGATGTTGTCGCCGCCGATCGCGTAGCGCACCGTCGACATGGCCTCGTCCACCGTGACCCCGTGCTCGCCCATGCGCCCCAGGTCGTTCCGGACGTCGACGTAATACCCTTCGGAGATGCGCTCGGCGATCACGGACTTCGTCCCCGGGAGACCCTTGAGCAGCACTTCGATCTGCTGCGAGATGTCCTCGATGACGCCGACCTCCGGCCCTTTCACCTTGATGCCCACGGGCGTCTGGATGCCGGTGCTCTGCATCATCACCCGTCCGCGAATCGGCTGGACCCAGGCGTTCACGTAGCCGATCGTCTCGGCCGCCTTGTCCATTTCCGCGACGAGCTTGTCTTTCGTCATGCCCTTGCGCCATTTCGACTTCGGCTGCAGGAGCACGGTCGTCTCGATCATCGTCAGGGGCGCCGGGTCGGTCGACGTATCCGCCCGTCCGATCTTGCCGAAGACGCGCTCCACCTCGGGGAACGCCTTCAGCTTCTTGTCCATCTGCTGCACGATCCAGCCGGCCTCGCGATTGGGGAGGCCCGGCAGCGTCGTGGGCATATAGAGGATGGCGCCTTCGTCGACGTCGGGCAGGAAGTCTTTCGGAAACCGCGCCAGCAGGATGGCGGCCGGGATCAGGACGAGCATGCCGGCGGCGGTGAACACGTACCGGTAGCGGATCACGGCCCGGAGCGCCGATCGATACCATCTGACCGCCGCGCTCTCCCTGAAATCCTTCTTCGCCAGCGTGTCGTGCTTGAAGATCCACACCACGATCACCGGCAGCAGCAGCATCGTCAGGAGCGTGGAAAACGCCATCGCGAACGTCTTGCTGTAGGCGAGCGGGTCGAACAGGCGCGCCTCGCGCTCCTCGAGGAAGAAGACGGGCAGGAACGACGCCAGGATGATCAGCAGCGAGAACAGGAGCGGCTTCGCGACCGAGGCGATCGACCGTACGAGGACGTCTTCCTTTTCACGGGGGGTGATCGCTCCCCTCATCGACAGCTCCGCCGTGCAGTTCTCCACGATGACGATGGTGGCGTCGGCGATCTCCCCGATCGCAATGGCCAGGCCCGCCAGCGAAAACAGGTTGATCGTCTGGCGGAAGCCGATGAGCGGCATGGCCGTGAAGATCGTGCTGAGCAGCAGGATGGCGATCGGCCCGACCGCCGTGCGGACGTTCCGCAGGAACAGCAGCGTGACGACGATGAGCACGACGAGCTCGATGGCGAGCGTCTCGAAGAACTGCCGGAGCGTGGCCCAGATCCACGCCGAACGATCGTAGGCGGTCACGACCTCCACGCCGGGTGGGAGCAGCGGCCGCAGCTGCCCGAGCTTCTGTTCGAGCGACCGCGTGATCGCGAGGACGTTCTGGTCCTGCTCCATGATCACGATGCCACCGACGACTTCGCCGGCGCCGTCCAGATCGACGGTGCTCCGCCGCTGGTCGTAGCCGACCTGGAGGTAGCCGACGTCCTTGAGCGCGATGGCCGTTCCGTCACGCTGCCGGCCGACGACCAGTTGATCGAGGCGATCGACGTCCTCGGTGTTCGTCACGCCGCGGAGCTGGTAATCGCGGTTGGTGACTTCGATCATGCGCCCGCCGGCCTCCTGGAACACGTCCTGGACGGCGGCAATCACCTGCCGGAGCGGGATCCCCGCCTTCGCCAGCAGCGGCGGGAAGATCTTGATCTGATACTGCTTCTCCAGCCCGCCGACCGACGCCACCTCGGCGATGCCGGGAACGGTCTGCAGCGCGGGCTTGATCTGGTTCTCGTTGATCAGGCGCAGGTCGCGAAGGTCGTGGGCGCCCTGCTTGTCCACCAGTGCGTACTGGTAGATCCAGCCCATGCTGCTCGCGTTCGGCCCGAGCGTCACACTCGCGTCCGGCGGCAGCTGCGGCCGGATGGCGCTGATCTTGTCGAGCACCATCTGCTGCACCTCGGCCCGCTTCGCGGCGTTGCCGAGGATCACGTAGATGAACGAGTAGCCCATGTGCGACGACCCGCGCAGGGACTGGATGTCGGGCGACCCGACGAGCGCGCTGATCAGCGGCTCGGTCACCTCGCGCTCGAGCAATTGCGGGCTCCGCGGCCACTTCACGTACACGACGATTTGCGGGTCGGAGATGTCGGGGATGGCGTCGAGCGAGGCGGTACGGAGGGAATACGCGCTCACGAGCACGCCCGCCGCGACGAGCAGCCAGGCGACGGACTTCCACCGGATGACGAGCCTAATGAGTCGCGGGAGCATTCGTCGCGTCCGTCCCCTTCAGCTTGTGCTCCGCGTCGATGAAGAAGCTGCCGAAGGTGACGACCTGGGCCTCGTCTTTCACGCCGTCGAGGACCTGCGTGAACAGCTCGCCCTGCATGCCCGTGTGAATCTCGGCGGGGACGTACTGCCCGGGCTGCGTCTGCACGTAGACGATGTGGGTGTCGCCCTCTTCGATGATCGCCTCGTTCGGGACCGACAGGAACGGCCCGCGCTCGACGACGATCTCCATCACGTAATGCGTGGCGTTCTGGCGGCCAAAGGCCGTGAGCGACGCGTCGACATCGACGCCGCCGGGCCGAGGCGTCACGCGGGTCACATACGCCTGGTACATCGACGACTTGGCGCTCGGCGGAAACGCGCGAACGCGCTGGCCGACCTTTACAAGAGCGGCTTCCGGCCCGGAAATGGACGCGGCGAGAATCTTGCCGGTCTTGTCGATGGTCCCGGCGGTACGGACCCAGGTCTGGATCAGCCGCGGCGTCACGGCGCTGACGGTGAGCGTGAGTGCGGCCGCCTGGCTTTCGTTGACGGCCGTGCTCTTGGGCCCGGCCAGACGCGTATGCTGGCGGACGTCCTGCGCCGCCGGCCATCCGGCGGCGCAGGCAATCATCACGGCTGCGGCGAACAGGAGCGCGCCGGGCCGCTCAGTGGCAGTAGTTGTCCTTGCTGTCCATGATGTGCGTGCCCCATGGGAACAGCCCGACGTTGAGGACCTTTTCGAACGTTTCCGTCTTGGCATCGATGATGATCACCGCGTTCTCGGTCGAATCCGCGAGATACAGCTTCTCGTCGGCGGTATCCGTCGTCGCCGTCTCGAGCTGGATGTTCGAGCCGAGCTTGATGCGGCCCTTCGGCCGCAGCGACTTCATGTCGTACACGTAGACGAACCCGCTGGTGGAGCTTATAACAAACGCCTTGCCGGCCGCGAAGTTGACGCCGGTCATGTCCGGGCCGGCTTCGAGTGTCGCCGCCACCTTCTGCGCCTGCAGGTCGATGATCGAGATCGTCTGATCGCCGTTGTTCGGCGTGATCGCATACTTGCCGTCATGGCTCATGTAGATGCGCCACGGATCCTTGCCGACGCGGATGGTCTTGATGACCTTGTCCTCGCGCGGATCGATGATGCCCACGACGCCCAGGTCCGTATCGGCCGCGTAGAGAAGCTTCCCGTCGTTGCTGATCTGCGCGATGTTGATGCCCTTGATCTCGCCGAGGTACTTCTCGGGATCGAGCCTCGCCACGCCGGGCACCGCCGCCACCTGGATCTTCTTCAGCAGTTCATGACGCCGCACATCGATGACGCCGACCCAGTGCGCGCCGTAGTTGCCCACATAGGCCTTCGAGCCATCCGGTAGAAAGGTGACGTTCAGCGGCTCGGCCAGGCCCGGGATCGTCTTGATCTTCGTGAGCGAGACCATGTCGATCACCGAAATCGAGTCGCCGTCGGGATTGCCCTGGTAGTACCAACGGCTGTCCGGCGAGAACGACAGGTGCTCGGGCGCAATGTCGACGTTGATGACCTTCACGAGCTGCAGCGTGCGCGCGTCGATGATGTACGCCTTGTTCGCGCGCGTGCCGCCGGTGACGACGTACCGGCCGTCTGGCGACATCATCACCATGTGCGGGTTGACGTTGTTGCCCAGGAACGTCTTGCCGACGATCTTCTTCGACTTGATGTCCATGAACGCGATCTCATTCGAGTCGCGGTTGACAATCATGACCACCGTTGTGGGGTCCACGACTTTCACGTCGGCCGCGCGCACGTCTACGCCCGCCAGCGTGCCGGCGACGGTCGACGCCAGTGCGGTCGCCATGAGAAAGCGCCTTGCCCTTGCCATGTGTGTCCTCCTGCCCCGTGTGATCATTAGAACCTCGCCTGCAGCCGCACGCCGGGAACCAGGAACCCGTAGTCCGGGGTGCCTGCCTGGCGCTCGAAGTAGTGCTGCACGTGGAGAGACAACCTCAATTTCTCAGAAATCTGAAAGTTGTAAAAGCCCTCCACCTGCTTCTCGTTGTCGCCGGACCCGAGCATCGTCTGCGAGTAGCCCACCCCCCAGAAATCGAGCGGGTTGAACACAGCTCCATTCTGTACCTGGAAGCCGAGGCTCCAGAAGTCGTCCTTGTCGACGTCCGCGTCAGCCCGGCCGTACCGGCCGAACAGACCGAACTGGTTCGTCAGCTTCTGGTCGAGGCTCAAGCCCCACGCCTGCCGGCTGACGCCGGTCGCGTTGTCGTTGCGGAACCACACGCGGTAATTGCCCTCCGCCAGCCCCCGCGGGCGCGCCACGTAGTCGGCCTCGACCATCGAGAAGATGGAGTCCGACAGGTTGGTCGCGTCGGTGTTGCTCTGCTGGAAGCCGCCCTTCAGGGCGAAGCCGTTCTTCGGGTCGAACACGGCGACGACGCCGGCGCCGTTGCTGGTCAGGCCGAGCATCGGGTTGTTCACG
>Ga0157376_10003886_pt1 | contig 10331 bp, 23 predicted proteins | sample M45metaG_FD_121801 | JGI IMG/M metagenome (GOLD analysis project Ga0157376, IMG submission 121801) | Miscanthus rhizosphere microbial communities from Kellogg Biological Station, Michigan, USA - M4-5 metaG | ecosystem: Host-associated > Plants > Roots > Rhizosphere > Soil | place: USA: Michigan... | reverse complement strand
GAACTGCTCATCGTGCCTGACGCATCGGCACACTTCGACGGCTCGGTGTACACCGCTTTCCAGTGCACCCTCACCCAAGATGTAACGTGGGCGTGGCTCAGTGGCTTCATTCCCGGCAACCTGTACACCTTCACCATCATTCAGGATGCGGTAGGTGGGCACATCTTCCAATGGCCAAGCGGCCCCGCACCCTTCGGCCTGCACAACGCGACGGTTGTTTGCTCCGTGCCGAACTCGCGTTCGACGCAAACCTTTGTCGCGGATGAGAACGGTGTACTGTTCGCGGTCGCACCGGCAACATGGTTTCTGTGAGGCGCAGATGACACGCAACTTTCGAATCGTCTACAGCGAGACCGTGATGCGGCTGGACGTGGGCAAAGACCACACCATAAAACTTGTGATGGTCGAACCCGTTGCCAGTCTGACGCTCAAGCATGTTGTCGCCGGAAGGAAGTATGTCTTCATGTTCCAACAGTCTGAGAGTAGCGCGGTGACAACGTTCATCTGTCCGCAGATGCTCAACAAAGCACCCATAAGCTCGCGGCGCGACTCGCTCACCGTGCAGATGTTCGTGGGCCTGACCACGGGGCAAATGGTCGCAACGATGCCAGCGAGTAACTACCGACCTTCATAAAGGAGAACCAACATGCTAACGCTTATCCTTCTCGTCTTCGCGTTCGTCTGTCTCACACTCGCGGCGTTCTGGAGACCCGCAACACCGCGTGTCGATTTGATTGCTCTGGGACTCGCGTTCTGGGTTCTGTCCGTACTCCTGACCACAGCCAAGCTCTAAAGCTCTCAGGCACGTTGCGCCCCCGGTTCTCCGCACCGGGGGCTTTTTGTGCTTGTTGACAGAAAGAGACACTGTGTTATAATATGTAAACAGCCTGTGAAGGGGCTGACAAGGAGAACCACAAATGAAGAAGGTGATTGTAGAGACCACACCGGAAATGGATGCGCTCAACGCAGTAGACGGGCGCGGCGGCGATTACGCAGGAAAGACGCTGGTACTGCACAAGGCGTTCTTCCGTCCCAAGTATCAGGTAGGCGACAGGCGTTTCTACTGCACGGGCGGCTTTGGAAGCAAAGAGGCTTCGCTTGGCAGCAAGGTGTATGGCATCTTCCTGTCCGATGGCGAAGAGGCTTACGTTGGTCGCGGCGACGTGGAAGGTCTCGCGGTCAATCAGGTGACGCGTGAAGGCATCAACGCAGAACGCGACCGCGTGCGCTTCATCCCGCGTGCACAGGCACCGAAGGAAGCGAACTTCTATCTCGCGTTGGGTGGCAGTGGATGGGCGAGGGGCGAGACCGTGCTGCTCGCTCTCAAGGGGCTGGGAAAGAAGGGCAAGGATTACGACGTTTACTACTGCGAACCCGGAACCGTTGTGACGGACTTCGGCGGGTTGGCGTGGGAAGACGGCGCAGCCAAGCCGAAGCTCATGGAGCGCGTGCGTAAGGGCGTGCCGCAGGCGGTGACGGAGGTTCCCGCATGAGAGAGGAAATCGAGTTTGCTCTCGGATTGATTCGGCAATGGACGACAAACGTGTGTGCCGACCAAGCCAGTGACCTCAAGCAAGCGTTGGGGATTCTGGAAAGAGAGATTCACGTACTAACAACCGTCAACGTAGAGGTTCAGGAGCTAGTAGACATCTCAGGCGTTCCACAATGGGTGCCGACGCTCTACACGTCACTTGCCGAAGCACGCGAAGCTAACCCCCGCACGCCGCCGAACTTCTTCCGCGCCAAACGCTAACCCAACACCGCCAGTGCCGGGGCGTCATCCGGCACAGAAAGAAAGCACGATGCCGAAGATAAGCACGAAGAAGAAGTCAACGCGGGGCGAGTCGTATAGCTGTGCGAAGTGCATTAACAAGATCGTGGCGGGTGAGGAATATCACGAATGGTCATTCCGCTACGGTGGCACCTACCGCCAGCACGCGGAGCACGGTTTCCCCCGCGCATCGCAACTCACGCAATCGAAGATGAGCCAAGCGCACGCAGCCTGTGAGGAGTTGGAGGATGCGCTTGGCAATCTCGACACGATCAGCGATATCGAAGAGGCCGCGCAATCGTGCATGGACTCATTGCAGGAAGTGATAGACGAGTACGAAGAAGCCATTGAAAGTATGCCAGCGAGCGAAGAACAGAACCGCGAGCGCATCGACCAGATACAGGAGACCATCGACGCTCTCGACAGCGCGAAGGACTACGCCGATGACGACTTGGAAGAAGAAGACGGAGAGGACGACGAAGAAGAAGCGCAGCGCAAGGTTGACGACAACGAGGGGAAGCTAGCGGGGTTCCGCGACCAGATCATTGACGCGATAGGCAACAGGAGTTTCTAAGTAGTTGACCGATGTTATCACCGTGTGATAATCTAACAACAGTAAGTAAACCAAATCCACCGCTAAGGGTGGCAGGAGAGAAAAGATATGCCAGCACAAGTAGTTGAAGAAGGACGGAAGATGCTAGGGATTCGCGTTCATGAGGACATCATCAAGGGTCTGGACGCAGAGGCAACGCGGCTTCGCCGGTCACGCAATCACATCGTTCTTGAGGCGTTGGAGGCGCGTCTGGGCTACGTGGACGGACGACCACCGGCACCCGTGAAGGCGGCGGCGGCGAAGAACGGCACAGCGAAGAAGAAGGCATAAGGGGGAAACACCGATGCACACCGCGCAGATTGAAGAGTGCCAAATCGAAATCGTCAACGGCAGAGAGGAAGTCAGGAACTTGGGCGAGTACGAGCACACCATCATGCAGAAGGTTCTAACCTTCCTGCTAGGAAACCAAGACAAAGAGCGCGGAACCCGCACCCTCCAAGAGCAGAGCATCCAAATCACCCCGGAGACACGGCGCGTTCCTGACGTTGCCGTGTTCCTTCGGGCAACCCCAGTTGAACCCGTCTTCAGGAATCCCCCAATCGCCATCATCGAAGTGCTCTCTCGTCAGGACAGGATTCAACGCTACGACGAACGCATAGAGGACTATATGCGGGTGGGTGTGAAGCATATCTATGTGATTGACCCGCACACCTACAAGGCGTGGGACGTGTCGGACGGTAGCTGGGTCAGGACACAGAGACTCCAAATTAAAGACCGAATCCACAGCAACGATGAAGGTTGGTCAATCGCCATGACCGAAATACTGGAAGCACTGAAGGAGCAAGAGGCGTGAGCAAATCACCCGCAGAGGTCGCGCAACAAAGGACATCGAACTTCGCAGCCAACCGCGCCGCGTACATAAAGCTAACGGAGAACCTCAATGAAATGGAGCACAGCCGTTTCGACAGCCAGCTAGTCGGCGCATTTATGGCGGTTACAAGTCCCACCAATTTCAACAACATTTGCAAGGCATTGAAGGAGTAACGGGCTTGAGCAAGATAAGCATGATTCGGGTGAACAATTTCAAGCGTATCCGCAACGCTTCCATCTCCCTCGTTGGCCGCAACGTTATTCACATAACGGGCGGCAACGGGGCGGGGAAGTCATCGTTTCTCGACGGCATCATGGCTACACTCACCGGCTACGACGACAAGGCCATGAAGAACATCACGGAGCCGGTCAACAGGGACGCGTCCGATGCGTCCGTGCAGATACAGACCGACGACGGTTTGCTCATCTCCCGGCAGTGGTACAGCGGCGGCAAGCACACAGGGTCAGGCGTGCGCGTCTCGCAACACGGCAACCGCGTGGGAGACCCTACAACGTTCCTAGAGAGCATCCTTGGACGCGTGGCGTTCAACCCCGTGGCGTTCCGCGCCATGAACCCCGACCAACAGGTGACGGAGCTACGCAAAATCCTCAACATTGACGACGAGCTAACCAACCTTGATCGTGAGGACGGCGTGCTCGAAGAGAAGGCCAAGCCGCTCCGCAACCAACTCGCGGCGAAGCGGCTGGAGCTACAGCAGACGCCCTACATTCCCAACCTACCGGCAGAGCCGCACGACATCGGCAAGCTCGAAATCGAACTGGCCGAACTGTCTGAATTCAATAGGGTTATCAACGAAGAACAGGCGGTGCGCGACCGCTACGTGGTGGAGACCGAACGGCTCTCCCAACAGGCGGAAGCACTGCGGCAGGAAATCAGGGAGAAGGAGAAGCAGCTAAAGGGGCTGGAAAACGGCCTGAAGATGCGGACGGAGACCCGCGATAGCTGGCCCGTTCTGGCCGAGCGCAGGGACGCACAGGAGGCTCTACAGTCGCTCCAGATGGCACGGGCGGCGAATCTGTCCATCCGAGACAATGAGAAGGCTCTACGGCTCTCTAATGACGTGGAACAGCTATCACAGCAGCAGCAGGAGATAAGCGTTCGCCGTTCCGAAATCGAGCGCGAGATAAAAGACCTCATCGCGGAAGCCAAATTCCCCGTGGATGGGCTGGCGTTCGACGGGGCCAAGCAGGTTATCTACAAAGGTCTCCCGTTCTTTCAGGCATCGACCGCCGAACAGGTGAAGGTCTCAATGATGATCGGCATGGCCGGGAACCCTTCGCTCCGGTTCATGATTCTCCGCGAAGGCAACGACCTCGACCGGAAGACCCTGAAGCTGATAGACGAACTCGCGGTGCACTACGACTTTCAGGTGATGATTGAACGCGTGGACTTGGAAGGCTTCGACGGCGTGTACTTCGAAGAAGGCGAAATCAAACGCGTGGACGGCAAAGAGTACAAGTCACCACCACCGCTCCGCAAGAGTGAGGTGCACCCAACGCGCACGCAACGTGGCCTGATATTCAAGGACAAGTAAATGACGGTGCTACTCATACTGTTCTTTTGCCTCTGTGTCATCGCGTCAAAGGACGAAGATTGACACCGTGATAACAATGTGCTACACTATGAAAACAAGGAGACGAGAATGACACGCGCAGAGATAATCACCGAATGGCTGGAGCATCTACGCAACGCGTTACGATTCGGTCACACGCAGGAGCGTGCAGTGCAAGTGGCCGACGTTCTGACGTATGGCACAGTGCAGCAGGGTAACTAAACCAAACAGGCATGGGGGCGAACCCCCACAAAAGGAGATTGACCGATGAAGCTAACAGTCGAACAGGTAATGGAAGCAATCAAGGATGCGGGATTGGAGCCACGCGAATACAGCGGACGCAATATGTACGGGAAACACTGCTTAGGCGTGGACACGGCACGGGACATGCTGGGCGATGCGGTAACGATAGCCGTCAATCTCATGGAGGATGGGGCGGAACCGCGAGACGTAAAGAATTGGGGCGAGGGCACGCAATACGACAGCATGGGGCCGGGAATGATTCTCTACTGGCCAGCGTTGGAATTGACCGCCGAACAGGTACAGGCGTTCGCAGATGAGGACGACGCGAACGAGCACGAAGAAGACTAGCCTGTAAAAAGCACCGTGTTGACAAAAGTTGACACGGTGTGATACAATAGAAGTGTAGTCAAAAATGGGCAACCGCCCACAAGGAGCAAAGATGCAAACGACCTACTCTGTAGTGAGCTTGGCAACTGAAGTATCGGAGACGTGGGGCGCACTCTCCGTCAAGCACATCCGTAAGTCCCTCAAATCACAAGATGCTCACCACCAACAACTGCACTCACGGGAAGCGGTGCGTTGTGCGGTCGAAGCCGCGCACCATGCGCTCCGCGCTCAGATGTACGCGGAGCGTGGACTGTGAACTACGGCGGACTCGCGTTCATCATCGCCATCATCGCCTATTGGACAGGCGCAGCCATTCACACACACCGCAAAGAAAGGAAATTGCCATGAAGCTCCAGAACGACATGCGCTACGACATCGCAATGCTACGACTTCAGGAGGCGCGAATTCACATGCCTGCACTGGTAACAATGAACGGCGGCTGGCACGTCTTCTCTCGCGGTCTGCTCATGGGGTCAGGCGTGACCATCAAGGACGCGCTGACGGCGGCTCAGGTGTTGCCACGCGTGGCACCTAGCAAGGCACACACACTCTACACGCGGCACGACCGTTACGTGATGCACGGTATCCGACGCGTGGCAATTGCCGACACTACCAACATGGCGCAACGAATCCAGAACGCGCTCAACGCTTACGTACCCAACGAGAAAGGGCAGTAAGACAATGGCGACAATCACACGCGGTTCCGACATCATGAGCGACCGTTACCGCTACGACTTCAGGCTTTGCACGTATGCGAACGGATGGGCGCAACTGGACACGAAGCAGGATGCGCCCTACTACGGCAATTGGGTGAACCCCACAGAGCGCAAGCTATTCAGCTATTGCGAAGGCGACACGACGTTAACGGAATGTGCGGATGACGCGGACTTCATCGCCAGCGTGCGCGAGTGTTGCGAATGGCAAAAGGGAGCCGGATACTTCATCGGCATTGACGCGGACGGCGCGATGCGGAGCCGGTTCGAATCGCTGGGATTGGGTGAGTATCTGCACAAACCAGCACAGATAAGCTGTGGGTGCTGTACGGGTGGCTGTGTGTGCTTCATGCACCGTGACGTGCCGAACGGTAGGCCCGAACAAAGGTGCAGCCATCACAGCGGGACGGGCAAAGCCGAGATAACCCATCTAATCCGCTAAAAAGCACCGTGTTGACAAAAGTTGACACGGTGTGATACAATAGAAATGTTGGGTCAGGAAAGACCCACAAAAGGAGATTCGAAAATGGAGCAGCTAACCTACAGCAACCCGCGCATGAGTGCAGAGATTCCGAACTGGCCCGGAGGCCGCAATAAGCGAGTAGTTGCACGCTTTGAGATTGAGCAGGATGCGAAGCGTGGCGAGCGTGCCGTGCGGACAACGGACGGCGCACCGAAGAAGCTCACCTATGCGAAGCTCGCACGCATCGTGGACGGGAGCGATGGCCGCACCTACATCGCGGAGCACAACGTGAGTCACATCACGATCATGCGCGGCGATATGAAGTTCCAGCATGAGTCAATCTTTCCGAACGACCCACGCCATGCTCACGTGCTAGAGTTGTTCGCCTAAACCCCCAAAACACACCGTGTTGACAAAAGTTGACACGGTGTGATACAATAGAATTGTTGGGTCAGAGACCCACAAAAGGAGAAGGGTCATGAAATACAAAGTTGAGTTTATCCGCACGGCGTTTGAACCGATTGGTCTGGTAGGCGTGTCAATGGTCACAACGGCAGACGTGAGCGACGCGGTGGAGTATGCGCTGAGCGAAGCGTGGAGCATGTACAACCGTGGCAGTGGCAAAGAGGTTCCGTTTGCTGGCCCGTCCGCGAGCGTAGACGACATCTTCCGCGTGCAGGATGCAAACGGGCATCCCGGCATCTTCGAACTGTACGTGATCGCTCCCGTAGGCTTCAAGCGTGTTGACCGCTACGCTCCGAAAGGTGGCCGCTAATGGAGCGATATACAGAACTCGAAGCGAAGGTTAAGGAATTGGCGCGTGAACTCCCCGGTATCACGTTGGGCTACATTGGCAATCTGGAGCGATGGGGCGATGATCGTTCGTGGTACATCTTCCTTCCGAACTACACCGGCAAGGCGCGTAACACATTCGTAGACGTGCATGTATGTGACGCGTGGGATTGGGCGAAGCTCGAAGCGGAGGTGCGGCGCAAGTATGCGCGAGTCTACGCGCTATCCATCGGCGCGTGGGGCACGGTCGTAAACACGCGCACGGGAGAGGAATTCGGCGGAACGATTCACACTCTACGTCTGGACGACCCAACGCTGACACCGGACGGCTTGCTCTATTGCCGACCGTTCGAAATTGCAGACGCGGCGAAATAACCCCTAAAACACACCGTGTTGACAAAAGTTGACACGGTGTGATACAATAGAATTGTTGGGTCAGAGACCCACAAAAGGAGATTCACCAAATGAAGTTCACTCTTGAAATCGAATTGGGTAGCAACGGCGTTGAAGACTATCACGACCTCGCATTTAGGCTCACGCTTGTAGCCGATGAACTGAAAGAGATGTACGCGGCTGATCGCAAGTTTGCCACCACAGACGGAGACGTTGTGCGCGATGCGGACGGCGAGACCGTAGGCGGTTTCAGCATCACAGACCCACGCTATACCATCGCACCTAACGATACGAAGTGCCCGTCATTCGAAGTGAACGGAGCACAACACAAGGCACTCCAGCGCAAGTATGCACAGAACGCGGACGGGGCCGCGAGCTTCGCAGAATTCAAGGGTCGTGCCTGTATGAGCTTCGGCACTCTCATGCTCCCGTGGTGCGGTATGTGGCTTGGCATTGAGACGGACGGCTATACGCACTCCTAAACCCCTCAAAAAGCACCGTGTTGACAAAAGTTGACACGGTGTGATACAATAGAATTGTTGGGTCAGAGACCCACAAAAGGAGTTACACCAATGTTTCCTGATAAGACCTCTAAAATCATCTTCGGCTTTGCAATGGCCTGCTTCGCTCTAAGCGCAATCATTCACTTCGTCAAAGTTGTCGCAATGAACGGGGGCCGCTAGTGCAGCCATTCGACATCGACACAATGAAGTCCTATAAGACGGAAGCTAACCTGATTGCCGCACTGGAGCGGCTTGGATTCGCTGGAGACCGGCACTTCATCGTATGCAATCGTGCGGGGCGTTTCACTGCCATCTTTCCATTCAGCAACATTCAAGGCGGATACGTTGGCCGCTATTCGTGCAAGGGTTTTCTGACCATCGGCTAAACGGCAAAAACACACCGTGTTGACATAAGTTGACACGGTGTGATACAATAGAATTGTTGGGTCAGAGACCCACAAAAGGAGATTCACCAATGAACGCCACTCAACGTGCTTTTGCCTATCGCATCCTGTCCAACGCATACTTCCACACTCCGTATTGCTCCGTCGCTTCGAAGATGTTGCTTGATGCTCGCTCGCGTATTGTGCTGGAGATGAGCACGTGCGAGTTGGTCGAGGTTATAACGCTGGACAATCTGACACGCGGCTAAACCCCGGAAATACACCGTGTTGACCATAGTTGACACGGTGTGATACAATAGAATTGTTGGGTCAGGAGACCCACAAAAGGAGTTACACCAATGACCATCGACATCCAAGGATTCAAGGCATACGAAACATTCGAGGACGCGCTAGTAGTAGCTCGCAGACGTTCAGGAATTATGCGCGACAACTTCGCCGTCCTTCGCCGTCTCTCGGACGATAAATACATCGTCGCCTCACGCGTTCACGAAGGCACGATAATCTCGCTGTGGGTCATTTGGGAATAGTCTCCCGCAACCGTCAACGCATCATCAACCGTGTTGGGTCAGAGACCCACAAAAGGAAAATACCCATGTCATCATTCGCACGCTTCGCCACTCGCTCCATCGTCCGCGCCACCTCTCCGCTAACCGCTTCTGAGCTTCGCTCGCTTGTGCCGTCCGCATACGCCACCGACAAGCACGAATCCCGCTCGTCCCGCTATACCTATATCCCAACGTCCGAAGTTATCGACGGCTTGATCGCAAACGGCTTCCAGCCGTTCCAAGCGTTTCAAGGTGGCTCCCGTGTCGAAGGCAAAAAGGAGTTCACCAAACACCTTGTACGCTTCCGGCAGATTGGTGCAAAGATGTCGAAAGTTGGCGACACTTTGCCGGAGGTCGTTCTCATCAATTCGCACGATGGAACATCGTCTTACAAGTTGTTTGCCGGTCTCTTCCGTCTCGTCTGCTCGAATGGGATGATTATTGCTGACAAGATGTTTGGGGAGTTGACTGTACCGCACAAAGGCGACATCGTTGACAACGTTATTGAGGGGAGCTTCGAAATCGTGGGTCAGGCGAAGAAGACACTGGAGCGTGTCGAAGATTGGTCGTCGCTCGCATTGACGGCTGGCGAACAAGATGCGTTTGCTGAAGCAGCGCATACCCTACGCTTCGCTGATGCTGAGGGGAAGACAGAAACGCCCATAACGTCCGCACAATTGCTGCGTCCGCGCCGTCTGGAGGATATGAACGATGGAGCACGATACGGAGAACGCCGTCCAGCATCCGACCTATATCGCACGCTCAACGTGGTACAAGAGAACGTCATCCGTGGTGGTCTGTCGGGCTTCGCACGCAACGAAGAGACGCGCCGAACGCGCCGTGTCACGACCCGCGAGATAAACGGTATCGACCAAAACGTTCGCCTCAACCGTGCGTTGTGGCAATTGGCCGAGCGAATGGCCGAGTTGAAGGGGCAACGTGCCGTTGCATAATACGCAACACGACAAGTAGGTTCACCAACGCGGCGAGCGTGCGATAAGCACGCTCGCCTTTTCGCCCGTGCGTAATACGCAATAACACGGTGATGCACATACAACACGCCGTGCGTAATATGCAACAACACGGCGCGTACAATACGCAACAAGGTGTGCACGATACG
>Ga0157376_10003884_pt1 | contig 10333 bp, 5 predicted proteins | sample M45metaG_FD_121801 | JGI IMG/M metagenome (GOLD analysis project Ga0157376, IMG submission 121801) | Miscanthus rhizosphere microbial communities from Kellogg Biological Station, Michigan, USA - M4-5 metaG | ecosystem: Host-associated > Plants > Roots > Rhizosphere > Soil | place: USA: Michigan... | reverse complement strand
TTTGCTAAGGGGGAATGCTACCTCGGTTATGGCGCAAGTCAAGGATGAATGCAGCCGAAAAAGAATCAGATTCACAAAAAGCCCGCAAAGGCAGCAGACCGGCATCACTGGTGATCTGACCACCAGAAAAATCAGCTCGAATGACTCAGTAGAGAATGCTGGGTTCGCTAAAACCCAGTGTCATCAATCTTTTAGAGCGCCTTTTCTTTTTTTTGCTAGCAAAATCGTGAATAATCCAGGTTAGGCCGGTCACACTGAATTAACTTAGCCAGCTCAGACACGAATTCCCGCTGGATTCGAAGTGCCACGCAGCTTCTAGTACTTTCCAATTATTGCTGTCTCTTTTTCCTGCGGCTAGAGTCCTCAGCACCGGGGATAGCTTGTTCTGTGTCCGCTCGAATCGCCAATATTTCTCTGTGCTGCGTCCTTGTCTTTGGAGAAACAAAATGACAAAGCGGTACGGTCTACTTTTATTGCTATTAATATATGTCCTCCCTGCTAATGGCCAGAGCAACCATGCAGTACTATCGGGTTCTGTCACTGATTTGCAGCGTCTCCCTGTCGCTGGGGCTGCCGTCCAGCTGACGGCCGTGAGCACCGGCGCGATCCGCCGCGTGATCACCAACCAACAAGGGGTCTTCGAAGCGCCCGCACTGTTGCCCGACGATTACGAATTGCGGATCGAGGCATCAGGCTTCGCCATTGCCAAGCAGACATTACGATTGGAAGTCGGCCAGAAATTGGCGTTAGATATCGTGCTCAAGATTGGCAGCGTCGCAGAGGGAGTGAAGGTCTCCGCTGGGAGCGAAGTGCTACACACGACGGACGCCAGCGTCGGAGAAGTCATCGAACCAACATCCATTCGCGAACTGCCGCTCAATGGCCGGATGCTGATTGACCTCGTACTTACCGTTCCCGGTGCCCATGTAGGCTTTGGCGCGCAGACTGGCGCAACAAATCCCCTCTACTGGAGACCGGGGCAACGCTCGGCGGTGGTGATCGGCGGGGCACGACCGAACGCGAACTTTTTTCTGCTGGATGGCGCTAGCAATACCGATCCGACGTTCAACACGCAAAATTTAAGTCCTTCGCCGGATGCCGTGAAAGAATTTCAAGTGGAAACAAGCAGCTATACCGCGGATATGGGCGGCGCGGGCGGCGGGCAGATCAATATCGTGACGCATTCCGGCTCCAGCCAATTTCATGGAACGGCTTACGAATTTCTTCGCAACGGGGCGATGGACGCCAGCACATTTGATTCCATGGGCAACAATCACCTGGTGCAAAACAATTATGGTGCGTCGTTTGGTGGGCCGCTCATTAAGAAAAATACTTTCTTCTTCGTTAACTACGAAGGCTTGCGGCTATCGCAGGCGGATGCTCAGATTCTGACGGTACCTACGCCCGAAGAAATTCAGGGCGACTTCAGCATGAGCAACGTCAAGATTTACGATCCGACAACCGCTGTCGCTAATCCCAGCTTTGACAAAACGAAACCGACGGGTCCTAACAATTTCCCATATACGCGTAGCCAGTTCGCCGGAAACATTATCCCGAGCGACCGAATAGATCCTTTGCTCGAAGCATTTTTGATGCAGCATGTTCCGATGCCGAACATGATGATGACCAACGGGGCAGCGGACTCCAACAATTATCTCGATGTCCGGAATGAAACCCACTCTCAGGATCAGGGAACGGTTCGCATCGATCACAATTTTTCCAATGGTGACACGCTCTTCGGCCGTTACTCAATCGGTCAGGAGAATGGCTTTTCCCCGAGCAGTGGGATGACTTCCACCACCGAAAATCTTCCCGGATTCGGCGCCAAATTCGATAACCGTTCGCAGCAAGGGGTGATTTCCTGGAATCATATTTTTGCCGCGAACAAAGTGAATACGGTATCGATCGCGGTGTCGAGGCTGTCGATGGATCGCACTTCGCAAAACGATGCAGTGAATGACTTTGTCGGTCAACTCGGCATTCAGGGAGTGGGTTTCGGCGGCCAAAACGCTTGGGGCGCGCCGTGGTTTGCTGCGCAAGGCTACACAGGGATCGGAGATACCTTTGCCGCAACGCCCATGCACGCGTGGGACACCATGTACGAAATCCGCGACACCTACGCCTGGGAAAAAGGCCGGCACGGAATAAAGTTTGGCGGCGATTTCCATTGGTACACCTGGCCAATGTGGGGCTTTTTCCAGAATCGTGGCTTTTACCAATACACAAACGGCTACACCACTGAATCCGGCTTTAATGACGGCAGCGGCTCCGGCTTCGCCAGTCTTTTACTCAGCCTGCCAGCCGTAAAGCAGCGCCAGGCCGGAATCCCGCAGATGAATTTGCGAAATTGGGGCGGTGACGCCTTCGTCGAAGACAGTTGGAAAGTGACTTCAACCACTACGCTGAATTTAGGCGTTCGCTACGAATACGCGAGCCCTCTGTATGACAAGAACAACACCAATACCAACCTGATTTTCCAGAATGGCGTGCCTTCCGTTTTTGTCGGCGGACAGAACGGCTATCCGCGAGGACTGATGTACGCGAACCAGCACAACTTTGCGCCGCGGCTCGGTATCGCAAAAAATTTGCCGAATCGCGGTTTGGTGTTGCACGCTTCGTATGGCATTTTCTTCACGCCCGTGGATCTGAACACGTGGTGCAATCAACGCCACAACGTCCCGTATGTTTTCCCGGAAACGCAGCAAGCGGACAATTTCACTCCTCCTGCGGCGCTATTTAAGACTGGCATGAATTTTGGCACGCCGGTCTTGGGCACAGGAACACTGCCGGCGACGACCGTCAGCTTCACTGCCTTCGATCCTCATTCACCCGCGCAATACGTACAACAATGGAATGCTTCGGTGCAAAAGAGTCTCGATACAAACACTTCCGTCGAAGTTGGCTATATCGGCTCGCGTGGTTTCCATTTGCAGCGCGCACATCTGATCAACAACACGCTTCCAGGACCCGGCCCGCTCGGGCCACGGCGGCCGTTCAAAACTCTTACCTTCGTGCCGGACACCACTTTGCCGCCCGGTAGCACCGATGCCGTTATTCAGAGCACGACTTTCCCGGTCAGCACCATCAACTTGCTCGAAAACAGTGCGCAGAGCTGGTACGACGCGGGTTACGTCAACGTCCGCCGCCGCTATTCACGCGGTCTGAGCTTTCTCGCCAACTACACCTTCTCGAAGAGCCTCACCAACGCGCCGGATTTCCGCTCTGCCATGGACGAATCATCGATCCCGCAAAACAACAATGACCTGGCTCTTGAAAAAGGACTGGGATGCGATGTGCGCCACCGCTTCGCCCTGAGTGCCGTCTACGCCATTCCTGCCTACAGGCGCGCCGAGTTTACCCGCTTGCTCACACAGAATTGGACCCTCTCGACCATCTACCAGGTGCAGTCGGGAATGCCGTTCACGATTTCTGTTTTCGGCGATACCGCAAACTCGGGCACCGTCCTCGGCGAAAACCCCATCCGGGCCAACGTCACCGGACAGCCTGTTTTTGGTCCCGGAACGCACACCGCGGACGAGTGGTTCAATCCAGCGGCTTTCGCGACGCCCGCAGCTTTCACGTATGGTGACGTTGGCCGAAACACCGTAACCGGACCGGGAATGCAGACCATGGACATCGCTCTGCAGCGCGCGTTCCGCATTACGGAAAGACTCAACTTCCAATTCCGCGGAGAAGCTTTCAACGCCTTGAATAAAGTCAATCTCGGCACGCCGAACCGTTTCGTCAACACCCCACAGTTCGGCACCATCACCATGGCCATGACTCCTGGCCGCGAAATCCAGCTGGGCGCCCGGCTTTCGTTCTAGAATCTCCATTATTTTCAGAGCGGATTTGTTTGCAAAGACGTCGAAACGCAGTACTCAAGAGCGTCGTAATTCTCGTCTTTAAAGACAAACACCCGAAGAATCCTTGTCGAAAGATCGGCTGTTCTGATCTGTTGAGAACGTCGCTTCAGCTCTTTGGATCAATCGACTGCTTACCGGACGCAACTACTGCGGACAGCTAGAGCTACGCTTGGCTGTCCTGTCACTTTCTTTTCTTTTACGGATTTGCACACTTCCGTTACATTGCGGAGGGCTGATTGGCTTTCCCAAGGTTGTGTGCAGTGCAGCACACCAACAGTTGGCCGGATGTTTGGCCGTCTCTTTTGGAGTATTTGCAAATTCAATCACACCCACGCCGATATAGCCGCGCCACTTGTTCCAGCAAATCTCGCGAATCGTTGCTTCCCCATAGTTCGTCAATGGGCGCCTACTTTCTGCAATATTGAAGGTAGGGATGCCGCCTTCGATTGTGTTAATTAGGATGGCATTCCTTATATCTCCATGCTGCAAACTCCGCAGTTCTCTCGCTATTTCGATACGTGGATCCAGTTTCCTTCGCTGGCCAGAAAGGCGTTCTGGGAACTAGCGCTCGTCCACGCATCAGCATTCATCACGAAAAGCCTTCAAATGCCTGATTCACGCGGCGAGCTCAACCGGTCGATGCAACGACGTTTTGTGGCTCGTGCGAAATCGGAGCCCAAGATTCCACCGGGCATTTCATCACAATCGCGCATTTTGCGGCGCCGGCTCCTGCCTGATTTGGCCCGTATGGTGGGACTTCGCGGATTGCAGTTTGAGATGACCGGAAAGCGGCCTGGCGGTAATATGAGGTTTCCCCGCCAGCCTCGAGGTGCCGCATGCTAACCGCTGTATTGAATCGCCGCTCTTTTCTGAAAGTCAGTTCGATCACAGGTGGAGGCGTCCTCATCTCCTGTTACCTGGAGCCGGCCGCAATGGCCAGGGCGCTGGCCCAAGCGCCATCCGGTGCGGCTGCGTCGCCGGCTTTTGATGCGGCTGCGTTCATTCGGGTGGCGCCGGACGGCGTCGTGACCATCATGTCCAAAAATCCCGAAGTCGGTCAGGGCGTGAAAACCCATTTGCCTATGATTCTTGCCGACGAGCTGGATGTGGACTGGAAAGATGTCCGCATCGAACAGGCCGATCTGGATGAAACGAGGTTTGGTCCGCAGCGCGCCGGAGGCAGCACGTCGACTCCCACGAATTGGGATCCTTTGCGAAAAGCCGGCGCTGCGGTGCGCCAGATGTTCGTCACCGCGGCGGCGCAGAACTGGTCGGTCCCGGCCGGCGAGTGCACGACGGCATCGGGCCGCGTGCTTCACGCTGCTTCGAACCGTTCGACCGGCTATGGCGAGCTCGCGGCCAAAGTTGCCACGATGGCGCCGCCCGATCCGCAAACCGTGAAGCCCAAGGACCCGAAAGAGTACAAAATTATCGGCAAACCGATTCGCAGCGTGGACAATCCCAAAATCGTCCGCGGCAAACAGGTCTACAGCATTGATACTAAAGTTCCCGGCATGCTGTACGCGGTGTTTGAGAAATGTCCGGTGTTCGCCGGAAAGATTGCCTCGGCCAACGTAGACGAAATCAAGACCATGCCCGGTGTGCGCCACTGCTTCGTGGTGGACGGGACACAGGAGCTGCTGGGGCTGCATTGTGGCATCGCGGTGGTGGCCGATACCTGGTGGCAGGCGAACTCCGCGCGCAAAAAACTGCGCGTCACCTGGAACGAAGGTTCAACAGCGGAACAGAGCAGCGCCGGCTTCGCGCAAAAAGCCGATGAACTTTCCAAGCAGCCGCCGGGTTTTGCGGTCCGCGCCGATGGCAACGCTGACAAAGCGCTGCAATCCGCCGCCAAGGTCGTCGAAGCCTCTTATTCCTACCCGTTCATCGCGCATGCGCCGTTGGAGCCGCAGAACTGCCTGGCGCACTACAAGGACGGCAAACTGGAATTCTGGTCGCCCAGCCAGACGCCATCCCGCGGGCGCGCGCAAGTGGCGCATCTGCTGAAAATGCCGGAGAGCGACATCACGATTCACATTTGCCGCATCGGCGGAGGATTCGGCCGGCGCCTGACCAACGATTACATGCTGGAAGCCGCCGCGATTGCCAAGGAAGTTGGCGTGCCGGTGAAATTGCTGTGGACGCGGGAAGATGACTTCCACCACGACCATTATCGCCCGATCGGTTTTCACTACCTCAAGGCCGGCATCGATACCTCCGGCAAAGTGACTGCTTGGCGCAACCACTTCGTCAGCCTGGGACAGGACAAGCAGTTCGCGCCGACTGCGGGTATCGGTCCCGGAGAATTTCCCGCTAGCTTTGTGCCGGACTATCTTTTTGCCGCTACGTTGATGCCTTGCGGTGTTCCGACGTTTGCGTTGCGCGCTCCGGGCAGCAATGCGTATGCGTTTGTCTTCCAGTCCTTTCTGGACGAGGTCGCGCACGCTGCTGGAAAAGATCCGGTCGCGTTTCAGCTGCAGCTCTTGGGCGCGCCACGTATTGCCAATTCGGCGAATCCGCCGGCGCAGGGGCAACCGGACTTCGAAGCCGCGCGGATGCGCAGTGTTCTTGAAAGAGTGGCGCGCGAGTCCAACTGGGGGGCGCGCAAATTGCCCAAGGGCACGGCGATGGGCGCGGCCTGCTACTTTTCGCACCGCGGTTATTTTGCGGAAGTGGCGGAAGTGCGTGTGGACGCCGCCAAAAAAGTCAAAGTAAACAAAGTGTGGGTGGTGGGCGACGTGGGCAGCCAGGTGATCAATCCGCTGAACGCGGAAAATCAGTGCCAGGGTGCGGTGATCGAAGGGCTGAGCTCGCTGATGTCCTATGAAATCACCATCGACAAGGGTCGCGCGCTGCAGAACAATTTTGATTCGTATGCGCCGGTTCGCATGCCGCAAGTCCCGCCAGAAATCGAAGTAGTCCTAATACCGACCGACAATCCGCCGACCGGCCTGGGCGAGCCTGCGTTGCCGCCGGTTCTGCCGACCGTTTGCAATGCAATTTTTGCCGCGACCGGGCAGCGTATCCGTTCGCTACCGCTTTCCAAGCACGGCTACTCCTGGGCTTGAAAAAAAGCCAAGCCGCCCGAATAGAGCAATCGGAGTTTGGGACGCTATGGGTGGACGTCTTCCGAATCGTCCACGCAGCCTGCGGGTACGAAGGCATCGAAGAAGCAGCAGCCAACGTCAAACCACATCCTAACGAACAGATGCAACGCAGCTAGACATGATTCGTGCAGCGCAGTCATCATCGAAGTCGCGATGGAGTTGCTAGTCGAGATACGACCATGGTATGGTGACCATAGTAGTATTGGAGTCTTGAGATGAAAAAGATGGCAGCAGGGTCCTTCAAAACAAATTGCCTCGCGGTCATGGACGAGGTTCAAGCCAGGCACGAGACAGTTGTGATCACTAAACACGGCAAACCGGTGGCGAAACTCGTCCCGATGAACACCGACGCAGATGAAATCTATGATTTCCTTGCCGGTAAGGGCGTTGTAAATGGAGACATCGTTTCGCCGGCGGTTTCCCCCGATGAGTGGGGCGAGCTCAGGTGATTATTGTAGATACCCACGTAGTGATTTGGCTAGCGTTTGACCAAGCCCAGCTCTCCAGAAAGGCAAGGAGCGCAATCGACGATACGCGCGAGAAAGCGGAAGGCTTGGCAATCTCTGATATTACACTTTTGGAATTGGCGACACTTACGAGAAAGGGTCGGCTCCGGCTCGACATTAGTCTCGAATCTTTCCTGCAGGAAGTCGAAGCCCGGTTCGTCGTTCTGCCAATCACTGGCCGAGCGTGCGCGCGCGCCGTGGAACTTCCAGCGGCTTATCCCAAAGATCCTGTGGATCGCATTATCGGAGCGACAGCACTTGTCGAGGGACTATCATTGCTTACTGCCGACCGTGAGATCCGTCGGTCCAAAGCGGTTCACACGATTTGGTGAGGAGCGCCCCATCCTTATGCGCCAGGCACGCAGGAAAAAATTTGCGGCCCATCTCTATCGCCCGGCGTAAGCCGCAGAGCACGCCGATCGCTTGGAACCCCTCAAATCCTATTGCACGGGTCTGCTATTTTGGGAGAGAGCAAGAGCAACCTGCGGCGGCATGACTGGCTCAATGACAACTCGTCAGAGGACCTTTGCCTTTCGGAATGGGATAGAAAATTCAAACCTGAGAGTTCGCAATTCGAACGGTCCGGGGAGCCACTTTTCTGGCTCCAGCAGCTTCAGAAAGTTTGCGACCCGCCGCCAGCACAGGCCGGTCGCGGTGCGGATGCGAAGTCATATGCCTACCTGCAGGGAGCGGCCAGTTGCAGTTGCGGAAGAACGGTTTGCAATTTTGCGCGCTCTGGCTCCAACCAAGCGAGAAGCACAAGTTTTGAGCCAAGGTCTTCTGGCGCTTCATCGACGGTGAATCCCGGAGAATCCGTGGCAATTTCGAAGAGGATGTCGCCTGGTTCCCTGTAATAGATCGAGTTGAAATACTTTCTGTCTCTTACCGTTCACCGTGAGCTTTACCAGACGTAGCCCCAGCACGCCGGTGTAGAAATCGAGTTGGTTTGCGATCACCGGGGATGTGGTGAATCCCCAGGATCTGTTCGTTAGTCTGTTTAGTCTCCGTCTGTTTGGCCACGGGCGTCGTCCTTTCTCTCCATATTTAGATGCGTTATGACGACTATCGTTGCAACAAATAGTATGCAAGAAAATCACGATGTTTTCGCCCGGGCGGCACCCAGCAGTTCCGTGAGTGCCCCAAGCCGGTCTATTCCTAGGTGCCCCAATTGCTTGTGGTGTACCGCCTGTACCGGTTCGTCCAGGCGGGCCAGGATCTTGATTCCCTCCGCAGTGATCCGCGCCATCACCATTCGCCTGTCCCTGGTTTCGCGAGAGCGCAAAATCAAGCCGCGTTTTTCGAGGCGGTCGAGTAGACGCGTGACATCAGGATCCCGAGTAATCATTCGGTTGGCAATCTCCCCACAAACAAGCCCTTCCGGCGTTCCGCGCAGGATGCGGAGGACATTGTATTTTGTTGCGGAAAGGTCCTCTGTCTGAAGCACTTCTGCAAGTCTGCGGGACAACAAATCACAAGTGCGAAGCAGATCCAGAAAAACATATTCCTCGGCAGAAGCGGCCCGTCGTTTATTTGTGTTTTGGGGATGCTCTTGCCAAGCGCTTCCCAGGTCCATCGCTAACGTGCTCACGGCGTTGTCCTTTCAGTTTCTGTCCGCTTCCCGCTCATACGTTGTCAGGTCTCGGCGGACGCTGCATGACGCGCTACGGTTGCGCTTTGGGCTCCAGCAAAAGACCACGTAGAGTACAACGCCATTGGCCAGACCAAATTGGCGCCAACCACGCTCAAAATGAATGCGACGTTCATGATGTTCAGAAGTGCAAAGACAACGAGCGCATATGGAAAAAAACAGCGGCGAACGATAAATTCCAAATGCCGCGCCGCGTACATCAAGGGATTGGACGACCGGCTCTCGACGTGGCTCTGCCAGATGCCTAATAACTGCTCGGGACGTCCAGTTGCGAGACGGCGCCGCTGCCATCCAACGGCGAGGAAGCTCGCCAAGGCACCGAAGAGCAGAGCGCCGCCCCAAGCCAGGTAGGACTTCGATCCCGAAGTGCGCCACTGCCCGATGGTCATTCCGACTAGAAGAAACAAATAGAACACATAATCGCAAACCGTCTCCAGCCAGCATCCGAAGTCCGATTCGAGCAATTTCAACCGCGCAACTTCGCCATCGCATCCGTCCAGAATGCTCGCAAAGAGACATAGCAATGCGCCAAGCACTGTGTTCCAGTAGCCGCCAAGCGCGAAGAATGCAGCGGACAGAATGCCGACTGCGAGCGTGAAGATGCTGACCATGTTTGCCGAAATCGGAAACTTGATGAGTTGCCTGCTAATTGGGATGGAGATCCGGCGATTCAATCTCGCATACATACCGTCGGTAGGCTTGACCAGCCAGCGATCGAGTTTCCTTTCGGCGACTATGCGGTCTTTTTCCGAGTGCACTCGCTGCCACAGGTCTTTGCTTACATTTCTGGATACGGCAGTGTGGGACGCGCTGATCCATGCGTGTAGTTCGTCGAGATTGCGGGCTGGAAAACACTGTGCAAGCGCGCGCAGTTCGTCGGCGGTCAGCGCATAGAGTCCGATCGGTAGACCGCCGCTCGCCAAGGTGAGCGGTGCAGTATCGCTCGTCCACTCACCGACTTGTCGAATCAAGGAAGGGTGATAAGTGGCGCTGCCAGTGACGAGAACCGCACGCTGGCTGCGTACTTCGTTGGCGGCCAGGCGTAGCTGTTCTTGAAAAGAGCTATCCGGATCTACAGCAATCCAGCGCACAGATGGAGGTAATCGTTTTGTACCGACTAGTTCCTGCTCGACGCTCTGCTTTCGGTCGGCGACGACAAGGATCTCTGACGGTTCGACCCTCTGCGCAGCGAGGATGCTTCGCAAC
>Ga0157376_10003881_pt1 | contig 10338 bp, 9 predicted proteins | sample M45metaG_FD_121801 | JGI IMG/M metagenome (GOLD analysis project Ga0157376, IMG submission 121801) | Miscanthus rhizosphere microbial communities from Kellogg Biological Station, Michigan, USA - M4-5 metaG | ecosystem: Host-associated > Plants > Roots > Rhizosphere > Soil | place: USA: Michigan... | reverse complement strand
TTTCACGCGCCGCCAAGCTCTCGCGGGTCGATGTCAAGCGGCCCGCGCGTACCATCGGGACCAATACCATCGCTCACCTGCAAAGCGGCCTTTTCTACGGCTACATCGGCCTGGTCGATGGCATCCTCGAGCGTATGCTGGCAGAAATTCAGACCAGCCAGCCCAATGGAACCGCACCAGCTCCGAAGGTGATCGCCACCGGCGGTCTCGCCCACATGCTCCACGAAGACTCGAAATACATCACCGCCATCGATGACATGCTGACGCTCGACGGCCTGCGTTTGCTCTACGAGCGGAACCGCACACCACGATCGCGCGGCGCATCACCTCCGGCCACGGCGACCTAAGTGCAAAACAACTACATCAACTACTTCACGGAAATCGAACAGCATTTTCAGCGCCGTCGCGGATCCATCCTGCTTCTTTCCACCCTGGACTGGGCCCTCATTGACACCTGGCGCGAGGCGGGAGTGCCGCTGGCCGCGGTTTTGCGCGGTATCGACGTTGCCTTCGACAAATATGAGGCGCGCAAGACGAGGGCCCGCATGCGCAAGGTCAACGGTCTCGCCTGGTGCGCGCAGGCTGTCATGGAAGCCATTGAAATCATGCAGGATGCCGCGGTCGGCGGCTCGCCCGTGCAGATGGATGCCGCCGGACTCGAACACGATCGCATCGCAAAGCACTTGCAGGCCGCGGCTACGACCTTCAGCCGCGTCGCCAGCACCCTCCCGGCGCTGCGGGAGATCGCGGAGCGCCTGGAATATTTCGCGCAACGGAAGTTCAGCAACGAAGAACTCGAGCGCCACCTAAGCACGCTTGAAGAGAAGCTCTTCGCGCTGCTCCTCACCGACATGCCTGCGGAAGAGCTGGAGCTGATGCGCCAGCAGGCCGGGCGCGAGCTTGCACCCTATCGCAGCCGCATGCAGGCGGTGCAAATCCGGCAGATTGAGCAGCAGTTCCTGCGCCGCCGCCTGCTCGAACGATTCGATCTGCCGCGCATCAGCCTCTTCTATATGAAACAGAGCGAGTGACATGAAGCTACGTATCGAAAAGGCGATCTACGGGGGCGCGTCACTCGCCCGCGTCCCGGCTGATGGCCCGTTAGATATCGCCGGCAAAGCGGTCTTCGTTCCCCTCTCGCTTCCCGGTGAGCTGGTGGAAGCCACCATCGTCAGCGACCGCCGCAGCTACATCACCGCCGCACTCGACTCCGTACTCGAGCCAGCACCCAGCCGCACCACTCCCGGCTGCGAATACTACGGCCGGTGCGGCGGCTGCCATTATCAGCATGCCGACTACTCCGCGCAGCCCGCTATGAAAAAAAACATTCTTATCGAGGCGCTCGAGCGCGCGCACGTAGCGATCCCTGGCGAGTTCAACGTTGTGTCGGCCGATCCGTGGGGTTACCGTAACCGTATTCGCCTCCATGTCACGAAGACCGCGCTCAGTTACCGCGAGGCCGCCTCCCATCGTGATCTTCCCGTCACTCACTGCCCCGTCGCCGCCCCCATCCTGCAGCGCGTCATCCGCGCCTTCAATGAGCTTCTCCAGAAGCAACCCTCCCTCGCGCAAAGCGTCTCCGAAGTTGAGTTCTTCACCGCTACCAACGAATCGGCGCTGCTTATCTCGCTCTTCACACAGCAAGGCAAATCATCCGAGCATCTTCCCCGATCTGTAGCCGACGCACTTCTCACCACCCTGCCCGCGCTCCAGGGCGTGCGCACTTTCTCTCTCGATCCCAGGACGCGCCGCATGCAGTCATCCGCCGCGTGGGGCCGGCCTTCGCTCGACTACACCGTTGGCTCGCTCCGTTATCAAGTCAGCGCCGGCGCCTTTTTCCAGGTGAACCGCTATCTGATCCCGGCGCTCGTTGACGAGGTCGTCGCAAAACGAAGCGGAAACATTGCGTGGGACCTCTATGCCGGCGTCGGCCTCTTCGCCCGGGCGCTCGCACAGCGATTCGACCAGGTCATCGCTGTCGAGTCCTCGCCATCGTCGACGGCCGATCTCGTTCACAACCTCCGTGGCCCTGCGCACAAGCACGTATCGCGGGACACCCTTCACTTCCTCCAATCGCCTCCCGCCCAAACTCCCGATCTTGCCGTAGTCGACCCGCCACGCGCTGGTCTAGGCAGCGACGTCTGCCACCGGCTCGCCGCCGTGCAGCCGCGCCAAATTGTCTACGTTTCCTGCGACCCCTCTACCCTCGCCCGCGACCTGCGCGCGCTGCAACCATCCGGGTATCGACCCGTCGCTCTCACCCTGATAGATCTGTTTCCACAGACATTCCATCTGGAGACCGTCGCCACACTCGAACGCGAGTAAAAACTGATGGCACGGCTCAGGGCTACCAATTCATGGCCACCATCGTCGCTCCGCCGCCCCAGTCACCTTCACAGCGACCGGCCAGAGGCCATTCCTCCAAAGAACTCCTCGCCAAGCCCCAAATCGGATCCATCGAGCACGAGCCGGTGCGCTTCACGCGCGCCCCGCTTCTCTTCGCAGCCGTAGCCTTCGCCGCAGGCATCCTCATCTGCAGCCGTTACTGGTTCATGCCTGCGTGGCTCGCCATCGCGACTCTCCTCGAGGGCCTGCTCGCCGCCGTAGCAGCGCGCTGGCGGTCCCGCATCGTGCTCTGGCCGCTCGCCGCAACATGGCTACTTCTCGGCGGATTCGCCGCAGAGATGCAACCCCGTCCCGCACCACAGACGGAGCTTCGCCACATGGCCCAGAACCAGCCCGTCACGCTCACCGGCACGGTCGAGCGCGTCAGCCCCATCCGCCACATCGTCTCGTTTCGCCCCTTTTCGAGCGACCAGATCGCTGAGCAGATGCAGTCCATCGACCTGCACGTCCGCGCTGCTGCGCCGCCTGGCGATCTCCTCCAGCCGGTCGAGGGCGGCCTGCGTCTCTCGCTCTACGCACCCGCAGACGCCACGATGACGCCGCTCGGCTGCGGCGATACTGTCGCTGTTACGGCCACGATTAAGCCACCCGATCGTTACCGCGATCCCGGGGTCTGGGACAGCTCTGCGTGGCTGCTGAGCCAGGGCATTGGCATCATTGGATCCGCGAAAGCCGAGAAGCTCCATATGCACGCGCCCAACAGCCGCCGTAGTTTCGCATGCCTGCAACACGCGCTCCAAACCGGAGCCAGCGACCGCCTGGTGCAATTCGCGGACACGCCGCGACCCGGCGCCCTGCCTGACTGGCTTACCCTAAGCCACGATGATGTCGCTATGCTCTCCGCAATGGTCACCGGCGACCGCTCTTACCTCGGCAGCGCTCTGCGCACACCATTCGAGCGCACTGGCTCCTTCCATCTTCTCGTCGTATCTGGCCTGCATCTCGGCATCTTCGCAACATTTGTTTTCGCAATCGGCCGCAGGCTTCACATCGGCCGCCTTCCGCTCACTGCTATCACGCTCTCGCTTTCTCTCGCGTATGCACTATTTACTGGATTCGGCCAGCCAGTCCAGCGCGCCTACGCTATGCTGGCACTCTACCTAATCGGCAGGCTTTTCTATCGTGATCGCGGCCGCCTTAACAGCCTAGGGTTCGCCGCGCTCTGCCTGCTCGTCCTCGATCCCCATGCACTCTTCGACGCCGGCCTTGAGATGACTCTGCTCACCGTCGTCGCCGCCGCCGGCATCGCTGTCCCCGCTATGCGGCGCACCAGCACCCCGTTTCTTATCGCCTCCCGCTTCATCAACGCCGTCGGCATGGACACCGCATTCGAGCCGCGTCTCGCCCAATTCCGCGTGACGCTACGCCTCCTCGGTGAGCACCTCGAACCGTTCTTCAGCCGCCGCCCGCGTCGCACACGCCGCGCCCAGAATGTGCTTGCATTCGGCATCCGCGCGAGCCTTCTGCTCGTCGACCTCTGCCTTGTCTCCACCATCATCGAGCTCGTCATGGTACTGCCCATGACAGCCTACTTCCATCGCGTCACTACATTCGGGCTCTTCGTCAATATCCTCATCGTTCCCGCCCTCACGGTGCTGCTGCCTGCCGCGCTGCTTACCATGCTCGCGCTCCTCTTATCGCCGCACATCGCGTGGCTGCCCGCAGCGGTTACCGCCGCCCTGTTGCATGCCGTCGTCGCCATCGTTCGCATCTCGAGCGCGTTGCGCATGAGCGAATGGCGCCTTCCCGGTCCGGCCATCACCGTAACCCTGGCCTGTCTCGCACTGCTCGTCTTCGCCGTCTGGATTGTCCGCACGCGAAGCCGCGTAGCACTTCCGATGAGTGCCGCAGCGCTCCTCACAGCCGTTGTGTGCATCCTTGCTCCGCCTGGTGTTTCGCGCCAAGCAGGCGTGCTCGAGATCAGCGCCATCGATGTCGGTCAGGGCGATTCCATCTTCGTCGTCTCACCCGATGGTCGCACCATGCTCGTCGATGCCGGAGGTCCCACAGGGGGTTCGACCCGCCAGGGCAACTTTGATATCGGTGAGGATGTCGTCTCGCCTTATCTGTGGAGCCGGCACATTCAGCGCCTTGACGTGGTAGCCCTTACGCATGCGCACAGCGACCACATGGGGGGCATGCCCGCCGTGCTGCGCAACTTCCGTCCGCGCGAGCTCTGGGTCGGCCACAATCCACCCACTCCCGCTTATCAGCAACTACTTCGCGAAGCCGCATCGCTCGGCGTCCGAGTCCGCTCCTTCTCTGCTGGCGACAGCGTGGCCTTTGGCGCCGCAACTGCCAGAGTTGTCGCCCCATCGCCCAGTTACCAACCCGGCGACTCTGCCAGCAATGACGACTCACTGGTGCTTCACCTCAGCTACGCCGGACATTCCGCTTTGCTCGAGGGCGATGCCGAAGCGTCCAGCGAAACCGCCATGCTGTCACCGCCCGGTGATGAACTTGCCTCTGACTTGCTCAAGGTGGGCCACCACGGCAGTAAGAGTTCTACGACTCCGGCCTTCCTCGCGCGCGTCCAGCCGCATCTCGCCGTCATCTCGGTCGGTCCTTACAATAGCTACCACCATCCGCGCTGGGAAACGTTGGAAAAATTGCAGGTTGAAGGCGTGCATACGTGGCGCACGGACCTGCTTGGCGTCTCTACCTTCTACATCGACGGTACCGGCGTTCACGCCGCGCACTTACCTTGATACCGGCCGGGATCGTTTTTCTCGTGCGTAGCATCCTTATCAGGTATAGAGTCTGCGAAACATCGCAGTCCGGAGGGTCCACGCATGCAGTCAGAGGAAACCGGGGACAGAGGGCACACACAGCCCGCGGAAGCACGCTCCGTGCTCGAGCAGCAGCAGGAAGAGAAGAACCTACGCCGCCTCCAGCTCATGATGAACATGGTGATGTCGGTCATAGCGCAGGACAGCACACTCACCTACGAAGCAGCATCGGAGATGATTGCGGACAGCCGTCGCGCCGCACTCGCCATGTTTCCGGATAAGGAGCTGGCCTACGAGCTGATTTACCAGCCGAAGTTGCAGCGCCTGATGCGCGATCGCTTTCGACTGCAATAGAACTGCCCACACCTTCAGGAGAAGTACTCTAACCGCGCATTCTTGTATTCGTGGTGCAGGCACCTATCCGGCTTCGCGGTGAAGCACTCCTGGAACAGGATACGATTGTGCAGGTCTAGATAATCGATCTCCAGCAATGTGCCATTGCAGGCCACGTTCACAAATCCATTCCAGCCTGCGCACGCTGCTCCCTCGCCCACTTTGTAATCGCCTCGCGCGTCATAGAACTTCAATCCTGCCTTCTTTCGTGGCCGTTCCCCACATTCCACTGGCATGCCACCATGCCCAATGCATCGCCCATACGCGCCAAAAGCGCCAGGAGTCGCTCGGAATTTATAGATCGCCAATCGGTGCTCATGACCCCAGAGCCACACTACCTCCTGGCCGGCAAAGAACTCCGCAAGCTGTCGTGCCGGTCGTGGAAACACTTCGTCCGTGAAAGCCGTCGCATACTGATGATGCGTCAGGATCAGCGTAGCCTTTGGTCTCTCCTGCGGCTTCACCGTGTCACACAACCACGCGATCAAGCCGTCTTCCATCCGACAGTCCGCATGTACCCAGCGCAATTGGTTCACGCCCGGTATGGCCGCGAGCAGCGGCAATCCGGCGGAGTTGTAGCCCGTGTCGAGTCCTAGAATTCGCCAGTGCTCTGATTCGAGACAGAAGTAGCTCGCCCTCTGCGGTCCTCCGTCCCCACTCTCGCAATAGTCCAGCACCGCTGTAAAGTATGATCCGCCGCCAGCGTACATCTCGTGATTGCCCGGGAGCGCAAAGGTGCCCACCGCACCCTTCGGCCACATCACCGGCGAATATTGATTCACCATTGTTCCGAGAAAGTTCTCTCGCACTTCCGTCTCATCGCCAACGTAGTAGATGTCGCCGAGATGGATCGTGTAATCCGGCGCGCCCGCTGCCATCGACTCGGCCACCTGCGCCGCTTCTTGCGTGCCGGTTCCCCAGTCGCTTGCGATCGAGATGCGCACCGCGCCCTTGCCGTTCACGTTACGCAGCGCATAGATGCCGCTCTCCCCCGTGCCCGCGTAGCTCGGATACGGAGCGTAACGCCGTCGCAACATCTGCCGTGCATAGCTTGAAATCCATCGCCAGCTTTGGTGCGGCAGGAACGCCGCCAGCTCAGGCCGAGGCAGCGTGGGAGCCAGTCGCGTGGCACGCCGTTGATAAAACGACATCAGCCGCGACCTGCCCAACAACGGCATGTTGCTGCGCCGTGCGATTGAGGATGGCTTGCGGATTCCGCTCATCGAACACTGCTCTCGAATCGAGTCTCTGCTACGGCTACTTCGGATCCACGCTCGTCAGCCGCAGCGTGATGGTGCCCCAGAACAGTCGAGCGCGCATTTGCACGGGCAGGTGCCGGTTGTCCTCCGAATACCAGATCCAGATGTTGCCGCGGTTCTTCACCACGCCTGCATCTGCCGTGGGTTCTACCCGGATCGTCTGAAAGGTGCCCGCAGTCGTCTTGATCTCCTCACGCGCCTCCGGCTTGAAGGTTACCGTCACGACGCGCATTGCATCTGCAACCGGCATCACAAAGTTCTGTCCCAGTTCCAGTGGCTGCGCACCGGCAATGAAGATCGATGACATCAGATCCGTCACGCACGCGGGAATCGGCGACTCCAAATGTCGGCTCGTGCCCTTCACCAGATTCTTCTCGTCCAACACCTGCTTGTGTGCCCCATACTGGAATTGCAGCGTGCTCACAATCTGACGCCGCCCTTCCTGGAGTTGCTTGGCAAAGGTCTGCGAGCAACCGGTGCGCCGGTCAAAGGATGATTGAAAACGGTCCACCACCTTGAATAGCAGGCTCACCGCACCGATCGAATCTCCATTCGCCTGCACCCGCTGCGTCGTTCCGTCGCTTTCCAAGTGGAAGGTCGCCGTCCCCGCTGGAAACACCCGCCAGTCTACGGCGTAGGAGAGCGTCTGGCGCTGCGGCAGATACTGCTGCTGCGGCGCGGGCAACACTGCCGTCTGCTGAGAATCAGCGGCGGCCGCCAGGAGCAGACTCAGAAAAAGCCAAGGCAGTCGTCTCAAATACATCCCTCACGCATATTGTTTTTCTCAACCGCGAAAATCACAACGGGAGAAATGGTGTTCTGTGCCAGACAAACAATTTCAGCAACAGTACCCCATAGATAGCGATTGTGCCTAGCACGGCGTTGTACTCACGGTGCTTGCCATAGAGGGCACCGGAGAAGCCCCCAGTGTTGACACCCTCATCTTTAGTCGAGACCGCCGGCCTCAGCCGCGGAATCAGCCGAGGAACGCGTTTCGTATACTCGTCGTACTCGCTGAATCGTTCCCGCAGGAATGCCTCTTCCGAACGAACCGTTGGAAGATAGATCAGAGTAAATAAGACCGCCAGAGCCAGCGCGGTCCACCAGCTATGAGCGGCCACAGCGAATCCAAACGCAATCAGCATCGAGCCCAAGTACAGCGGATTTCGCGTGTACGCATAAGGCCCAGTCGTCGTCAGCTCCGTGTTCTTCGTGACGTAGCCCGAAGCATACGCGCGCAGCGCCACACCGGGTACGGTCCCCAGCAGACTCCACAGCAGCGAGTGCACCGAAGGATGTGCTGCCAGTAGGAAGAAGAGCGCAAACACAAATCCCATCGGCACCCGGATGCGGCGCGCGATGCGCGTCCACCACGTGCTCAAGCCTGCACCGCCGTGCGTCCCGCCGAATTTCCTGCACCGCCCATCAGCTCGTCCACCGCGTCCAGCACTTCCTCAGGCTCAATCGTCAACAGCCCGACTTCGGGAGCGTTTCGTCGCGCATGATCGCGCCGGCTCTCCGGATGCCGCAGCACACGGAACGGCACGCCCCACGGCCCATTGCGTGCCGGATCGGTAGGCCCGTAGATGCCGACCACAGGTTTGCCCAAAGCGCACGCCAGATGCGCGGGCCCCGTATCACCCCCGATTACCAACGCACAACGCCTCGTCATTGCGATCAACTCTGCCATGTCTGTTCGAATATCCTGGGCGGCCCCGCCACTGCTCTGCGCCACATTTGCCGCCAGCGCCTCTTCCCCCGGCGCGCGGTTCACGACCACACTGTATCCGCGACTCGCAAGACCCGCCGCTACTCTGCCGTAGCGCTCCGCAGGCCAGCGCTTGGCGCCCCAGCCTGCGCCCGGATGCACCAGCACCAACGGCTTCGTATCCGGCATCATCACATGCACCCGTGCCTCCGCTCCGCAATCCACCGGTAGCGGCGGCAATTCCGGGTTCAGATACAATCCCGTCGCTCCCGCCACCACCTCCGTCGCCTGATCGATCACATGAACGCTGCGCGTCGGCACCAGACGCTGGAAGAACCACTTCGCCGGTCCCTCGCGCGGCTCTGCTTCGCCCACCAACTCGGCGTCCGAAGCTCTTCCCATCAGCGCAGAGCGCACTGCGCCCTGCAGATCGATCGCGAGGTCGTACTTCTGCGCGTGCAGCTCACGCCGCAACTGTCGCATCGCACGCCAAGTGGACACCGCAAACGGCCGCCGCGCCCAGCCTCGTGCATTGGCCATGTGCACCACATCCACCAGCGGCATTGTCGCGGTACGCGGTAAAGCCCCCGCATCACGTTGCAATAAAGGCGCCCAACGCGGCTCGATGATCCATCCCAGATGGCATTCCGGCAACTGTGCCCGCAGCGCCGCCACCGCGGGCATTGCATGAAGAACATCCCCCATCGCGCCCAGCCGCACCACCAGCACGCGCAATCGATCTCTCTGCGAATTATTTCGGCGTGACAACAGGTAATTCTCTCACGCGCCCTTTTGGAGCAGCTGCTGCTCAAGTGCAGCCAGCGCTGCATCCGGCTCAAGTAGCCGCACCGTCAGTTGCGCTGCGACCAGCGGCACAATCTGAGCGAGACGCATTCGCTGTCTCTCCGTCAGGCGAACCATATCTTTTTGTGTTGTTAGAAACGATTTAGCCCTATAGTCCGTCGCCATATCGCACAATGTCTCGACATCCCTATCCGTAAATCTGTGATGATCGCGCCACGCGTGCGTCGCCGCTAGTGCGACGCCCTGCCGTCGCAGCTCGGCCACAAACTCCTCCGGATGCGCAATCGCACTGAACACCATGGCAGCTCCCTCCAAAGCAGGCACCTCCAGCTCGCGCGCGATCGTCCATATCTGCGCATCCGCGCGCATCCAGCGTCGCGCACGCGCTGCTAACTCGACGTCGTCCTCGCGAAGCACAAGGAAGTGCGCACGCTCGAGCGCTGCCAGGGGCTCGCGCAGCCGGCCTGCTGGCAGCAGCGTCGTCCGAAAGTCCGACCGATGCAGCAAGACGATCTCCGCATCCCGAGCGAGCCCACGATGCTGCATCCCATCATCGAGTAAGTGAACGTGACGCGCGCCACCGTCTTCTATCAGCGTCGTCTCCGCCAGCCTGCCCGCCGACGCACGCCTCCGCCCTACATACACAGGCACTGCCGCGTGCTCCGCAATCAGCCACGGCTCATCTCCATAACGCGCCGCCGGATCGTCCATACCCCCCGTAACCACGCGCTCTACAAGATCAGCGGTCCGTCCGTATCCGCGCGAAAGCACATCAACCGACCATCCCCGCTCGGTGAATGCCCGCGCCAGCGCGATCACGAAGGGCGTCTTCCCAGCACCGCCCACCGAAAGATTGCCCACACTCACCACTGGCCACCCTAACCGCTCCGGTCGCCGCCACCCGCGCGTATACGCGATGCTGTCCAGCGCCTGCGCGGCCCCATACAGCGGGACCAGCGGCGTCAGCGGCCATATCACGTGTCTCAAGCGTTGCCCTCGGCAAGCAGCCGCACCACCGCATCCACGGCACGCTTTGTCG
>Ga0157376_10003878_pt1 | contig 10341 bp, 8 predicted proteins | sample M45metaG_FD_121801 | JGI IMG/M metagenome (GOLD analysis project Ga0157376, IMG submission 121801) | Miscanthus rhizosphere microbial communities from Kellogg Biological Station, Michigan, USA - M4-5 metaG | ecosystem: Host-associated > Plants > Roots > Rhizosphere > Soil | place: USA: Michigan... | reverse complement strand
CCTGCGCCGAGGACTGGGTCGCGAAAGTAATGTGGTCGAGCCCGGAGCGCCGCGCCGCCTCCATCACGGTGATCACCGACTGGTGCGTGGCGGCCGCGTCGGCGCTGATGATCACGACGCTGTCCTTGCCGGCCTGCGCGGCCTGGGTGAGCGCCTGGGCGACGGCGTCGACGCTTCGGCCTTGCACCGGCGTGCCGCGGATCGAATAGCGCCCGTCGCTGCTGACGGCGACGATCACTTCCTTCGGGTAGTCGCGCTGCGCGTCGGCGTCCGCCACCGGCAGCTTCAGCTGGAGCTCGGTGAACTTGCTGTAGGTGGTCGAGAGCATCAGGAAGATCAGCACGACCAGCAGCACGTCGATGAACGGGATCAGGTTGATCTCCGGTTCATCTTTCTGGCGAGGGCGGAAGTTCATCGTGGCGGGCGTTTCACTTGCGCAAGCTTGCGAGGTGGCGCGCGAAGCGCTCGGCGGAGAGTTCGAGCGTGAGCAGGTATTCGTCCACCCGCACCCGGAAGTAGCGCCAGAAGATCAGGGAGGGAATGGCGACGATGAGGCCGAATGCCGTGTTGTAGAGGGCGACCGAGATGCCATGGGCCAGCTGCGCGGGGTTGCCGCCGGTGGCTGCACCAGACGGGGACTGCGAACCGAAAATCTCGATCATCCCGATCACCGTGCCCAACAAGCCAAGCAAAGGTGCGGCCGAGGCAATCGTGGCAAGCGCGCTGAGGTAGCGCTCGAGCCTGTGGGCCACCGCCCGGCCGGTGTTTTCCATTGTCGCGCGCAGGTCGACGTCGCTGCAGCGCGGGTCCGAATTGAGCGCCCGGAAACCACTCGCCAGCACTTCGCCCAGCGCAGAGTTCTGCTCCAGCTGTGTGACGACGTCCGGCGAGGGCACGGACACGCGCGAAACCGCCAATGCCTCGTCGAGGAGCTTGGGAGGTACGACCTTGGTGGTCTTCAGGCTGATGAACCGCTCGATGACCAGCGCCAGGGCCAGGATAGAGCACGCAACCAGGGGCCAGATGGGCCAGCCGGCGGCTTGTATGATGGAAAACAAGGGGAATTTCTCCGCGGAAGCGAGTCGCAAGTGCGGCCGATTATCGTGTACGAATTGGCTGTAGGAAAAATCTCACCGCTTGTCGGACGACACTCACAGAAGTTGTGGATAACTTTGTGTAGAAGCCGGCCCCGTCTCCTCGCCAAGCCGCACCAATCCTGCACGGTGACAGATCGATGACAAATTGAGCACAAAAAAATCCAATGAAATCAATCAGTTGCTCCACAAAATCGGCGTTTTGCGAGGATCGCGCCCTGACCGCAGGATGTGTTGCCGCGCTGTGGACTAAATCGGCCGCGGATTTGTTCGCCAGGCCGCATAGATCCTGATGGCCGAACCCGCTTCTCCAGGATTGGCGCCGCGAATCTGGCAAGTTGGCGCGCTGTGCCGCGCGATTGCTGAGTCTCTCGATGCGCGATTCAATCCGGTCGCGGTACGCGGCGAGGTTTCGGGCTTTTCGCGCGCTTCCAGCGGGCATTGTTACTTCTCGCTGAAGGATGCGAACGGGCAGATTCGCTGCGCCATGTTTCGCCGGGCTGCCGGGCTGCTCGATTTCACGCCGCGTGACGGCGATGTGGTCGAAGCCTGGGGTCGCCTGGGCGTCTACGAGCCGCGCGGCGATCTGCAACTGATCGTGGAAAGCCTGGCGCGCGCGGGGCAAGGCGCGCTGTTCGAGCAGTTCCTGCGCCTGAAGGCGAAGCTGGAGTCCGAAGGGCTGTTCGATGCGGCACGCAAACGCGAATTGCCGCGGCTGCCACGCGGAATCGGGCTCGTCACGTCACCGGGCGCGGCAGCGCTGCATGACGTGGTGACGGCACTGCAGCGGCGAGCACCGCATGTGCCGGTCGTGCTTGCGCCGGCCGCGGTGCAAGGCGTGCAGGCACCGGCGGAAATGATCGCTGCGCTCGTTGCGCTCTACCGGCTGGCCGAAGCCGGGACGGTCGACGTGATCTTGCTGGTGCGCGGCGGCGGTTCGATCGAGGATCTTTGGGCATTCAACGACGAACAACTGGCCCGCACGATCGTGCAAAGCCCGGTTCCTTTGGTGAGCGGCGTCGGACATGAGACCGACTTCACCATCGCGGATTTCTGCGCCGACTTGCGCGCGCCCACGCCCACTGCGGCGGCCGAGCTGGCTGCCGAAGCTGTCGACAACTGGCTCGCGGATCTCGGCCAGATGGCAGGCGGTTTGCGGCAAGCCGTCCACAGGCGTGTGGACGCTGCGGCCCAACGTGTCGACATGGCCGCAGGCCGTCTGGGACGGCCGCTGGCGCGCCTGAGCACGCAGCAGCTGCGGCTCGGCCGTGCCGCGCACCGTTTGCGCTATGCGGTGTCCGGGCGCATGCAATCGCAAGCCAGCCGTTTCGCCGCGAGCGAAGCGAAGTTGACGCAGGCGTTGCGCCTGCGCCTGCAACGCGCCGCCCAGGTGCTCGACCATTCCCGCTTGCGGCTCGAGTTGCTCGATCCGCGGCTCATCCTGCAGCGCGGCTATGCCTTGCTCTCGGATGAGCAGGGCCTGCCTGTGAGCAGCGTGCGCCAGACGCGCGTGGGGCAGGCGCTGCGCGCAGCCCTTGCCGATGGCGAGGTTGATCTCACGGTCGTGCCACCTCGCCGATTAAGTTCTTAGAATCGGCGGCTGCAGCACACAAAACCAACAGGAAGAACCATGGAACACACACTGCCCCCGCTCCCGTACCCGATCGATTCGCTCGCTCCGCACTATTCGAAGGAGACGCTGGAGTATCACCACGGCAAGCACCACAACGCTTACGTCGTGAACCTCAACAACCTGCAAAAAGGTACCGAGTTCGAGAACATGGCGCTCGAGGACATCATCCGCAAGTCGTCGGGTGGTATCTACAACAACTCGGCCCAGATCTGGAACCACACGTTCTTCTGGAATTGCATGAAGCCGTCCGGTGGCGGCGAGCCCTCCGGCGCGCTGGCCAGCGCGATCAATGCCAAATGGGGCAGCTACGCGGCCTTCCGCGAGGCGTTCGTTAAATCGGCCGTCGGCAACTTCGGCTCGGGCTGGACCTGGCTGGTCAAGAAGCCCGACGGCAGCGTGGACATCGTCAACACGGGCGCCGCCGGCACGCCGCTCACGACGGCCGACAAGGCGCTGCTGACCGTCGACGTCTGGGAGCACGCGTACTACATCGACTATCGCAACCTGCGTCCGAAATACGTCGAGACCTTCCTCGACAAGCTCGTGAACTGGGATTTCGCCCAGAAGAACTTCGGTTAACGGCCGAAGGCCGCCTCAAGTACAAGGGCCGCGACGCAGCCCTTGTTATTTCCTTTGCCGAAGGCGTTACCTGAACGGCTCGCCGGCCAGCTTGTAGCCGGCCTTGAGGCCCTTCTTCGCGAACCAGCCCTGGTTCATTTCGAGCACGAAGCGGACCGGCTTGTCGGAGCAGTGCGAATCGGTGGTCATGGGCTTCATGTCGGCCAGCGTCACGATGGTGCCGTCGTCGGCCACGAACGCGGCCGTGAGCGGCAACAAGGTGTTCATCATCCAGAAGCACTGGACCGCGGGACGCTCGAACACGAACAACATGCCTTCGTGCTGTGGCATCGCCTTGCGGAACATGAGGCCGATCTCGCGCTGCTCGGGCGTGAGGGCCACTTGCGCATCGATCTGGTGCATGCCGGCGGATAGCTTCACGCGCGGCAGGTTCGTTTGGGCTTCCTGGCTGAGGGCGGAAAGCGCCGTGGCCGCCATGGCCAGCGCGGCGAGGGTTCGCAGGATTCGTTTCATGCCGGTATTTTGGCCGCCAAATGAAAATGCCCGCGCAAGGCGGGCATCGAGGCCGAAGCTGTCGTATGAACGACGACTTCTTTTCTTAGCTGGCCGAAGCAGCCTTCTTGGCCTTCTTGGCCTTCTTGGCGGCCTTCTTGGCCATCGGCTTGTCTTCCTTCATGGCGGAAGCCGAAGCAGCCGGCTTGGCGCCGGAAGCGGCGGCCATCGGGGCGCCGGCGTGGGAAGCCGCGAAAGCCGAAACGGCGAACAGCGAAGCGATCAGGGTAGCGAGGAGTTTGTTCATTTCTGAGTCCTTTCAGGTGGTCTAGCCAAATTTTTCGAAAAAATCCTCCCAAGAATCGGAAGGCCACTCCGTAACGGCGCCGCTTGCTCAACGGTTGACAAGCTCGCTGCAAGACCCGATTGATCCAGCGCAAGGGCGGCGGGTTTGAGGGGGGCGTGCGGCGATTCGAAGCTAGAATCCGCAGGTTTCGCCACCGCGCGATTCGCAGCCATATCCCGCAGCATTCCCGATCCTCCCCGGAGACATTTCCCCCATGTACCAGCACATCAAGGTGCCTAGCCAAGGCCAGAAGATCACCGTCAACGCCGACATGTCCCTGAACGTGCCGGACCAGCCCATCATCCCGTATATCGAAGGCGACGGGACCGGCATGGACATCACGCCTGTGATGCTAAAGGTGGTCGACGCCGCCGTGGCGAAGGCCTATGGCGGCAAGAAGAAGATCCATTGGATGGAGGTGTTCGCCGGCGAGAAATCGACCAAGGTCTACGGTCCCGACGTCTGGCTGCCCGAAGAAACGTTGAGCGCCGTGCGCGACTACGTGGTCTCGATCAAGGGCCCGCTCACGACCCCGGTGGGCGGCGGCATCCGTTCCCTGAACGTGGCACTGCGCCAGGAACTCGACCTGTACGTCTGCCTGCGCCCGATCCAGTACTTCGACGGCGTGCCTTCCCCCGTCAAGGAGCCGCACAAGACGAACATGGTGATCTTCCGCGAGAACTCGGAAGACATCTACGCCGGTATCGAATTCGAAGCCGAGAGCGACAAGGCCAAGAAGATCATCAAGTTCCTGCAGGAGGAACTGGGCGTCAAGAAGATCCGCTTTCCCAACACCTCGGGCATCGGCATCAAGCCAGTCTCGCGCGAAGGCACCGAGCGCCTGGTGCGCAAGGCGATCCAGTACGCGATCGACAACGACAAGCCCAGCGTCACGCTCGTGCACAAGGGCAACATCATGAAGTTCACGGAAGGGGGCTTCCGTGACTGGGGCTACGGCCTCGCGCAGAAGGAATTCGGTGCGCAGCTCGTGGACGGCGGCCCGTGGTGCAAGTTCAAGAACCCGAAGACGGGCAAGGACATCGTGGTCAAGGACGTCATCGCCGATGCGTTCCTGCAGCAGATCCTGCTGCGTCCCGCCGAGTACAGCGTGATCGCCACGCTGAACCTGAACGGTGACTACGTCTCGGACGCGTTGGCGGCGCAAGTCGGCGGCATCGGCATCGCCCCGGGCGCCAACCTGAGCGACACCGTGGCGATGTTCGAAGCCACGCACGGCACCGCGCCCAAGTACGCCGGCAAGGACTACGTCAACCCCGGCTCGGAAATCCTCTCGGCTGAGATGATGCTGCGCCACATGGGTTGGACCGAGGCCGCCGACCTGATCATCAGCTCCATGGAAAAATCGATCCTCTCCAAGAAGGTGACTTATGATTTCGCACGCCTGATGGACGGCGCGACGCAAGTCAGCTGCTCCGGTTTCGGCCAGGTGATGATCGAGAACATGTGACAGCGACATGAGCCGGGCCGCATCCGCGGCCATGCACGAAGCCCCGGTCCGCCTCGACGGTCGGGGCTTTTGTTTTGGGTTCGTGTCCGAGGAGGACGTGAATGGAAGACGCAACGACGATCAATCCGGCCATCGTATTCGAGGCCGACGGCTACCGCGTCGACGGTCCCCGCCTGATGGGTCGCCAGGCAGCGGGTAACGGCTTCCTGCGCGCTGCTGTCGCCGCGCGCAGCGGCCAGCCGGTCGTGGGCTACACGCCTCACAAGAAATCGGCCGATATGTTCGTTCGCACGGTGGCCGATATCGATCCCTCGGCAGCCGCGCAATGGCTGCCGCCGGGCCGTCCCGACGCCTTGCGCAAACTAGGCCACCTGTACATGCCCGGACCCGATATCGGCGGATTGGCGCGCGAGCGACTGCGTGCGGGCCCCTCGGCCTGGTCGATCACGGGCGTGACGCACACCACCGCGTCGCACGGTGCCATGGACGCGATCGCCGATCTCGCCGTCGCACCCGTCATGCCGTGGGACGCCTTGGTCTCCACCTCGCGGGCGGCGGCAGCGACCGTGCGCGTCATCCTGGACTCGCAGCGCGAATACCTGCAGTGGCGCTTCGGGTCCGGCATTTCGACGACCTTGCCGCAATTGCCCGTCATCCCTTTAGGCGTGCACTGCGCGGATTTCGTGTTTTCGTCCGAGGACCGTCGGCTGGCCCGGCAAGCGCTGGCGATCGCGGAGGATGAAGTGATCGCCCTGTTCGTGGGGCGGCTGTCGTTCCATGCGAAGGCACATCCGCACGCCATGTATGGCGCCCTCGAAGAGGCGGCGCGCCGTACCGGACGCAAGCTGGTGCTGGTCCAGTGCGGCTGGTTCGCGAGCAAGGCCATCGAGCAGGCTTTCCGCGCGGGCGCGGCGGCGGCCTGCCCGCACGTGCGCTGCATCTTCACCGATGGCCGTCTCGACCTGAGCCGGCGCAACAGCTGGGCAGCAGCCGACCTCTTCATCTCTCTTTCAGACAACATCCAGGAGACCTTCGGCTTGAGCCCGGTCGAAGCGATGGCGGCCGGCCTGCCGGTCATCGTGAGCGACTGGGACGGCTACAAGGACACAGTTCGCGACGGTGTTGACGGCTTTCGCATCCCCACCTGGATGCCGCCGCCGGGGACGGGCGGCGCGCTTGCGCAGGCCCATGAATGCGGGCTCGACACCTACGACATGTACTGCGGCCTCGCGTGCCAGCACGTGGCACTCGATCACCGCGTGCTGGTCGAACGGCTGGCCGCTCTGGCGGCCGACGCGGCACTGCGCTCGAAGCTCGGTCAAGCGGGCCGCGAGCGCGCCCGCGCCTTGTTCGATTGGGATGTCGTCTACCGCGGCTATCAAGGGCTTTGGCGTGAACTGGACCGCCTGCGGCCGGTGCATTCCTCGGCTGAAGGCGCGGCGCAGCCGCCCGCCGTCTCGCCTTCGAGGCTCGACCCGTTCCTGGCCTTCGGCCACTATCCCACGAGGGCGATCCGCCTGGACACGATGGTGGCGCCGCGCACCGGCGCTTCAGTGGCGAGCTACAAGGCCCTGGCGGGGCACCCCCTCTACAACTATGCGGCGCGCATCCTGCCGACTGCCGAAGCCGTGGAACGCGCGATGGTGCCCCTTGGCAAAGGGCTGATAAGCGTTGCCGATCTCGCACTGGCGATGGGCCTGCACGAAGGAGCGGCCCTGCGCACTGTCGCGATCCTTGCGAAGATGGGCTGGCTCGAGCTGGCGGTGAAGGCGTCTTGAGGTGGCCGCGGCCATGGACCTGAGCGAGCAATTGCGCCAATTGCGCCTGCGTGGCGCTTTCGAACAGGCGCGCGACCTGATTCGCTCTCAGCCCGGGTTTGCCGACTCACCGGCGCTGCGCAGGCTCTCGCACGAGCACGAGGACTTCTGGTGGGCGCCGATGGTCGGCAAGCGTGTGGCGCTCAAGCGCCGCGGCGCGGATGACATCGCGTTCGTGCGCGCGTGCTGGAGCGATGCGGATTTCATGCGCAAATTCAATCGCCTGGCGCGGCCGCTGCCGGCGGACGATGCGGCGTTGCGGGGCATCCTGGCGCGGGAGCGCGCGGGCCTTTTTTCCGAGACCAAGGCGCTGCACTGGACGATCCATGCGCCGTCAGGGCCGATCGGCTTCGTCAGTGCCACCGACTATGCGCCAGGCCACAGGCGCTGCGAATTCCTGATCGGCCTGTTGGGACGACCGGCCAGTGCTGCACCTGTCGAGGCGGCGCACCTGGCCGTTGACTTTCTTTCGCAGCGCGCCGGCGTGGAACGCCTCACGGCCTACTTCTACGCGGAAAACGAATATGCCGCGCGCGTCGCCGGCAAATTCGGCTTCGTGCATGAAGGCGTGCTGCGGGGATATATCCGCGACGCCGACGGGGGCAGGTCGGATCTGGTCGTTGCCGGGATGCTGTTGGCCGACCGCGCCCAGACACGTGTTGGAAAGGTGCGAAATCGAGTCTTGTCCTCCACCTAGAGGGTGCGGAAGCTGCCTGCGCTAGATACACTACGATACGACTTAAAACGTAGGGCCTAGGGAGCGGTGCGCATGACTACATCCAACGGAACAGTTGGCGACGGCCCCTTTGACGTCATCTTCAATACGGCGCCCGTATTCAACTAAACCAGGAAAGGTCCCCCCAAATGACAACCCCCAGCGGAACCCCGGGCGACGACAGCCTGACGGGAGGCAGTGGCGACGACACTCTCAACGGACTCGCCGGCAACGACACGTTGGTGGGGGCGGCCGGCGACGATTCGCTGTTCGGCGGGATCGGCAACGACTCACTGGTCGGCGGCCTGGGCAACGACTACCTTCAGGGCGACGCAGGCACCGACACAGCGGTGTTCACCGGAAATTTCGCGGACTATACGTTCAAGTACGACATCACCCTTGCAGCCTATGTGATCACGGATGGTGTCGCCGCGCGCGACGGCACAGACACGGCCGTCGGCGTGGAGAATTTCGCCTTTGCGGACGGAACCAAGGCGTTGGCCTTGCTGCCGCTCTCGATCACGGGGACGGCAGGCGACGATTCGATCCAGGGCGGCAGCGCGGCTGACACGGTGCTGGGTGGCCAGGGCAGCGACACGATCAAAGGCGGCGATGGCGCCGACTTCATCCAGGGCGATGCCGGCAACGACTCGCTTTATGGCGACGGTGGCGACGACACCTTGGTCGGCGGCGCAGGCAACGATTTCATCCAGGGCGGCGACGGCGTCGATATCTTGGTGCTTGCGGGAAATGCCAATGAGTATTGGATTGTCCTGAACGCGGAAACTTCGCAATTTGTGGTTCGCGATACGGTTTCCGATCGCGATGGCGTCGACCATGTCGTTGCCGACATCGAAACCTTCAAGTTCTCCGACACGACCCGCTCGCTCGCCCAGCTTGTGGCCGACGCCGGGCCAACCTTGGCAGGCGGTCCGGGCGGCAGTCTGCTGACCGGTACCGATCGCAATGACTACATTCATGGCGGCACGGGTAACGACACCTTGATCGGCGGCGCCGGGAACGACTGGCTGCAAGGGGGCAACTTCTCGGCCAACGACGGCGCGGACTCGCTGCAGGGCGGAGCCGGCCGCGACCTTCTCGAAGGAGGCACGGGCAATGACACGCTTGCGGGCGGCGCCGGGGACGATACGCTTGCCGGCGGGAATGTCGATGGCACGCTCGCCTCGGATGGAACGGATACGGCCGTCTTCCAGGGCAATTACGGCGACTACATCGCCACCTACGACGCCGCAACGGGCTGGTACACGATCGTCGACAGCGTCGCGGGTCGCGATGGCACGGATTTGGTCCGCTCCGTCGAATTCTTCCAGTTTGCGGACACCGTGCGGCCCGTCGATCAACTGTTCGGCAGCCTCATCGACGGGACCTCGGGGAACGATACGCTCGTCGGTGCGGCGGGCAACGACACGCTGAACGGCGGACTCGGCGACGACACGTTGCAAGGCGGTGCCGGCAACGACGTCATCGCCGGCGGCTTCGGGCAGGACACGGCGAGCTATGCGGGCACGACGAATGCGCTGACGATATCGCTCGCGGTCACAACGGCGCAGAACACCGGCGGTGCGGGCATCGACACCCTGACCGGCATCGAAAACCTCATCGGAGGCAACGGCAATGACCGGCTCACCGGCGACTTCCAGGACAACCGGCTCGACGGTGGCCCTGGGAACGACACGTTGATCGGCGGCGGCGGCCGCAACACCGCCGGCTTCAGCGGGCCGGCCGCGAACTACACAGTCAGCGCAAGCGGCGGCTCTGCAACGGTCACCGACCGGGTGGGCAGCGACGGCACGGACACCCTGACACAGATCGACCGGCTCAAGTTCACGGACAAGGGCCTGGCCCTCGATCTGAGTGGCGATGCCGGGCTGGTCGCGACGACGATTGGTGCGGTCTTCGGGGCCGCCAGCGTGCAGAACGCTCATTTCGTTGGAGTCGGGCTGCAGCTGCTCTCGCAGGGCACCACGTACGAAGCACTCATGCAATTGGCGCTCGACGCCGAGCTCGGCGCGAACGCGAGTCACAAGGCTGTGGTCGATCTGTTGTACACCAACGTGATCGGCGTGGCCCCTACGGCAGCGCAGGAAGCGCCCTTCGTCGCGCTGCTGGACTCGGGGCAATACACGCCGGCCACGCTCGGCATCCTGGCGGCGCAGCAGCCGCAGAACATCGCAGG
>Ga0157376_10003877_pt1 | contig 10341 bp, 10 predicted proteins | sample M45metaG_FD_121801 | JGI IMG/M metagenome (GOLD analysis project Ga0157376, IMG submission 121801) | Miscanthus rhizosphere microbial communities from Kellogg Biological Station, Michigan, USA - M4-5 metaG | ecosystem: Host-associated > Plants > Roots > Rhizosphere > Soil | place: USA: Michigan... | reverse complement strand
GATCGAGACGGCTGAGGCGGATTTTCGCACCGATCTTGTCGGACGAGCGGTCGATGGTCACGCGCACGCCGGCGTCGGCGAGCTTGGCGGTGACGGCTTCGGCGGTTTCGAGCGTCTTTTCCGAGATCGGCAGCACGCGGACCTGCTCGGGGGCGAGCCAGGTCGGGAATTTGCCTTCGAAGTGCTCGATGAGCAGACCGGTGAAGCGCTCCAGCGAGCCGAACGGCGCGCGGTGGATCATCACCGGGCGGTGCTGCGTGTTGTCCGCGCCAATGTAGGAAAGATCGAAGCGCTCCGGCAGGTTGTAGTCCACCTGCACGGTGCCGAGCTGCCAGTCGCGGCCGATGACGTCCTTGACCACGAAGTCGATCTTCGGGCCGTAGAACGCGGCCTCGCCGAGTTCCTCGGTGTAATCCACGCCGAGCGTCTGGACGGCGTCGCGCAGGGCGGCTTCCGCCTTGTCCCAGTTCTCGGGCGAACCGACGTATTTGTCGGAATCCGGGTCGCGCAGGGAAAGGCGGACGCGGTATTCGCCCATGCCGAGGGTGCCGAGCACCTTCTTCACCAGGTCGAGGCAGCCTTTCACTTCGGCCGCCACTTGATCCGGCGTGCAGAAAAGGTGGGCGTCGTCCTGGGTGAAACCGCGGACGCGGGTCATGCCGCCGAGTTCGCCGGATTGCTCCCAGCGGTAAACCGTGCCGAACTCGGCCAGGCGTACCGGCAGATCGCGGTACGAGCGGTGCTCGCTGCCGAAGATCTTGATGTGGTGCGGGCAGTTCATCGGCTTGAGCATGTAGCCCTCATAGGTGCCGTCGGAGAGGCCGTTGATGAGCTGGCTGCACGACGCGTCCTCGTCGGCGAGCTTTTCGAGCACGTCGCGCTCGGCGATCGCCGGGAACTGGCTTTCCTGATAATACGGGAAGTGGCCGGAGGTGCGGTAGAGGTCGAGTTTGCCGATGTGCGGGGTGAAGACCTGCGAGTAACCCTGCTTGTCGAGCTCCGCGGTGATGAAGTCCTGCAACGCACGGCGGACGAGCGCGCCCTTCGGTTTCCACAGGATCAGGCCCTGGCCGACCGCTTCGTCGATGTGGAAAAGCTGCAACTCGCGGCCGAGGCGGCGGTGGTCGCGCTTCTTCGCCTCCTCCAGCCGGACGAGGTGCTGTTCGAGCAGTTCCTTGCTTTCGAACGCCGTGCCGTAGAGGCGCTGGAGGCTGCCCTTCGATTCGTCGCCCATGTAGAACGACGAGGAAACCGACATGAGCTTCACGTTCTTGCACTTCGACGTGTAGCCGACGTGCGGGCCGGCGCAGAGGTCGATGAACTCGCCGTTCTGGAAGCAGGAAATCTCCTCGCCGTCCGGGATCTTGTCGATGAGGTCGAGCTTGAAGCGGCTCGGATTGCCCGGGCGCTCGGCCAGCCCGCCGAGGCGGCCGCTTTCGGCCAGCGCCTTCGCCTCCTCGCGGGAGATCACCTTGCGTTCGAACTTCTGGTTTTCCTTGGCGACCTTCTTCATCTCCGCCTCGATTTTCTCGAAGTCGTCCGGGGTGATCCGGTGCTTCATTTCGAAGTCGTAATAGAAGCCGTTTTCGATCGGCGGGCCGTAGGCGAATTGGGCGTCGGGCCAGATGCGCAGGATGGCGGTGGCCATCACGTGGGCGCAGGAATGGCGCAGGCGCTCCAGGTCGGTCATCTGCTGGCGCTCTTCGAGGGTCTTCCGTTCGGCGGACATGGGGCCCGGAGAAAACAGAGCCGGACGCGGATTTTCAATGGCAAACGCGGGCGGCGGCGAAATGGCGGCGGGCGCCGGGGCGTCGCCCTCGCTCCGGCGGACGGGCGGTCCGGGCACCTCTCATGCCGCCGTCCAATGAATCTCCTTCACGATTGAGAACCAACTTGTCTGATAGATTTTCATGTGATAAACGCCCTATTCTGATGAAAGCCCTCGTCCTGTTCGCCGCCGTCTGTGCCGCCGCGTTCACCGGCTACCACCTCGATCTGACTTGCTGCGGCGAGCGGACGCGGGTGGAAAAATGGCCGTCGCCGATCCCGGCGCTCAAGAGCCAGCCAGAAGCCAAGGCGACCGCGACCGCGTCGGTGGATCCGGGCAAGGAGGTTGCCAAGGCGCTCGCCGAGTCGCGCTGAGGCGGAGGTATGAAACGGAGAAGGGAATCCAAGGGTGAAACCGGGCGAAAGGGCGTCGCCATGGCTCGGCTCAAGGCGAAGATGGAAGCATTGGAGCGGGGCGAGCGCGCCGCCGAGCGGGTGTTCAGGTTTGAGGCTCTGCCTGATGGGGGCCTCCGCCGTGAGATGCTGGACCCGGAGGCGTATCGCCGGAAAATCGCGAGAGAGTGAAACGCCTGGGCGGAAGTCGTCCGGGCATTGGAGGTGTCCTCTTCGCAACGAAATCCATCCAGAATCTCTGGGTTTGTCCGGCGGCTCTTCAGGGGGAGCTTACAGAACCATTTGTGTTTCGATGACGACCAAACGCCGACGCCTCGCCGAATCAGAAATTTTCAGCGAATTTCACTGATTCCTTCGCCCACGCAATTACCGCTTCCCGCGTTGCTTTGTCGGAGATCAGTGAAATTTGGATAAGCAAGGCTTCCTCCGCTTCCTTCAATTCTTTTTTCACCTCAGCATCAGAAGGTAGCCCTTCGGCCTTCTCGTCTTTTCTCTCCTTTGCCGCCTTGTCAATTCTCGCTACGCTCGAAGCTTTCAAATCAATCGGCTGAAGTTTTACCGGTTCGTCCAGCATCTTAGTGAGTCCGTCGACGTGCTTTGCTAAGAATATTTCTAGCTCCGCGTTATTCCGGGCAGACTGATGGCTATACATCGTTCCGCCGCCTGATTCGAACGAATCCGCAAACATGAGGCTGTCCTGCCAGCGATCAAGGGTGTCTCGCCACTCATCGAGAATAGGTACAAGGGCAACGTCTTTTTTTGCCAATTTTCCCTCAGTATCAATCCGTTTCGCGGTCGCCCAAAGACGAGCAGCCTGATCCTGCCCAACTTCACTAGTATTGCCCAATTTTTCCGTCAGCTTGTCAGTAGAAAGAGCGAGTATTTCTGCCGCTGTTTTCGGAACGGCTTGTTCTTTAGCCGCCTTTGGTGCCGCGTTGCTCAAGGAGGTGAGGCTGGCTGCGATCAGGAGGGTGGTAACTGGATTGGCGGTTTTCATGGTGTGACCGAAACTGATGGGCGAATATAAGCATCCTGAAGCATGCGTGTCAGGTTAAAAGTCAGGAGGGGTGAGCGATTTTTTGGATGCGTATATAAGTGATATTGGATTTGGCGCGGGGTGTGGGCGCAAATTTCATAGGCCGAATTTATCGAGCATAAGAGCAGGCGGCGAGAGTGGTAAAATTTGAATAGCTTCCAAGCGACGGAAAAGGTCAGCCCTCCCGACACCTGTGGGGGCGGCTCAATAGTTCTGTAGCACTCCGCCCCGTACGATGCTGCTGTGTGGCGGCCTTCTCCTGCGTCGGCTTTTTTTGGGTGAGAGAAAGCCGTGTCTGTGACGGCCTCCATGAGGGCTCAATGAACACTCACGGAGTTTGAATTCTTAGATAGCTCAGATGAGACCTTGAGAGAAATGGGGACGGAGCCGTGCTAGAAACCTCTGCGTGGCCATGAATGGCCTGTCGCGGCGCTTAGGAATTTTCTTGGTCCTTGGCCTTCTTTGATCCCTTTTTTACGGCGCTGTCCTTCTTGGCTTTGGTCGCTTTTTTTGGGGCTTCCGTATAAAGCCAACGCGCTGCGACCGTGAACAAGCCGAGTACTGTAACCGTTGTCGATCCAATGAGCGCGATCGTTACGGATGATGGGAGAGTCAGCAATTGAGGCGTTTGAATACCAGCTTTCGCAGATTCCCAATCGGCGGGCGTGCCTGTCAAATATACGAAATTTAAGATGATCCCCAGCCAGATGACGACCATGACGAAGAGAATCCCCAACCCCCAGATTCGAACAGTGTGGATTTGATCTCCCCGCGATAGGTCGGCTCGGAGGGCCTTGACCTCCTCTTTCAGCCGATCAAGTTCGAGCTGCTGGATCTCATCGTTGATGGTCGGAAGAGCCCGGGTTTCCTTTGAGGGGAGGGCTCCTTTCTCCGTCCTTGCCGCCTTCGCAATCTTGCTACGAATTGTTTCGGGCTGAGGCGGTCCTTCGTCCTCCGCATCGAGAGGCGGGGGAGGGATCGGACTGTCATCATTCTCCTCTTCAGCGGACTCCATTGTCAGTCCCTGCTAAGAGATTCTTATAATGCTGTTTGATAACAGCATCGGGGATCACAGCGCCGAATGTGCCATCCCGGCATGTTTCCCAAGGCGATCCCACTTTGTGAGTCAACGATGACAACTGAGGTCCGGACAGATGGCCGTAACCCTGCCACACGCCTTGAATGACTTCAATCTGGCGCGGGTCGGTTACCTGCTCCTTTGTGCTCAAGAGGTCCGTCACTTCACCGGACCCGTAATGGCGTAGTGTGCGATACAGCGTCGGAAAGACCGGTCCATACTGCCAAGCTTCGGGTTGGCCGCCGATGAGGGGTTCATCCAAGAGCCCCAAGCAGAAGCCGTGAGCGATATACACGAGCTTCTGTAGCTGCATATTCGTAAGGCTGCGGCCATCCCTTCGCGCCAAGCAAAGGAATTGGTTTGCAACTGCTGCCGACGAAGTGCTCACGTCAATAGGAATCGCTCGCGATTCGCCTGCTTTCAAGCCATTATTAATGAAAGCCTTACAACTTGTTCAAAATAAACTGAATACAAAAATTGTTCAAATGAGCAGTATTTTTTGGTAAATGCACGACAAATCGTTGAATTGAAAGTATTTAGCGATTCCAGTCATGCGGAAATCCCAATGCGGCGGTTTTTTCGATCAAGGTTTCCGGCTACCGCGTCGGGGCGTCCGTGGGTGATCCGTGCAATAGAATCGCCCAAAGCCCGCATTTTGGCGCATTTCGCTGCATTTTGGCAGTCTGCCCTAGAAAGGCGAAAGCCGCTGAACTCTTTCGAATTCAACGGCTTTCATTGGTTGCGGGAGTAGGATTTGAACCTACGACCTTCAGGTTATGAGCCTGACGAGCTACCTGGCTGCTCCATCCCGCGGTTTGGAACCATGCGCCTTGCGGCGCGGGGCGGCAAACTAGTCGGTTGGCGCGCGGATTGGCAAGACGAATGTGGAAAGTTTTTGCAGTTTTCCGTGCGCCGGTGCTGGCTTCCGGGCGTGACGACGCAGCCGCCGCCGGTTCGGATGTCCGCCGCCGAGTGGGGCGGGCGGGCCGAGTCGCACCGCGTTCGGGCGGAACGTTGGACATTGTCGGCCCGGGAGCGGCGGGCGCGCGGCGAGCCGCATCCGATCGAGGATTTCCTGTTTATCTACTATCCCTTCGCCCTGTCGAAGCTGGAGCAATGGCATCCGGGGCCGGGCGTGGCGCTGGAGGGTGCGACGGCGGAGCGGTTTTCGGAAAAATACTACCGCGGGGAGGAGGGCGCGCGCGTGCTCGACCCGGCGAAGCTGGGCGAAAAGGAACGCCAGCGCCTGCAATGGACACGCGGGTTGCTGGAGGCGACGCGCGGGCGGACGCCGAACTTCGCCTGCCACGGCCTGCACGAGTGGGCGATGGTGTATCGCGGCGAGGAAGTGCGCCACGCGGCGACGACCCGGCTGCGTTTGCCGCAGGCGGAGATCGACGCGGTGGTCGAGTCGCGGCCGATCGCGTGTTCGCACTTCGACGCGTTCCGGTTTTTCCCGGAGGCCGCGCGGCCGTTGAACCGTTTGCAACCGACCTTGATGGGACGGCCGGAGTTCGAGCAGCCGGGCTGCGTGCACGCCAACATGGACCTCTACAAGTGGGCGGTGAAGGCGCTGCCGTGGGTGCCGTCGGAGCTGGTGCTCGATTGCTTCGAGCAGGCGCTGGCGCTACGCGACCTCGACATGCGGGCGAGTCCGTACGATTTGCGCGAGTGGGGGCTGGAGCCGATCCGGATCGAAACGGCGGACGGGCGGCGCGAGTATGAAGCGCGGCAGCGCGAGTTGGCGGCGGCTTCGGCGGGGCTGCGCGAGCGGCTGATCGACGCGCTGCGGGCGATCGGATGCGATTAGCCGAGGAGCCGCGCCGGAATGTCGCCGAAGTCGCCGTCGACATGGACTACCTGTCGCCCCTGCGAGGCGAGGAACGGCACGGCGAGCGCGGCGCGCAGGCCGCTGCCGCAGTGGACGAAGAGCGGTCGGTCGGCGGGGATTTCGTCGAGGTGTGCGGCCAAGCGGGTGTAGGCGACGTGTTTCGCGCCGGCGACATGGGACGCGGCGAACTCATCCGCGCCGCGGACGTCGAGCACCAGGGCGTCGGGCGAACCGGCCAGGGCGTCGGGCAATTCCGCCGTCGCAATGCGCGGCAAGGCGGTGACGAGCGAGTCGTCCGACAGGGCTTCGTCGACGGGCAACCAACCGCGCACGTGGTCGAGGCCGATGCGGAGCAACTGGCGCGTGGCTTCTCCGGCCTCGGCGGCGTCGTGCGCCAGCAGCAGGATTTCCGCGTCTTCGGCGACGTAGGAACCGGCGGCGACCGGGAGTTTGCCGCCGGGCATCGAGGCGAACAGCGAGCCGGGCAAATGGCGGGACATGAACGCGGCACGGTCGCGGCGCAGGTCGAGGATGACGCGGCCGGGCGAACCGACCCAGGAGCGGAGTCCGGCGGGGTCGATCCGCGGCGGGGCGAACGGATGGCCGTCCGGCAGCAGCGCCGGGCCGCGGCGGTTGTCGCGTTTCATCCGGGCGAAATAGAGCGGCGGCTCGGGTTGGCCGGAGAGGATGTCGTTCACGAAGTCCGCCTCGGGGCCGTCGAGCGCCTCGCGCAGCGCGCCGTTGAAACGACGCTCGTAGTCGAGCACGCTGACGGGCACCGCGCCGAGCGCCTTGCCGCAGGCGCTGCCGGCGCCGTGGGCGGGCAGGATCTGCAGGTGGCCGGGCAGTTCGCGGGTGCGGCGGAGGCTGGCGTAAAGCGTGCGGGCGGCGGGTTCGCGCGCGCCGATTTGCCCGGCGGCGCTTTCCAGCAGGTCGGGCCGGCCGACGTCGCCGACGAAAATGAAGTCGCCGCTGAGCAGGGCGATCGGTTCATCCGCGCCGCCGCCGAGATCGGTGACGAGAAACGACAGGTGCTCGGGCGTGTGGCCGGGCGTGAGCAGGGCTTTCAGCTCGATGTTGCCGATTTTGAACGTGTCGCCGTCGCGCAGAAAGCGGGCGTTCGGGTGGCCTTTCGCCCACTCGAACTGCCAGTCGGGGCCGCCTTCGGCCGAGAGGTAGGCGATGGCGCCGTGGCGTTCGAGCAACTCGCGCGCGCCGCTCAGGTAGTCGGCGTGGATGTGGGTCTCGGCCACGGCGGTCAGGCGCAGGCCGTTTTCCGCCGCGAGCGCGAGGTAGCGGTCGACGTCGCGTTCGGGGTCGATGACGATGGCCTCGCCGCTGCGCGGGCAGCCGATCAGGTAGGCGTTCTGCGCCAGCGAGGGGTCGGTGATTTGGCGGAGGAGCATGGCGGTGGAGACGAAAGAGTTGAAGGCGGAAGACGGAAGACCGGAGCGGTCAGAGGGAGCAGGAGTTGCCCTGACAATTTACACCACGGCGTTGGTTCCAGGGCATTTTGGCGAGCAGCATCGCCATGCCGCACCAGTCGGTCAGGCCGGCGAAGGTGAGGCCCGCGCCGACGAAAGCGCTGAGGCCGTAGAACGCCGGGTGGACCCAGGTGCCGAGGGCGACGCCGGCGAGCACCAGCAGGCCGGCGGCGATGCGGACCTGGCGTTCGAGCGAAAGCGTCTGGCGGCCGCGTGTCACCGGCAGGCCGGCTTGCTCCCACGCGGCGACGCCGCCTTCGAGCACGGCGAGGTTTTCGCAACCGGCGGCGGCGAGTTTATCGCGGGCTTGGGCGGAGCGTTTGCCGCTGTGGCAGACGATCACGCAGAGGTCGTCGGCGTTCGCCCGCACGTTCGCCGGATCAAGCCGGTCGAGCGGCATCAGCGTGGCGCCTTCGATGTGGACGGCCTCGTATTCGGCCGGCGTGCGGACGTCGATCAGTCGGATCGAGCCGAGGCGGGCATGGGCTTGTTGCGGAGTGAGGGTCGTGTTCATGGCGGGCAAGGGGTGTGTGGCGGCGGGTGCTGCCAATAGTGAATATATAACCACATGGTTATTCTTGCGCAAACAGGTTTTTTCGAGCAGGTTTCGGACGTAGCGATTTTTGCCACCGCTGATGAAACTCGAACTTTCCGATCTCGATCGTGTCGCCGCCTTGTTCCGGGTGTTTTCCGAAACGACGCGGCTGGCGCTGCTGCAGGAGTTGAAAGAGGGGCCGAAGTCGGTGGGCGAGCTGGTGGCGGCGATGCCGGCGACCACGCAGGCGAACGTGTCCAAGCAGCTCAAGCAGCTGCACGACGCCGGGCTGGTGGCGCGGCGGAAGCAGGGCACGAACGTGATTTACGAGATCGCCGAGCCGCTGGTGTTCGAGCTGTGCCGGCTCGCCTGCGACAAGCTCAACCGCCCGCAGCCGACGCGGACGCTGGTGTTTTGAGCGGCGAGCTTTCCATGGCCGCGACTTCCCGCTAACCAGAACGAACGATGCGCCTGTTGGTGATCGAGGATTACGCGCCGCTGCGCGACAACTTGTGCCAGTTTTTCCGCGAGGCGGGATATCTGGTCGATGCCGTGTCGACGGGCGACGAGGGCCTTTGGGCGGCGAAGGAAGGCGGACATGATCTGGTGTTGCTCGATCTGATGCTGCCGGGCGTTGACGGGCTGGAGATTTTGCGGCGGTTGCGGGCGCAGGGAAGCCCGGTGCACATTCTGGTCATCAGCGCGCGCGACGGGCTGGAAGACCGGCTTGAGGTGCTGGACGCCGGGGCGGACGACTATCTGGTGAAGCCGTTCGCGCTGTCCGAGGCGCTGGCGCGGGCGCGGGCGCTGCTGCGGCGGAGTTTTTCGAAAAAGCATCCGCTCCTGCAGGTGGCGGATCTGGAGATTGATCCGGCGAGACGGAGCGTCAGCCGCGCGGGCGAACCGATCGAACTGACGGCGTTGGAATACCGCCTGCTGGAATACCTCGCCTACCGGGCGGGCGAAGTCGTTTCACGCGTGGATATCTGGGAGCGGGTGTTCGAGGATGCGATGGGCGGAAGCAGCAACGCGGTGGACGTTTACATCGGGTATTTGCGCAAGAAACTGAACGCGGGCGAACGGCCGGATCTGATCCGGACGCGGCGCGGGCAGGGGTATGTGCTGGAGGAGCCGGAGCCATGAACGCGCCCTCGATCCGTCGCAAGCTGCTGGTCCGCTGCGGACTGGGCATCGGGCTGAGCCTGGCCGTGCTTTCCGTCGGGATTTTCTTCTTCGTCCGGCAGAGCCTGTATCAGCAGCTCGACGAGTCGCTGGAGGATGCGGCGGTGCTGCTGGGCAACCAGCTCGAGCTGGAGAACGGCAGTGTCATTCACGAATGGCGGGAAGGGCTCGGGACGAACCGCCGTTTGGCCGAGGACACCGTGTTCCAGTTCTGGGATGAAACGGGCGGGAGCACGACGCGTTCGCCCGATCTGCATTGGCGCGATCTGCCGAAATTTTCCGGGGTGAACGGCGATCCGCTATGGCGGAACATCATTCTGCCCAACGGCGAGCACGCCCGCGCGGTCGGGCTGCGCGTCTATCCGTTCGTGTTGCCCGAGGAGGTCGAGCGGATGAAGGAGCGCGGGCAGATGATCGATCCGAAATCGCTGCCGCATCTGCTGGTGGTGGCGCGCAGCACGGAGCTGGTGCTGCACACGCTCGATCGGCTGCGCTGGATGCTGGGGGGGGGCGCGCTGCTCACGCTCGGGCTCGGGTTCGTGCTGATCGGGCGGGCCGTGCGCTCGTCGCTGGAGCCCATCGACCGGTTGTCGCACGAGGTGCGAGAGCGCGCCGGGCACCAGCTCGACCAGGCGCTGGAGGTGCCGGGCGAAATGCCGGTGGAACTGGTCGACCTGGCGCGGGAGTTCGACGCGCTGCTGGCGCGCGTGGCGGTGATCCGCCGGCGCGAGCGCGATTTCATCCGCCATGCGGCGCACGAGCTGCGGACGCCGATCGCGGGGCTGCAGGCGGCGACCGATCTGGCGCTGTCGCAGCCGCGTGAAGCTCCGGCCTACATGCGGGCGCTGGAGGACTGCCAGCGGGTGGCGGGGCAGCTCGGGGAACTGGTGAAACGGCTTTCCGCGCTGGCGCGGATCGGCCGGGCGGTCGATCCGCTGGTGCTGGTGCCGGTCGATCTGCCGGTGTTGGCGGGCGAATCCGTCGCCGCGTTCCGCGAGCGAGCGGCGCAGCGCG
>Ga0157376_10003875_pt1 | contig 10342 bp, 12 predicted proteins | sample M45metaG_FD_121801 | JGI IMG/M metagenome (GOLD analysis project Ga0157376, IMG submission 121801) | Miscanthus rhizosphere microbial communities from Kellogg Biological Station, Michigan, USA - M4-5 metaG | ecosystem: Host-associated > Plants > Roots > Rhizosphere > Soil | place: USA: Michigan... | reverse complement strand
TACAATCGCGCCATGATCACCAACATCGATATCGACGAGGCCCTCGTCGCACAAGCGATGAAGGTTTCGGGCGCGCGCACCAAACGAGAGGTCGTCGATCGCGCACTGCGCGACATGGTGGCGCGCGCCACCCGGCCGCGAATCCGCGACATCTGGGGAATGGCCGGACCCGACAACTTTTGGCCCGGCTACGACCCCAAGGCGGATTCCGGCGAGGCACCCGGCAAGTACTGCGTCGAACAGGGCGTGGCCACGTACAAGGTCGCCCCGCCTCCGGTTGCCGTCAAGCCAAAGCGCAAACGCTGATGCTGCTGGTCGATTCCTCGATCTGGATCGATGCGATGAACGGGCGCATCACCGATGCCACCCGCTATCTCGAATCGCGCGACGAAGGTGAAGAGATCGCCACGACCGGGATCATCTTCCAGGAAGTGTTGCAGGGAATCCGTGGCGAGCGCGAGTTCGCTCGCATGCGTGAAGTTCTTTGGGCGACCTTGATCCTCGAACCGCGGGAGTTGTCCACCTACGAAGTCGCCGCGCAGTTGTACAGACGCGCCCGCAGCGAAGGTTTTAAGGTGCGCAAACCGAACGATTGCCTCATCGCGGCCCTCGCCCTGGAGCACGGCGCGCTGCTGGTCCACAACGACCGCGACTTCCTCGCGCTGGCGCAGGTCGAACCCGCGCTGCTCGTTTACCCCGGCCGGCCGCACTAGGCGCCAGCCGGGCGCACTTCAGGGCGCGGGCGAAGCGAGCGGCTTGCCCTTTTCCACCACGTACACCCCCACCAGCTTGATCGGCGCCGCCGAATCGTTGTGCGCATCGTGCACCACGCCGGCCGGGATCACGAACGATTCGCCGGCCTTCACCTTGCGCGGCGGCTGACCGTCGATGAGAAGCGTGGCTTCGCCTTCGAGCACGTAGCTGATCTCGTCGCCCGGGTGCGTATGGCGGCCGGCCTTGCCGCCGGGTGCGACTTCCACGCGCGCGATCACGGCTTCACGGCCGGGCACCGACACGTCGGCGCGTCCCACCATCTCGCGCTTCAGCGCGGAGACGGGTGCCGCAGCAGCGGCGGGCGCCGGTGCCTGGGCACTTCTGGCACAGGCGGTGAGGATGAGCAACGTGCCCAGGGACGAAAGAATGGCGCGAGCGGGTTTCTTCATCGAAGTCTCCTTGTGGTGTTGCGCGCCGGTCGGCGCGTCGCCCATCCTAGTGAGCGGTCGGCCGCAGCGCGTTGGTGGGAACCCTGCCGCGCTTCGCAGACAATTGCCGCATGCCACTCTCCCGGGTCAAATTGCTGCCGCCGCAGGCGTTGCTGCGTGCCTCCATCGCGGTGGCTGTGATCACGATCGCCATGAAGTCGCTGGCTTGGTGGATCACCGATTCGGTCGGGCTGCTGTCGGACGCCATGGAGTCGTTCGTCAACCTCGCGAGCGCTGCATTCGCGCTGCTGATGGTGACGGTGGCGCGCCGGCCCGCCGACGCCGACCATCCGTACGGCCACCACAAGGCCGAGTATTTCTCCTCGGGCTTCGAAGGCCTGCTGATCATCGTCGCCGCGCTGGGCATCATCTGGGCCGCCGTCCAGCGGCTGCTGCACCCGCAACCGCTCGACCAACTGGGCTGGGGCCTGGCGTTGTCCGTGCTCAGCTCGGTCCTCAACGCCGTGCTGGCGTGGGCGATGTTGCATTCCGGCCGTCATCACAGGTCGATGGCGCTCGAAGGCGATGCGCGCCACCTGATCACCGACGTGTGGACCTCCGCCGGCGTGGTGGTGGGTGTCGGGCTGGTCGCGATGAGCGGCTGGAACTGGCTGGACCCGGCCGTTGCGGTCGGCGTGGCGCTCAACATCTTGCGCGAAGGGACGAGCTTGATGTGGAAGTCCTCGCAAGGATTGATGGACGAAGCGCTCGAGCCGGAGATCATGGAGGACATCCAGAAGACGCTCGACGGATTCAAGCACCACACCATCCGCTTCGACCACATCTCGAGCCGCCGTTCGGGGCAGCGGCGCTTCGTGGACCTGCACATGCACATGCCGGCGGGCTGGACGCTCGGCCGCGCAGCGGCGCTGCGCTCCTCGGTGGAACAAGCCTTGATGAGTGCCGTACCGGGCCTGCGCGCGACGATCCAGCTGCTGCCCAGCGATGTCGAGGCGCACTTCGACGACGAGAAGGACCTGATTTGATCAGCGTGCTGCAGCGAGTGAGCCAGGCGCGCGTCGCCGTCGCGGGCGCGACCATCGGCGAAATCGGCGCGGGCCTGCTCGTGCTGGTCTGCGCCGAGCGCGGCGACGCCGAAGCGCAGGCGGACAAGCTGCTCGCGAAGATCCTCAAGCTGCGCATCTTCGGCGACGACGCGGGCAAGATGAACCGCAGCGTACAGGACGTGGGCGGCGGCCTTCTGGTCGTCAGCCAGTTCACGCTGGCCGCGGACACGGCGGGCGGCAACCGTCCGAGCTTCACCAACGCGGCGCCGCCGGAAGAGGGCCGGCGGCTGTACGACTACTTCGTGCAGCAGGCGCGCGCTGCGCATCCGATCGTTCAGACCGGCGAGTTCGCCGCGCACATGGAAGTGCACCTGGTCAACGACGGGCCGGTGACGATCCCGCTGCGGATTGCCTAGCACTTGTCATTGCGGGCTTGACCCGCAATCCAGGGGATGCACCACGGCTGTCTGGATTGCGGGGTCAAGCCCGCGATGACAGCCTAGTACGGATTGCGAAATCCGAGGGAGCCCATGAGCAGAACTTCCAGCGCTTCCATCTCCAGCGCGTCGCGCTCGTTCGTCTCGTGGTCGTAGCCCTGCGCATGCAAGGTGCCATGCACCAGCAGGTGCGCGTAATGTTCTTCCACCGTCTTGCGTTGCTCGCTGGCCTCGCGCTCGACGACAGGGCCGCACAACACGAGGTCGGCCGACACCCACGGATCGCGCGCGTAGTCGAACGTGAGGACGTTGGTCGCGTAGTCGCGTTGCCGGTACTGGAGGTTGAGCGCCCGCGCTTCGTCTTCGCCGACGATGCGCACGGCGATCTCCGCGGGGTGCTTCAGCGCAGACTCGATCCACGAAGAGACCTTTGCTTTACGCAGAATCGCCCGATGCGCCGCCGCGCCGGGAAACCGGCCGAACTGCAGCACCAGGTCGAGTTTCAGGTGCACGCTCAGGCTTTCGCGTCGCGGCGGCCCGCCGCGTCGTAAGCGTCGACAATGCGCGCGACCAGCGGATGCCGCATCACGTCGGCGCTCGTGAAATGCGTATGGGCGATGCCTTTCACGCGCTTGAGGATTCGCTCGGCCTCGACCAGCCCGGACATCTGCCCCTTCGGCAAATCGATCTGGCTGACGTCGCCCGTCACCACGGCCTTGGCGCCGAAGCCGATCCGCGTGAGGAACATCTTCATCTGCTCGGGCGTGGTGTTCTGCGCCTCGTCGAGGATGACGAAGGCGTTGTTCAAGGTTCGCCCACGCATGAAGGCCAGCGGCGCCACTTCCAGCGCGTTGCGCTCGAAGGCCTTCGCCACCTTGTCGAACCCCATGAGGTCGTAAAGGGCGTCGTACAGCGGGCGCAAATAGGGGTCGACCTTCTGCGCCAGGTCGCCGGGCAGGAAGCCGAGCTTTTCGCCGGCTTCCACGGCGGGACGCGTCAGCACGATGCGCTGCACGGCGCTTCGCTCCAGTGCGTCGACGGCGCAAGCGACGGCGAGGTAAGTCTTGCCGGTGCCGGCCGGGCCGATGCCGAAGGTGATGTCGTGATGCGCGATGTTGTCCAGGTACACGCTCTGGTTCGGCGTGCGCGCTTTCAGGTCGCTGCGCCGCGTGTGCAGCACCTGTGCGCCTTCCCCGTCCTCGTCCAGCGCCATGTCGCTGGCGACCATCAATTGCACTTTCTCCGCGGAGATCGTCCGGCCGGCCATCTCGTACATCGCCTCCAGCACTTCCAGCGCGCGCTGGGCCTTGGGCTTGGCGCCGTCGATGCGGAAGTGCTCGCCGCGGTGCGCGATCTTCACCTGCAGCGCGGTCTCGATCGTGCGCAGGTGCTCGTCGGTCGGTCCGCAAAGATGCGCCAGGCGAGTGTTGCTGGCGGGTGAAAACGCGTGTTTGAGAATCAAGCTGATAATTCCGGTGAATCGCAAGGAGGGCGCAGGCCCAAGACCCCCATGATAGGCAAATTGACGGGAACGCTGGTCGACAAGAATCCGCCGCAGCTGCTGGTGGATTGCAATGGCGTGGGCTACGAGGTCGACGTTCCGATGAGCACGTTCTACAACTTGCCCGCGACGGGCGAGAAGGTGAGCCTGCTCACGCATTTCGTCGTGCGCGAGGACGCGCAGATTCTCTACGGCTTCGGCTCGGCCGGCGAGCGCGAGGCGTTCCGGCTGTTGATCAAGATCTCGGGCGTGGGGCCGCGCACGGCGCTGTCGGTGCTGAGCGGCATGAGTGTCGGCGACATCGCGCAGGCGGTGACGGCGCAAGACGCCGGGCGGCTGGTCAAGGTGCCGGGCATCGGCAAGAAGACCGCGGAGCGGCTGCTGCTCGAATTGAAAGGCAAGTTCGGACCCGACCTAGGCCTGTCGTCCGCCGGCGCGACGAGCGATGCGCAGACCGACATCCTGCAGGCGCTGGTGGCCCTGGGTTACAGCGACAAGGAAGCGGCGGCGTCGCTCAAGGCATTGCCCAAGGACGTCGGCGTGAGCGAAGGCATCAAGCTGGCGCTCAAGGCGCTGGCGAAGTAAGGTTGCGGCAGGAAAGCATCGACGTGAGCATCCAGACCGACGAATTCGAAATGCCGCCGTCCAAGCGGGTGGTTTCGGCCGCGCCCGCGTCGCCTAACGAGGAGGCGATCGAACGCGCGCTGCGGCCCAAGCTGCTGCAGGAGTACGTCGGCCAGGCCAAGACGCGCGAGCAGCTGGAGATCTTCATCGGCGCGGCGCGCAAGCGTGGCGAAGCGTTGGACCACGTGCTGCTGTTCGGCCCGCCGGGCCTGGGCAAGACGACGCTGTCGCACATCATCGCGCACGAACTGGGCGTGAACCTGCGGCAGACCTCCGGCCCGGTGCTGGAAAAGCCGAAGGACCTGGCGGCGCTGCTCACGAATCTCGAGAAGAACGACGTCCTGTTCATCGACGAAATCCATCGCCTCTCGCCGGTCGTCGAGGAAATCCTGTACCCGGCGCTGGAGGACTACCAGATCGACATCATGATCGGCGAGGGCCCGGCGGCGCGCTCGATCAAGCTCGACCTGCAGCCGTTCACCCTCGTGGGCGCCACCACGCGCGCCGGCATGTTGACCAACCCCTTGCGTGACCGTTTCGGCATCGTCGCGCGGCTGGAGTTCTATACCGCCGAGGAGCTCACGCGCATCGTCAGGCGCAGCGCGAGCCTGCTCAAGGCGCCGCTCGACGAGCAAGGCGGTATCGAGATCGCCAAGCGCTCACGCGGCACGCCGCGTATCGCCAATCGCCTGTTGCGGCGCGTGCGCGATTACGCGGACGTGAAGGGCAATGGGACGATCACGCAGGAGATCGCCCACAAGGCGCTGGCGATGCTCGACGTCGATCCGCAAGGCTTCGACGTGATGGACCGCAAGCTGCTGGAGGCGGTGATCCACCGCTTCGACGGCGGCCCCGTGGGACTCGACAACATCGCCGCGAGCATCGGCGAGGAACGCGACACCATCGAAGACGTGATCGAGCCGTACCTGATCCAGCAAGGCTATTTGCAGCGCACGCCGCGCGGGCGCATCGCCACGCTGGCGGCGTTCCGTCACCTCGGCGTGACGCCGCCGAAAAGCGCGGGCGAGCTGTTCAACGAGTGAATTGTCATCCCGGACTTGATCCGGGATCCAGGCGGGCGATGGAGACGTTCACTGGATTGCGGGTCAGGCCCGCAATGACGGGTGCCGCATTGCAGGCGATCAATGCCTGTGCCACGTAGTAGGTGGCCAGCACCCAGAACTGCGCCATCGGGAATTCGAACGCGAACTTGTTGGTCGCGAGCATCGAGTCGCTCAACATGAAGAAGGCAGCACCGAACGCCACCGCGACGGCGTGCTTGTCGCGCAGGACTGTTGCCCGGCCGATGGCCTGCGCCGCCATGAGCGCGATGATCACCACGTACGCGGCGACCGCGATCTTGAGCACCGGGTTCAGCCCGTCGTAGAGGAACGCATACATCGCGCCGCCGAAACCCAGCGTGATCGCCAAGGCGCGGCCGCTCGGGAACCAGCCGACGCCTTGCTTGAACAATGCGATGTAGAACAGGTGGGCAATCAGGAACGAGACCAGGCCCGGGATGAAGAAGCCCGGGAGCATCAGGAAGCAATCGCCCGCCAGCGAGAACGCCAGGCCGGCGAGAAGCAACACGCCGAAGCGGTGCGGCTTCGTCACGAGTTGCAGTCGATCGTTGACGACGGCAATGGCCAGCAGCATCGCCAAGGGTTTGAACACGCGGTGCAGTTCGACGAGGTTCTCGGTGCCGGTTGCCGTGGCAAGCGCTGCCGCCTCGACCAGCAGCGCTTCCAGCATCGACATGCGTCCTTGCATCACCGCACCGACGGCCCACAAGGACGCGGCAAGCACTGCGAGCCACACGGCCGAATGCACGAGCGGCATCTGGTCCGCGTGCCACAGGAACACGGTCACGCCTTGCAGCACGATCACGAACTGGATCGCGCCGAACCACGCCATGGCGCGGTCGATCGGGGGGTGAAAGCGCTCGACACGAGTCATCTCGAACGGGGCCCTCGGAAAGCGCGCCGCCACGTCGGCCGGGCGCCAGCCGGGCGGCTTGATCCAGACCCGCAACTTGTCGAGCCAGTTGCGTGCATGCCAGGAATCTTTCATCAATGCCCAGTAGACCTCGGCGTTGGACCACAAAGGATCCCAGCTGTTCAGCGGGCTGCGTGTGCCGTACACGCAGCGCTCGTCTTCTTCCTTGAAGCTGCCGAAGATGCGGTCCCAGACGATCAGCACGCCGCCGTAATTGCGATCGAGGTAACGATCGTTCACGGCATGGTGCACGCGATGATTGGATGGTGAGCAGAACCAGCGGTCGAACCAGCCGAGCTTGCCCACGTGTTCGGTGTGGACCCAGAACTGGTACAGCAGGTCGACGAGCGACACGATGCCGAACACCAGCGGCGGCACGCCGGCGATCGCCATCGGCACATAGAAAATCCAGCCGAGCAAGGCGCCCGAGCTGGTCTGGCGCAACGCCGTCGTCAAGTTGTAGTCCTGGCTTTGGTGATGCACCACGTGCGCGGCCCAGAACACCGCGCTCTCATGTCCCGCGCGGTGCAGCCAGTAGTAGCAGAAGTCGTAGAACAGCAGCGCGAGCAGCCCGCCGTACCACGTCATCCAGAACTTCTCCGCGGCTTCAGTCGGCACCAGCGACAGCGTCGTATACACGGCGCCGTAGATGCCGACGCGAAAGAGCCGCGTGAAGACCTTGCTGATCTCGCTGAGCATGCCCAGGCTGATGCTGTTGATCGCATCGTTCAGCCGGTAGGTGTTGCGCTTGCGCGCCCAGCCCCAGGCGAATTCGATGCCGATCAGCAGGAAGAAGACCGGTGTCGCGAGGACGATGATCTGGCTGGGGCTGAGGCTCATGCCCCTATTTTCGTCGCCTCAGGTGAGCGCGCCTCTGGCGTCAACCCTGATGATCCGGTCCACGGTGCCTTTGGCGAGCCCGCCTTTCACGCCGATCATGTGGTCGTGCAAGTTGACCGTCGGGTCGCAATGGCCGGGGATCAGCCAGAGGTATTGCCCGTTCGAGGGCACGCGCTGGCCGGCGCGCGTGGGGCGCAGGATGCCGTGCTCGTCGCCGCCGTTGGCGTATTCCAGCTCGTGCTCCGCGTCGAGGGCGTGGACCTTGGGTAAGCCGGAATCGATCGCGTGCGCCTTGTGCCCGGCGTCGCAGACGGCGTGGTCCTGCAAGGAGCTGATCACCTGCGTCTTCAGGAACAGCGCGTGCTCGAAATGCGGCTGGGCCGGATCGCGTTCGTTGCCCGCATAGTCGGCATCCATGAACAGGAAAGAGCCGGGCTGCAGTTCGCCGAAGACGCCGCTCGCCGCCTCGCAGACCATGGTGCCGGTGCCGGCGCCGGTCACCAGGTCGACCGCGATGCCTTGCTCCTCGAGCATCCTGCGGGTGTAGAGCACGTCGTCGACCACGATGGCGATCGCGTCGCGCCTCTCCTGGGCGCCGCGAAAGTGCTGCGCTTTGCCGTGATAGGCCTGCAGCCCCGCGAAGCGCAGCGCTGCGTGCCTGCGGATTTCCTGCGCGAGCGCGACCGCGGCGTCGCCCGGTTGCACGCCGCAGCGATGCTGGCCGACATCGATTTCCACGAACACATCGATGGCGCTGCCTTCGCCGGCATCGTGCATCGCCTGGGCCAGCCGCTGCACGCCTTCGACGCTGTCGACGGCGATCGCCAGCTTGCCGTTTTCCGCGGCGAGCCTGTGCGCCAGCGCCGCCACGCGCGCGAGCTTGTGCGGCGCGATGACTTCGTTGCTGATGTAGATGTCGTGGATGCCGCCGGCGGCCATCGCCTCGGCCTCGGCCGTCTTTTGCACGCAGACGCCGACCGCACCGGCTTCCACCTGGAGCTTCGCGATCTCGGCGCTCTTGTGCATCTTCGCGTGGGCACGCCATCGCACGTGGTGTTTGCGGGCGAATTCGGCCATGCGCGTCAGGTTGCGCTTCACGGCATCCATGTCGACCACGAGCGCCGGCGTGTCGATCGCATCGACACCGCGGCCCACCAGACCAGCGAGCGCGTCGCCCTCAGAAGCTGGTGTTCTCATCGGCGGCTTCGTCGTCCAGGTGCTGGGTATCCGACCAGCCGACCAGCGTGAAGCCTTCAGGGGTCCAGAGGAGGCGGTTGATCGCGCCGTTGGGCAACTCCCATGTGCGGGGCGAATTGACCTCCTGCCCCGTGGCCACGCGGTACAGCGTGTCGAGCACGCCGCCATGCGCCACGACCACGATCTGCTCGCCAGGATGGCGCGACGCGAGCTCGTGCAAGGTCCGCGTCACGCGCTCGCGCAGTTGCAGCAGCGACTCGCCGCCTTCGGGCGGCGCCCAGTCGGGGATGCGCTTGCGCCAGTTCTGCGCGTGGTCGGGCCAGGTTTGGTGGATCTCGTCGAACGTCTTGCCTTCGAACATGCCGAAGCTGCGCTCGCGCAGACCCTCATCGGCCACCACCGGGATGCCGGCGACCTCGGCGATGGATTGCGCCGTTTCGTGGGCACGGCCCAGGTCGCTGGAATAGACCGCCGTGATCGGCTCACCCGCCAGGGCCTCGCCGACGCGGCGCGCCTGCCAGCGGCCGGTGTCGTTCAGACCGATGTCCTGCTGGCCCTGGATGCGCGAATCGACGTTCCACGAGGTCTCCCCGTGGCGCACGGCAATGATTCGGGTGGCTTCCATTGGCTTTCATTTTAGGATGCCAACCCGGCTTTTCGCCTTAAAGAGTAGCCAACTGTTAGTGGCCGAGCAGCACGTTCACGCGCCTCGGGCCCGGTGGCGGATTGGGAAATCCGGCCAAGGCGGCGTCGAACATTGCCGGAAAGACCACGACGTTATCGCCTCGGGGTTCGTCGCTTTGGGCGTGGCTTTCGAAAATCACGCGATTTGACGGCAGTTCGCGCAGGATGACGCTAACTTCTCGGTGGTACCAGGGAGGTTCGTAATGATACATCAACCCCCCGCCGAAGCCGTGATGGAAGCCGCCCCAGCGGGCGCCAAAGCCCCATCGCGCATCCCAAGGACTCGCCCACGGCGATAGCTCAGCGTTGATACGCGCGCCCACTTGCACGGAAAAACGGGGATTCGCGTCGTCGCGATGCATACCGACTTTCTCGAGCGCAGGCACCGCCCAAAGTTCCAGTTGCGTTTGCGGTGGCCCCGCTTGCAAAGGCAAGGTTTCGAAACGGAAGGTCGCCGGCGCCGGTAGCGCGGACAAGGTGGTGAAGGCCTGGACGTCGTTTTCGAGCTGGTAGGTTCCCGCGCAGCCCGAGAGCAGGGCCAGCGGCAGCAGCGCCAGGGCCAAGAGCCTAGCTGCAGACTTCATGAGCGTCTCCCGAAAAGGGTGAAGGTCACATCCTGATGACTTGCAGGCTCGGCGGCAACGCGGGATCCGCGAACTCCGGGGGATCGAAGGCTTTGTCGCCGTCGTCGCTCGCCACGCCATTGGCTGTCAGACCCTTGAAATCGTATTGCGTTCCGTCGGCCAGGTGCGAAGGCACGACGTTCTGCAGGGCGTTGAACATGTTGTCGACGCGCCCGGGAAACTTGCGGTCCCACTCGCGCAGCATCTCGGCGACCTGCTTGCGCTGCAGGTT
>Ga0157376_10003871_pt1 | contig 10345 bp, 8 predicted proteins | sample M45metaG_FD_121801 | JGI IMG/M metagenome (GOLD analysis project Ga0157376, IMG submission 121801) | Miscanthus rhizosphere microbial communities from Kellogg Biological Station, Michigan, USA - M4-5 metaG | ecosystem: Host-associated > Plants > Roots > Rhizosphere > Soil | place: USA: Michigan... | reverse complement strand
GTGCCGAAGTCCTGTCCTGTTCCAGCGGGTTGTGGGAAGTTGATGTTCTTCCCGCCTGCAATAGCCAGCCGATAGTACGTAGGAGTGTTGGGGGCCCGTCCTCCCAGGTTCATAGGGTTCAACATGCTGTTGGTGTCGGACCAGTTATTCGACAGCACGGTTACCGCGTCAGCGATCACCGCGGCGGCCGAGTGGTTGATGTCCGCGGGCGCGGCCGGCGGAGGATTCAGCCAGAAAGGATCGGTGCTGTCGGAATTGTAATTTCCCTGGACGTAAACCGGATTCTCCGAGACCACCGTGAAGCCACCCAGACCTGTATCCGGTCGCACCGGCAGGTTGCCCAGCCCGCCATCCACCAGCTTCACCACGTGGCGGGCGCCGGTCACGATGTTCGGCCGGCCCAGAGTCGCGCAATTTACAGACCGATAAGGATTACCGTTGGTCGAATTGGCCCCAACTAGCCGAAGACCATCACCCACGTTGGTGGTGCCCCACACCGAAACTGCCGGGTTGACAGCCGCGTTCTGATCGACGTCCTCCGATGGTTCCAGCGCCCCATCCGGTGTTCCAGTGGGTGAAGCTGAGTTGATGACGTCTTCGAAGCCATACTCTCCGGAAGTGATGTTTCCATTGTTCGGGTCGGGCCGCATGCCGCGGCGGTCCGAGAAGTACACCAGATAGCCGTTCTGGCTGCTGTACGAGACCAGCGGCCCGCTTCCTCCGGGAATAGTGCCCGACAACCATTTCTGAAAGTTGCCTACGTCGAACTCAACGGCATTCATGATGCCGTTGACATAGCACGCGGGATTAGCCATGCCAGCCGGGGCTGCGTCGCGCGGGAAGCCTTCGCGTGGATCGTAGAAGTTGATGGGGTACCAACTGTATTGTGAGGCGCCCGTAGCCTCGATGGTGCTATTGGGTGCGTCGGCGGTACAAACCCCGAGCGGGCAAACCGCATCCCGATCAGCCAGTTGCTGGAATATCAGGATGGCGTTCGGATGCACTGGATTTGACCCTGCTCCTCCTCCTACCGGCCTGGTGGGAGAAAAGAGCCCGCGGGCGAATCCGAGTTGCAACCACTCGGTTGTGATCCCGACCCATGCGCCGGCGGCGTTTTGATACTCCACGCGCAACCAGCCGTCCACCAGGTTCCAAGGTCCGGCAGCGGGACACGGAGATCCGGTGGGAGGCCCGACCCAGCCTGCATCTGTTCCCGTCTGCGCCATGGCGAACCGGGTGGTTCCCAACGCCGCGCCGCCGACTCCCTGTACCGCCACTGCCTTACCCTGGGGTGATGCGGTACAGCCGCCGGCGGTCAAATCAATGTCTTCCGGCAGAACGCCTGGCCGTTCGGGATGCAAGTCGGCCTGGTTGCTAGCCAGCAGAATGCGGACCGTGGCTTTGTTGTACTCGCGCGACGACCCCGTCGCCGATGACGGCGCTTCGCCAAGCGGAGGTTTACGGATAATCGCAATCTGCTGCGCCGATCCATTGGCTCCCTGCACGAACGGAAGATTCAGCGGCTGGACTGCGAGTGAGGTGTTGTTGCCGATGAATCCGCCAAAAGTGGTGGGCGAAACTGTGGTCGAAGTATTCTTCCAGGTCGCAACATTGGTCTGCGTGCCGGCAGCCGGAATACCGCCACTCCAGCTCGCCAACGGCACGCTGAATTTCAGACAGTTCGGACTCAACGCCGGATTCGTCGCGGTGGCAATACTCCCGTTGCAACCGCCCGTCTTGTTGAGCACATAAACTTCCCCGGTGTAGTTGGCATTGGTCAGGAAGTTGTTGGCCAGACGGTCGCGAAGGATTTCTCCCACCGCCGTAACCTTGTCATCCAGCACCAGGCTCCTGTTGTTGCCCTCAGCCAGGAACAGATTGCCGTTGGTGTGCACGCGGCCTTGAAAGTTGAAATCGGGGCCGGCGAAGTAACTCAAGTCGCTGTCGGAAAAGACGCCGAACTGGAATACCGGGATCAGGGCCACTTCCACGCCCCGCGTCATGTTCACCGAAGCGCCGCCGGGCCGCGTAGCGCTGACTTTGAGCGTCAAGGGAATGATTTCAGCGGTGAGTCCGGCGTTGGTTCCGGCGCTGATCACGCTGGTGCTGGCTTTGGGGTTGCCGTTGGCGTCCGGAATCCAGGTCACGCTTTCCTGGTAGCTCATAGAACCGATCATCGCGCTGGTCGGCGGATTATTGGCCAGCGCGGTGAGCTGCGCCGGAGTCGGAGACTGTGATTGCTGATAAAGCGCGGCCAGATTCGCCGTCAGCAGCTCCATGCCTGATTCGGCACCGTAATAGGCCCGGTTGGTTTCCAGGTCATTGTTTCCAACCTGACCGGCGCCCTGGACCATGAACAGAAGGCTCACCGCGATGGCGGACAACAATGCCAGCACCAGCAAACTCGCGATCAGTGTAAATCCCCGTGATCGGCCCTTAATGCAACGCATAATAGTGATCTCCGAGACCGCTCTCTCTCCTCTATACGATTTCTAGTTGTACCGGTCCTTGAACGACAGGCTGCGGGTGCTTACGGAAGTGGTCAGAATCGTACTTCTGGACTTGTTGCCGTAAGAGTTGATGGTCTGTCCCATCACCTGAATGTTCACTTTATTAATCTGGCTCGGGGAGAAAGGGGCCACCAGTGGGTTGGCGACACCAGAGCAGCCCGGCCCATTGGCCCCGTTGCACAAGTCGTACGTGACTTTGAGATTGATAATGTTGTCGGCTACCGGCGCCGGCCTTTGGCCGTTGACCTGGCGCATCAGGCGCGGGGGCTGGCTGGTCGCCGCGGCAGGGACCTCGATGAAATAAGTGACCGCCCAGATGCGGGTACCAATGGTGGCCCCCCCGCCTATGATGGACTTGATGTTCCCACTTGCCGCTCCCGTCTGGTTGATCTTCAGCGGGTCTCCATCGGCGAAACTGATGTCAGTGCTGGTACCTGCTCCGGGCGCGATGCCGGTGACTTCGCCAACTGCGCTGCCCAGATTGTTGGTAAACAGGATCAGGTCCCCAACTTGAATTCCGGTGGGCGACTGAATGGCCGGAAAACCCACTGGTAGAGGAACGGGCGGCGTGAATGTGACCATATCTCCCAGCGGGTTCGCGGCTGGGATCGCGGTGCTGTACTGATTCAGCGGAAAAGCGTAGTCGGCGTACACGACTGTGATCGCGTCCGATGCTGTCCCCGTGGCCGCGATCGTGGCCGGCCCGCCCAGTTCAATGCCATTGCCCGCTCCTGGGATAATTCCGTACATGAACTTACCCGGGTAACCATTGTTGGCCAGCCATGCCTGGGTAGGATCCACGGCAAAGAACGAAGCGGTTGACCCGGCGCCCGCCGGCAGCGACAAGCCGCCGGAGGGCAGGCCGGAACCAGCCATGCTCACGTCCTTGGCGATCAGGTTCAGTGCGGCGCGAACGTTCTGCTGCATTTCCGAGGACTGGCTTACCAGCCGTGTCGCGTCCATTCCGTGCTTGAACAGCTGCGCCGTGGCGGCCAGAACGATCAGGCCCAGGGCCACGGCGATCAGCACTTCGACCAGACTGAAGCCGCGGATTTTTCGTCGGGTGGATCTCATCCTTACTCCTCAGCGGAACGAAGCAATCAAGGCCTGCACCTGATAAGTCTTGAACCAGCCCTGCGGCACCGGGTAACGGACGCTGACCGTAATCTGCCGCACGTTGGGATTTCCCGGTACGTTCGCAATCTGTACCTGCCTTGTGAAATTGCCCAGATCAATCAACACGTCTTCGGAAGTGTTCGTGATCGCTCCGCTGGCTCCCGGCAAGCGCACGGGGGCGGCGGCAACATCGTCGGCGGTGTTATCCAGGCCGTCCGGGCCAGCGTCCATCATGGGCGTGAAGCCCACTTTGAATATTCCGTTGCCCGCGCCCACGTTCTGGATCTGGTTAAACGTGAGCTGACCGGTTTGGCGCGCGGTGTAAATGCTCTCCACCGCTTCTGCCGCCTTCTGACGGGCGATGCTGTCGTTCTGCACCGAGGTAGTGCTGCTGAGGGCCATGGCGAAGGTCGCCAACACCGCCAGCAGTCCAATCATCAGCACCACGATGGCGATGAGAGTCTCGAGCAGGGCAAATCCCTGTTGCGGACGTTTCCTTGAATCTGACATGTGGTTACTCTTGCTCATTGTTGAAACCATTGGGGCCCTCCGGGACTGGACAGAAGGCGCCATCCTCGGATTCTTCCGGTGGCTCCGTAAAGAGTGACCGCGCGCGCGCTGTACAGGTCTCCAGGCCGCAACACGTAAACAATCCCGCTGTTCCAGTTTCCGTTCACGTCATGCGCCGAACCGTCGGGCATGAACATGACCTGGTTCTTGATTCCGCCGCCGGCCACGCCTTGGTCAAAATCGATGGCCAGGACCCCATTGCCAAAACCATCGGGCACGGTGGCCGCAGTATTCGGCAACCCGGCCATGACCTGCATTTGCATGTCGGTGGGCAGCGAGATGTTCGAGATCTGCGCCGCCGAGGAGAGGGCGGTCCCCGCATCCCAGCGAAAAACCTGGACACTCTGCGCTGTCGGTGCGCCCAGCGGGGTGAGAGCGCCGGCCGGTGCGGCCACGCCGAAGCATACGATGTATTGCTTGCGCTCCGCGATAGCGCGTTGACGGGCCACCCGAAGGGGCATCAGCAGGTCTTGATACGCCTGGTTCGCCCGGGCGTCTTTCAGGGCTGGCTGCACCGCCATGAAAGAGATCCCGCTCACGATCAGAATCAGAACGCACACGATCATCATTTCAAGCAGGCTGAAGCCGCGGGTGCCGCGTCGCCGGATCGGAGCGCTGTGCGATAACTGCATTCTGTGATCCACTCTCATTCCCGGACCAGCCTCCATTGCCGCCGCATTCAGCGACACCCCTGACCACAAGCCTTTTTGGGAGAGAATGGCGGGGAGCGAGGCTCCCCTTGCAACGATCATCGTAGGGCGACTGCACGACAGCGTCAAAGCACCAGAGTCACACGACGCAAGGGATGTTTTCATACTTTGGTAAGTAACCAGTCTCAGGTTACTGACAGGCGGTACCGGCTCATCCGAAGCAATTTCCGGAATCGGGAGTGCTGGAGGTCTTCCGACCCCGAATGAGCCTCAGGGGCCAGGGCCGCTGCTCAATGCGGCACTGGAGCGGCCCAGCACGATCGACTGCCGGGGCCGGCTAGGGCTGACCGCCGGCAGATTGAGCATAGCGGCCGAAGCCGCTGTGCGGGGCGCGGGGTGCAACATGAGCCGGCAAGTCAGAGCGAATTTGAGCACGGTGATCGGGCATGGGCAGCGGCAATTTCGCAGAGTCGTCGATCCCCACTCCCGAAGCCTGCATCAGGTCCCGAATATCCATGCAATAGATGATGCAGAGGCTCATTATCTTGGCGATGTGCCGCGGCAATTTGCTCATGGCTTCGTAGTCGGACAGCAAACCCAGAGCGATTGCGTGTTCCTGATTCCCCAGAATCTCCGCGATGGTGCGAGTGAGGTCATGTGCTGCCCGGAAGGTCAGCCCGGTGCGTGCGCGAGAGATTCGGAGCAATTCCGAAAACCGCAATCTCCCGTCACCGCAAGGCAGTGCAGGCGATCTAGACTCCGTCCGCCCGGCGCTGTATGGCAAAGTCGTGGGAGCCGGGCAGGTATCCACCAGGCCAAGAATGCGCGCCTCCGCCGGCAGACGGAGCGGCCAGCTTCCCCCGGGCGGCCGGCAGGGCAGGGGCACGATTTGCTGGTCATCAATCCATCGCACCTGGGTGCACGTCAATCCGCCGGGTTGCTCAACCAGCCAGAAGCGATTGTCCATGCAGCCGCGGCCGGCGTCCTTCATCCGTTGGATATAGCGATCGACACGCACCACGCTGCCATGCATCAGTTCCGGCGAAACCAGCGCATCTGCGGTGCCGATCTGGGCAAAGAGGTAGCGGCCGCTGCTGTTCCATCTCTCCGCGGGAGCGAGCATGGATGCGCCCCGGACTCCGTCGCAATAAGACGAAGGGGCCGGCGAAGGCTGGAACCATTCTTCGTCCGGTGTGACCAGAACGGTGCGCTCTGTGTGCAGCCGCATTTGCAGGCGGGGAACCTGCCGCAGATCAAAACCGAACATTCGGAACCAGTCAGTTAAACGATATCCGGTGCTCTGGCTCAAGGCCACGATCTGGCAAACATGAGGCGTGATCCCGCTTCTGACTTTGTAAAGGAAAGTTACTGGAATGAAATATGGCGACTTGCTTCCGTGGCGCCTGCGAGTGGCGGCGGAGAGCTGGGTCACGGTGTATCCGCAGCGGGCCAGAACATTTTTGATGCTTTCGGCCTGGGCGTCCCAGTCACACTGGTGTGCGGGACCTTCGCCGGCTTCGATCCAGCCAGGAGAAGGTCCAGCGCGAGGTATTCTGAAGAGACCACGAACCGCTGCCGTCGCGTTCATCCATCGATACTAGCCCGACTCCTTCGCAGTGAGCGGCGGCCCCGTGCTGCCTCTTTTGGTGCATCGCTGCGCCCGCTCCCATGATTTGCCTGTCGCTTGCTTACGCTATTGGCCCGCGGCATCCGCTCTTCGCCATCCCACAAAGTTCGCATGGTCCTCCAGCGACATCACGTCCGCAACTTCATAATGAGAACTGCTAATGAAAACTCGAAGACCTCACTGACCGGAATCAGACATCCTTCGCCCGCTCTTTCCATAGGACGCTGAGGCCGCTTAACTTCCCGGCACATCAGGCTTCGCCAAGCCAATAAATCCGCTCCCGGGTCCGAAGGCCACACAGCGGAGCGATCACTGTTCCCGACGAACACGCAAGTTTCGAAGAGGGTTGGAATTCGTATTCAGGATACTTTTATGGGCGTTCTGGACTGAAAATCGGGAATTTTCGTCGGTTGACCGACGACGCGGCAGACCTGAGTTTCAACCCCGGCCGCTGCGTTGCAGCGCCTGCAACAGGCAGAAGGGGAAAGGAAAACTCGTCCACAGCCCAGGTTTAAGCCGGCCAGGCCTGCGGTTCACCGTGTCGGTATACCGACGAACGCGCATTTCTCATCGCGCGTTTTTCGAACACTTCGGATTTCCTGCTCCAGAAAAAATATGGTGGTTCTCGAGCGGGTCAATATCCCGTGGAGGAGATTCTCATGAAGAAGATGGTTCGTCTGCTGGTTGCAACTCTGGTACTTCTAAGCGCTGTCTCAATCTCTTCCTTTGCTGACGGAGGGGCTCCGACCCCCACGTGCTCACCGGGGCATTGCAAAGGTAATTGAGGTTCGAGTAAGCGCAAAATTGCTTGTGGGCTGTCTGGTTTGCGAGTAGCCTTCCAGTGCGGCCCATGAATTTTTCCCGCTTGGCGACGTCGGTCCTCTGGTTCGTGCCCATGGCGATGCAGTGCGCAATCGCCCTGGTGATGCTGCGTCGGGAACTAGTTGGACAATTCCCCTTCTTTTTCAGTTATACCGTTCTGCTACCCGTACGGGATGCGATCCTTTACTTTCTGCCACAATCAAGCAACCGTTACTCCACCGTCTTTTGGTGGGGCGACGCCGCCGCCATCGTGCTGGCCCTGAGTATCGTTTTTGAAATCAGCTGGCATTTCATGCGATCTTATCCATTCCTGCGGCTTTTTCTAAGAGTTCTGTGGATCTCAGCAGTCGTCGCCTTCGCCGTTGCCCTGACCATGCTGCTCTGGACCAAGGGGCCGGTGGGAACAGATCTGGCCCTTGAGTGGATTATCCTGACCGAGCGCTCCGCCCGGTTTCTGCAAGTGTGCCTCCTGATCGTGGCCATTGCGCTCATGTCTCGCCTGGGCCTGACCTGGCAAAATTATTCGGTGGGAATCGCTGCCGGCTTTGGTGTCTATGCCGCGTTGGACCTGGCTTTGCTGGAGCTTCGGGCCCATCTTCATGCGGTAACAGTCACCGCTTTTGTGTTAATGAGGTCCGCGGCATATAATCTCGGCGTTGCAATCTGGGCCTTTTATTTTCTGCGGCCTCAGGGCGGAAAGCCGGTCGGAAGTTTGCCCGGCACCGACCTGGCGAATTGGAACAATGCGCTGACCGAACACGTAAACAAATGGTATCGACACTAGCAATTCTGTTCGCCAGTGGGTTGTCGCTGTTTTTGGTTTGGGCGGTGCTCCGTCCCGGGCTGCCTGCCATCACGAGTCTGGAAGACTGGGAAGCGAAAAGGCACAAAGTCCATCCCGAGGTATTTCGCATCCTGCTCGATCCCTCGGAAGAGAAGTATCTGCAGCGTGCGCTGCCGCCGCGGGAGTTCCGCGTGTTCCAAAGAAAGCGTCTGGCTTTAGCCTTACTGACTCTGGATCTGGTCGGAAGAAATGCCGCTATGTTGATGAAGCTAGGGCAGCTGGCAAAAATGGAAGGAAATCCCGAGTTGGCCAGGGAGGCGGAGGAATTGATCCATGGAGCGCTTCGGCTTCGGGTAAACTTGTCGCTGGTTCAGCCCTGCTTATGGCTGAAGTGGCTCTTCCCGGGCTGGTCGTTGTCGCTTCCGGCGGTCGAAATGCCGTATGAGGAATTGCTCGCGTACCTCAGCCGGATCCGGCAGCAGCGGCAATGGCGTCTCAATCAGGCTTTGATGGCGGGCTGAAGACTCCAGTGGGCAGCGGGGGGCCGCCGACTGCTGGTTCGTTGAACTTCTTCTTTTTCCATTGAAAGGGTTTGGCGGTTGCAAGAGCAGGGAGCAGCTTTCTCTTAATCAGGTAAGTCACGCAGTTCCGCGACCGTGGGGCGCTCAGGGATTCGCAAAGTATCGGTTGAGACTGGGAAAACAGGGCCACTAACATGGATTCGGGAAAATGGATTCGAGAGTTGCGCGAAGAGCGATTTGTCAAATCCAGCGACATCGAGCGCATCAGCCGGTCGATCGCGGACATCAAGGGCAACGCTGACTTCTACGTTTCCCACTCCACCCTGGCCGACATCGAAACCGGGTCCGTCCCCAGCATTCACAAGCTCTTCAGCCTGGCCGCCTGTCTCAAAGTTTCCCTTGAGGAACTCCTGCTGGTTTTCGGAATTGACCTGAATGAGGTGCGGCAATACGGCGGTCCGGCGGAACCGGGATTGGCGCGGATGGAATCAGCGCAGATGCTGGAAGCCGGTTTCCGTTTCCAGCTCAACTTCGACGCCGGCTTCAACAGCCACGAAACCAGCCTGCTCAAATTGAACCCGCAGGAGCTGGCAACCCTGCCCCCGGCCCTGCGCAAGCGTCTTGATCCCCGACGATACCGTTACGCCGTGGTCGGACTGAAGGACGACACCATGGGAGAATTGATTCCGCCCGGCTCGCTGGTTGAAGTTGACGTCATGCAGAACGCGATCCAGGTATTTGAATGGAAGACCATTCGCGAACGTCCAGTTTACCTGGTCTGGCACACCGACGGGCACAGCTGCTGCTGGTGCCAGATGGAAGGAAAAGAACTGACTCTGTTGCCCTATCCGCTCTCCCGCCAGCCGGTCAGGCGATTCAAGGTGCCGCGGGAAGCCTCGGTGATCGGCCGGGTCATCAATGCCTGGCTGCCCTTTGAACAGTTATCCAACGGCGGGGCCACCCACTAAGGTTGCAGCTCTTCCGGTTCTTCCTTGGCCACCACTTCCAGGGCGATCGTGACATTCAGAAAGTACAATTCCGTCGAAGTGGCTGGCGCATCGACCGGCACGGTTGCCCGATAAGCCTGTAGAGACTTCCAGGTCTTCAGCACCGTGGGGGTCTCACCCCGGGTATAGCGCACATATTCCTGAAGCTGAATCACGTATTCGGGCAATCGGGTGGTCAACAGGCGGCGAAAAACCTGCTCATGACAGGTCCGCAGCGCCCCATCCGCCGCATTGACTCCCCGCTGATGTGAGAGTTCGGGATGCAGATACATTCCGCTGTTGCAGTCTCGCAACGAAGCCAGGTAAATCATTCTGGTCAGATCGTTGGGCAAAGTCTGCAACACGGATTGGCTGACGTAGTCCGCCAGGCTCTCGCAGCCGGAGGCGCCGCCGAAATCCGGCTCCGGCAGGGTCGTGGGCGGCAAGAATTCAGAGGCCAAAAGCTCAGTGGAGGCTTGCGGATTCCGTGGGTTCTGCCCAGGCACAGGAGCCATTCAATTCATCCGACGTGCGGTCGCGCTGGGGGCAATTGTACTCTGGTGGCCGTAGGTTTCAAGGGGAGATTGGCTCTCCAAACTGACCCGCTGCAGAGCTTGGGCAGTGGATCAGGTTCGTGGTATGACACGGCGAATGCAAAAACCACGAAGGACACGAAGTATCACGAAGGCTTTATTTTCCAGGGTTTCCTTCGTGTCCTTCCTGGTTCATGGCGCGTCGGACGAGGCCAGACCACGGACC
>Ga0157376_10003870_pt1 | contig 10348 bp, 7 predicted proteins | sample M45metaG_FD_121801 | JGI IMG/M metagenome (GOLD analysis project Ga0157376, IMG submission 121801) | Miscanthus rhizosphere microbial communities from Kellogg Biological Station, Michigan, USA - M4-5 metaG | ecosystem: Host-associated > Plants > Roots > Rhizosphere > Soil | place: USA: Michigan... | reverse complement strand
CGGCATCGCCAAATGGCTCCGGAATCGAAGCCTGCGACGCCATCTCTGACTTATCCGCCTCTTTCCCAACTTCCCAAGTTCAACTACCGCGATCTGCACAGCGCGCACGATCTTTTCTTTCATTTCGTTCATTGAAAGCCGCCAGTCTGCACTCTCAAGGGAGTTCATGCGCATGTACTTTCAGCGCAGCTGCTTGCCATGGTATGCCCGTGAAATTTCCGGCAAACTGAAAGTCCGATCGAGATCGCCGCCGAATTCTGAAACGATTTCTCGCCTCTCCTCACTACTCTCTAGGTCAACTTCTTTGCGGTCTCTCCGCACAAAGCCGAATCCGCAAGTCCATCCCCAACGACGACGGATCTCTCAAATAGATCTTGATCCGAAATCGTCTTCCCCACGTCAGATGGGGCGAAACGGAGGCAAAAGATGGCGACTGAAGATGTCGTAAAGATCACCCTTTGGGTTCCCGATCAGCAGGCACTGAAGACGATCACAGCAAGCGCGAAAGTGAGCCTGGATTGTGGCAGCCCCGAAACGCGATGAGAGCGGGAACTCGTTATCACTCTGTATGCCACCGCAGCGGAAGCCGCGAAGGTTACCGCTCCTCCGTTCAGCAGCGAGGTCGATGACAACTTCGCCGCATACCTTGCCGAGCGGCCGCAAGAGGTCTCCAGAGGAGATCGCTTTCAAGGTGGAAAAGTGAAACCAGAGGGCCTCGGTACAAAGCAATAGTACGAAGCTCCGAATTTGCTCTTCCGTGTCTCAGTCGGGGGTCACTGTACAACAGTCGTTAATTGGCAGGGCGCCGGTGATTTCCGAACCGACCTACGATGCTGATCAGGGCCAGCTGTGGCTGCCACGTATCCTTGAAGTGGTCATCGGTATCCGGCAAGAACTTGTGCATTTTGGGCAAGCTGCAAGATACATATCCGAAAGTCGGCACGTAGTCAGAGATCTCTGTGGTGGGGGTGAAATTACCCCCGCACAAGTAAAGCATCTTGATCACCATCAAGTCTGAGTTGAGAACGTAGCTTGAATAATGCCGATTTGCTGGTAGATGCGCTACGAAAAGAAAGCACTTGTTCGCCAATTCGAAAAGCGGCAAGGGTATGCTTGAAAATTTTTGAATTTCATAGATTTATAAGTCGATGAAAGGACGTGGGTTCGCGCTTTGCCACGATTGCTGAAACGGCAGATTTTTGGTTGTTTTCGCAACCATCAACCCGTTGCAACGCCTAACTCGGCGAATGCCCGACCTATTCGGTGGAAGTACTCCGACACCAAACGACGCATCCGCAGTAGCGAATTCACTGCGACAGGCAGCTAGCCCTTTCCAAATTCCCTGCGGTTTGAGGCGAACTTTTCCCGGTTCGATGGACGCCGGACACGTGCGGATCTGGGTACGTCACATGCCAGGTGTGGGGAAGAATCGTGGACTACTGGACCGTAAGGGGTGAATGTTGCGGAGGCTGCGATGCTGGAGTTTGATGTGTCGGTTCCATCCAGCGTGAGCGCATGACTTCCCTTCTCAAGATCGTTCGAACTTGAAGGGCTGCCCCCGCAACCGACCTCAGACCTTACGGCGCTGATTCCCGCTGTCGAATCTCAACGTCATCACGAAATGAGCGCAATTATCTGGTAGCGTTATTTGATTCCCTCTGCGAGGCTTCGGAGATCCCGGGCTCGCGCTGAGCTTCCTGATGCTTCACAGGCATTTGCTAAGGCATAATACAGCGTCGCGGTCGGCGGCTGAAGTTTGATTTGTGCCTCGAGCATGCGAACTACACCCTTGTGATTCCCCAAAGCGGCAAGCGCCCGACTGATCATAAGCAGAGTGCCGGGATCCACTGAATTTTGGCTCGCAATTGGCTGCACACTCAGCTTCGCCAATTCATTAACCTGCCCATGCCGCTCATAGAGAGCTGCGAGTTTGTTAAACGACCTTGTATCGGAAGGGCTTTCGACAAGGGCCCGCAGATAGAAGCTTTTCGCATCATCATCCGAACCTTGGATCTCCGCGGAGAGGCCACGCTTCAAATCATCGACCGCGCCTCCTCCGGGCTCTGCGGGCCCGTAAGCGGTCCACCGGTCTGTGAAGTCTTCGGCGTGCTGCACGTGTATCGTCATCGCGGCGTACGCAGGTTGTGGAGAGCCTTCTCGGGTGGCAGTCACTACGAGGCGGTAGGTTCCGACAGGCAGACTCGATGTGTCGAGTGTGTGGCCGGTAACAATATTTCCAGCCTTGTCACGATTGCCCGCTTCAATATCTTCATTCTCCACGGCCGGCGCCCCATGCGAGGCTGTGATCGCACCAAATACATAGTGCAAGTGGACTTTCTCTGTGGATGAGGACTCTCCTGTTTTCGGATCGAGCCAAAGCTGAAACATCAGCGGCAGTTGATCTCCCGTACGGAGGTAAGCGACTTGTGCGGCGCGTGGAGTGAAGCGCACCTTCGACGCGCTGAAAGGCAACTGGCTTTTAGGGTCGGGCATGGCTGCCGGAGTGCCATACTCAACCAATTCCGAGATTCCAATGCGCTGGCCATTGGACGCCGGCACGTTTACTGCAGTCCGTTGTCTGCGAGCAACGTGATTAATGTTATTTGTCAACGTCGCAACAACGTTATATGTACCCGCGGATAGGGGAACTCGCCCCTCGGCGGCGAAGGTTTTCTTCCTCGCCATCTCGGCTTGCGCCGCAGTCATTTTCCCCGTCAGTTCATCTTCCTGCTCATACACCTGCGTGCCTTCTGCCGTAAGCACCGACGTGCGCAGTATGAGATCGTAGTACAGACTTCCATCCGCGCGACTCCCGACAATACTCGGGTCAGGGCGCGCGGAACTGAGTAAATAACTCAACGTTTGTCTGCCATCCTCATCTCTGAACACCACAGTTTGCATCGTCATCCCGTCATCCCCGGTTAGAATGCTGCTGGTCACACGCTCACGCATGCGATTGGCATCCAATGTAGCCTTGGTAAAGGGATTGTTGGGAAGATTGTCAATTGTCGCCAGCATTACATCGGAGTCCATGCTCGGCGAGAAGTCATCAAAACTCACAGGCTCAGTCGGAATCAGCGAGCCAGTGGTTCTGGCTACCTCATCTCCCACCGATTTTCGAATGAAACTAAGCGCCGCCGCGTTATCGCTCTGGCCTCTGCCCGTTGTAACAAGTGCCGTCGGTCCATCCAGCCTTGGCGAATAGATCCGCCAATCCTCGGCAGCGCTGTGCTTGTAGAAAAGCACATAGAAGAAAGGAGGTAGTGCTGGTGTTTCTGACCCGTAGAACCATATCTCCACGGGGCGAATATTTGCCCGCTCGTGGTAAGCAGCCTTCTGCTTTGGTGGGCCGAGCACAATGTAGATCCGCCCCATCGGCGTTCGCCAGCCGTTTTCAAATTTCAGAGTGCCAAAATGCTCGTCGGCATAGGTGAGCCGTCGATAGTGTTCCTCCTTGTAGCTATTGCTCTCGGAATTCGGATCGGGATTGCGGGCTCGCCAAAAGGCGCTAATGAAGCTTTCTCTTTCCTGGTCTGTCGTCAGCGCGAGGAAGTGCTTCCGTTCTTCGCTGGAAATAATGTACGGAACTTCTACTTCCATCCAATGGCGGTAGTTGGGGGCAAGATTCCGCACAGCGTTCGAGGCCAAAGCTGGAACGAGCGCAACCTGAAGCATGGACAGAGTGAGGAGGAACGCCCACATTCGAATCCGGTACAAGATATCACCCCAGCAATGATCGATATAGATAGCGGGGGAAGGCATGACACCTTCCCCCGATTAATCCCCAATTGACTCTAGAATTCAAACCGAATGGAGCCACGCGCATAGAACGGATCCTGGAAACCGGTCGGTTTTCCATAGTCCACGCTCGGACTTCCTGGCGCCGTATCGAGGTTCTGATTCTTTCCGGTTTCTTTTTGAGTGTTGAAGATGTTGAATGCATCGAACGCGAACTTGAAAGTGTATCTCTCCTTCAACTGCATGGGGTAATCCAGATGTCCGTCGAACTGGACGATCGAAGGCAGATTTCCCTTGGTACCACGTCCTCCGATTGGAACCTCTCCCGTGTTCGCGTAAGAGGGATGCGGGTGGCTCGCAAATGCGCTCAATGGATTGCCCGATGCGGCGCGAATGCTCGTCGACATCGTCATCTTGTTCAGCTTCGACATGAACGAGTCTCTCGAAACTGTGTAAGCCACATTGAGGTTGAAGACGTTACGCCGGTCGGTATTCAAGAAGCCCGGCTTGAACTGATCGCCCAGAACGCCGATCGCCCCGCTTGTGAAGTCAAATAACGAGCTGATTCCTGGATCCGACTGCCCATTATCGTTCCTGAACAAGCCTTCGTAGTTACCCCAAAGCTTGGCCCAGCGGTAATTGCTGCGCATCTGCCAGTTTCTTTTCAGGTTCCGATTGAATTCAACTACAAACTCCTTGTAGAGACGTATGGGTTTGGCGAATCCGTCTGGCTTGCCGTCTGGATCCCCTCCCGCCGCGGTATCGAGATTCGTAACGCAGGCGCCGTTGTACGGAGTTCCGTCATAATGCTGCCAGAAATCTCCATAGGCAACCGATGTATCTCCAGACAGCGTACAGCCGGCCACCGGAGCATGGTAATGATACTTCGGATCGGCGTTTGAATCGTCGATCAGTCCAGGTGCCACCTGATTCGCCGCATACCACTGGTCAGGAGTATAGGTGACCTCGTCCTCGTTGACCGAGATATCCGTTCCAGCAGTAACGTTCGCGATACCGCCGTTATAAAACTGATCAACCAGTGAGCCCTCTACCGACTCGGACCCTATGTCTTCGACGACACGGCCGAGACGACGATCGCTGTACCGGATGGAAAGCACAGAGCCATGCGTGATCTCACGTTGGATGCCGAGTACAAATTCATTCTCATACTCCATCTTCGTGCCGGGGATGATTCCTTCGCCCGTCGATGAAGCAAACGTCGGGGCACCGAAACCGGCGGTCGCCGATTTCCCAGGAAGACCGTTCAGCGTGTGAGCCGCATCTATGACCGGTACCACTGCTCCCAGGCTGTCCAACTTTGCTGTGCCGTCCGGGTTCTTGTCGGGCGTGAAGAAAAACGAATCATCCTGCTCGTTGCCTAGCTGTCTGATCGCCGCATCGAGCGGCAAAACCAGCTGGTAGCGCGCATAGTTGAAAAACAGCTTGCTCCTCTGATTTCCAAAGGGATCGATGCTGAAGCCCATGCGTGGTGACCAGTTGTCATTGAAGAGATACCGCATCAGCGTTCCGTTGTACCACTGCTCTTCCCAACGCAAACCCGCATTGAGAGTGAGATATTTGTTCAGTTGGAAGCTGTCATTGACCCATCCCACGTGATACCGGGCGGTAGCCAACACATCCAGCCCCTTATAGGTACCGCGAATCTGTTGCAGGTAAACGCGCTTGCCGTTGTAGAGAGCGCAGTAAGTGCAGGTGTCGTCCGCGTTGAACAACCGGAACGATGCATTTGTCATTTGGCCGACGGCTGAAGTCTTAAAGCTGGTGTACAAGCTCGACAGATCGACACCAGCTGCATTCTGTCCGGGTACCGGCGCCAGAGGGCCTGTCCGAGATGGCTTATCCAGGAAGTTAGTGTGATCGTAGCTATAACCCAACCCTACCGTGTGTTCCCCAAGAAAATGCGCTCTCTTCTGTGTCTCGAGATTGATGCCCCAGCTGTTGCTCTTCGTCGGCTCGTACCCACCGATGTAAGTGACAACGAAAGGTCTTGACGTGCGATTGGAGATTGTATAGTTGTCGTGCAGCGGCGTCTCATCGAAGTGATTGAAGTTGAAGGTGTACACGGCAATCGCAGTCCACGACGGACTCAACGCTGCGCTCAGGCGAGCCACAGAATTGTTTGTGCCGTAGTTATAACGCATGCCAACAGATTCGGCGTTCCCGGCCGCGAGTCCGGCTGTCCATGTTGGTCCGGGAACCATGTTATGGTGCGTCGGATCGCCGAAACTCGAGAGCTCTAATTGCATCGGATCGAACAACTGCCAGGTTAGTTTTGCCGCCCAATTCAGCGTCGTTGAGCTGTAGGCATAGGGGCCGTGTGCCGCCAGCGGCTGACCGGCTGGCGCTGCGGCGATTTCTTGTACCAAAGATGGGTTGAATGCACCGAAGAAGAACATCTTGTTCTTCAATCCGGGTACCGGACCTCCGATTTCGGCTGCCGCATCGTATTGCGGGGTCGAAAGATAATCGGGTTGAATGTAGTTCACCCAGTTGAACGACGAGAGCTGCATGCGGCTCGCGTACCATGACCCGGGACCAAGATAGGCGGCCAGCGCGCCGTGATATTGGGTCGTCCCTGTCTTTGTCACGATCTCCACAATGCCGCCATCGGCGCGGCCATACTTTGGCTCAAAAGCTCCAGTCTTTACGTCAACTTCCTTGATAAACGCCAGGTTCACGCCTGTACCCACCGAGCCGAAGTATCGGTTGTAGGTTCCGAGTCCGCCAAACGCCTGGTCGGTAATCGTGACGCCGTCCACCAGATATAGGTTCTCGAGTCCTGTCGCGCCGCCGATTGATGGATTCGAATCGCCCGTCCCACCTCCGCTGACAACGCCCGGAGCCAGGGAGAAAATAGCAGCAACGTTGCGGGCCACCGGAATTGACTCGTACAACTCATCCGAAATTGGCGCGTTCAATGAAGTATTCGCAATATCGATCTGCACGGCGCCGGCATCCACCTGAACCGTGTCCGTGACCGCACCAATTTCAAGATGTACGTCGAGGTTCGAGGTGTGATCGACTACAACTTGATTCCGATCGGAAACATACTTCTTGAATCCGCCGGTCTCGACGACGACCTTATATGATCCCGGAACCAGACCGGTCAGCTCATAGCGACCGGACTGATCCGTCTTTACAACGTAGGCTCCCTGGGGTCCAGTGATCGAAACAACCGTGCTTGGCATCACCGCTCCGGAGGAGTCGTACACGATGCCGCCCAAGCCGCCTCGAGTGGCAGAATTTCCCGTGGAGGCCTGCGCATATGCCATGCTGGAGGCACCGGGGGCCAATTGTAGGAACATGACAACAAAGCAGATAGCTGTACTGAGTCTGAGTACTAGCCGCATAAGAAGCCTCCAAGCAAATCAAGGATCCGACGTTTGGCACTGGTTCCCCGAGGATTGAGACACGTGGAGGGAGAGGTCCTCACGAGAAACAAGCGTTTAATCTTGAATGCACTGTTAATAGAAGTGGTGTCGGTGATTCACGACACGTGTCCGTGTGATCCTAGTTCCGGATCAGGACCGAAAAATCGAGACTTCAGAAGAATCTCGTTCCCGGTGCTGTTCGCCAAGCTGAGTTTTATCTGGGCGTGGAGGTCGCTGCTCACGATCTTCAATGCGAGCAGAAGGCGGACGCCTTGACAATGAGTAATGGCCGAAGAACTGTTGTGCTTAGGCGATACTGGCGTTGCCGACGACAACGAGAGGAAGACTGATTGGGGCGGAGCATGAACTCGTCGGCTGAGGTCGATAACTTCGATTCGATTGCCAGCCGTGAAAATTGCCTAGACACTGCAATTCACAAATGCGAACGCCCCCCCTATTCGGTTTTGGTCACAGCACATGTAGTCGTGCAGTCACTGCCCGTTGTGGGTTGCTCAATCGCTCGGAGAGGCGGAAGTCGATTCATTCATGAATCGTCCAGAGATCCAGTAACTCGAAAACAATCGTCGGCAGATCCCCGAAGCAATCTGTGCCGACCCTTCGAAATCCGAACTTCTTGAGAGAAAGGTCCCGGCTAATCTCCGGCTCGCACGTGCCGAGGCGCAGAGCGTCGCTTGGCCAGTCCCTCGCCATGCGAATGGCTGCGCGAATGCAAAGATGTTCTATGCCACGATGAAGCCGATGGGGGTGAACCGCCAAATCCGTAAGATATAGGGGCCTGGTTGCTGGCTTGAATTGCGCATCAAGGCTCCACGCCTTCTGCCTCGAAAGGGCAAATGCAGCGATGACCATGTCGCCGTCACGAACGACGTATACCGTCGATCTGTGCATCTCCCGGGCCACATGCCCTCTCAGGGACCTTTGTTCGATCGCCCTTAATCCGAGCAAAGACATTGCGCAGTCTTGGACGAGCCGATGAGGCTGTGGCTGCGTATATACGATCGATTGAACTATTCGAAAGCATCGGGCAGTTCGAGAGACTCGCTGAGGCAAGCATCGCCCTGAGTTACCTGCAGGCGTGGCAGCTCGATGCGGAATCGGCAGCGCGCACCATGGAAAAGGCCCACCGCACGGTAAAGGCGCGTCCTCCTCAATTTCTTCCCCATGTGCTCTCGATGCTTGCCGCAATTACAAGTGCGGCCGGAGATCCGGCCACCGCCGAACGTATGTTTGAGGACACTCGCAGCCTCGCATCATCCGAGTCGAGCGCCTCCATCGAGCCCCTGCCGATTCTCGAGGCAATTCACGATTACCAGTCCTTTCAATTAGAGAAGGTGCGGTCCGCAAGCCCGCTCGTGGCCCGGGCCTGCATCGAGAATGGAGATGCCTGGAACGCCTGTTCGGTAGAGTTCTACGGCATCTGGGCGGAGATGTACTGCGGCAGACCTGAAGCCGGCGCCGCTGCTCTCGCTGAAGGCCTGTCTCGCGCGGAAAGAATCGGCCATTATGGTGCTATCTGGGCGCTCAAGATCGCCTCCTCTTTCGCCAGTGCTGCTCGCGGAGACCTTATACGATTCCACGAGGAGAGAATCGATGCCTGGAATTTCGGCGCCTCTCATGACGTCGGATGGAACTTCGCCACCAGCTTGCAACGCGGCCATTTCGCCCTGTGGTCTGGCAACCTTGCCGAGGCCGAATCCTGGTACAAACACGGCTCGACACCCGAAGGCAAATCATACCCGTCGGGCTTGGCCGAAGCCTCCCTGTTCTCGGCCTGGGCGGAAGTGGGCGATTCCCGCGCTGCAGACGCATGGAGTGACCGCCGCTGGACTCTCCCCGTCCTTGGGCAGCTCAATTCCCTCGGCGCATGGACTTCGCTCGAGCGATCCGTCATCGGACTGGCACGAAGGGGTGCCGTGACCAAGTCTCAGGTTTGCGACCCTTAACCGAGCAACTGCTTCGCCCCGGTGCCTGGACCTATACTCTCCTGTCCCCGTTCCGCACGATTGCCGGCATAGCTGCCGCTTGTGAAGGCGATTGGATCTCGGCCGAGGAGCATCACCTCTGCGCGGTTCGGCAGACCGACACTGCACCCTACCGCCATCGCTATCCGGTGGCGCTTGAGTGGTACGCACGCATGTTGCCGGACCGTCGCGCAGAAGGCGATGAGAAAAAAGCACGGCAGTTGCTTCGGAATGCTATCGCTGCCCAGCCGTAGGACGACTCAAGCCATGGAGCTTCGCGCAGCTTGATCGTGATGCGCCTGTAGCCGTATCGGCCATACTGGCTGGCTAACAGGATGATGGCCCGGGTCAGTGCGTCTTCGTCGTTCTGCTGGGTGGGCTGGTAGCGTTACGTGCCACGTGGCTGGTGAATCAGATGGCACGCATGACGCTCACTCGCTCCGCACTTCTGGGCATGCGCCACGGCGGTAGGACGACGCTCCGGGCTTAGAAGTTTCCCCGGGCAATGTCCTGAAGAATCTGCGTGTCCAGGCTCAGTTCCGCGACCAAGGCGCTTAAGTTTGCTGCTCTCCTGCTCCAGCTCTTTCAGCTGCTTCGCCTGGTCTACCTTCAGACCGCCATATTCCTTGCGCCAGCGATAGTAGGGCTGTTCCGTAAATCCGGCTTCTTTACACGCTGCCGGAGTCATCTTCCCGTTGGCGATCGCCACTTCAATCTGACGAAGAACGTTCACGATCTGCTCAGGACTATGCCGCTTTCCTCGTGCCATTCAAGGCTCCTTCCATACCAGTTTGTCGCACTACCACTGGTACAGGAATTGCCGGGCACCCCATCTTCGCCCCCGCAGTTCGCCAATTCCTGTATCTTCACTGGCCTGAAGGGGAGCCGCGCGCATGACGCCAACCATTTATACTTTCCTAACAGTAACGAATTCGATGAAAGGAGTGTCCGCGCAAGTTCTCGGGCCGGGCTAGGAAGTCCCCTCACACTGCATTTTGTGACACCACAAATTACCAGGGGTACGCGATCTTGACAGCTGAAATTACCAGGGGGGTCCCCCGTCGCGACAGCTCAAATTACCGGTGACAGCAAGAATTACCAGCGTGGAACAAGAGCAAAGGCTTATGGCAAAGTCAGTAAATAAAGTCATCCTTCTGGGAAACGTTGGAAAAGATCCGGAAATCCGCTCCACCGGCGGCGGCACCATGGTTGCAAGTTTCGGCCTCGCAACCAGCG
>Ga0157376_10003868_pt1 | contig 10350 bp, 7 predicted proteins | sample M45metaG_FD_121801 | JGI IMG/M metagenome (GOLD analysis project Ga0157376, IMG submission 121801) | Miscanthus rhizosphere microbial communities from Kellogg Biological Station, Michigan, USA - M4-5 metaG | ecosystem: Host-associated > Plants > Roots > Rhizosphere > Soil | place: USA: Michigan... | reverse complement strand
GACAGCGGTCGGAAAAAACACGACAACAGTGCTTCCGTGCGCTTACTCATCATTGCGCTCGCGCTTGCCGCCGGATCAACCGGCGCCGCGGATCAGAAGGCCGTGCAGCGTCCAGCGGGCCCCTCGGCACGCTCGTCCTCAACACCGCCTAGAGATATCGAAGGCGTCTGGAGTTACGCGACGCTCACACCTTTCGAGCGGCCAGCCGAGCTTGCGGGCGTCGAGTTCTTCACCGACGCTCAGGCGGCCGAGTTCGAAGCGCAGACGATCGGGCGCAACGATCGCGATCGACGCGACGGCGGCGCCGCGACGGACGCCGCTCGCGGGGTGGCCGACTTCTGGTTCGATCGGGGCGAGCATGTCGCGTCGTTCGAGGGGAGGAAGCGGACGTCGTGGGTGATCGATCCTCCCGACGGACGGGTGCCCGCGCTGACCCCTGAGGCTCGCGCGAGGCAGGCAGCGCGCAACGCGGACGCACGCGACCATCCAGCGGACGGTCCCGAGAACCGATCGCTGCAGGAGCGGTGCCTGGCGTTCAACGCGGGTCCGCCGATCGGCCTGGGCCCGTACAACAACTTCCTCCAGATCTTTCAGACGCGTGACGCGGTGGTGATCTATACCGAAATGATCCACGACGCGCGCATCGTCTGGACCGACGGCCGTCCTCATCTGCCGTCGACGCAGCGCCGCTGGCTCGGCGACTCGCGCGGCAGGTGGGAAGGCAACACGCTGGTCGTCGACACGATCAACTTCACCGACAAGAACCCGTTCCGCGGGGCTGGCGAGAACCTGCACCTCACCGAGCGCTTCACGCGCACGGACGCGAACACGCTGCTCTACGAGTTCACGGTCGACGATCCGACGACGTTCGTGCGGCCGTGGACCGCGCAGCTGCCCATGTCGAAGAGCGACGAGCGGATCTTCGAGTACGCGTGCCACGAGGGCAACTACGCGCTGCCGGACATTCTGCGCGGCGCCAGGTTCCAGGAAAAGCAAACCAAAGAGCCCGAGTGATGGCCCGCATTCACGTGTTGCCGGGACGCGCCGTCGATCGCCGCACGTTCTTGCTCGCCGGCCTCGCCGTCGCGACACGCGCAGTCGATCCACCGCGTCTCGAGACGTTCACTCAGTGGCTGCACGCGTCGCAAAGCGCCCGTGTGAGCGCGCTTGAACCAAGCACGGCGCGCATCCGGACCCTGGACGCCTCAATCCAGGCGTGGGTGCAAGTGCTGCCGCAGCAGCCAACCGGCAGCGGCGCGCTCTCCGGAATTCCGTTCGGCGTGAAGGACATCATCGAGACCAGGGGCCTGGCGACCGAGTACGGATCGCCGGTCTACAAAGGGCGCATCGGCACCGTCGACGCGGCCATCGTCCGCGAGTTGCGGCGGCGTGGCGCCGTGATGATGGGCAAGACGCAGACCGCCAGCTTCGCGTATCGCACGCCTCCGCCGACGCACAACCCGCGCGATCTCGCGCACACGCCGGGCGGCAGCTCCAGCGGATCGGCCGCGGCGGTGGCGGCCGGGATGGTGCCGATCGCACTCGGCACGCAGACTGGCGGTTCGGTACTGCGGCCCGCGTCGTATTGCGGCGTGACCGGATTCAAGACCAGCTTCGGTCTTCTTTCCCTCGAGGGTGTGCTGCCATTCGCGAAGAGCCTCGACACGCTCGGGTTCTTCACGCACACCGCCGCTGACATGTTCGCGTTCTGGGAGTCGATGGGCTATGAGTCCGGACGCACCGAAGACTTTGCGCTGGCCGCGCCCGATCCGTTGCCGGATCTCGAGCCGGCGATGAAGGCCGCTTTTCAGGGTGCGCTGTCCAAGCTGCGCGCCAACCGCGTGTCAATCCGCACGATCGATATCGCCGGGATGCTTTCGAAGCTGTACGACGCGCAGCGGACGGTCATGTTCTTCGAGGGCGCTCGTTTTCACGAGTCGCGCTTCAAGGAATACGGCGACCGGCTCGCGGATCTCGCGGATCTTGTGCGCGAGGGCCTGCGGATCCCGACGGCGCAGTACGACGAGGCGCGGCGATACATCGACGAGTGCAAGACGAAACTCACCGAGCTGTACAAGGCCACGCCGGTGATTCTGGTCCCGTCCGCGACCGGCCCGGCGCCGCTGGGACTGGCCTTCACCGGCGACTCCCGCATGAATGCGCCGTGGACGGCATTGGGCACGCCGGCCATTTCCATTCCAATCCCGATCGCGAGCGGCCTGCCGCTGGGCCTTCAACTGACGGCGGATCACGGCCAGGATGCGAGAGTCATTCGCGCGGCGGTACACGTCGAGCAACTGCTCAATCGCGGCGGCCGCGTGTCGGCCGGCGCGCGGGACCTGAACGACTAGTCTAGAGGGCTGTCAATGATGAGACTGCGCCTGCCGCTCGCTCTGCTGTTCAGCACGACTGCGCTCGCGCAGGCACCGCTCTCGCCTGGTGCGCTGCCGGAGGTCGCGAAACCGATTGCCCTGCTCCAGCGGACCGGAGTCGCCTGGTTCGACAAGCAGACGTGCCGGTCGTGCCACCAGCAGGATCTGCCGATGATGACGTTCCGGCTGGCGCTGGAGCGCGGCGTTCCCGTCGACCGCACTCTCATTCGTCAGGAGATTTCCCGGGCCTACGGATTTCTGTCGTCGCTGGACCGCGCGGTCCAGAACACGCACCTGATCGATCCGTCGATGGACTACGGGATGAGCCTCGTCGCCGCGCATGATGCCGGGGTACCCGCCAGCCTGAGCACCGCGGTCTACGCGAACCTGATTGCCGGCCGCCAACGGCCCGACGGGAAATGGATCACGATAGACCTGCGCCCGCCGCAGGCGCATAGCGAGTTCACCGCGACTGCCATTGCGATGCGCGCCGTCCAGCTGTACATGCCGGCGCGTCGGGCAGCCGAGGGTCGCGATCGTGTCGCGCGCGCCTCTGCCTGGCTGGCCGCGGCCGAACCGCGGACGACCGAAGACCGCGTCTTCCAATTGCGGGGGCTCGCGTGGGCAGGCGTGGATGCTGCGCATCTCAAGCCGCTCGCCAATCGGCTGATGGCGCAGCAGCATGCCGATGGCGGCTGGTCGCAGCTCGCCCGTCTCGACAGCGATGCCTATGCAACGGGCGAAGTCCTCGTCGTACTGCGGGAGGCGCACATCCCCGCGGCCGATCCCGCGTGGCAGCGCGGCCTCTCGTATCTGAAGCGCACGCAAAAACCCGATGGGTCCTGGCTCGTGCGCAGCCGCCTGCACGAGCAGCGCCTCGTGAGCCCGCCGTATTTCGAGTCGGGCTTTCCTTATGGCGCCAACCAGATGATCTCGTGCATGGGGACCAGCTGGGCGACGGCAGCGCTGCTCCTCACCACAGACTCCCGGCCGACCGAGGGTCAGGAACACATCGACGTTTCAGCGGTCACTGCGTCCGGAGCCCCGTGGATGGAGACGGCGCTTTTCGGCACCGACGGCGACTTGAAGGTGCTGCTCGACGGAGGGATCGATCCGAACAGCAGGACCGACGCTGGAACGAGCCTGCTCATGATGGCCGCCGGTGACTCCGCCAAGGTCCAGTTGCTTCTCGATCGCGGCGCCGACGTGAACGCGCGCGCGGCCACCGGGTTCACCGCCTTGATGGTCGCTGCAAACGCCGGCGCGACCCGCTCTATGCAGGCCCTTCTGGATCGCGGAGCAGCGGTTCGCGTGCCGGAGCCGGCCGCGCTGTTCAATGCGTCGCCGGCATTTTTCAGCGTCTTTTCCGGCGACACGGAGGCGCTGGATCTCCTCGCGGCTCGAGGCGCCGACATCACCCAGAAGATGTCGGTGCTCGGCCAGAGCCCGATCCGCCCCTTGGACCTGGCGGTTGTCCAACGGGATGTCCCGATGATGCGCGACCTGGTGCGGCGGGGAGTGAACCTGAACGCCGACGACCCGGATGCCCCGGTCTCCGCGCTGTCGCTGGCGGTGCTGGCGAACGACGTGCCGATGGCGAAGGCGCTCATCGAGCTCGGTGCCGACGTCAACAAAGTCGACAGCGTCGGGGCGACCCCACTGCTGCACGCGGTTTCGGTCGACTTCGGCGATGTGGAGATGGTGCGCGTGCTTCTGGCCGCCGGGGCGAGTCCGACGCTCCGGTCCAAGGTCAACGCGTCAGCGGAGGAGCTCGCTGAGCGGTACGGCCATCGCGACTTTCTGCCGCTGCTGCGGCCTCACTGAGATCGGCAGCGCGTTATCGCGGCTGGCTGGCGGGCGGCACGATCCCGTTCATGCGGAGGTACACGACCAGCTGTCCGTAGTGATCCGAGGCGTGCCAGATTGAAAGTGTTGCGAGGCCGAGGCGCGTGCTCGGACCCGGATACGGTCCGTTGGTCGGCTCCATCGCGTTGGCCGGCGTCATCGTGCGCAGAACGCGTCCAGCGTATCTGAACGACTCGCGCAAGTAGGCCATGATTTCGGCCTTCGTCTTCGCCGGGTCCGGACCGCCGGTCTCGCAGTGCGCCGGCGGCGTCTTCTTCTCAATCTCGCTGTAGAAACCGAAGTTCGCACAGGCGACATGCTTCACCTGTTCCCCGAACGATCGAACCTCCTTGAACTCGCCGAGCGTCGGTTTGAAGCCGTACTTCTCGGCCGGCATCGCATCGGCGAGCGCCACGAACTGCTTCTCGATGAGCGTGAACGATTCCGCGACAGCACCGGCCATCGGGTCGACGCGGGGTTGCGCAGCCGCGCGCGCGGCGACCGTGGAGGCCAGAACGACTAACAGCAGGACGCGCATGCACTTCTCCGAAGGGCAGAGGGCTGAGGGCTAAGGGCTAAGGGCTAAGGGCTAAGGGCTAAGGGCTAAGGGCTAAGGGCTAAGGGCTAAGGGCTGGGGTTCAACTGGCTTTACTGCTGTGACCCGTTCCTGAGCGCCTTGCGATGGTTGTCGAAGAACTCGATCACGGCGGCCATGTTCGGCGCGACCACGTCGCTGTGCACGCCGCCCGGTACTTCGATGTACTTGACCTCGGCGCCGAGCTCCTTCAGCTTCGCCACCATGGTGCGCGAACCGGCGACGTTGACGGTCGGATCCGCGTCGCCGTGGACGATGATCTCGGGAACGCTTCGAATGCGCTCGAGGGTGTCGGGCGCGCCGCTGCCGGAGAACGGCGCGATCGCCGCCCAGATGTCCGGGTACTTCGGTGCGATCTTCCACGTGCCGATCGCGCCCATCGAGTGGCCCATCAGGTAGATGCGGCTGTCGTCGATCTTGTACAGCTGCTTCATGCGGGCGAGCACCTGCATGACGTCCTGCTCGCTGAAGTCCTGAGTCCGCTTCGTGTTCGGATCGGCAGGCGCGTTGCCGAGGCCCCACCCGTAGGAGCCGTCGACGCGATACCCGAGCGGGGCCGCGACGATATAGCCGTGCGATTCGGCGAGCGGCGGCAGCTTCTTCTCGTAGCCGTCGAAGAAGGCGTCTTCCGTGCCCCCGAGCCCGTGCAGCGCGATGATGAGCGGAAACGCCTTCGCGCCGGTGTACGTCGTGGGCACATACGTGCGGTAGGGGATGATTTCGCCGGCGGCATCGAGCCGATAGTGGCGGCGGATGTCGCCGGTGCGGCCCGCGAACGGATCCTTGCCGGACCGAACGGCGGCGGCCACGGTTTCAGCGGCCGCGAGATCGCGCTCCGGATCGAACGTGCGCAGCTCCAGCCGTCCACGATTGACGTTCGCCATACGATCGACAGGGAAGAGGATCTCCGCGCGCAGCGCCTCTGGAGCCTTGGCCGCATCCGCTTCGAGCCGGGCCGCGAGGTCGTCCACGCCTTTGCGGATGGCGATCGGTAGCGACGCACTGCCGATGGATTGACCCTGATTCGAGACCTCGACGCTCAGCAGATACGGACCGTCGGCGACGTCCTTGAGGTCGACGTCGAAGAAGAAGGGCGATTCGCGGAGATCGCGCGAGACGCCGTCGAACGTTCCCAGCTCTTTCACGAGCGGAGGCTCTTCAGGCGTGCGGCCCGGAACGGCCGGCGCAGGCCGCTTGTGCAACGTGAGGTGTGCGTCCACGGTGTTCTGGAGCGCGAGCGACGATGCGTAGATCTGCTCGAGACGCACGCTGTAAGGTTTGGACGAATCGACGATCACCCGCGGTGTGCGGAGGACGAGCGATCGCGAGTAGTCGAGCGTGTCGGTCCACGGAGTGCCGTTGAGCAGCGCGATGCCCTTCGCGAACAACCGCCGCAACTCGCCGGTTCTTCCAAGACGAGCGGCCTCCGCGATCTGCGCGTCGAGCGCATCGATCTGCGCCTTGAGCTCGCCCTGCGGTTTCACCGTGTTCTTGCGCGTGGTGTAGCCGACGCGCACGGACGCGATGCTGGTGAGCGCTTGCGCCCGGACCGAAGCCGGCACGAGCGCGCACAACGAGAGGCACACCGAGGCGGTCATGAGGCGGGCTTTCATACGCACACTCCTGGGCGAATCCTACAGGAAACCGAGGGCAACGTCAGCGGCCATCGCGCGCGATCGTAAGTAAGACGTACGAAATTCAACACAGAGAAACGGAGCAGCAGAGGACGAACAGAGGCGCCCGCCGAACCGTCGATCGTCTCGACCGCTCGTCTCCTGACCTTCTTATCTCCTGTGAAAAATCTTGGACTCGATCCCAGCGTGACGCGGCTTTCGTGTTTTCGTGCGTTTCGTGGCGAAGTTTCGTCAGGGCTTCGGCGCGACGAACTTGATGTTCTTCAGCGCCGCCGAATCCGTCGGGAGTTCCGACTGACCGGCGGGAAAGCTCCCTTTCTGGAGCAGGTACGCGATGACGTCAGCGGCCTGATCGGGTTTCAACGTGCCCGGCTTGTCAGCCGGCATCGTTCCGCTCGTGCGATCGTAGAGATCGCTCATCGCGAGATCGATCCAGTCCATGTTGAAGTCCTTGCCGGTCAGCGCCGGCGCCTGGCCGCTGCCCGACAGGTCGTCGCCGTGACAGCCCGAACACGACTCGGCGTAGATCTTCTGGCCGCGCGCGGCCTGGGCTTCCGTGTAAATCCCGTCGAGCGTTGTCTTGCCTTGCGCCGACACGATGATCAGCGCCTGCGCGAGCAGGAGCACCGCGATGAGGAGGCTTGCCTTCAGGGGTTTCATGCAGGGGTCTCCGCAAGGCGCGCCGCATGACGCGCCAGATACGCGACGCGCGCATCGAAGGTCGCAAACCGGCGATCGGTGGTCTGCCCCTGCGCGTAGCGGTAAAAAATCTGCTGGATGACGACCGCGATCTTGAAGACCGCGAAAATTTCGTAGTACCGGATGTTTGTGACGTCGCGGCCCGAACGCGCGGCGTAGCGTTCGAGGATGTCCTCCCGCGTGAAGAAGCCCGGACGATCCGTTACCGACGTGAGAGCGTCTCGCTGTTCGGGCGGCGCGGTCGGCGACCAGTAGGTCAGCACGATACCGAGATCGACGAGCGGATCGCCGAGGGCGCTCATCTCCCAGTCGAACACCGCCACGATGCGTCCGACATCCTCGAAGTCGACCATCACGTTATCGAGTTTGAAGTCGCCATGGACGATCGACGGTGTCGCTGGATCGCCTGGCAGGTGATCGCGCAGCCACTCCGCGAGCGCGTCCATCTCAGGCAGCGCCGTAGTCTTCGATCGATGCCAACGTTCAGACCAGCCGCGGACCTGGCGCTCGACGAAGCCGGCAGGCTTGCCGAGGGTGCTCAGCGGAGGCGTTCGGACGTCGATGGCGTGGAGATCCGCCAGCGTATCGACCATCGCGGCGCTGAGGCGGTGGCGTGCCGCCGGGTTTGCGAGCGCGGGCGGCTCTTCCGCCCGAACGACGAGCCCGCGCCGCCGCTCCATCGCATAGAACACCGATCCGATGACGTCGACGTCTTCACAGAGAAGATACGGTCGCGGCGCCAGCGGAAACACGGCGTGCATCGCCGAAAGCCATCTGAACTCTCGCGCCATGTCGTGCGCGGTCGGTGGAACCGGACCGAACGGAGGACGACGCACCACGATATCGACGTCGCCGAATTTCACGAGGTAGGTCAGGTTGGAATGGCCGCCGGGAAACTGCGCCACCTGCGGATCGCGGCTCACGTTCAGGCCCGGCACACCGCACGCGGGCAGCCGGTCGCGCAGCCACGCGCCGAGCCGCGCCCAATCGAGCTGTTCGCCGGGCCGAACGTCCCGGGCGTCCGATTCCATGGCGAAAAGGCTATCATGCGCGCCATGCGCTTCGATCATTCCGACAAGGTCCTCGGCCTTCAGCGGCGTCTGGACGCGTTCATGCGCGAGCACGTCTATCCCAACGAGCACACGTACCACCGGCAGATTGCCGACGGCGATCGCTGGGCGCCGACCGCGATCGTGGAAGAGCTCAAGCCCGTCGCAAAGGCTGCGGGCCTCTGGAACCTGTTCCTGCCGGAGAGCGAGTACGGCGCGGGACTGACCAATGTCGAGTACGCGCCGCTCTGCGAAATCATGGGCCGTGTGCCGGGCTTCGGCTCGGAGGTGTTCAACTGCTCAGCGCCTGACACGGGCAACATGGAAGTCCTCGTCCGGTACGGCACCGACGCGCAACGTCAGCAATGGCTCGAACCGCTTCTCGCCGGCAAGATTCGATCGTGCTTTGCAATGACCGAGCCGGACGTCGCATCGTCAGACGCGACCAATATCCAGTCGCGCATCGAGCGCGTCGGCGACGACTACGTGCTCAACGGCCGCAAGTGGTGGACCTCAGGCGCCGGCGACCCGCGCTGCCGGATCGCGATCTTCATGGGGAAGTCGGACCCGAGCGCGGAGAAGCACAAGCAGCAGTCGATGATCCTGGTCCCGATGGATACGCCGGGCGTGACGATTCGCCGCATGCTGCCGGTCTTCGGCTATGACGACGCGCCGCATGGCCACGCCGAGGTCACGTTCGAGAACGTCCGCGTGCCGGCGTCGAACATGCTGCTCGGCGAGGGGCGCGGCTTCGAGATCGCCCAGGGGCGTCTGGGGCCGGGACGCATTCATCACTGCATGCGCCTCATCGGCGTCGCGGAGCGGGCGCTCGAGCTCATGTGCGCTCGCGTGCAGCAGCGGGTGGCGTTCGGAAAAACACTCGCCGAACAGGGAACTATCCGCGCCGACATCGCCGAGTCGCGCATCGAAATCGATCAGGCCCGGCTGCTCACGATGCACGCCGCTCACCTGATGGATACGATCGGGAACAAGGCGGCGCGCGGCGAGCTCGCGATGGTCAAGGTCGTAGTGCCGCGGATGGCTCTCGGCGTGCTCGACCGGGCGATCCAGGCGCACGGCGCCGCAGGCATCTGCGACGACTTCCCGCTGGCGGCAATGTGGGCCCATTCGCGCACGATTCGTCTCGCCGATGGACCCGACGAAGTGCATCGCGAAGCGATCGCCAAGCTCGAACTTCGCAAATGCCATGAGGCCGACCACTAGATGCTGGAACGTCTCCAGCGGGCCGGCCGATCGGTCCAGGCGTTCGTCCTGCCGGCGTCCATCGCGGGAGTTGCCCTCGTCGCCTATTTCGCCGCAACGTTGTGGCCGGACGTCTATCGTGGCGTTCCAGATTCGATTCCCGTCAAAGCCATCAGCGCGACCTGCGCGGCTGGCGCCGCCCAAGCGCCTTGCGCCGTTAACGTGTTCCGATTGAATCCGGGCCGCTTCTATCTGCGCACGGCGGGTCCGGCGTCGAGCATGACTGTCCTGATCGACGATCCGGCGGCGGTGGCCCGGTCCCGGGTGCTGCTGGCGCGGCCGGAAGCGCCCGGCCGACTGATCGTCGACGCGTCCGGCGGCGAAGCGCATGCCGAGGGCCTCGCCCGAAACGTGGCTGCACCGTTCCGGCGTGTCCTCGTGGCGACAAGCGAATCGCCATCGCCGCTGAATCGGATCACGTTCGTGCCCACTGAATCGAACAGCCCGATCGTTGTCAGCGAACTTGGATTGTTCGAGAGTGACAGGGATCTGATCCGATCGAGCAGGCAGCCGTTTCAGCGAATCTCCGGCGTAGCTTTTTATTCAACCGTCGTCGTGTCGATGACGCTGGCCGTGTGCGCCTTCGTGGTCGCCGCTGCGTTTGTGGCCCCCGGCGTGATGAGCCGGCCGGCGCCGTGGCTCCTGGTTTCGCTCTGCGCGGCGATCTGCGTGATCGATCTCGGGACGATGTTCTCACCGTACTGGAGTCATGACATCCGATCGATGTACGGAGCCGAGCTAATCGCGTCAGGTTTCAACGGCAACCTGACGGGCGGCCTTTACGAGGGCTCGCGTTTGGTACAGGGCCTGGGGCAGACCACCGAGCCACACACGGTGCCGTGGCACCGGATGCCGGGATACGGCCTTTTCTGCGCGCTCGCGGCGGTCATCGG
>Ga0157376_10003865_pt1 | contig 10353 bp, 8 predicted proteins | sample M45metaG_FD_121801 | JGI IMG/M metagenome (GOLD analysis project Ga0157376, IMG submission 121801) | Miscanthus rhizosphere microbial communities from Kellogg Biological Station, Michigan, USA - M4-5 metaG | ecosystem: Host-associated > Plants > Roots > Rhizosphere > Soil | place: USA: Michigan... | reverse complement strand
CGCGAACACCTGTTCGAACGCCGCCAAAAACTCGCTCGCTGCCGCCACATCCTCTTGCCCAAATTTTCCGCTATCCATCGCGATGTTCGCTTCGCGCACAAAATCAAAAGCCGCAGCCAACGCTACCGCCGTATTCAAATCGTCCGACAGCCCTGCATCAAAATCATCCACAGCCTCCGCTGCACGCTCTTTCATTCCTGCCGGTGAACCTGCCGGAAATTTTCCTTGCTTCAATCGATCCACAAAATTTCGGATTCGCTCCACGGAACTGGTAGCCTGTTGCAATCCATCAAACGTAAAGTTCAGCTGCCGCCGGTAGGGTACGCTGGCCAGCGCATACCGCAACGCCGATGGCTTGTAGCCCTTCCCATACAAGTCGCGTATCGTAAAAAAATTCCCCAGCGACTTGGACATCTTCTCGCCTTCCACCAACAAATGCTCGGCATGCAGCCAGTAGCGCGCAAACGGCTTGCCCGTCGCACCTTCGCTCTGAGCAATCTCGTTTTCGTGATGTGGAAACGCCAAGTCGATTCCTCCGGTATGTATGTCCAATGTCTCGCCCAAGTACTTCATGGCCATCGCTGAACACTCAATATGCCAGCCCGGCCGCCCCGGCCCGATCTCCGTCTCCCAAAAATGCTCGCCCGCCTTCGGCGCCTTCCACAACGCGAAGTCCCGCGCGCTCTCTTTTTCGTAGCGGTCATTGTCCACGCGGGCGCCAGCTTGAATCCCCGTCAAATCAACCTTGGAAAGTTTCCCGTACTCCGGAAATTTGGTAATCCGGTAATAAATCGATCCGTCGCTGTCGTAGGTAAACATCCGTTTCTGTAGCCGTTCGATCAGCTTCACCATCTCTGGAATATGATCCGTCGCGCGAGTCCAGTGCTCCGGCGCTTGCACGCTCAACCCTTGGCAGTCCGCAAAAAACGCCTGTGCGTACTTTTCCGTGTACTCCCGAATCCCCACTCCGGCTGCCGCTGCGTTGGCGATAATCCGGTCGTCCACATCGGTCAGATTCATCACATGCGTCAATTTCAGCCCGCGATGCTTCAAATACCGTCGCAAAATATCCTGAAACACGAATGTCCGGAAATTCCCGATGTGCGCGTAGTCGTACACCGTCGGTCCGCAGGTATACATCTTTACTTCGCCCGCGACTTGCGGCACGAATGGCTCAGTCTTCCCGCTCAACGTGTTGTGCAGTCGGAGTTCGTGCATGCCCACTAGCCAGCCTTTTTGCCGAAAACAAACCTCAGATTGTAGCCGAGCCACGCGACCTGGCGCAAAATTCCTCTGAGCTGAGTTCCGACACAAAATCGGTCGCGCGTACCTGTACTCTGGCCTTGCACAGCGACTGTACTTGCGAACAGTCAATGCTTTGAGCACCGTACGGTCTTCACCTAATTGCCGAATTCCAAGCGCGCCCTTAATCTTTTCTTAACGGCTTTCTAGGCATCAGCGCGAGTTCGGGGCGTTTTGCCCTACACATCGTATGCACAACTAAACCCGCAAATCGGGGTTTAACGGCCTTAGGGAGAGGAGATTTAAATCATGAAGACTTTGCTCCGAGGTGGACTGTTGCTGACTCTTTTGCTGGGCGCTTCTTATGCTGCCAGTGCTCAGGTCTCCATCGGCGTTTCGATTGGCACGCCGCCGCCGCCGCGCGCGGTAGTCGTGATGCCTGCTCAGCCTGCCCCGGAATTCGTCTGGGTTGGCGGATATTGGTATCCCGAAGCCGGACATTATTACTGGCATGAAGGCTATTGGAGCCGGCCGCCTTACGCTGGCGCCCGTTGGATCGCTCCTCGCCACGACGGCCATCGCTACTACGCCGGTTACTGGAACGGAAATCATGGCCGCGTCGAACACGATCACAATTGGGACCATGACCACGACCGCGATCACGGCCACTACAAGAATCATGACGATCATGACCACGGACATGGTCACGGACACGACCACGACGACCACCGCTAAGTCCAAACAACAATTCGCGGGTTCGACGGCTCAGACTTCGGCCTGAGCCGTTTTTTTTTGCTACCAGTTCTTCAGCGCGTCGCACTTTGACCCGGTTGACGCTGATCTCCTCCACGAGTACAGTCCAATGTTCTTGTCCCTCGGAGGATTTCGATGCCCTGCATCAAGTCGATAGCCTTTCTCTCTCTGTTCTTCATTTATCCAATTGCAGTGCCCGCGCAGCAACCCTCCCCGTCTTCTGCCAGCAAATCGCTCACACCGGAAGCTCTTCTCAGCCTTCGCCACATCTCGGGCCTCGAATTCTCTCCCGACGGCTCGCGCGTTGCATTCGTCGTCAGCGAACCGCCCACGGCCGATAAGCGCTCCAGCCACATCTGGCTTTTCGAAACAGCTTCTGGCAGCTTTCGCCAGCTGACCTACTCCGATAAATCCGAATCCTCGCCCAAGTGGTCGCCCGATGGAAAATCGCTCGCTTTCCTCTCCAACCGCGATGGCCAGCAGCAGATTTTTCTTTTGGCAATGAACGGCGGCGAGGCCGCTGCTCTCACCAAAGGTAAACGTGGCATTAGCCGCTTCGATTGGTCCCACGACGGCAAGACTATCGCCTTTCTCGCTCCCAACGCCAAGACCGATGTCGAAGAAAAGAAGGAAAAAGACAAAGACGACGCTCGCGTGGAGGACAAAGACGAAAAGCACGCCCGCCTGTGGCTCCTCAACCTCTCCGACAAATCCGAACGCGCACTCACTTCGCCAAATTTCGAGCTTTCTGCCCTTGCCTGGTTTCCCGACAATACTCGCCTCGCCGTCGTCGCCACCGACCATCCCGAGTCTGATCGAGTCACCGAACGCATTTTCCTAGTGCAGGCCGACGCTACCGGTTCCGCCGACGCGATGAAACCAATCTTCGCGCCACGCGGCCCCTTCGGTGATCTCCAGATTGCTCCCACTGGCCGCGCCATCAGTTTCATCGGCTCTCGCGAGGATGGTCCCGGCCCCCACGACCTCTGGCTCTTACCCGCCGGAATGCCCGCCGCCAAGAACCTCACCGCCGCAAATCTCGACCGCGCGGTCTTTGGTTATCGTTGGACTCCAGATGGTAGTCTTATCGCTCTTGCTGCCGATGGCTTCACTCGCAAACTCATCCGTTACAATTCCGCCGGTTCGCGCGAGGACATCTCCACTCCTGATACCATGCCGTCGTCTTTCGCGGTCAGCGAGGCTGGAGCTCTCGCCTTCGTCGGCGAAAATTTCACCGAACCCCAGGAAATCTGGTTCGCCCCAAGCGCTCAACAACCCAAGAAGTTTCCCTCGTTCAATAAATCCTTTGACTCCTCCCTACTCGCCAAGCCGGAACTTTTCAAATACAAATCCTTCGACGGACTCGAAATCGAAGCCGCTCTCCTCAAAGCTGCCTCATCGGGCGACAAGTCCAAACTTCCGCTCATCGCTCTCATCCACGGTGGGCCCACCGGCGCATGGGAATCCTCCATCGAATCCTGGGGACAGCTCCTGGCCGGACGCGGCTACGCCATTTTCTATCCCAACATCCGCGGATCAGTTGGCTATGGCGAAAAATTTATTGAAAGTAATCGCGCCGATTGGGGTGGAGCTGATTTCAAGGACGTCATTTCCGGCATCGATGAACTCGTAGCGAAAAACATCGCCGATCCCGCTCGTCTCGGCATTGGCGGCTGGTCCTACGGCGGCTACATGAGCGAATGGGCCATCACCCAAACCAACCGTTTCAGAGCGGCGGTTTCCGGAGCCGGTATGGCCAACCTCATCTCCGAATACGGCACCGAGCAACATCCTTCGTACGACGAATGGTTTTGGGGCGTTCCCTACGAAAAGCCCACTGGATTTCTCAACAGCTCGCCATTTCTTTATGTCAAGAACGCCAAAACTCCGACTCTTATTCTGCAAGGCGACGTCGATCCCGTCGATCCTCTCGGCCAAAGCCGGGAACTCTATCGCGGCCTCAAACGTTACGGCGTCGAAACCGAGTTGGTCGTCTATCCCCGCGAGCCACATAGCTTCCACGAAGAGAAACACCTCCTCGACCGCCTCAATCGTATCGTCGCCTGGTACGACAAATACATGAAGTGAACGGCAATCATGGCACTAGGTCTGATGCGAAGAATTCAAAACAAGCAATGGGTGTCATCTTGCGGAATTCTGACCGCACGACTCGCACAAGTCTGGCAACCGCTCTTCAATTTACAACTGGATTCTTACTTTAGAGATTCGCGCTTGCCGCTTCAGCGCTTTCGCGAGCCCCGTCCGGAAGCGCCTTTCGCAATGCGCCCCAGCGCCGCGGCATAAGCTTCGATCGTTTCCGGTTTGGTCCGGCTATGCACGAACTGCCCGCCTTTGCGGCACTCGATCAATTCCGCCTCCGTCAGTATCTTCAGGTGATGCGAAATCGTTGCCGGCGTAACCCCCTGAATCGTCACTAATTCGCCGCAGGTCAAATCATCCTTCGCGGCAATCAGTTCATAAATCCGCAGCCGCGTTTCGTCCGCCAGCGCTTTCGAAATTCGCTCAATCTGTTTGCTGTCCATCGCGCGCCTAGTCTAGCGAACCCCCGTCCATTCACCAACCCTGCCGCTAAGCGCTCCATTTTCAAGCGGATTGATCCAGGGAAGGAATTGTCGCATGTCCTGTAACTCTTTACTTAGATATTCATCGAAGTATCGTAGTTGGATGACGCGGTTAGACATTGCCGTTGCCCGCCAGCCACCCGGTAACTGGCAACACTATTGGAGGCTTTCATGAAACGCTTTGCAGGAAAAGTAGCCGTCATCACTGGCGGCAACAGCGGTATCGGTCTCGCCACCGCTCGACGCTTTGTTGAGGAGGGCGCCAAAGTTGCCATCTCCGGCCGCAGCCAAAAAACGCTTGACGAAGCTGTAAAGCTTCTTGGCAACGGTGTCCTCGCGGCAAAAGCTGATGTCGCCAAACTCGCCGACCTCGATCGCTTTTACTCCACCGTCGTCGACAAATTCGGCAAAATCGACGTTCTCTTCGTCAATGCCGGTGTCGCTAAATTCAAGCCGCTCGAAAACGCCGATGAAGCCCACTACGACGAAATCTTCGACATCAACACCAAAGGCGCCTACTACAGCGTTCAGAAGGCTCTGCCTCATTTCAACGATGGAGGCTCGATCATTCTGAACACCAGCGTCGCCGGTAGCAAGGGAACCACCAACGCTTCAGTCTATTCCGCGACAAAAGCAGCGCTGCGTTCGTTCTCCAGAACTCTGGCAGCGGAACTCATCGCTCGCAATATTCGCGTCAACTCTGTCGCTCCCGGCCCCATCGAAACGCCCATCTTCGGCCGTACCGGCCTTTCCCAGGAAGCGCTCGATGAATTTGCCAGCGGAATCGTCTCTCGCGTGCCCATGAAGCGCATCGGCAAGCCCGAAGAAGTCGCCGGCACGGTGGCCTTCCTTGCTTCCGACGACGCCTCCTATATCACCGGCGTGGAGATCAACGTGGATGGCGGCATGGGCCAAATCTAAACTCATTCGTTTTTAACTTGCGCAGATTCGCGGTCACCGAATCGGCAAGGAGGGCGGCGCCATCGCCGCCCTCAATTTTTTTCCTAATCTTTTTGATACTGCGCCTCCCCGTTTCCAAATGACCAGTTTTCCCAGCTGGTTTCCACCAGGTTGATCACCAAATCTTCCGGCCGCAGCCCCGGCGATTTTGCCAGTAACTCCGCCATCCTTTTGAACAAGGCCCGTTTCTGCCCCGGCTTCCGGCCAAAACTCAGCGTGATCTGCACCAACACAACTTTGTCCGATCGCTTCACACCCAAATAGCCGGGGTCATAAATCAAGTTCTCTGCGTCGCACTCCAGAATCACCTGAAACCGGTCGTCCGGCGGAGCGGCAATCGCCTCGACCATTGCTTGGTGCACTCCATCCGCAATTGCTCTGCGAAATTCCGGTGCGCTTCCCTTGCGCAATGAAATTCGTACCAGTGGCATCCGCCCTCCTCCTTGGTTCTTCGGCTTTTTAACTTTTGGACTCTTTAGCTTTTGAACCTTTGACCCTGCTGTGTCACTGCGCAAACGAAGGATTCGCCGTCGCCGCCACATTCAAATCCAAATTCCACTTGTGCGCCGCATCCCTGGCTGAATAGCAATTCTCATCCTTGGCGTATCCCGCGCAATGCGCTGCGGTATCTTTTTCTCGCGGCGATCGTACAAACTGCCATACGACCGCATCCTTCACCCCACTCGCTGACGGCAACGGAGGCTCGGTCACCGAAACACATCCCGGCGATGGTGGGCAAGCATCATTAAAAACCCAAAATGCAAATTTTCGCGGAGCTTCATTGGTTCGAATATCATCGGCAGTGACAATCCTCACTCCGCCGCCTTCATCTACGATGAGCCCGGAGCAATACACTCCCGGCCGAAACCCCTGCTTCAGCAGCTCGTCTGCCCAACTTTGCAGGTACGCGTGATACGCCGCTGGGAGCCTTCCGCCATCTTCCAGATCCAGAAAAATAATTGCGCCGCTCGCAAAGCCCTCTGCTCTCGCGGTCTGTGCCGCAGTTTGCGCGTCCAAATTTCCCTTTTGCTTTCCGATAGCTGCGCTGCGAATCGCATTCACGGTTCTTGCGCGCGCCAGCAGCAGGAATCCATACCCCTGCTGTTCCATCACCTTCCGCTTTCCGGTCCACGTATTCTTTTTTTCCAGCGGCGCTGGCGTGAGCCAATATCCCGCAAACGCAAAATCTTTTCGCAACTCCGCCATTCCCGCATCGCCTGGATAGTCGTTACTGTCAAATCCAACGTAGCCGTGCGCGGCCTCCGCCTGACCACCCAATGACGTGACCGGCCACAGCAGCACACTCAGCATTCCGATTTGCCAAATCTCTTTCACGTTCCAAAAATACCAGATCATTTGTTGCTCGTCTTCTCTATTGCCACAACGAAGCAGTCCGCGCCATGGTTCTTTGCTCGCCGGAACTCCGTGACCTATCATCATTCTCCTTTAGTTTTTGCCGCGGTACTTTGGGCACCATTCCGATCCGGCAGCAGGACGAAAAAGTCGTGCAATTCGTTACCGTGGCCAAGCAGAAATGGCGGGCATGCTATGTCAGCGTGGAAAACACTCGAGAATGCAATCGCGCGGTCGGCTACGGTGTGTTATCCGAAAGTCACACCAGAACTGAAAGCCAAGCTCGACTTCCTCAAGCGCACCAAACAAAATCTGTACGCCGACTTGCCGTAGTTCGCGCGTTGCTTCTTCACACCGATTTGATTTCGCGATTTTACTCTGGATCTTTTTCCGGTGTGGTGGTCGAGTCCGTTACGGCTTGCTTGGTTTTACCCGCGGCTTTCTTGGCCGTTGCCGCGGTCTTGTCCGCGGCAGTCTTTGCGTAGTCCGCAGTCGCTGAGGCAGCCTTCTTGGTGGCGTCCACCGCTTCGTGGGTCACCTGCTTGGTTTTGTCGGCGGTCGAGTCGTAAGCCTTCTTGGTGGCGTCTGCGGCATCCGAACCCATCCTCGTTGTCGCGTCCATTGCGTCCGAGGTCGCAGACTTTGTTTTATCCATCGCATCCGAGGCAGCGGCTTTGGCTTTGTCCGCCATGTCGCTGGTCGCCTTCTTGGTGGCGGTGGCGGCATCCGACGCCTCCCGTTGCGTGGCGTCAGCCGCGGCCTTGGCGTCGTCGGTCATCTTCTGGGTATCCGCATTGTTGCAGCCTGCGAATATCACCAGCGATCCGAGCAACAGCAATACGCTTTTTCGGAATTTCATGGTTTGGTCATCCGTGATTTTTCCCCGGTTTCGGACTGGGCTTTTTGGGTAGCTCCGCGGGAATTTGCGGGGCGGCAGTCTATTCTAAACCCGAGTCCATGTCCGTCGTCGACTGGTTTGTAAGAGGAACGACTCGTTTCTATTTGGTGGCAAGAGAGACCCTAGCCCGGGTTGTTCTTGCTGAAGACGTGCAGAAATTATTGAAAATCTTGGAGAAAGCGGAACGACGGGATCAACCCTCGCGGAGTTTGTGGCCCGCAAGATTTCCCAGGCCATCATAGGCGGCGTATTTATACATCTCGCTGAGGGTTGGGTAGTTGAAGACCTGTTCGATGAATTCGCCGATGGTGAGGCCGTTGTCCAGTGCCATCATCCCGATGTGAATCAACTCGGTGGCGCTTTCGCCGATGATGCTGACTCCGAGCAATTTTTTGTCGCTGGGAGCGAACACAATTTTCAGTAATCCCGCGGTATCGCCAGTAATGTGGCCGCGGGCATTGTTTTCATAGCGGGCTCGGCCCACGCAGTACGGAATCTTTTTTTCCTTGCAGGAGTCTTCCGTTTCTCCAGCCGAAGAGATTTCCGGAATGGTGTAAATGCCCATTGGCAGCATCGAGGCCACGCGTTGCTTGTACAGAAATCCGAAAGCGTGGCACACTGCGACGCGGCCCTGCTCCATGGAAGTGGAAGCGAGCGCTGGAAACCCGATCACATCACCGGCGGCGTAGATATGCGCAATGCCGGTGCGGTAATTGTGGTCCACCGGAATATAGCCGCGATCGTTCAATACCAGGCCAGCTTTTTCTAGTGCCAGCCCATCTACGGCGGCGCGGCGTCCCGCGGCAAACAGCGCCGCTTCCGTTTCCAATTTCTTGCCGCTCTTCATGTGCAAAGTTGCTCCGCCAGCTGAATTTTCCACCTTCACCGGACGTTCGTTGAACCAGAACTCCATTCCCAACTCTTTAAGCCGGTCGCGCAGCCGTTCGGAAATTTCGGTATCCAGAAAGGGCAACAATTTGTCGCGTCCGTCGACCAGAGTTACCTTGACCCCGAGCGCCATGAAAATCGAAGCGTACTCGCACCCAATCACTCCGCCGCCAATCACCGCCAGCGATTTGGGTATACGGTCCATCTGCAAGAAAGTATCGGAATCAAAAGTGTGTACGTCGTCGAAGGAGATCTCCTCCGGCCGGTGCGGCTTCGAACCGGTGGCAATCAGAATTACTGCCCCGCGCAACTTTCGAGCACTTCCGGAATGGCTCACCGCGATGGTGTGCGCATCCTCAAAAGCCGCTTGCCCCTGCAGGTATTCAATCTTGTGCAGCTGCAGGTTTTTCAGAATGCGTTTCCGCTCCATCTCCACCACTTCCCGTTCGTGGTGCATGAAGTCATGAACCGTAAGATTGTCTTTCAGTGAGTAGTCGATTCCGTAGAGTCCGCGCTGCCCCAGCCCGGAAAAATACAGCGCAGACTCCCGCAAAGTCTTGCTGGGAACGGTTCCGGTGTTGATGCAGCTGCCGCCCGGCACTTCGGCTCGTTCGATGACCGCCACTCGCTTGCCGAAATAGGCCGCCTGGGCGCCGGCTTTTTCTCCCGCCGGGCCACATCCGATAATCACCAGATCGAACTGCTCTAGTTGCGGCATACCACACACCTCAAAAGGATTGGGTCTGCAGAGATTGTAGGAGAGAGCCGCGGCCAACAAGAAACAATGTTCGCAGCTTGTGACGAATCCTGCCTCAGCAAGAGGGCCAATCGACGAGCTTCCGTTTCTGGAACCCCGGCGGAGCCGTGCAGTTTACGAAATATCAGCGTTTGACCTCGTTGACCAACCCAATGCGGAAACCTACCATCTTGTCTGCACCAGACAATTTGCATTGTGCGCAACGTGAACAACCAAACTCGCACCCAGCGTACGTTCCGCAAGATTGTCTACGCCTGTATTGTCGGGTCCGCCTTGCTGGCTCTCGCCCTGGTGCATACCCGGGCCGGCGAATGGCTGGAAAATGGAACGCACGATGCGCGTGCACGATGGACGGCGCAGCCAGCGAGAGCAAATCCGCGGGTGGTAATCATCGATATCGACAACGCCAGCTATTCCCTGCTGCAGGAAAGACTAGGGCGTTGGCCATGGCCGCGTACGGTATGGACCGAAGTGCTCCGCTATGTCTCGCGTGGCCAGCCTTCGGCAATTGCGGTGGACATTGTTTTTGGCGGCGAAGACAAGAGCGATGCCGCGGTCGATCCGGAATTTGCGCGGGTGCTGCGAGCGTCCGGGAAAGTCGCGTTGGCATTTACATTTTTGTCGACGCAGGTGAACGGAGGCGACGCAGACAATTCCCCAGAGCGCCAGAAGCTTCTGGAAAGCCAAGCATCCAGCCACGGTTTTGGCCCACGATTACCGGCACAAGACTGGAATCCCAATCTGCCGCTGGAGAGTTTGGCCCTGGGCGCTGCTGGTCTGGGATCGATCAATTCGACACCGGACGATGGCGGAACTATTCGACGCACTCCAGTGCAATTTCAGTATGGCCAGGCCGGCTATCTGACGCTGGGAGCGCGCGCGGTGCAAATTGCCTCGGGCAGCCACGAGCCATTCCGATG
>Ga0157376_10003864_pt1 | contig 10353 bp, 9 predicted proteins | sample M45metaG_FD_121801 | JGI IMG/M metagenome (GOLD analysis project Ga0157376, IMG submission 121801) | Miscanthus rhizosphere microbial communities from Kellogg Biological Station, Michigan, USA - M4-5 metaG | ecosystem: Host-associated > Plants > Roots > Rhizosphere > Soil | place: USA: Michigan... | reverse complement strand
GGAATACAAGCGCGCGCTCGCGCTCAATCCCAGCTATGCGACGGCTCATCACTGGTACGCCTGGCACCTGATTGTGATGGGACGGAATGCCGAGGGCATTGCTGAATTGAACAAAGCGGAGAGCCTCGATCCCCTCTCCCTCATTATCAGCGCTGACCTGGCGGATGCATTGTGCATCGCTCACCGTTATGAGGAATCCGTACGGCAAAGTCAGAAGACCATCGAAATGGACCCGCATTTCGCCGTCGCTCATTATCAACTGGGCCAGGCTCTGGAGCAGATACATAAGCATGATGAAGCCATCGCGGAATTCCGGAGAGCCCTCGAGCTTTCGGGAGGGAATACGACATTCGAATCCAATCTTGCCAATGCATATGCCGTTTCAGGACGCAAGGAAGAGGCCATGAAGATAGTCAAGGACCTCGAAAACCGGCAGAGTCAAGGCTCTTCGACCGACGCGAGTATTGCCTTGATTCATGTCGGACTCGGCGACAACGACCGGGCGATGGTCTGGCTGAACAAGGCCCTTCAAGCGCGATTCAATCCTTCCATCCTCATGCGACCGGTCTTCGATCCGCTCCGGTCTGACCCCCGGTTTCAGGGTCTCCTGCACCGTATCGGCCTCCCAGGTCGCGATGCGGTCGTCCGCTGATGGGACTCAACTAGGTTGATGTAAGTCGGTTTTCCCGACGAAGCCGAGTGTGCCGGCGATGAGTACTAGACGCCGCGTTCGTCATATGCCAATGCCTACGGTACGGAAGAACCAGAATGCGGAAGTGATCCACAACCCCATGAGAATCAAGAACAGCACACCTCCCGCGAGTGGCAGCACCCAGCCTCGGAAGCCGTTGGAGCGGACAAAGAGGACCTTAGCGAAATAAGCCCCATAGAGTAATGACCCCAGCAATGAGTGAATATAGACGCGGGTATCGTCTGTGCCAAAGCCAAGCAGGAAGATGCAGTGGTAGGCCACTGGCAGTGTCAGCACGATGGCTGTGCGCCCAGACCAGCGATGTACCCCATGGTAGAACCGCCCCTTCGGTGGTAGGCGTAGCACGTCATATATACGCGACGCTGTCAGTAGCTGGCCCAATGCCAGCAGCAACACAGCTGTTATCAGCCATGCCTTCATGTGCAGGGTGTCGCTGAAGAAGAGGTGAGAAAAAGGAGTTTCGTAGGGCTGCCTGACCGTCTTGCTTGCCACAAAACCGACAATGAGCGGGACGAATGCGAAGAGCAGCAGAGGAAGGAAAAGGAACACGCGGCTATGAACGGTCCGCCCGGTGAGAGCGGTCTTCGCGGTTATTGATTCATTAAACATGATCTGCCCCTTGTCCAGGAGCCGTCGCACTTAGGGGTTTGATGGCGTCTGGGTTGCTGGAAGCATTGGGTCGGTGATGGCCACCTTGGCGCCTTCACATCGCGCTCTTGCTGAATTTCCGTGATTCCACGGGGCCGGGGGCTCCGTTGGGCGGGACATCCTTCAGCACATCGAAGGTGCGTGCGCCGACCTCGGGTGGCATTGCGGCAAGCCATTGCGACGCGAGTAGCGTCATTTGCGCGTCGGACAGTCCTTGCGCCCAGCGCGTCCGCATGGTGGTTCGGCTGAATTCGTAGTCTTTCGAGTGGCCCTGAGCGTCGGTCGGCCGGTAAATGAGCTGCACAATGTCCATCGTCGTCACGCAGCCAAAATCATAAAGAAATTTCGCTCCTGGCGTCTTGCGAAGAGTCACGCGCAGTCGATCCCAGACGCGGTTGATGTTGTGCCTGACATCATGCATCGTGCGAAACATATCGGTGATGGCGCGGCTCCTGCTGGAATAGCGGATGGCCATCTCGTGCTCCTGGACTTCCTCGAGATCAGCTGGCTGGCGCCCGCGGGCATGAAACAAGTCGATTTGGAATGTCAGCCGGCTAAGGCGCGGAATACATTCCAGCACGTATTGCAGCGGTGTGTTGGAGACGAGGCCGCCATCCCAGTAGCATTCGCCATCGATCGCCGCTGCCGGAAAGCGGGGCGGCAACGCGCCGCTGGCCATGACATGCTCGCGCCGAATGGTCATGTGAGCGTTGTTGAAGTAAGTGAATTGCCGGTGCACACATTTACGGCACCGATACTAAAGCGGATTTCGCGGGCATTGATACGGTCGAAATCGACTAATCGTTCGAGCGTATCGTTTAGCGCGCTCGTATCGTAGTAGCTGGTCGGCGTCATTCCGAGCAGCCAGTGCATTGCCGGACGCGGTGCGAAGAAACCCGGCTGCCCGAACATGAGGGCGTTGAGCGAGCTCGTGCGACGGTTCTCGCCTGCTATCGCGTGAGACAAGACCAGCCATAACGACGACGGCGCCGCCTTCAGACGCTCAACTCGTTTCGCCGGTGCGTTGCCGGCGATGATCGCGGCATTGATCGCGCCCATAGAGATGCCGGCCACCCAATCGGGCAAGTATCGGGATGTCGGCAGAGCTTCATAAACGCCAGCTTGATAGCTGCCAAGGGCTCCTCCGCCTTGCAGGACGCGCGCAACCTTCTTGCCGTAGGATGCAGGACGAGCGGGAACCTTCTGTTCACCCATGATCATCGCCAACGAGCAAGATTTATTGAGGTCATGGACTAACCGTCCAATGCCTGGCGGCGGACGGGATTGGGGCGAGGCCGGCGGAGTCGCATTTGCTCATCTAGGGTTCCTTGCAGTGATGGCGGTGTTGCCTGTACCCGTCTATATCGACAAAGCGAGGGTTTATTCCCGATGCGCGGCTTTGCCCGAGATGGTCGACGCCGAGAGGCTGGTCGCCCAGAACGGCAAGTTCTGATGCGCGAGAGAGGTGTCATAGCTTCGCGCCGAGGAGTTCCACCATGATCGGCGTCAGGGCAGCTTCCGACCCATTCCCCGCCGGCACCGCAGGACGCAAGGATTCGGATGGGGAGAAATAATAATAATGATGATTACATTGAAAGCGTCCGAGATGATCAGGGAATAGATATTCTTGCTTGATTGCCGAAACTGTTGGGATGACCGTGCCCGAGCGCTCATCTACCGGCACGGCATGGAGAGGCCAGCTCGACGCACGTGGGTACGTCGGGTCAACCGACCGGTAGAACCGACCACAGTCACCCGCCGACTCCACTGCTCAACTGAGTGGGGAACCGATCAGGTTGTTGAAATTCGAAGTGAGTCGACTGCTCCATAACAGTCCCACGCGTACCATTGATGAGCCGTCGCATAGCCGGGATTGGGCGCCCGCACTTGTATATCTTGTCGGCGGACGCCCGATCCCAATCGCAAAGATCCTAGATGAAGGCCAGCGAGGTGCGGGCCTCGCTTAGGCTATCGTCCTTCGCCAATAATTCGCGTACCGGTGCCTGCCACATTGCCGTCGGAGCCGAACTCGACGTCGAACTCGCTCGGACCAAACGGCAACATTCCGGCCACGCGATAGGTCCAGGTTGGCCCCGGCGCGTTGCGATACCTGACAATGAGTGCCGGGCGGCCGAGGATCTGCTGGACCTCGGGCGCACTCAAGCCGACTGTGGTGGCAGTCTCCTGGCGTTCGGTGACCGTTATGCCAAATGCGGCCTGGGCCTCAGCGGTACCTGTGGGTGGCGAATTCGTAGTGTGACGCAATTCGCCCGCGCCGGGCAGTATTGTGCGTACTTGTGATGATGGGTACCGTTCGCTAGATGCGCGAACTTGTCACCCTCGTGGTCCACCTCCTCGTGACCTTCGCCAAGCTGGTCCGCCCCTGTGGCGTCCGCGCAGTCGCCGCAGAGTCGCTGTTGCGGAAGCACCAACTCCTTATCAGCAATCGCGCTCGACGGCGTGCTCCCAATCTCACGCCAATGGATCGCTTGTGCTCGGCTTGATCACCACGCTGTTCGTTAGCCCGCGCAGGATTCCGAAGTTTGGCGCGCTCGTCAAGCCAGCAACGCTGTTCAAATTTCACAAGGCGTTGGTTAGCCGCAAGTATCGGCTGCGCTTTTCTTCGTCATCGCATCGCCGCCCACCCGACCCCAAAGGGCCTTCCGCTGAGCTCATCGCGGCCATCGTCGAGATGAAGCGTCGGCACCGCCCGTCGCGAATATCTCGATCACGTGTTCTTCTGGAATGCGATCGACCTTGTCCGGAAGTTGGAAGAGTTCAAGGCCTATTACAACGCGCAACGCGTTCATCGTCCGCTTGCTGGCTCGACGCCGACGCAACGCGCGGGAGCCCCCGCCTGCGCTCCAGCTGCCATTGATCACTACGTTTGGCGGCAGCACTGTCGTGGCCTATTTCAGACTCCGGTCACCGCTTAAACGTGAATTGGCCACTGACAAGTCGAACCGGTCGGTGCCCAGGCGCTTTAGGACCGGATCTATGTGTGCTTGACTTTCCTCAACTTCGGATCCAACATTAGATAGATCAGTATATCTAATACGGATACCAAGATGGGTAAGACACCTACACCTCGCGACCGCCTGATCGATACGGCGGCGGAGCTCTTTTACAGTCGCGGGCTACCCAATGTCGGCATCAACGAGGTGACCGAACGTGCAGGCGTCGCCCGCATGACGCTGTACAACAACTTCGATTCCAAGGAGGCACTCGCGCTTGCCGCGTTCGAGCGGAAGGCGGAAGCAAGGCGCGCCTTGATGGAAGAGCGGCTCGAGCGGGCACGGACGCCTGCGGACGCCGTCAAGGCGATGTTCGATCTCTCCGAACACTTCGCGACCGAATCCTGTTTTCGTGGCTGCCCCTTCATCAATGTCACGGTCCAGGACCCGCAACCGGAAGGGCCAATGCATGTACTCGTGCGCAAGCACAAGGTCTGGATACGGGAGAAATTCCGCGACATCGCGGCAAAGGCGGGACACAAAAAGCCGGACGTCACGGCTCAGCAACTGCTCGCCTTGCTCGACGGATCGAGCATGGAAGCCTTCATCCAGAGCGACACTGAAACCATCCGCGCCAGCAAGCACGCCGCGTTGTTCCTCTTGAACGCGCAGCGATAAGCGCGAGAGACGAAATCGATCACCACCGCACTTGGTGTCCTCAACCGGGCACAAGGCCACAAGGAGCTCTACGATGACCTACGATTTTGAACCCGGCCGCACCTACCGGATGCCGACGCATTTCGGCCCTCAGCCGGGACCGCGCCAGCAGCCGGACGGCGTGGCACGAGACTGGAAACATAGCCCGCGCACCCTCACCGTCTCGGCGAGCTTCCTCACCGACGCCGCGCGGCTCGAGCGGCACCTGCCCGAAGGGTTTGCGCTCGTGGGCGAGCCGGTCGTGACGGTGGATTTCCACTACATGACAGGGATCGATTGGCTGGCCGGTCGCGGTTACAACATGATCTTCGTGAGCTGGCCCGCGGCTTTTGCCGGCCGCCAGGACAAGGCGATCGGCAAATTCCTCGCCGTGATCTGGGAGAACCTCGCCGATCCCATCATCGCCGGACGCGACGAAATTGGCCATCCCAAGCTCTATGCCGAGATCGAGGGCCCTCGCCTTTGGGACGGCGCGCAAATCGGGGTCGCCGGTTGGATGGGTTTTCGATTCCTCGACGTAACGGTTTCAGAGCTGCGTGACGCGGCGCCCCCGCCGGCCAAGACGCCATCGGACGGCACGATGATGCTGAAATATCTCCCGCGCACTGGCACGCGAGGCGAAACGGATCTGCAACAGGTGACGATCACGCCGGCCGGCGACCCGGACATGACGATCGAGCGGCAACAGACCGGCGTCAGTGCCGTGCGCTTCCACCGCGCTAGCACCTCGGACCTTCCGACGATGCATCACGTCGTCAACGCGCTGGCTGATTTGCCAGTCATCGAAGCACGCGGCGGATCGCTCATGCATTCCTACGGCAGCAAGTGGAGCCGCGACCAGCGCATATTGGTTTGAGTGGACTTTCGCTCAAACCGGCACCCTCGGGCCATCGGTCAGCCGACTGAGCGGCCGCTGACTGGCGCGCATCAGTCACCGATGCGCGAACGGCCGGGTTCGCGCGCAGTGCCGCCGTTGGGGCCGGCAGAGCGTTCGACCGTACCGACCCGTTCCAGCCAGTGAGCATTACGAAACCGACCGTTCGTTGAACAACCTTATGAGTTGCCACGACGTGCCGCGAGCGCGATCACCTCGGACAGCCGCGCCGGTACCCTGCCAGTTTCAGGGGGTCTTCAACCAAGCCAGCGCCGCATCGTAGTCGGCAAACGGGAAGTGCCTGATTTCGGCCGACGTGAAGTGATTGGCAAGGGCCTCGCCCACGCGCGCGATGGGACTATCTGTCACCAACGCCACTCGTTCGACTTTTCGATGGTGGTCCCGAACGAAGCGGATGTGCGCGACGAAGCCTGCGAAGCTCTCCCAACCCGGGAACGACTTGGAGTGAATGAGCACTCCATGAAGGTTGGAGTGACCTGCCAAGTATGCGTCCACCGTCGTGCTTAGTCCGGCGAAATCCTCTCGGGTCAACGACGCGTTAGGATTCAGCACGACGATGCCTTCAGGTTCAATTATCGTGTATTCGAGCATGAAATCCTCAATTGAGAGCAATGGGTCGAACAACGTTCGCCGGCCGCTTCGCAGATCGGCCACATTCTACGTCGCGCGCCCAGCTCGACTCTTGTCACAGGCAGAGGTCGACCCGAAGCAGTCCATTCAATTCGGCGAACACGGGACGTACGTCGGTGAGAGAGCGGGGCACCTCGCGGTATACCCTTGGCCGATCGGAGATTCACTCGAGTAGCTGCAGCGTCAACGCATCTGCCGGATCGCGCATGGTTCCTCCGTGTTCGGGGGGAAAGTTACCTCATATATCCAGATACCCATCTCAACAAAGTCATCACGGTGCAATCAGTGCGCCGACATCGGGCGGCGCAGGTACTCTTCAAGCACTGCAACTAAGTGGTGTGGTTCGATTGGCTTGCGGACTAATGCCACGATGCCCGCACGCTCGACAGTGGCCGGAGCGAGTCCCTCGTCGTAGCCCGTGTACAGCACGATGGGCAATGCCGCGCGTATCGCGCGTACCGCGCGAGCGAACTCGATGCCCGTCATGCCGGGCATCGTCTGGTCGGTAATCACCAGATCGAACGCCGCCCCTCCGGCGATAGCGTCGAGCGCGCCGCGAGCGTCCACGAAGATCGTCACCTCCAGGCCCCACTGGGTAAGCAGGTCACTCATGAACGACGCGACCGAGGCTTCGTCGTCGATGACGGCCACACGCCCGCCGAGCGACACTGGTGGAAGGGCCACGCCGCGCGTCGCAGATCGCGGCTGAGCGCCGCCACGCTCCTGCGACGGCAACGCAGGGAGCAGCACACGAAAGCATGCGCCAGCGCTCGGCCCACTTTCGACGACGACGTGGCCGCCGTATTCATGCACGATGCCGTGCACCGTGGAAAGGCCCATGCCACTTCCCTGTCCGATGTCCTTGGTCGTGAAGAACGGCTCGAACATGCGCTCTTGCACATGCGGCGCGATCCCTGGACCGTTGTCCGAAACGGAAAGCTCGACCATGTCGCCTTCGACGTTCTTGCGGCAACTCGTGCACACTTCCGCCACCCGCCTGACGAAACGCACCGCCACTCGAATCTCCCCACTCGATCGCATCGCATCGCGCGCATTGATGGCGAGATTCATCAGTACTTGCTCGAGCTGGACCGGATCGAGTAGCACGGGTGGCGCATCGTCATCGAGGTCCGTCCCCAAGGCAACTGTTGCCGGCAGCGACGAGCGCAGGAGCTTCACTGACTCGCGAATGAGCGGTGCGAGTGCCAGCGTCCGCGGCTCCCCGCGGCGGCTACGGCTGAAGGTGAGCATTTGCTGGATGAGGTCGCGCGCTCGCCCGCATGCCAAGTGCGCCTGTTCGAGATAGCTCGCGAGCTTGTCGTCGCAGCCGTCGGCCGACCGCTCGGCAGCGAGCGTGACGTAGCCCATGATGCTGGTCAGCAGATTGTTGAAATCGTGCGCGATGCCGCCCGTCAGGTGACCAATCGCCTCCATCTTCTGCGCCTGGCGGAGTTGTGCCTCGAGTCGTGCGCGGTCGTCCTCCACCTGGCGGCGCTCCGTCAGGTCACGGATCATTGCGAGCACATGCGGTTCACCTCGATGCTGGATCGGGATGGTGCGCACTTCAATCGGAAACTGCCCGCCGGTCCGCCGAAAGGTCTCCATGACCTCCTCATGGCAGCGCTCACCCGCAAGCGTTCGAGCGACAATTTCCTCCTGATGCCGCCGATACTCCGAGGGCAAGTCGCCGGTGCGCGCGCCCGCAAGCACCTCGTCCCGACTGTAGCCGTACATTTGTTCATAGGCAGGGTTGACGTCGACGTACTGGGAACGCGAATTCCACAGCACAAGTGCATCCGCGGAAGCGTTAAAGATCGCGCGGTACTGCTCCTCGCTTGCTCGCAACGCATTTTCGGCGGCCTTGCGCGCGGTAATTTCGCGCGTGAACGCCAGGATGCGGCGAGTCCCGGCAATCTCCGCCGCCTTGAGGCAAACCTCGCCCCAGTGCAAGGTGCCATCGCGATGCCTGCGGTGCCACTCGAACGCTACCGCCTCACCCCCCTTGGCCTTCTCGATCCAACGCGCGGCATCGGCGACCGTGTACGGCGACACGCCGGAACTGAGTTCGGCAACGGTCAGCCGGCGAAATTCCTCGACCGAATAGCCGAAGGTGCTGCACGCCTTCGGATTGGCATCGACGAATGCGCCGGTGTCCCAATCGTGCACGAAGATTTCATCCTCGCTTGCCTCGAAGATCGCGCGGTAGCTCGCCTCGGATGCCCGTAGCGCGGCGTCCGCACGCGTGCGCTCGATCTCCGCCACCGCGCGCATCGCGAATATCTTGAGCATCGACTCGGCGAGCGCCGCATCGCGCATCGGGCGCCGATCCATCGTGGCAATCAGCCCGAGCGGTAGCCCACTTGAATCGTTGAGCGGCAACGCCGCGTAGCTGTCCATACCCTTGGCCGCGAATAGCGTGCCAGGCGGAAACTCAGGACGTACACCGGCACCCACGAAGCGGAACTCGCGACCGACGACGTGGCGGCACGGCGAGCCTTCGAGTGGGTATTCGAAGTTGGCGAGCGGCTTTCCGTCGAGGCATGCGGCAAGTGTACGCATCCGAGTCCGGTCGCTGGCCACGTAAACGGCGATCAACGCGACATCTACGTCAAGGATGGTTGAAAGGTAGCGAACCAGTTCATGAAATACGCCATCGCCCTCGGCGTTGGTCACGGCGAGCGCGGCCGCTCGCAGCGCCTCTTCGCTGCGCTTGCGCTCGGTGATGTCCGTGGCGACGCCGCATACCGCGTACGCGCGACCCGTGGCGTCGATCAGCGGGAACTTGTGCGACAGATAGGTCCGCGGTCCCTGTGCGGTCTCGACGATCTCCTCGAAATCAATCGCTCGCCGCTCGTCTACGACCTGGCGATCGTTGCGGCGAAGTTCCGCCGCCGCCGCGGGAAACAGATCGCCATCCAGGCGACCAACGATCGCGGCGACCGGAATACCCTTGATTCGCTCGAACTCGCGGTTGACAAACAGGAATCGCCCATCGAGATCCTTGACGAACATCGCGGCCGACGTGTGATCGACGATTTGCTGCAACTGAGCCTGTGCGTCATTCGCAACGGCGTCGGCGGGCAAAGGGGCGACTCGGTTCATAGTCAAGGCTCGGAAGGGGGCATTGCCTATAGCTTAGCGCCGGTGCGACGGTCCGGCTTAACTGTTACCCGCCGGTTACATACGAAACCCCTGCGTTACGAAGCGTCGCGCGCCGGGACATACATGTAACCGGTGCCGCGCACAGTGCGAATCGCCTGCGGATGCTCGGGGTCGTCCTCGATCTTACGGCGTAAGCGCGCGATGCGAATGTCGATCGAGCGGTCGAAAGGTTCCCACTCACGGTTGCGCGTCAAGGTAAGAAGCTGGTCACGGTTAAGAACCTGGTTTGGCCGCTCGAGGAAGGCCTTGAGTAGATCGAACTCCATGCCGGTAAGTGGCATTTCGCGCCCGTCGGAGGCGAAGAGCTGGTGCGAAGCGAGATCGAGGAAGCGCACGCCCACGGGCACGCGTGACGAAGCCACCGCAGCGGGCGTGTCGGCTGCCGCTATCGTCGGGGGGCGCGCCTGCATCCGCCGGATAACGCTCTTGACCCGTGCACGCAGTTCGCGCAGGTCGAACGGCTTCACGACGAAGTCGTCGGCGCCGACTTCCAAGCCGGCGACACGGTCCGCTATCTCGGCGGCACCGGTGACTATGATGATCCCGACGTCGTAGCGCTCGCGCAGGAAGCGCGCGAGCGTGAAGCCATCCTCACCCGGAAGGTTCACGTCGAGCAGTACGACGTCCGGCAAGCT
>Ga0157376_10003861_pt1 | contig 10358 bp, 8 predicted proteins | sample M45metaG_FD_121801 | JGI IMG/M metagenome (GOLD analysis project Ga0157376, IMG submission 121801) | Miscanthus rhizosphere microbial communities from Kellogg Biological Station, Michigan, USA - M4-5 metaG | ecosystem: Host-associated > Plants > Roots > Rhizosphere > Soil | place: USA: Michigan... | reverse complement strand
GAGGCATTTTTAAAAACGACAGGAGTTCCGGTCATGTAGAATTCGTGATAAAACTCTTTAGGGGAAATGTCGTCCACTTTCTGCACTTGCATTTTTACGCGGTTTGTGGGTTGAAAAATACTTTTTTTTTCCCGTTAATCATAGGCTTCGCGGCATTTTCTTGCTGAACCGAGGCCGGATGTAAATCTGGTAAAACTCAGGATAGAACTGGACTGCGTACACAAAGGTATTGAGAAAATTGATCTTTAGCTGACGGTTGAGGATGACCTGGATGATGATAAAAAAGATTGCGCAGGCGGCGAGTGATGCATAGACGGCGCCCATCATTCCAAAATCCTCGATCAACAGCCAGGTGAGGAAGAGTTCAAGGCCTGTAAAAAGCATGATCACAATAAAGTTCAACCGCGGTTTTCCGATGGAATCCATAATGGTGCCGAAGAGCCTGCTGAATGGCGTGAAGATGCAGACGAGTACGGTAAGGCGGATGATGGGGATCGTTTCGGGATATTTGTTGCCTGCAATAAACCGGACAGTGAAATCCGGGAAGAGAAATAGAACTGCGAGGCAAGGGATGAGGATGGCCAGAAGGGTCCCCACCGATTTCTCGTAAAGATATTTTATTGCATCGTGGCCTCCGGAGGCGAAGCGTTTGGCGCTCTGCGGGAAAACGATGGTTCCGAGGGCGTTGGTCGGAACTTCGGTGAGTGTGGTGATGCGGACGGCGACATTAAAGGCTCCGGCCGTGTCGGCCGAAACGATGGCGCCGAGCATCATCTGGTTGATGGAACTGGTGAGGACGCCGCTGATATTGGTGCCGAAGACGTATTTGCCGTAGCTGAAGAGTTTTTTCACCCAGGCCCAATCGACTTTCTTTTTGAGTATAATCTCGTCAACCACAAAGAGGTATTGGATGAGCATTGCGACGAATGCACAGGCGGCCTGTACCCAGATAAAGCTGATAAGGGTAAGCGGCCAGCGGAGATAATACGCGAATACGACGTAGGTGAAGAAACCGCCCTGGCGAATGACGCTGCTTATCAAAACGCCTTTGAAGCTCAGGTTTGCCTGTTCTATCCACTGGAACTGGTAAAGCAGGCCCTGGAACAAGTAGACGATGTTGAAAAGGTAGAACATATTGATCAGACCCGGATCGTGCCAGATGTGGGCGAGGTATCCGGCCAAGGATATATTGACGATCATGCAAGCCAGCATCAGTCCTCCGCTGAGATAGAATGATGCAGTGACGATCGCCGGGTGGTCTTTTTTAGAATGGTCTGAAAGGTATTTTATAAGGGCATTTTGGACCATTCCGCTGCGGGCCGAGTCGAAGATGGTGGTGGTTGCGACAAAGAGCGACCAGATTCCGTAATGATGTTTATCGAGTTCGCGAACAAGAAAATAAAAACTTCCAAAACCAAATAAAAGGTTTTGAAAATTGATCATCAGGCTCAGGAAACCGGATTGGAGCCAGTAGCGTCGATTAGGAGTATTCATGGTGACAGCGGTCGTTTCTCAGGGTGCAGAATATAGCTGATCAGCCGATCCGTGACTTGAGAAATCCGACGCTGCGAAGATACATGGCATAGACGGAAAAAAGACGGGGACGGTAACTGTTGCTTTGTAAATAGTCGACGAGGTCGGGCCAGTTCGATGAGTTGGACAGACTGATCACCGTGCTTAGCGAGGTGCCGGGAACGCGGGTGGTGTGCCACCAACCTGAGGGCATAAATGCGCTCTCGCCGGCTTTTACGACCTCGCGGGTAGCGGTTGCGTTTGCGAAGAGCGGATACTTGTCCAGATCGGGATGGTCTACATCGACGATCTCAGAGAAGCGGGTACCGGGTTTACGGTAGAGCCAGGGTTCCTGATCCGGGGGGTAGATGACGATCTCTTTGTCGCCGTAGTGCTGAGTGATGAAAGCGTGGACTCCGAGGTCGTCAATATGCAAATAGGGAAAGATCCGGCGACCACAGAAATTCACTTCGATGTAAGATTCGCGATTGAGGCGGCGGGTAACGGAGCCGACGAGATATTTGCCGCCGAGCCAGTTCGGCTTGACGTATGACGGGGTCGGCTGAACGTGATCAACAAGATCCGGGAAAACGTCTTTCAAAGGCTGTTCGCGAAGGAAGGGACCGGGTTTATCGCTGTGCGTAGTGATGGCATCGATAAAATCCTCCATTCGCATTTCACCCTGATCGGTGTTTAGTATCTTGTTCGGATACTTCTCCCTGAAGAATTGGGGGGTCCAGGTGGATGCTTTCCAGGCTGCCGTAGCGTCTGTAATGATAACCGGTTTTCTGGGAAGAAGATATTCGTTCTTGAATTCTTCGTAAGAAAGGTTGCTACGGCGGTCGACCGTGACAGGTCTGGTGTCGGTGTTAGGGGTTGCCTTTAAAGCAGGCATACTTTCACTTCTCATAATCACGTTATTATATTTGCCAAGATATACATAATTTTAGGAAATATTAAGCCTTTTTACCGGGGCGTCCGGGTATTTTCCGGCCCGGAAGTTGATAATGAGAATGTTCGATTATGAATGATAATCAAAATACTACAAACAGGGTACCGAGCGTACATGAGAGGGTAGTTGTCCTCTTTATGGCTGCGATGCTTGTTTTTGTCATTTTAAAAGTCTGTTTTCTCTAATCTGCCATGACGACGAACAATCCAGTACTCCGCCGGAAACAGCGTGTCAGCGGAAGGTTGAGCAAGTGGCTTTCGCGGAAGTTTATCGACGAAAAGCTAAACAACTGGGTTGGATGGATCCTTTTTGGGCTTTTGGCGGTTAGTCTGGGCTACCTGATGGCGGCGCAGATGACGGTCGGGGCGAGTATTTTAGGGATCGTCATCGGGATTTGCCTGGTCATCCCGGTATTTGCCAGCAGCGGAGTGGGACTGGCCTTTATCTTTATCTATAATTTATACATCTATGTGGTTCCCCGGCTGACGGGGCTTTATGATCTGAAGGTTGGCATCGGTTATGACGCGCTGCTTATCTGTACTTTACTGGGCTTTGTGTTACGCCGGGAGGGGATGGGGAAGGGGTCTGCCGAGTTATTCCGAACGCCGGTGATGATCTGGACGACCGTGTTGTATCTCTGGACTGCCCTCGAGATAGCCAATCCACTGGCCCATTCTTTCCAGGGATGGTATATCAGCTTCCGGGTTGCTACCGAGAGTTTTCTTTTGTTCATTATCTCCTATCATGTGATGAAGAGCCAGAGACGGATCAATCAGTATCTGGCGGTGCTGTTCTGGGCATCCTTTTTCTGTGCGTTGTATGGTTGTATCACGCAATGGCATGGTATCTTTCCCTTTGAAAGGGCGTATATCGGCAGACTCAAGGGTGGTTCGGTCTACTATGCGGGGCAGGTGCGTATCTTCTCGACGGCTTCGGGGCCCACGGGGTTCGGCATGGATATGGCCGGCGCTGCGGTGATGTTTATTATCCTCGGGCTGAATGAGAAGAGAAAGCGGCTCAAGTGGGCTTATTTCTTTGGGGTGCTGATCATGATCCTCGGGAGCACTTATTCGGGGACACGGACATCCAATATCATGCTGATCGCGGGTGTAGGGATATATATATTACTGAATTTCGACAAGAAGCAAACGCGCATGTTTGCGGGAGCGATGGTCCTGCTGCTTTTGATCGTCATCAAATTACCCTATTACAGCAATCCGACGCTGAACCGGTTTCGAAGTACTTTCGAGGGCAAGCATGACGAGTCCTATCTTGTGCGGGAGGTGAACCGGAAGCGGATCCAGCCCTATATCTATACCCATCCGATGGGTGGCGGGTTGGGGACTACGAATGCCCAGGGGCTTGTTTATAATCCCGGTCATCCTTTGGCAGATTTTCAAACGGATGACGGTTATCTCAAGACGGCGTTGGAGATCGGCTCGATCGGGCTGCTGATCACTTGTATCCTCTATTTTTGTATCCTGCGAATGGGCGTGCGGGAATATTTCCGGACGGACAAGCCGCGAAACAGGGCGGTCCTGGCGGCGTGCCTCGCTTGTCTTTTTTCATTTATGCTGGCCGATCTGGCGCAGGAGGGAATCAATGAGATCACGAATGTCGCGATCTATTATCCTGTGATCGCGATCATGCTGCGTATTAATTATGTGACTTAAAGTTCTCCTTTTTTCAGTTGGTTGACGGCATAGTCGCAGGCGCGGGCTGTGAGGGCCATGTAGGTCAGGGATGGGTTTTGGGTGGCCGAGGAGGTCATGCAGCTGCCGTCCGTGATGAAGACGTTCTTTACATCGTGCATTTGGTTGAAGCTGTTGAGGACGGAGGTTTTGGGATCGAGGCCCATGCGGGCGGTGCCCATTTCGTGGACCGCGGACCCGCCGGGCTGGGGGTGGCTATAGGCGTTGATATTCTTAAATCCCGTGCGTTCCAGCATTTCCTGGGTACTTTCTTTTACATCCTTTTGCATGGCGGTCTCGTTTTCGTGGTATTCGAAATCGATCTTTACCACGGGCATTCCCCATTTATCTTTTTTGTCGGGATCGAGGGTCACTTTATTGGAATAATAGGGGAGGGTCTCGCCCCAGCCGCCCATCCACATGATCCAGGGGCCGGGCTGGACTAATTTGTCGCGGAAACCGGCGCCAAAGCCGTCGAGGGAGGCCAGGTGGTTGATCCCGTCCAGGCGGATGGCGTAGCCCTGGAGACCATAGCCACGGGTGAAGTCTTTCAGTTTCGTTGCGGGATTGATATTCCTATACCGGGGGATATAGATGCCGACCGGTCTTCTGCCTGAGTAATACTGATCGGGGAAGCCGTCGTATTCCCCCTGGGCGCCGCTGCCCGTGAAATGGTCCATCAGGTTATGACCTACCTGTTCGCTGGAGTTGCCCAGTCCGGTGGGGAAGGACCGGGAGGTCGAGTTCAGGAGGAGGGCGGCAGTCGCGATGGTGGAGGCGTTGAGGAAGATAATGCGGGCGAAATATTCGGTTACTGTCTTTGTATGGGCGTTCATGACCCGGACGCCGGTGGCCTTATGGGTTTTTTCGTCATAGAGCACTTCCATGACGATGGAGTCGGGCAGGAGGGTCATGTTCCCTGTCAGTTCCGCGGCGGGGAGGGTTGCCGCGTTGCTGCTGAAATAGCCGCTGAAGGGGCAGCCGCGCGCGCACAGGTTCCGATACTGGCAGGGGCCACGACCTTTTACCGCCTGAGTAAGGTTGGCGACGCGGCCGATGGTCACTATGCGGTCGGTATACAGTTGTTTTATCTTGTTGGTGAATTCGGTTTCGACGCAGGTCATGTCCATTGGGGGGAGGAACTGGCCATCGGGAAGATGGGGGAGGCCTTCTGCTTTACCGCTGATGCCGGCAAAGGTTTCAACATAATCGTACCAGGGGGCGAGGTCTTTGTAGCGGATGGGCCAATCCACGGCGACCCCTTCTTTTGCGTTGGCTTCGAAATCGAGGTCGCTGAGCCGGTAGCATTGCCGGCCCCAGGTAAGGGACCGGCCGCCTACCTGGTAGCCCCGGATCCAGTTGAAGGGTTTCTCCTGGATATAAGGATGTTCCCGGTCACTGACGTACCATTGTCTGGTGCCTTCCGAGTAAGCGCCGCTTTGGATGGGATCCCTCTCCGTATCCTGGCGGGTGACTTCGTTATGGTGAGGGAACTCCCAGGGAGCCGTGAAGGCCGTCGTATAGTCCTTTACGTGGGTGACACTGCGACCTCTTTCGAGGACGAGGGTCTTAAGACCTTTTTCGCAGAGTTCCTTTGCTGCCCAGCCGCCGCTGATCCCTGATCCGACGACGATGGCGTCAAAGGTGTTGGAAGCTGCGCCTTTTGTATTGAGATTTGGTATTTGATGCTGATCGCCCATCGAATATTAATTTGTCGCCCAGGCTCTTTGTCCCGGGGCTTTTGGGAGGCAGCCGTGATAGCTGCCGGGGACTGGTACATACGCGAGTCCCTTGCTGGCGCCCTGCTCGGAGGTACAATAGCCGCGGACCGTATATTCCCGCAGCAGGTAGAAGAACGCTTTGCCCATATATTTGTTTTGGGCTTTGCCGAGGATGCCCTCGAGGGGACGGCCTTTTTCCTGAAAATGGGTCAGGATGGCGATTTGTTCCCGGGCGGAGCAGGCTTCATATTCTTTTTTATAGTGGGACCGGCTGTAGTCTGCCAGGTCTTTGATGCCGTCGATAAAGGTATTAGCGTCATGGATGGGGACACAGTCTGTTACGAAGCGGATGATGAAATCGTGGACGCCTGCGTCGGCTGCGCCGGGGATGTCCGCAGCGGGGGGGATAATCGTCTGGACCAGGGCTGCGAGGGTTGCCCGGCGGCGGTCGAGTTCCTTAAAATCAGGGGATCTGTGCCATTCGTACCATTCATATCCCGAAAAAGCGCCGACGCCGATGGCGCCGGTGAGCAGGATGCGGCCGATGGCGGTGCGTCTATTCATGTTAGTTGATGACCGATTCCAGCCGAACACCGATTACCTGTTCGATCTCCAGTTTTTGCAGGTCGGCCTGCAGCTGATAATTCAATAGTTTGGTCATTTCCGCCGAATAGCTGCGGGAGGCTTCGCTATACGCTTCAATGGTCACGGAGCCGTCGTTGAAACGTTTCTCCATCTGGAGGAAGGAGGCGTGGATGTCGTCGGCGACCTGCTGTTCCATGAGGACAAGGGAATTGCTGACGCGCCATTGTTTGTATTTGCCGAGCACGTCCGTCCTGAGCTTCAGGGCGGCGTCGATCTGGTTGTCTTCGGCGATCTTTACCTGCTCTTTTGCCGCTTTGACCTGGCCTCCCTTGGAGATGATGGTACCGATGGGGATGGTGATGCCGTAGAAATATTTCGGATAGATGTAGGCGACATTACTGTTTGCGACGGCGTGTTTGAACGACTGGTCGTTAAACTGGGAGGAAAGGACGAGCAGGTCGAACCAGGAGTTCTTTTCCTGTCTGACCTTGTATTTGGCGATGGTGATCAGGCGGGTGGTTGCGTCGTAGGAGACGTTCTGGAGGGCCAGCTGGACGAGTTTTTCCTCGACGCCGGTATCCTTGATGGGCAGCGAGCGAATCGGCCTTTTGCTGACGGGCGGTGTATATGGAGGAACGTAGGTCTGTGCTTTAACGGTCGAGGAAACGATCAGCAGGACCGGAACGATCAACAAACAGGATCCGGTGAACCGGAAGCTTCTTTCTCTCTTCATGAGATGGGTGTTTGACGAATGTAATATACAGGTTTGGTGCGATTCATGGTTCAGGATCAGGAAACGTTGACCATTTCGAGGTCCACCTTGTTGAGAATTGCGCCGCTGAACTTCCCATTCAGTTCATGGAAGAACTGCAGGGATTCCTTGTCGATCTGTTTAATGATCTGGTCGGCGGAGAAGACCCCTATCACACCATCCACATATTGTGCCAGTTCCCGGCTGTCGGAAAAGTCGTTCAGGGGAGGACCTTCAAGGAAGATGAAGTCGTAGTCGTGAGCGAGGCTTTTCAGATGCTGAAGCAGATGTTTGCGGGGAAGGATCTCCGAAGGGGTATAGTCGCCGCCTTCGGCGCCTATTATGTAGACGGTATCGACGCCGATGTTCTTGGAGAGATTCCGGACCTGCTCCGCCAGGGATTCGTCGTTGCGGTCATTGGGCACTATCTTTTCTAGGATTGCCGGGGCTTCGAACGCCACGGTCAGGTCGTTATTACAAAAGTTCGTGTCGATGATGAGGACGCGTTTTTTGCTCATGCTCATGCTATAGGCCAGGGCCTGGATGAGGGTTGTTTTGCCCTGTCCTTTCTTGGTGCTGGTGAACAGGAAGATCTTTTTGCCGCTCCTTTCGATCTCGTGTCTCAGTTTGCGCAGGGATTCGCGGAAGATGTTGTGCCGCTGCTTATCCTTGATATCGTAGGTTGGGTCGAGCGTGGTCACCAGCTCGTTGATCGTCTTTTGTTTCAGGTTCATGAAGTTGATCATGCTGATGAGCTTCAGGTTGACCGTGCGTTCGAAAAGACGCGGCGTTTTCACCGAAGAGTCGAGATAGGCCAGGATGAGGATGATCAGGATCGTCGTGATCGCGGAGCCGATGCCGGCGAGGGCTACGATCAGGACCTTCTTGGAAGGCTCCGGCAGGATCGCGGGCTGACCGGTGACTACCTGGCGGAAACTGTTGAGTGAAGAGGTCGTATAGTCGAGGGCGTCATTGTAGCGTTTTTTTGCCTCGAGATAGTCTTTGTTGGCCTGGTCGACGTCCTTCATCTGGGTTTCAACGGCTACTTCGCGGGAGGCGTCCGCATAACTGTTGCCTCGCAGAGCGTTGATCTTGTTTTGCAGGGAATCGATATAGCGTCTGCTTTCTGCAATGTCGAAATCGAGATCGTTCTTTTGCTGGAGCAGGTCGGCCTTTTTGACGTTCGGATCTTCGGTCCTGGTCGTAGCCGGGTCTGCACCATGATAGACGTTCTGATTCGAATTGACGATCTTGTTCTGGTATTCCTTCTGAAGCTGGTTATATCTTGCGAGCAGGGTCTTATCCGTAGAACCGCTGTTAAGGTAGGCTGTGTAGGCGTCGTTCATAGCTTTTCGAAGCATGAGCACTTCGCCGTTGGTATTGTCCGGGGGAGCCACGGGCTGAGTCGGTGTCGTTCCTGTTTCGACGCCCATGTTGGCCAGGCGCTGGTTGACTTTGCGAAGGCTGGAATAAAGATTTACCTGGCGGGCTTTCTCGTCGGTGAGAGCCCGGTCGGCGTTGGTGAGTTCAGCCAGTTTGCGGGAGTCCGCAGCGGCGCCGACGGGGGCTTCCCCTCTAAGGGCGGCGTTCTTGGTATCCAGTTCCTGTTTTCGTTTTTCCATCAAACTACGCAGGGTGTCGATGCCCTCCTGCGAGCGGTGGCCGCGGGCCGTATTATAATAACGGAGGAACTGCTGATAGAGCGAATTGACGACGAAGGCCGACAGCTCGGGGTTGTCGGATTTGAACGAGATCTCGATATAGTCCGTTCCCGAGAGACGGCCGACGCTGAGTGATTTGTCGATCGATTTGTAGTCGTAGTTGTAGAGCGACAGGTATTCCTGCAGTTTCTTTTCGTCCGGGTTAAAGGAGTTCAACATTGTCACGGTCTCGAGCTTATCGCTATAATCCTTGCGGGCCTGCTCCAGGTTGACGGCCTGGTAGAGAGGAAGCTTGCGCTTTTCTGCCGGCACCACCCGGAAGGGGTTGGGATTTTCGAGGTCGTGAAGGATGAGGCTGTAGGAGAGCAGGTTGATAACGATCGGGGACGTAATGGTCGCGATGGCGTTATTGAACTTGACATCGGCCTCGTAGAGCGAGAAATTCTCGCCGAGCCTGATCTCGTCGGAAATGGTAAATCCTGTGGAGATCTGGGTCACCGATTTATAGCTCTTAGGTTCATTGCGCATGAAGTACCAGGCGACAACGCCGGCGATAAGGGCCACTCCGATGATAATCCATTTTCTCTTGAGTACGATCCGGATATAATACAGTAGGTCCATTAATTTTCAGATACGATTATAAATAATTGAATATTAAATAGATAGGAAGTTGGACCGAAAAGTCGCGTAATTGAGGCGTGAATGCGATTGTAAATATAGTAAGTGATTCTTGTTGGTGCAAGTTTTATGCCCCGGGAAGGGTGCGATTTAATCCCCCGGTGCCGGTTCGAGGGTGCGCCGGGCTTTTTCCCAGGTGGCCGATTGTCTGCCGCGAAGGAACCGGAAGAAACCGAGGATGACGGAAAGGTTCATGAAAGTGAAATAGTAGGCCAGTTTTGCCGGTTTGACCTTGCGGAAGGCGGGAGAGAGCCAGGCGAGGAAGGAGACGCCGTAAAAGGCGATCTGTGCCGCGAACAGGGCGATATAGAGCGGCCCGGCGGAGAGCAGGAAGGCGTTGGCGAGGAGGAACGCCAGCAGTCCGAGCGTCAGCGCCAGCGGGGTTCTGATCGCGGCGGCACGGCGCGCCTCGGACTGCAACGGAGCGAGGGTTGCCTGCTCGCGGACGGCATGGATGTTCATGGCCTGGCGTCCCCGACAGTGAGTGGAGGCGGTGTGCCGAGCTGGGAGAGCTGCCGCAGCAGGGCCATGAGCGTGGCGATGCCGCCCGCGAACGTGGCCGACACCAACGTGCGCGCGACGATCTCGCCGATCAGGCCCGGCTGCAGCGGAAGCACGACGATCGGCAGCGAGCAAAGCGCGATGCCGGCCCATAACAGCCGGCGGGTGAGATCATCGACGGGCCAAGGCAGCAGACCGCCGAGGAATAGTCCCCACGGCAACAACAGCAGCGCGTAATAGTGTGACCAGGAGATCGGACTCAGCACCAGCGCGAGGTTGAGCACGAGCTCGAACTCCAGCAGCTCG
>Ga0157376_10003859_pt1 | contig 10362 bp, 10 predicted proteins | sample M45metaG_FD_121801 | JGI IMG/M metagenome (GOLD analysis project Ga0157376, IMG submission 121801) | Miscanthus rhizosphere microbial communities from Kellogg Biological Station, Michigan, USA - M4-5 metaG | ecosystem: Host-associated > Plants > Roots > Rhizosphere > Soil | place: USA: Michigan... | reverse complement strand
TGCAATCAGCTTCTCCCGCCACGGTGGCCAGCAATGGGGCCAGGTATTTTGGTTTTGTTTTTGGCGGCACACTGCCATCTGCTCTTGCAGCCAACTGGCTGGCGGCAGCATGGGATCAAAATGCCGCTTACAAAATATCTTCTCCTATAGCAGCGCAAACAGAAAAGGTAGCAGGCCAATGGCTGCTGGAGTTGCTGCACCTTCCACAAAAATCTGCAGTTGGATTTGTAACCGGCACAACCATGGCAAATTTTTGCGGGCTGATGGCAGCAAAGCATGCTATTTATGCCCGCAAAGGATGGAACAGCAAGCTGCAGGGGACACAAGGCGCACCTGCCATCAGGGTAGTGGTTGGAGACGAGGTACATGCCAGTATGCTGAGAGCCCTGGTATTTGCAGGATTTGGAATTAATAACCTGGAAAGAGTACCGGTTGACAGCGAAGGAAGAATAATGGCAGACCAAGTGCCTGAAACCGATGATGCTACCATTATTTGTGTGCAGGCCGGCAATGTAAACTCAGGCGCCATTGACCCAATACAAGCCATTTGTATGAAAGCAAATACAAGCAATACATGGGTGCATGTAGACGGCGCCTTTGGCTTATGGGCCCGGGCCAGTCAGTTGAAATCGGCACTGGCCACTGGTTGCGAAATGGCAGATTCATGGGCAATGGATCTGCACAAATGGCTAAACGTTCCCTACGATGCGGGTGTTGTTATCTGTAAAGACCCAGCCCTGTTGCATGGTGCATTATCTGTTACTGCAGCCTATCTGCCAGGTGAAGAAAATGCAGAACCCTGTTTTTATACGCCTGAACTCTCCCGCCGTGGCAGGGGCATTGAAGCCTGGGCAGCCCTTTACTCACTGGGGCGTGAAGGAGCGGCTGATTTAATTGACCGGTGTTGTGAACTGGCCGCACTCTTTGCAAGATTGCTGGCTGCAGGCGGCCATAAAATACTCAACACCGTATCATTAAACCAGGTATTGGTTTCATTTGGTGATGCGGAATTCACCAACCGGATCATAAAAAAAATTCAGGATGATGGCACCTGCTGGTGTGGTGGCACGGTATGGAAGGGAACCACGGCCATGCGTATCAGCGTCTGCTCCTGGATGACGACCGCTGCCGATATAGAAGTTTGTGCAGCAATAATTATTAAAATTGCAAAACAAGAAACAGCAATATAACCAGCTGCAAACTACCAGCCCGATACAGCAATTGCAATAGCAGTATCAGACTGCGACTGGATGGCAGGCAATATATCGCCGGCAAAACTTTTTATCTGAACGCGATGGCCATTATTGATTTCATTTCTTATTACAGTAAGGATCGATTTATAGTCCCTTACCTGGCCATTAATATAAGCGGTATCAAAACTTAGCCCTGAAAGCGAAGACAATTGTTGCGCATATACCTGGTGAATTGAATCCGGCCCACCGGGCAGGCTTATCCCTGATGCAGCAGCCAGTGAACTTATAGTGGCCAGCAGTACCGGATGATCGTTTACCATCATCTGTCCAAAAATTCTGATTGAATCACGGGTTCCTTTTGCTACAGCCATGTTGCCGGTTAGTATTTCAGATTGATTGAAATACGCCATCGAGCGCAGAAAGTCTTCATCATCTGCATGCACCGTATTATTGTCTTTCTTACATGAAATGATGCAGGCAAATACCAGCAAACAGGCAACAAAAAGCAATATCCGTTTCATTTCTTGTATCCAACAAATTGTATGCGAAAAGAATATGCTTCTATGCAGGTTGAAGAACCTCAGCCAAAATAAAAAAAATGACTGTTAAATGTGGACGTATTTCTACATGGCCGCTGGTTAAGTTGAATAAATTGTCTTTATCGGAAACCAGGTAGTTTACCAGTTACGGGCATTAAACCAGGCTGCTACCTTGTCTTGTTTGGCTGGTTCCATCTCTTTAAAAGAATATTCATTAGATACCGCATCATACAAATAGTCGTTTATACAATCCTTGAAATGTGCAGCAGTCCATTCAATGGCATCCATGATAAAATCAATTGTTTCATTGCTCATAGTGGGATGGATGGATAGCCTGATCCATCCCGGTTTGCATAGCATATTTCCCGAAAGAATCTGCGTCAATATTTTGCGCGAGGCTGTTTTATTTACCTGCATCAGGTAATGGCCGTAGGTTCCTGCACAGGAACAACCGCCTCTTACCTGGATGCCAAACCGGTCGTTCAGCATTTTTACAATAAGGTCATAATGCGCTCCTTCAACAATAAACGAAACAACACCCAGCCTTTTTCTGATACGCCCTTCCAAAACTTTCACATTTTTCATTTTTGCAAACCTGGCGAAAATTACCTGCAACATTTCTTGCTCGCGCATCAGCATATTGTCTACGCCCATTTCTTCTTTCAGCCGGATACACATCGCCGCTTTAATAGCCTGCAAAAATGGGGGTGTTCCGCCATCCTCTCTTTCTTCTGTATTCTTTACGTATGCACGCCCCTTCCAGGGATTACTGTACAATATGGTACCACCGCCCGGTTGGTCAGGAATCTTGTTTTTGTATATTTTTTTATTGAAAACCAAAATGCCCGGCGTGCCCGGGCCACCCAAAAATTTATGGGGCGAAAAGTAAATGGCATCTAAATGAGCGCCTTTTTCATTGGGATGCATATTGATGTTGACGTAGGGAGCTGAACACGCAAAGTCAACAAAACACCGTCCATCATACGCATGGATCATCTTCGCAATTTCATAATAAGGTGTCTGAATACCGGTAACATTAGAACAGGCTGTAACGGCGGCGATTTTATTTTTCCGGTGCCTGAATTTTTTGAGCAGTTGGCCGAAATGCTCCAAATCAACATTCCCGTTTTCACTGCATTTAATTATTTCAACCGTCGCAATCGTTTCCAGCCAACTGAGTTGATTACTATGATGCTCCATATGCGTTATAAAAACAACCGGCCGCAGGGCTTCGTCAACTGGTAAATAATCGTGTATATGGCTCAAATCATTATAAGCAATACCTTTTTTTGCCGGGTCTTCCTTTTTCATATACTCCATCAGCCCCTCTGGTATCCGCAATCCTAACAATCTCTGCAATTTATTTACAGCGCTGGTCATGCCGCTGCCACAAAAGATCAGGATATCGTCACTGCCTGCGTGAACATGTTTCTTAATAATGGCCCTGGCCTCTTTATAAGCAATCGACATAAAACTGCCAGTAATGCTTGTTTCCGTATGCGTGTTGGCAACAAATGGAAGTATTTTCTTTTGTATACACTCTTCAATAGGCTGGTAAGCCCTTCCGCTGGCAGTCCAGTCGGCATAAATGAGTTCTTTGTTTCCAAAAGGAGATGCAAAAACCTGTCCCTTACCGATAATTTTATCACCGAACCCAGAGAAGAAATTTTCCACTGTATTTGTGAGGGCCATAGTTTCATCTTTACTTTTCTTATTTGGATTTTGCTGAGTGACTAACCCCAAGCAAATTATGAGGTTGTATTTTGTAAGGTGCTTTAAGCAGAAAAACCATAAGCGTAATGCAGGCGGCAAATACAACAAGAATCAACAACTGAACAAGAGATGTTCGCTGAATAGCCTGTTTTGATTTTACATCACACACTTCGCCGGGGCAATATTGCGCCTTCCCTTTATAAAACAATGAGTAAAATTTGCAGCCCAGACAAATGCCAAATGCGGATTCGAAAAAAAGAAACAACAGGCAAACCAGGCAGGCAATACCTGTAATGGGACTATAAGCATTGACTACTACCAGGAAAATAAACATCAGCGCCGCCAATGCGATACCAATTGTCCATGCAAATCTCTTTTGACTGGCGCCTACATATTCGGGCGTCTGGTTCCTCACAATCAAACGGCCAATGATTAAAGAGGGAGAAAATGAAGGGTTGATGAATACCCGTATAATAAAATCGGCAAGGAAAGCGGTTATAAAATATTTTATCAATAAAAAATTTCCCTTAAATATTATAATCATTAACGCTATAAACGCCACCAGGAATAATATACCGGCCGAAGCACGTATTTCCCTTTCATTCAGCACGCGGATATCATATCCTTCTACTTTTTCGCCGAATTGTATAACTTGTTTCATATGACTGATTGTTAGTTTGGTTTCTAAAATAGTTGCATGCAAGAATATCAAATTATGCGGAGCGCGGGATACTGTTGTCAACAAACAACAGATGCCTGTATACAAACAACGCTCCCGGGTCAACTGCAATAATAGCTGCGTAATTAAATATGCAATAGCTTTGTCGGCAATGAAAATACCTGTCAATATAAAGCGGTTTGGATTTTATGTATGGATAGGCTTAATTTTTTTGGTGTTATCAACATTGGGCCATTTGTCAACTGACATCGAAAAATATCCGCGCATGGCCATAAACGAAATCTGGCATACCGTTTATATCATTGTATTTAACTATTTATTTTTTGAATATTTGCTGCCCCGGCTCAGCATGAAAAAGATTGGCCGATCTTTGTTGCTTATAGCCGTACAGATTTTTTTGGGCTCTTATGGCGCGTATGTATGGCGGGGCATTGGCATTGCAACGGGCATATACACTTCTTTTGCAGTAGGTTCATCAGCCTCACATCTCGTGGCAGGCCAGTTTGGCGCCAGCATCGGTGCCGTTTTATTTTTTGGGATTATAAAACACCTGTATGACCACGCAAAATTAAAAAAGACGGCGCAGCGCCTGCTGATTGAAAAACAGGCGGCAGAATTAAACTATCTTAAATCACAAACCAATCCCCATTTTTTATTCAACACCCTGAACAATATATATTCATTGGCAAGGGATAAGTCTGACCTGGCGCCGGAATCGATTCTTCGCCTGTCTAAAATATTGCGCTTTATGCTGTATGAGACAGCCGGCGCTTATATTGCCATAGAGCAGGAACTGAAAATTATGAACGACTATCTTGCCCTTGAGCGCCTGCGCTACGACGATTCATTGCGCGTTGATTTTAATTATACTGTTGAAGACATGAAACAGTCGCTTCCGCCCCTGTTGCTGATACCATTGATAGAAAATGCATTTAAGCATGGGGTGTCTGAAACCAGGAACCAACCCTTCGTTGATATGCACCTCACTGTTAACCAGCGTCAGTTGGTATTTCTGGTTAAAAACTCTACGGAAGATGTTGCCGAAGAAAAGACAGTAAAAGAAAATATCGGGCTTGCCAACCTGCGGCGTCAGTTGGAATTGTTGTATACAGATTTCAGCCTTGTTGCAGCCCAGGGCAAATCGGTGTTTACAGCCAGTTTAAAAATCAATCTTGCCAGCCATGTCTAAAATAAAATGCATCATAATTGAAGATGAGCCATTAGCGGCGAAAATCTTATCCGACTATATTCATCAGCTGGCTTTCCTTGAATTACAGGCCACGTTTAAAGATGCTATTCTTGCCAATGATTATCTACGGCAAAATACTACCGACCTTATTTTCTTAGACATTCACCTGCCCAAATTGAAAGGCATGGCATTTTTAAAAACACTTTCTCATCCGCCGGCAGTAATCATTACCAGTGCTTATCACCAGTATGCAGTAGAGGGTTTTAATTTAAATGTAACCGATTACCTGCTAAAACCCTTTGAATTTGAACGATTTTTAATTGCGGTAAATAAGGTAAAAATTGCACAGACAGAAAAAATGCCGGCAACCGAAAACACAGACACAAAAGACCACCTGTTTCTAACAGTACAAAAAAAGAAAGTCAAAGTTTTATTCCAGGACATCATTTACATTGAAAGCCAGCGTGAGTATATCAAAATAGTTACAGGGAAAACAACTTATCTTTCAAAAATAAGCACCCATGAAATGGAAGCTCTTTTACCTGCCCGCCTGTTCAAACGCATTCACCGGTCATTCATCATTGCAGTAAACAAGATTGATTCATATACAGCAGAAACTGTTGAAGTAAACGGCATAGCTATTCCGATTGGCAGGGGCTACCGTGATATTATTGAAAACCTGTAATTTACTTTTCCTTTTTGTTCTTTTGCTGATTTATCAAATCGAGTGTGTGCGTCAATGAATTTTTACTTAACCAATCCTGGTGGCCGGTAATAATATAATTTGGCTGTTTGCATTTCATTTGAATGCGACGGATGGTTGCAGGCCATTCTTTTAGATTTGCATCCGAGAGATTGCCAATATCTTTTGCCTCTTCACTTTTTATCAAACATCCACCATATATAATTTTCTGCTTTGCAAACCAGATTATGATATTATCGGGTGAATGACCCGGGCCGGGGTACCAGGTTTCAAAAACGTATTGGCCAACAGTAAAAACAGTATCCTTGCCTATCAGCCTTGCAGCCCTTTTATCATTATGCGCAGCGGCAAGGGAATCAGTCATTTTAGTAGTATAGGTGCTGATGCCCTGTTGCCGATAGTATTCAAGTCCGGCTGTTCTGTCTTCATGAAAATGGGTAGCAATACAAATGATTACTTTTTTGTGGTGCCGGGTTTGTATGCTGTCGAGCAAGGGTTGAAATTGCGTCGAATCCCATGGCGTGTCAAACATCACTACTCCATTGCTGGTTACAAGATACATGCTGTTTGAGGGAACAGGAGCTCCTTTAAACAAGTTATAAGTGGTGAAAATATAAAAGTCTTCGGTAAGATGAGAAATCTTCAGGCCGGGTTTTGCAGGTTGCGCAAAGGCGGTCACAAGAAAAATGAAAGAAGCGATAAGTGTTGAAATTTTTCTCATTGAATGTCATATTGAAAATGATCTTCGCTTTTGTTTCCAAACTGCTAAAATAAATCAATCTGGAATTCGGCAGCTATCATTTTCCGGCGAAACCATTTTGCTGTATTACTGTTTTTTTTTTGCTGCGGGTCAATCTTGCCGGATTTCGAAACATGTAATAACCGCATTTCCCTGTTGTTTCCGGTACCCTGCCGCATTTGCGAATATCCGAACAGGGATACAATAGCACAACTGGCCGGTTATTTGAGGGATAACTATACCTGCTGTAACCACGCTACCCAACCTCTTAATCATTTAAAAAAGGTAGTTATGGAACCACTTATTTATTTACATGAATACATGCTTTTCCTGGAATGGTTTAAAACCAAATACCCCGATTTGTATGACCGGTATTTTGTGAACATATTAGTTCCAAAAGATAAAAAAGGCGTGAAAATTATACGCGACAATCTCAGGGATGAGATTTACAACAAGCTGGTAAACATACGAAACGCCTATTATGAGCAGAAAAACGGCGGCTATCGTATGGGTGAATCAACCTAATAATACTTGCGCTAGATTTTTCTGCCAACCTGTTTTACCGGGCTTTTTATATCTTCTTCCTAATGCTATGTTGCTATCAGTTATCAGATTTTGACGACTGATGATGGCGAAATAATGCGGCAATGCTGCCATTGGCTCAAAAGAACTATTTGCCTGTATCGTAAAAACACTAGTGATATTTTCGTAATTATACTAGCGCCCGGATAAAAACCGAAGGTTAAAAATCGATTAAATCTGCTCTTTTTCAGTACGCCATGGCGGCCTATTTTTGTGTCAGAAGTTGATTGGTCACCATCCAATAATCCTAAAGAAAAAACCACTTATTCTATCTAAATCCTAAAGAAAAACCATTCGAATCCAGTATCAATCACACTTCTTTTCTTAATCAACACATATTATTGTTACAAAAAGTAATTCACATCTCCTGCCGGCTAAACCTGGCAGGAGGTTTTTTTTGCAGCCATCTGCAACTCCCATAATTCTTTCAAAACAGCTTCCCGTTGCAGTTTTATATTGTCCGCTGATTTAACAGCTTCCAATTTATTTTGCTACCAATAAAGAAAAATTACCCGGCGGCGAAATGCCATAAAAATAAAAGCATCCTTTTATTCCAATGTATTAGCACCGCCGGGTTATGCTCTGTTTAGTAATCAACCTCTGTATTGTTATCTTTCTCACCAGGATCAGTCCACAACGTAGTAACAATACCAGCCAGTTGTTGCGACATACCAGACAGTTCGGCAATTTTTGCACGCTGATCAGCCGGCATATTTTCATCGCCTGCAAAATGCGCCATGATGCCATTCCTGAACAAGGGTGCTGCAAAACTTGCAACCGGCCCTGGTGCACCCAGTATATTGGTGAGATAGTAATTAAAATAGCCGTCCAGGTGCCCGGAAAGAAAAAGATTTGAATAGTCTGGGAAACTCAAACCGCCAGGAAGCCCGACAGCTATTTTTTGCACGTTGTTTGTTTTCACTTCCAGTTTGTTATTTTGTAGTGTTATCACCCGGTAAGGAATAGGTGCGGTTACCAGCGAGCCAGTTTGTATGTCGAACAATTTATTTCCATTGTGTTCATAAGATGCAATGTCATTGGCGTGGTAGTGACCGGTAAAAATCACTTTCAAACCGGCATCCATCAGCGCATTGGTTACATTTTGCCAGTCATCGATAACATAGCCCGGATCCAGTTGCGACTGGCCTGTATAATGTTCAATCAGGTTGTGGTGCATCATGGCAAAGACTTCTGTGTGCTGCTGTTTGGCAATCGCCAATTGATTAAGTATCCAGGTAAGTGTTGCTGGTTTTATTCTTCCTGCAGCCACATCTCCGGAGGGACCGTATTCTTCATATTTACTGGCATCTATAGAAATCAGCCGTAAGCCAGGTGCTAACTGGGCAACATAACTTAATGAATTTGCATCCCGTGCAATGGCAGCACTATACCCAAAGCTTGCATAGATGGTGGAGAAATCTGTTTGAGAAGTCATCTCGACCGGAAAATCGTTATCGCCAACATATTTTTTTGCTTTGGCATTGTTGATATCATGATTGCCAGGCATTACATATACTTTTATGCCGCTGTTTCGCAGTTGGCTGAAAAAGGACGCCATTGCCTGGTGACCAATTTTTTCACCATCTTTGGTTATGTCGCCGGGCACCAGTAAGATATCTGGCTTTTCAGCTTTTAGTTCGGTCATTACTTCCCGCCATATCGGGTCACTGAATTCTACCAGTTTAGGATCCTGGTTTACATAATTTTGAAATGCCAGGCCGGCTGCGGCATTTTCGCTCAATAATGAAGGATGCATATAATGTATATCCGACACCACAGCAATTTTTAACCGTGCCCCCGGCAGGTAAGGATATCCATGACCATTACCTGGCAGCGGGTTTTTTTTGCAGGATGGAAGCAGTACAATTGTCAGCAATAAAGAAAGGCATAATTGTTTCATAACAGGAGTCTTTAAAAATGGTGAAGTAATATTATGAAGCTACTATCCGGCAACAATTTACCCGAATTGATAATTGTGCTATGGCCTTCATTTGTGGTATTATTTGCAAAATACCAGGGCACCCAAAGTGTGGGTGGCAAAAATTGCAAAACAGAATGGATTGATAACTGCCGGTTGTAGATTTTGCTGATTAAATAACCATTTTTAGCAAAAAATGAAAAGGATAATTATACTGCTGCAATTTAATGGTATAAGTCAGCCGCAATATGATAAGGGATTCCTGCATCCGGAATGACGGTGGTGAAGCAATCCCGTGATGCCATTGCAAATTGATTTCTATTTGAAACCCCGGATTTCATATATTTTTTCACGCAACTTATTAAAAAATCTTACTCTTTCCTTTTCACCGCTCTGACTGATCATTGCTGATTTCATGATCAGGTTGTCCAGGTTTTCGCTCATGGCCTTATTAAATCGTTCATTCATAGTATAGGCAATATACAGCACGCCATAATTAAGGAAGGTGATCTGCGAATCGCCTATTTTGGCAAATATGGTATTATCGCCCAGGATCAATTCATTTACATACATCCGGTATTCAGATGATGCCGGTGTTGGTTCCTGGTTGGGATAAAATTTCAATCCAAGTTCTGCCTGTTTTTCCAGGTGATTAATGAGCTCCTCCACCCTGTTGTACAACAATGCAATATCCGCAGGGTTTTTAAATGAGCCCGCTTCCCTGTAAAAATTTATCTGTCTTAATGTACTGTCTATGCTTTCGGGATTCCAGATTTCCGTCATCGGAATTTTTACATAGAGATCAGTTATTTTTTTGGCGATGCCATCAAACTTGTCGTACCGGCTATCTTCCAAATCAAATTTAACACCCTTAAGATTCTTGTACCCAAGGATAGATTTCATCCAGAAAAAGATCTTAAACCTTACCAGTTCCGGCATCAGAAAATGAACATAGGGGGGAATGTCTTTCAGCAGGTAATAAACATGTTTCTCTTTATATGAACTAAACAACTGTAACTGCGCCAGTACATTTTCTATCCATTCTTCAAAACTGCTGTCAGTGGCGGACTTCAGTTTGCTGGTAAATATGAATGAATCGCTTTGCAG
>Ga0157376_10003857_pt1 | contig 10362 bp, 8 predicted proteins | sample M45metaG_FD_121801 | JGI IMG/M metagenome (GOLD analysis project Ga0157376, IMG submission 121801) | Miscanthus rhizosphere microbial communities from Kellogg Biological Station, Michigan, USA - M4-5 metaG | ecosystem: Host-associated > Plants > Roots > Rhizosphere > Soil | place: USA: Michigan... | reverse complement strand
CGCCCCTGCAGGCGGGGGGCCGAATGGCAATCGCATCGTGGCCATCACGCCGCCTTCCTCCGCACCGGTCAGGCGCAACGATGCCTCGCCGCCATAGAGCCCAAGTATGCGAGCGCGCAGATTCGCGAGTCCCAGACCGCGCCCGCTGGTCGCCCGGAAGCCGACGCCGTTGTCGGACACGGTCAACGCGACCCAGACGCCGTCCCGATGCGCCGCCACCCGCAGCAGGCCGCCACCGGGGCGCGGCGAAAGCCCATGCTTGATGGCGTTCTCGACCAGCGTCAGCAATGCGGCGGGAGGAATTCGGTTTCCGTGGAGCTCAGTGGATACCTCGATCTCATAGCGCAACCGCGCGCCCATGCGCAGGCGCTGGATTTCGAGATACCCCTCGATCAGGGCCAGCTCGTCCCTCAGCACTGCCTCCTGGCGCTGCATGTGGGCGCGCGCTGCGCTCATGTAGTCGATCAGCCGGGCCAAGGTGCGACCGGCGGCACGCCCATCGGTTTGATACATCTGCACGATGGTGGCCATCGTGTTGAACAGGAAATGGGGCTCGATTTGCGTGCGTAGGCGCAGCAGTTCCGCGTCTGCGCAATCAGCCTTCAGCGCCAGCAGACCCATTCGCGTGCGATGCAGCACCTGGCGGATGACCGTTTCGCGTCGCCACCAATACATCGCCCCCACAACGGCCGCAGCCACCAGAGTCAAGAACAGCAGCCTGTTGGCATACTTAGATAGAGGCCAGACCACGCCATTCAGGGTATGCGACGGAATCAGCCAAAAGGCAAGCCAGTGACCTACCGCCGACCCGAGGACGAACGCCACGACGGTCCGGATGTACATGCGAAGGCTTGTGGGATAGCCGCGTGACGCCAGCCACGCAGCCAGCATACCGGGAGCAATGAACAGCACGCTGGCTTGCAGCTTCTGCCAAAGCCGCGGCAGCCACTCGAACGTCGTTGGCTTATTGGTGAGCGGCCAGACGAGCGTGGCGAAGTTGTCCCACGCGCAAACCACCAGGATCGCGAGAATCAGCTGGAGACCGCTCCGTACCGATCGCCATCCCTTGTGGCTTGCGGGCTCTCTCACAGCGACCGACGCGTCCATGTTCGCACTGTAGAGAGATCGACCGCCAAAGGCCAGCGGGTCCGACGAAATGCCGCCACCCGTTCGTGAAACCGTGCACAAAGGGTGTGAGTCCGGACGGCGGGTCCAAGGCTCAACGCACCGCGACGCTGCGCGTGAGCGCGGCCGACGCGCAGTTGTTCGCAACATGTGGGTACGGCGGCACGTCGCGGCGACACCCTGGTCTCCCTCTCGTCCGCGTGTACTCGATTTCGCACCACGTCGATCCGCTTTCGTCGCATTGCGCTAGCGCGACATGTGTTGCACGAGCACCGTGCTTGCACCGTAGGAGCGCGTGCCCGCTTACGGATCCTCAAACCACCCTCTGGAGTCGAACATGAACCGTACCTTTTGCACTTTGGTCGCGCTGGCTGTTTCTGTATACATCGCGCCGTTCCAGGCGCGGGCTGGGGGAGCGACGCAGATATCGGGGATCGGCTACTATGCCGCATCTGGCGAATGTACCGACCCCGAGGGTCAAGGGGCGGACTATGCGCTCTCCCTGACTGGGGCCTTCTCAGGTTGCCACTACGTCTTCGTCAAGAGCGCCCAATGCTCACCGGGCGGAGCCTACTTTGAGGCAGGAACCGAGACCTTCGTCGGGACTTATAACGGCGAGTTTGGCACGTTCGGGACAAACTACGTATTCACGGCCACGTATCGGGATTGCCCCAACTTCGTCGGAGAAATCGCTGGACGTTGCCAACATCCCATTGTGGACGGCAGTGGCACGGGTAGTTTCGCGGGTGTCACAGGGCGACTCGACATGAAGGACGACATCGAAACGGGAAGCTTTCCATATAGAGGTCACCTATCGTTCTGAGATTCACGCCAACGCCTTGAGCTAGCGAGCGACGATCAACTTAGCACTGGCTCAATGCTCGCGCCAGCGCGCCCGACAGCTCGACGGTACTATGCGACTGACCTTGCCTCGATTTCACGTGCACCAGACCTATGCAGCTCGCAAGGACTGCTCGTAGTGGATCGGCGATCGATAGCCCAAGGCTGAGTGCATTCGCCGTCGATTATAGAATCCCTCGATCCAGTTCACGAAGTCCGAGCGGGCCTCGTCTCGGGTTTGGTATTTCTGTCGATGCACACGTTCGACCTTCAGCGTATTGAAGAAGCTCTCCATCGGTGCGTTGTCCCAGACGTTGCCCTTGCGACTCATCGATTGCTGCATCCCATACTTCGCTAATTTGTGGCGGTAGGCGTTGCTCGCGTACTGCACCCCCCGATCCGAATGTGCGATCAAACCGGGTCCTGGCCGGCGACGGAAGTACGCCATCGTCAATGCATCGCACACCAGCTTCGCCGGCATTCGTTCCGCCATCGACCAGCCAACCAGGCGACGACTGCCAAGGTCCAGCACGGCAGCGAGATAGAGCCAGCCTTCAGCGGTGGCGATGTAGCTGATGTCAGCGGTCCAGACGCGATTCGAGCGCTGTGGATCGAACTGCCGATCTACCAGGTTCGGCGCCACCAGCTTGTCGTGGTCGGACTGCGTAGTCTTGCGATACGGTCGTTTATAGACGGATCTGAGCCCATGCAGAGCCATCAATCGGCGGACCCGCTCCTGGCCGACACGCTGACCGCGCTCGGCAAGCGCCTTCCACAGCCGTGGCCGGCCATAACTGTGATCGTTCTCGGCGTGGATGATGCGCAGCTGCCCCCCGAGCTCGTCATTGCGACGTTGCCGCGGGCGATGGCGGTCGCCTGAGCCACTGCAAGTACCCCGTGCGCGACACGCCCAGGACGCAGCAGATCCGAGACACCGCGTAGTGATCGCTTTGGCCCTCGATCCAGGCGTACTTCACCGCGATCCCTTCGCGAAGTACGCCGCCGCTTTTCGGAGGATCTCGTTGTCAACTTTCAGTGATGCCACTTCTCGGCGCAAGCGCGTGATCTCCGCTTGCGCTTCGCTCACCGGCTGACGCCTGTTGCCTTCTCCAGTCAATCTCGACCGTGTCTCCGGCCGCATCCAATTGCGAATGCTCGACGTCGGCATATCCAGGCGCCTCGCCACTTCCGCTACGCCGACTTCCTCAGCAAGCTTCACCGATTCCAGCTTGAACTCCGCCGTGTACACCCGGTGCGGGATATCCGTCACTCTGCTCATCTCCGTTCCTTTCGCACACCTCTAGCACTTTAATTCCCGGTGTACGTCGAAACGAGGCAGGGTCAGACGGTCCGACTCTCCACCTTGAAGGTTCGCGCGTTTGATGGACACCTCAATGAGAGCGATACCGACGTGATGAGGGTGGTCGATGGAATACAAACCGCGCAGAAGATTAGCTCGGGAATTCAAGCTGGAAGCGGTACGGCAGGCGGCGTTGAGCGAGAAGCCAGGCCCGGAGGGCGCGCGAGCTGGCTTACTCGTCGGTCAGTTGCGAGCGGTCGGACCGCAATTCATTGTGTTGGGTTGGTCCGCGCCGCACCGGCCACGTAGCGGGCATGCTGATCGTCGTCTGAAAAAGCGAGCCCCGCCGTAGCGGGGCCGTGTTGGAGCTGGATCAACTACTGGTTGCGGCGCGAGAAGCCGAGACCGGCGAGACCCAGGGCGAGCAGGGCCAGCGAGGCGGGTTCTGGCACCGCGGCAACTGCCGTAACCGCGCGAAAATCAGCCCGGGTCCACGTTTCGCCGTGGAAGATCGTGGTCGTTGCGTTCAGAAACTGCGCCCCCCCTCCATCACAGACGCTGAAATCGCCCAAACAATAGGCGGCTCTAATCGCATCGTCGTTGGCATTTTGGTGGAGCAGTCCCAGCACGATCGAGCCCGAGTACGCGGTCGGCAATGCCAACTCTTCCAGCAGCGTCAGCGTACCCAGCACGAAATCCTGTCGGAACAATCTCACGACCGGTGCGTTGAACGCGGACGACCACTCCACTCGAAGATCTACGACGTCGTTCTGGCCCCCATCTGTCAAGCGCACGCCATAGCTGTCGTTGATCCCCGGGGTCACATAAGAAAACAGACCGAGGACGTCAAACGCCGAGTTCCTCTTTAGGCCGTTTACCGTGTCGGACGAGTCGGTGTTGGTCTGCAGCGTGGCGCTATTGACCAGACGCGGTTCTCCGAGGGCGTTCGCAAGCAGCGTGTAACCGTCGCCGCCGATTCTCAGCCTTCCGCCGGACTCTCCGCCCAGGAAGCTGCCTTGCACACCATACGTTCGGCCGTCGGGCGCAGACGGCGGCGGATTGCCATCGTCGAAGGTATCGTTGAAGAATACGTTGCTATTTTTTTCGATATAGAATTGATCGATGTAGGCCGTGAACAGTGTAGCCTGCGCCGCACCGCTCGCTACCACGAGCGCCGCTGCCAGTAACCTGAAAGCGCAACTTCCCATTTTTCCGTGCGACTGCCCCGACATGCGATTTCTCCCCACAGTCTGTTGTTGACTCGGCCACCACTGGCGAATCGAACGACGCCTTGTGGGGTACATTGCGACCCCGATGTTCAGAGGGATCTTCACGTTTCAAAGCACAACGCGTGCCTTTGGCGCAACCGGTTGAATTCATGCATTGTTGCGTTGAAGTCTGAATTCACTATGTAAAGATCATCGACGACTGAACCGTTTGCCATTCCCTACACGAGAACAGATGCGAGCAAGCGCGGGGAAGCAAAGGCACGCCCGGCGGTACGTCAAAGGTTTACGAACGCCATGTGTGTGCGTGCCTTGTCGCTGGCGGTCTGCTTTCGGACGATCGCGCGGTCTTCCGTTTGTGGCCGGTCAGAGACGCAACTTGCGCGTAAAGCCTGGGATCGTGGCAATGCGCTTGATCGCCTTGTCGAACTCCTCAACGAACGCATCGCCGAGACCTTGCCGCTTGCTGTCGTACCAGTCACGCCCCGCTGCAACGTCGGCCAGCGCAGGCGTGAGAACGCGAACCGGGCGCGTCAAGGATCACGCCGAAGCAGCTTCGCCTTCACGCCGTCGTCCCAGATCGGCCCCGAGACCCCGCCGGCGCGGTAGGCATCCAGCCGCTTTTCCACCTCGGCGCGCACTGCGGGATGAACCGGAATCTGGCCATCCGGCAGGCTGTCCCAGAGTTGCTCAATGATGTCGAGCCGCTCGTCCGGGGTCGTTTGCCCAATAATCTCCTGCACTGAAATCTTCATGCTGTCACCGTAGCGGACCGGGCGTCCTTGTCACCCCTTCTGCCTTCAGATTTACTCCAGCCGCCATGCCATCCTGAATCAAGGTTCTCCAGTCTCGGCGGCGTACGATAGCAGTTCGAACTTCTCCGATAGATCGGCCAGGGTCCTGTCCCCTTTCAGCGCCGCCAACGCCACTTTGCCTTGGTAGGCCGCCGTATGACCTCGTCTCGGTCTTCATCACCGCTCCCTTGTCGGGCAATTGCATCGCCCATCAAGGAGCAGGTTCTTCACCTAAAGATGAGTCCTAAATTCCGGGACCACTTCTCCTCTTCGAGAGCAAACCGGATCGCGGTCGAACCTCTTACCGGACGCCACGGAACGTTGTATTGAGATCGGCGCCCGACGCGGCGTCGGTGAAGCCATCGAACCGGCCTTCGTCCGCGATCAGCTTCGCGGCGCGCATGAAGCCGCCCCAGGCGCTTCGCGCCAGCGCTCCGCCGACGCTCACCCGCCGTACGCCGAGCGCAGCGACGGCGGCGACCGTCAAGTCGCTGGCCGAGCCGATCAGAAGGTTCACGGGCTTCGGCGCGACGGCCGCGACCACCGCCGTGATTTGCTCGCGCGTGCGAATGCCCGGCGCGTAGAGGCAATCGGCGCCCGCGTCCGAATAGGCTTTGAGTCGCGCAATCGTCTCGGCAAGATCGGGGCGACCTACGAGGAAGCACTCGGCACGCCCGACGAGCAGCGTGTCCCCACCCGCCTGGTCGATCGCGCGGCGCGCCGCGCGCATCCGCTCGACGGCGAGGGGCAATTCATAAAGTGGTGCTGCCGCATCGCCGGTCGAGTCTTCGATCGACAGCCCGGCGACCCCTGTCTCGACGGCGAGGCGCACGCTTTCCGCGACACCGGCCGCGTCCTGCGCGAAGCCGCCTTCGAAGTCGGCGTTGATCGGCAGATCGGTGGCAGCGACCATGTCCCGCAAATGCGCAAGCGCCGCGTCGCGCGTGATGCCGTTGTCCGGGCGACCGCGCGACCAGGCGAAGCCCGAGCTCGTCGTGGCGAGAGCCTTGAAGCCAAGGCTTTGCAGATAGCGCGCGGTGCCCGGGTCCCACGGATTGGGAATGACGAAGCAACCCGCCACGTGCAATTCGCGAAAGGTGCGCCGGCGGTCGGCAATGCTCTTCTTCGGCTCGTTCATGGATTCTCCATTTGCGCTTCGCGCCATCCTTGCAAGAGTGACCTATTCGCGCCTGCAGAGGCCATGGCGGCGCCCATTGTTCGCCCTCAATGTCCTGGAAATTGGCACAGCGCCAGCACGGGAAAGCCCAGTCGCTCCAGCTTTGCGCGGCCGCCGAGATCGGGCAGGTCGACGATGAAGGCACAACCCACGACCGATCCGCCAGCGAAGCCAACAAGCTTGAGCGCGGCTTCGGCCGTGCCGCCGGTGGCGATCAGGTCGTCGACGAGCAGCACGCGCTCGCCGCGCTGTATGCCGTCGCGGTGCATCTCGAGCCGGTCGGTGCCGTACTCGAGCTCGTAGTCCTGCCCGAAATTCTCGGCCGGCAGCTTGCCGCCCTTGCGGATCGGCACGAACCCGGCGCGCAGCCGGGCCGCAAGCGCAGCCCCCACGATGAACCCGCGCGATTCGATCGCCGCGATCTTGTCGATTGGCCGGCCGTGGTATGCGGCGACAAACCCTTCGACCACCGCATGCAACGCATCGGGGTGTTTGAGCAGCGTCGTGATGTCGCGAAACATGACGCCCGGCCTGGGAAAGTCGGGAACCGTGCGGATCAGCGCTTTGAGATCGAGTTCGATGGCCGAATCCGTTGCGTTACTTGCGCCGGGCGAGATCGATGTCGAGATATTTCCAGTAGCTCGAGAACACGCCGGGGCGGAAGCCCTGGAGCCACGGCTGCACGTAGTTGCTCTCCAGCCGGAAATACACGGGCAGGAGAGGCATGTACGTGCGCGCGATCGCGGACATCGTCCGTGCCGCGGCAAGCTGCTCTTCGTCGGAGGGACTCTTCAGAAACCCTTCGGCAGCGCGATCATACTCGGCGTTGGCGAACTGCACGGTATTCACCCGCTGGGGCTGCCTGCCGTGCAGTTGGGAATGCTCGTTGTAGCCCGATGGCGAACCGCCGAAACCGCCCTGGTACATCTGGAACTTGCCCTTCTCGAGGTCCTTGATGATCTCCTGGAACGGTGCGACGTTGAACTCCGTTCGCAGTCCGATAGCCTCCATGTTCTTCTTCCACAGCGTCTGCACCTCGCGCATGATGCCGCCGGTGCGCAGCGACAGCGTGAGCGTCAGGCGCTTGCCGTCGGGCGCCCGGCGAAAGCTATCGGGGTCGCGCTTGTCGTAGCCGAAGCGGTCGAGGAGCGCTCGCGCCGTGGCGGGATCGTACAGCGATTTCACCGGCAACTCGGGATCGTGCCCGCCCACCCCGGGCGGCACCATCTGGTTTGCCGGGATCGCCTGCCCGGCGAGCACGATCCGGATGAGCGTATCGGCATCCCATCCGAACGCGATCGCGCGCCGCAGCGCGATTCGCTCGTTGGTCATGCCGCCCACCACCGGATCCTTGGTGTTGAAGTAGAGCGAAAACAGGAAAGGCTCGGCAATCACCGCGCGCGTGATGCCGCGGGCCGCGTACTCGGGCTTGACCTTGCCGTCGGCCAGAAGCCGCGTCGCGATCTCGCCGCGGAGCTGGACGAAGTCGAGCCCGCCCTGCTCGAACAGCAGGAGGCGCGTCAACTCCTCGTCGATGAAGTTGACCTCCACCGTTCCTGCCAACGGCACGCGCTTGCCTTTCATGCTGCGCACGAGCTCGGCGTCCTCGTTGCGATCGCTGTCGGGAAAATACGCCTCGCGATAGCCCGGATTCGCCTCGAGCGTGAGGCGGGAGCCGCGCTTCCATTCCTTCACCCGGTAGGCGCCGGTGCCCACCGCACGCGCGCGAAGGTCGGGCCCGGCGGCCTCCACTACCTCGCGGGCGACGGCGCCACAAAAGCTCAACATGTCGCGCAGGTTCGGGTAGTCCGGTTCGCGCATCCGGATCTGCAGCGTGTAGCGGTCGAGCGCGCGCAAGCCCTCGACCGGTGCGTCGAAGTCGAACTTGCCGGCCCTCTTGGCGGCCTCGACTACCGGCCGCGCACCCAGGATGAGATCGGTGAGAATCGGGTTGCCAGCGCGGCGTCCGTTCGGATCGAGCCAGCGCTTGTACGAATAGACATAGTCCTCGGCGACGAGCTCGCGGGGCTTTCCCTTGAACGCAGGGTCGTCGGTGAAGAGAATTCCCCGCTTCAGCCGGATCGTCCACACCCGCCCGCCGTCCGTCACTTCCGCCGGCGCGGCCGCAGTCAGCGGCGAGAGCTTCGGCGTCGGCGAGAGGTAGTCCCATTCATAGACCGGCTCGAAGATCGCCATGATGACCTGGAACGACGGATCGTCGCTGTACTGCTGCGGGTCGAGCGTGTCGATGTCGTATTGCGCGATGCGCAGGACCTTGGCGGGATCAGCGGCATGGGCCGCAAATGCGAGCGCACACGCGAGGATGACGATGAGCGCGCGTACAAACGCCCGTGCGTGGTGCTCGATTGCGCTGTCACTGATCATGCGGCGTGAGGCCACTTGAGACGGTGCGAGTTACTGCGGCGTCGCCTGCAATGCGCGCGCCAGCACGCGCACGACGTGGATGGGCTCGCGCTCTGCACTGCCGCGCGAGAGATCGGCGATCTGGTGGCGGCAGCTCGTCCCGTCGGCGACGATCAGCGTGTCCGCGGCCGCCGCGCGCACGGCGGGCATGAGCGAGAGCTCCGCCATCCGCACCGAAACATCGTAGTGCGCTGCTTCGTACCCGAAGCTCCCCGCCATGCCGCAACAGCTCGATTCGATGAGCTCGACCGCAAGACCGGGCACGAGGCCAAGCACCGCCTGCGTCGCCGCTACCGCGTCGAAAGCCTTCTGGTGGCAATGCGCGTGCAGGAGTGCGCGTTTCTGCGGCAGCGCGGCGAGCGGCAGCGACAAACGTCCTTCGCGGTGCTCGCGCGCGAGGAATTCCTCGAGCAGGAACGCATTTTCGGCTACGCGCTTTGCAGCATCGCCCAGCCCCATCGCCAGGAATTCATCGCGCAGCGACAGCAGGCACGACGGCTCGAGGCCGACGATGGCGGCGCCGCGCTCGACGTGCGGTGAGAGTGCAGCGACCACGCGGCGCGCCTCGGCTTTCGCCTCGTCGACCATCCCCGCGGCGAGGTAGGTTCGCCCGCAGCAGAGCGGGCGCGCGGCCTCGGGATCTGAGCGGAGCGCTCGGGCGACATCGACGGAAAAGCCCGCCGCGCGCAGCACCTTGACGGCGGCATGCGCGTTTTCGGGCTCGAAGTAGTTGGTGAAGGTGTCGGCGAAGAGCACGACGTTGGCATCGGCCGCTGCATCGCCATGCGGCGCGGCGGAACTCCCCAGAAAGGTGTCGCGCCGCCACCGCGGCAGCGACCGCCGCGCCGAGAAGCCGAGCCAGCCTTCGCTCAGTTTCGCCATCCCCGGAATCGTATCGCGCAGGTTCGCAAGCCACGGCAGGCGCGCCGACCACCGCGACCAACGCGGCAGGTTCGCGATAAGGCGAGCGCGAAACGGAAGCCCGTGCACGCGGGCCCGCTGATGGAGCGCCTCGATCTTCATCTTGGCCATGTCGACGCCGGTCGGACACTCGCGCCGGCAGCCCTTGCAGCTCACGCAGAGGGCGAGCGCTTCGTGCACCTCCGCCGAAGCGAGGCCTTCCGCGCCGAACTTTCCGGACAGTGCAAGGCGCAGAGTGTTGGCCCGCCCGCGCGTGACGTGCTCCTCGTCGCGCGTCGCGCGGTAGCTCGGGCACATCGTTCCCGCGTCGAACTTGCGGCAGTGCCCGTTGTTGTTGCACATCTCGACGGCCTTCGCGAAGCCCTGGGCCGGGTCGCCACCGGTTCCGGGCGCCGTCTGGGCTCCGCTTGCCGCATCGCTCGCCACATCCCACGCCGACCAGTCTAGTCCCGCGGTCATCGGCTGGATACGATAGCCCGGCGGAAACCGGAACAGCGCCGCATCGTCCATCTTGGTTCCGCGGACGATCTTGCCCGGATTCATGAGGCCGGCGGG
>Ga0157376_10003855_pt1 | contig 10366 bp, 18 predicted proteins | sample M45metaG_FD_121801 | JGI IMG/M metagenome (GOLD analysis project Ga0157376, IMG submission 121801) | Miscanthus rhizosphere microbial communities from Kellogg Biological Station, Michigan, USA - M4-5 metaG | ecosystem: Host-associated > Plants > Roots > Rhizosphere > Soil | place: USA: Michigan... | reverse complement strand
TGCAAGGTGGCGCGAACTGTAGAGGCGGCACGGCGGGAACGCCAATGCTGTTTGCGCGGCCTATTATGCGAAAAATTTATAGATGCGAAAAAGCATCATTTCCCGGTACTGTGTGTCGCCAAGTAGGTCCAGAGTGCCTGCGCCGTCCCCTTCGGCGCCTCCTTGCCTACGGGTTTCTCCCGATAAGCGCGCACGTCCATCGCCATCTCCAGGCCTTCGATATTGGCCGGCGCCGCACTCACCAGGCGGCGCGAACGCAGCTCCTTTTTCACCGCGCTGTACGGCAGGAACGCGACGCCATGCCCTTCGAGGGCCATCACCTTCAGGCCCTCGGCCATGTCGGTCTCGTACACGCGATCCAGGTGGATCGCCGTGGCCGATTCCTTCAGGATCAGGTCCGTCACGCGGCCCAGATACGCCCCCGGCGCGTAGCCCAGGTACGGCAGCGGCTGGCCGGCGCGCCCGGGCAGCTTGAACATCGGCTCACCGCTGGAATCGGGTTTGCAATACGGTGCCAGCACTTCCTCGCCCAGCGTGACCATCTCGTAGCGGTCGGCGTCGAGCTGGAACGGCTGCGAGGCGTGGTGATAACCGATGAAGATGTCGCAACCGCCTTCGACCAGCCGCATCACGGCGTCGTGGACGTTCAGCGCGATGAGCCGGCTCTTGATCGGGCCGAACTTCTCGCGCAGCGACGACACCCAGGCCGGGAAGAACGTGAAGGCCAGCGTGTGCGGCACCGCGAATTCGATCACGTCCTGCCCCGCCGCCGAATGCCCGCGCAACATGGCGCGCGTGCTTTGCAGCGCCTGCAGCATTTCCAGCGATTGCGAATAGAGCGTCTCGCCGGCGGGCGTCAGGCGCGTGGGGTACGAGCTGCGATCGACCAGGTCAGTGCCGGCCCAGGCTTCCAGCGCCTGGATGCGGCGCGAGAACGCCGGCTGCGTCACGTGGCGCAGCTGCGCGGAGCGGCTGAAACTTCGTGTTTCCGCAAGGCTCACGAAGTCTTCGAGCCATTTGGTTTCCATGCCCCAATTATGCGCAGCCCAACTGGTCGGCGAGCGCCATCAGGCTGGCCGCGTGGTAGTCGTTTTCCCGGCGTGGCGACACGTCCTTGGGCTGGCTGGGGCCGAACTCCAGCGGCCGCTCGATATAGGCCGTTTGCAAACCGCAGCCGCGCGCACCCACGAGGTCTTCATGGTGCGCCGCCACCAGCATCACCTCGCTCGGGGCGACGTCGAACACGCGTGCCACGCCCAGGTAGGTCGCCGGATCGGGCTTGTAGGCGCGAAACACTTCGGCCGACAAGATGCAATCCCACGGCAGCCCCGCGCGCTTGGCCATGTCGGCCAGCAGGCCGATGTTGCCGTTGGACAGCGTGCAGATCGTAAATTTCGATTTCAGCCGCGTGAGCCCGCGCACCGAGTCCGGCCAGGGATCGAGCCGGTGCCAGGCCTTGTTCAAGTGCTTCTTCTGCGCTTCGTCCAGGTCGCGGATTCCAAACTTTTCCAGGATCTCGTCCAGGATCATGCGATGCAGGTCGTCGATCAGCGTCCAGCCCAATTCGCCCGACATCACGCGCTGCATCGCCGGCTTGTAGCCCATTCGCCAGGCGAGCGCGAACTGGTCGCCGCTCACGCCGAGCTTCAGCGCATCGACTTCTCGTGCGATGCTGCCGTGCCAATCGACGACGGTGCCGAAGATGTCGAACGCGAGAACCTGGGCGAGACTTTTCATGATGCGTTGCTTCCGATTTGCTTGGACATGAAAACGCTGAGCGGATCGTCCCAGTAGTCGCCGAACGGTCCGCGCCGCACGTAGCCGCAGCGCGCGTAGAGCGCGATCGCTTCGGGCTGACTCACCCCGGTTTCGAGCATGACCTGCGTGCAGCCGCGCCGGGCCGCTTCGGCCTCGAGGAAGGCCACGATCGCCCTTCCCGCACCGCGCCCGCGCAAATGCGGCCGCACGAACATGCGCTTGATCTCGCCGTAGTCCTTGCCGACCACGATCGCGCCGCAGCCCGAAGGCCGGCCCTCTTCGTCGCGCAGCACCGCGAACAGCACGTTGGGCTGCGACAGTGCGTCGATGTCGATGCCGTGGTGGCTCTCGGGCGGGTACAGCACCGTCTGGAAAGCGTCGAGCTCGTCGATGAGGGCGATCACCTCGGGCTGCCGCGCCGGCTCCAGCGCGATCTGCAATGGGGTGGTTTCAGGCATCGAGCACCAACTGGGTTTGCGTGACGACGGCGCAGAGTTTGCCCTCCTGCGAGCGGATCGAGGTCTGCCACACCATGGTCGTGCGGCCGCGATGCAGCGCGACGCATTCGGCGGTGACGGTGGTGTCGACTCGCGCGCCGCCGATGAATTTGGTGCTGGAATCGGTGGTCGTCGTGCGCTTGCCTTGCGGCATGTTGACGATGGTGCCGACTGCCCCCAAGGTGTCGGCGAACGCCATGTACGCGCCGCCATGCAGGATGCCGCCGGCCGTGCACAGGTCCGGCCGCACCGGCATTTCGGCGAGCACGCGCTCGGGCGTGACCTCGGTCAGACGCACGCCCATCAGGCCGGGAAAGAGCGGATCGAGCAACTCCTGGATCTTGGGCAAGGGCAGCATGGGAACTCCAACGCGCGACTGCGACGGATTCAATGGTAGCGCCGCTTCGGCCAGGTAGTAGTTGTCGAACTCGCCCCGTTCCACCAGCTCGAAGCCGTGGCGCGCATAGAAGCGATTCGACGCGCTCTCGCGCAGCGCGCCCACGCGCACCGGCAGGCCTGCCTGCCGTGCTTGCGCAAAGACGTCGGCCAACACCGCCGTGCCGATGCCCCGGCCTTGCGCGCCGGGTCGCACATACAAGTGGTCGAGCAGCAGCCATTGCACTTGCGGCTTCACCACGACGAAGCCCACGCGCTCGCCGTCGCAAAGGATGTGGCGCGTGTGCTGCGGCTCGAAGGTGGACAGGAAGCGCTCGCGGGCGCGAACGGGATCGAAGCGGCCGATGCGCTCCAAGCTCTCGCGCATCGCTTCGATCCGCAAGGCGACCAGCGCTTGCACGTCGCTTGCTTGTGCCGGCTCGAACGCGATCACGGCCTCGGCAGCGGCCAAGTCAGACCGCCTCGAGGCGCCGGTGCTCGCCTGTGGGCAACGTCACCGCGATCGCATCGCCCGGCGCGACATAGCCGCCTCGCAGCACAACCGCCATCACGCCGGCCTTGCGCACCAACTCGCCTTGGGGCGTGCGATCCAAAGTCGCAGCCATCAGGCCCTGGCTGAAGCGGTCGATCTGCGCGCACGGATTGCGCAAGCCGGTGATGCGCACGACAGCGGAGTCGCCCAAGCGCAGCTCGGTTCCGACAGGAAGGTCCAACACGGCCAGGCCGCGCGTCGTGATGTTCTCGCCAAGGTCGCCGGGCGCGACGTCGAATCCCTTCGGCGCAAGTTCGTCGAACAGTTCGGCATGCATCAAATGCACTTGCCGCAAGTTCGGCTGGGTCGGGTCTTTCGCGACGCGCGACCGGTGCTTGACCGTCACGCCGCAATGCGCGTCGCCTTCCACGCCCAGGCCCGCGAGCAGGTGGATGCGCGGCGCGGGCAGCTTGCTGAACTTGTGCAGCGGGCTCGTGTGGACCGCGACCACGTGCGGTAATTCTGAATTAGTCATCCCATCCTCAGTTGCGTGCGACGACGCGCAGCAGCGACTCGCGCCGAACGCGAAAACCCATGCGCTCGTACAAGCCGAACGCGGTCACGTTGTCACGCAAGACATGCAGCAGCGGGATTTCGCCGCGTTCGATCTGCCTGCGCACCAGTCGCGCGACCAGCCGCCGCGCGTGGCCGCGGCCGACGAAATCCGGATGCGTGCACACGCCGCTGATCTCGCGCAACGGGCCGGCCGCCATGCGCTCGCCGGCCATCGCCACCAGCCGCTCGCCGTCGAACACGCCGAAGTAGTCGCCGAGCTCGATGGTGCGCGGACCGAAGGGCCCCGGCTTGGTGAGCAGCGCGAGTTCCAGCGCCTGCGCGCCGTGCTGCGGACCCAGCTGGACCAGATCGGCCGCGTCGTCTTCGTCAGGCGCTGCACCGTCCCAGATCATCTGCAGCGTGGTCAGTTCCTTCTCGACACGCCAACCCTCGGGTGCGGCGCCGGTCCAGCCTTCGCAGTAGAAATGCTCGCCGCTTTCGCAATACGGCGCCAACGCCGCGAGGTTCGCGCGCTGCGGATCCGCGAAGCCGATGATGGGCGAGAAGCCGGCCGCATAGCGGCGCACTTCCCGCGTGCCGACGGCGAACGGCGCGTGCGGGCCCGACAGCGCGTACCAGCAGATGTTGTCGCAGTAACGCTCAGGACTCATCGACATAGCCCCGCTGCAACGCGACCTCCTGGTTTTCGAAGATCGCCATCGCGGTGCGCATGCGCTTGAACCCGAACTTCTTGTAAAACGGTTCCTTGCCGGGGACGGCGTAGAGGATGATCTTCTTGTGCCCGGCCGACAGCGCCACCAGGCGCGAGACGATCTGCTTGCCCAGCCCCGTGCCCTGGTGGCTGGGCATGACGGCAACATCGCAGACATACGAGCAATCGGCGCCATCCGCCAGCGCGCGGCCCACGCCGACCAGCCGCCCTTCTTCGCGGACCAGGCAATGGAACCTGCTGCCGGTGAAGGCGGTCTGCAGGTCCTTCGCGTTCTTGTTGCCCAAAGGCGCGGCGCGGTACAGCGCGGTGAGTTCGTCCCAGTCCAGGCCTTCGATGCTGTCGGACCATTGCAGTGTCGGCATCGCGCTCACCCTGCCCTTGCTTCGATGCGCACCTCGGCCGCCGGGATGGCCGACACCTTCGGGCCGAAACTGTCGATGTTCGCAAGCGTCACGTTGTGGTGCGCCACGATCTGCGCGGCGGTGATGACACCGTTGCCGACGGTCGAATGCGCATCGGCCACCAGCGTCACGGGGTAGCCCAGGCCCAACGCCCGCCGCACCGTCGTGTCCACGCAGAAATCGGTTTGCAGGCCGCAGATGACCAGGCGATCGACCGCGCGTGATTGCAGCAGCTCCTGCAATTGCGTCTTCTGGAACGAGTCGCACGTCGTCTTGCGCACGCGCAGGTCTTCGGGCTGCACGTCGAGCCGCTCGTCCAGCTGGCAGCCGTCGCTTTCGGGCTGCAAGGGGCCGTCGTCTTCGTGCTGGATGAAGACCACCGGCGCGCCGGCCGCCCTCGCTTTCGCGCCGACGGCGTTGATGTTGCCGATGACACGATCGATCTCGAAGGCGGCCCATTGGCCCGTGCACAGGAATTTCTGGACGTCGATGACAAGCAGTGCGGAAGTCATGTTCAGGCAGGAAGTGGGGATTTGAGGAACACGCGATTGGGGTAGGCACGCCCTTCGATGACGTGCTCGGTAGGGCCGACGTCTTTGTATCCCATGGCCGGATAGAACGCGAGCGCGCGCTCGTTGCCGCACCAGGCGGACAGCCAGAGCGCGTCGGCGCCGAGCGCGCGAGCACGCTGTTCGGCGCGCTTCATCAATTGCGCACCTATGCCTTGGCGGTGGAACGGCAGTTGCACATACAGGCGCACCAGCTCGAAGCGGGCGCGCGCGTCGGCCGGGCAGGCGCTGGCGTGGTGGAGTTCGGCAAAGCCGATCAGGTGGCCTTGCGTTTCGGCCAGCACGAAGCTGACGTTGCGATCCGCCAGGCGCGGCGCGAACGCATCGGGCGAATAGCAGGACAGCGCCTCGCGCGCGAGATCGGCCCGGATGCCTTCGGTGGCGTAGGTATCGAGGAAAACCTGCATCGCGAGCACGCCCACGCAGAGCGCATCGGCCGGCACCCCGGCGCGGTAGGTCACGTCATCGCGCTTCATTCGTGCTCAGGCACCTTTGCTTCGATAACCGAGCACGCGCGCCGGCAGCATGAGGACGGCCCTGAGCAACGCGAACAGCGCCTCGAACGTGATCCCGATCAGGCGGAATGGCAGCGACAGCAGCCAGACGACCGGCCACAACACGAGCGCGAGAAGCGCCAGCGGCCAGCAAAGCACGAACAGCACGCACCAGGCGATGAAGGTGAAAAGGGTGCTCAAGAGGACTCCTTCCGATAAGGCTCTGGCGGCATTGTCGCTCGCCCGAGGCGCACCAGTTCCAGCGAACCGGCGAGGCGGCGATCGAGCTCGGCGAATCCGAAGCGGCCATAGAGCGCCAGTGCGGGACCGTTGGCGGCGGCAGTCGAGACGACCAGCGTATGCGAGCCGAAGCGGCGCAGGACCTCGCGCAACAGCGCGCTCGCCACACCGCGGCGTTGCATGGCGGGCATGACGACGAGCGATGAGATGCAGAGCGCCTGCGGGCCCTGCGTCTGCTCGATGGCGGCGATGCCGGCCAGCGTGCCCAGGGCGACAGCGCCGAGGAATTGCTCTTCGGAATCCTGGATGCGCTCGACGGTCTGCCGCAGCGGCGGGAAATCCGTCACCCCCAGAAGCTGCGCCTCCTGGGTGTAGGCGGCCCACTGGATCGCGTGGATACGCTGGGCCACCGCGCGATCACGGTGGTCCAGCAGCTCAATCGTGGGAAGCATCCGGCCTGCGCTGCAACAGCGATCCAGCGGCGCCGGCGACTGGCAGCAACAGCATCAGCCCCCACCACTCGACCGGGTTGGCGTGCAAAGCGGACGCAAGCGACAGCGCACCGACGAAGACGAGCGCGCCGCCGGCTCCGGCTGCCGCCGCGTGTGCGCCGCCCGGGAACCGGCGAGCGATCGCCGCGCCGACGCTGAAGCCGACGAGCAGAAGCACGGTCGCCACCAGCGACAAGGCGCAGAGGACCTCGAACGAATTGCCCGCCGCGTGCTCGGCCAGAAGCACCGAAACGGCGCTAGCCAACACGAACACCGCCAGGCTGCTGCCGGCAAAGGAGAAGACCGATTTCATAGCGGCGGCCGCGCGTGGTTCACCCACAGTTGTACCGACGGCCGCGCCCATTGGCGCCGAGCGTACTCGGCCAGGCGCTGCGGCATGGGGTCACCATGCAACCGCAGGCGGTTCAGCATCAGCGCCAGATCGACGTCGGCAATGCACCACTCGCCGCACAAGCCATCTGTACCGTGCGCAAGCCACATGTCGGCGGCCGCATAGAGCTTTTCCACCGCGGCTTGCGCTTGCGCGGAGAGCGGTGACTTGGTCGCACCGTAGAACACCACCTCGGTGGAACGCTCGACGCGGATCGGCAGCAAGTCGCTGCGCAGCCACGCCTGCACCTGGCGCGCCCGCGCGCGCTGCTGCGGATCGGCTGGATAAAGACGCAGGCCCGAATCCGGAAAGACGTCCTCCAGGTATTCGGAGATGGCCGACGATTCGGACAGGCTGAAATCGCCATGGACCAATGTCGGGACGCGCCGCGTCGCCGAAGTCCGGGTGAACGGCGGCTGCAGGTTCGCGCCCGCCTCGAGATCGATCGCGTCGATTCGGAACGGCAGGCCCTTCTCGTGCAGCGAGACGAATACGGACATCGCGTACGGGCTCGCGTACTGCGTGTCGACGTAGAGAAGGAGGTCTTTCAGGATTTCGCTTTCTTCGCCGCCTTCGGCTTCTTCGCGGCATTGAGCGCCACCGCCTCGCGAATCAGCGCCTTGAACGCGGTGGCATCGACTTTCTCGCCCTCGTGGATGTCGATGGCGCGGCGCACGTTGCCGTCCAGGCTGGAATTGAAAAGCTGCGCCGGGTCCTTCAGCGACGCGCCCTTGGCGAAGGTGAGTTTCACGACGCTCTTGTACGACTCGCCGGTGCAGATGATGCCGTCGTGCGACCACACCGGCGTTCCCATCCACTTCCATTCCTCGACGACGGCCGGGTCCGCCTGCTGGATGAGCTTGCGCATTCGGGCCAGCGTTTCGCCGCGCCAGTCGCCGAGTTCGGCGATCTTTCTGGAGATGAGTTCCGACGGCGGCAGGCCCGCGCTGGTGTCCGGTTTTTTCATGGTGTCATTCTAGAAGCCGGAGAACGATCGTGTCAGGTCTCCGCCTGGTGGCAAACCGCTTCGAGGTTGTGGCCGTCCGGTCCGATGACGAAAGCGGCGTAGTAGCTGGCGTGGTATTGCGGGCGCAGGCCGGGCGGGCCGTTGTCCTTCGCACCGGCCTCCAGCGCCGCGCGATAGAACGCCTGGACTTGAGCACGATTCGCGGCCGCGAACGCCAGGTGGAGATGCGCCGGCTTCTCGTTGGTTTCGAACAGGCACAACGAACAACCACCCTTTGGCGCGGAAATTTCGACCCCTTTGGGCGGCCATTCCGTCGCGACGGTCACACCGAGCGGCTCGAGCGCCCGGAGGAAGAACGCCTTGCTGGCCGCGTAGTCGCTGACGCCGAATTTGACGTGATCGAACATGATGCTCTCCTGTTCCTGCCTCTCGCTCGCGCCCTCACGCCACGCGTTCAAGCGCAGCCACAGGATAGATCTGGACGGACCCTGGGTGAGCTTCGGACTCCACGGCATAGCCTTCAGGGGTCAGTTGGGTGGAGTACCAGCCGACGACCAGGCCCTGCCAGGCGGCGCCGGATTTCTTGCGCACGCGATCTCCGAGGCCAAACGTGGCGTGCAAGGGGAGCGCAAACGGGCCAACCACCGGACTCCTGGTTTCATTGTTACTTTGATCCATACCTGAACTTTCCCTTTGGGACCTGATGTTCACGATAAGAGGTGGCGCATTTCAATCACCGCCACCGCAACCTCCGCCACAGCCGCTGTCGCCGCCGCTGCAACCATCCCCGCCGCCGCAGCCACTGTCGCCGCCGCCACCACAGCTGCTGGAACTGGCGGGCCGCTTGAACGAAGTCGGATCGTATTTGACGGCTCCCGCAATCGACAACTTCGTGTCGATGGCGAACAACAGCGGCAAGCGGGTCGCCTTGACCGGATTGATGTTTTCTTCGAGACAGGCCAGCCGCCAGGTGCGCCATGTAGCTGAGCCGTCCTTGTTTTGGCCACCCATGGCGTTCTCAGGGATGTGATGAAGATAGGAGCCGAACGCCGACTGGCAAAACGCCCGATAGGCGCGAGTATCGAGAATGAAGGCATGCCACAACGCGTCGGTGACCTTGGAGGGCATGGCAATGAGCGCGCCCTTGGCTCTTGCGTGAATCAGGAAAAACTGGCGCAGGGCTCGTGCAGCAAGCTGCAGATCCCGGAGTTGGAGCTGGGGATACGACTTGGACAGCTCCTGCAGCACCCCTCCCGGGAAGACGAATGAGCGAATGCGGTGCTCGCGGGCTGCGGCGATCCGCCGATTGCGTTGCCACAGGGCAAGAGCCGCAAGAAACAACGCCGCGGCGATTGAAAGGACCAAGGCTGTTTTCACAGGCGCGATGTTGCAAGCGTCGATGGAGGGTCAGGCTGCGGCGCATTCATGGCGCAATGATCGCCCAACGCTCGTGATCGCGCCACCGTCCACCGATCTTGAGGTACCTGGGCGAATATCCTTCCTTGGAAAATCCGCAGGACCTCACCAGCGCTATGGAAGCGAGATTGCCTTGCTGAATGTTCGCCTCCAAACGGTGCAACTTCAGCGACTTGAACGCATACCGCACCATCTGCCGAAGACCGGCGCGCATAAAACCCTGGCGCTCGTACCCGGAAAAGGCGTAGTAGCCGAGATAGCCGCTACGAAACAGACCCAGCACCACGTTGGTGAGGTTGATTGCACCGACGATAGTGCCTTGCCCAGACTCGCAGACGAGGAAGCCGTGGTTGGCCGGCTCGCGCATTCGCCTGACATACGCTTTGAATTGCGCCGGCGTTGACGGCGCGGCGACCCACGGCCGGTGCAATTCCTTGCTTGCACGCGCCCGTGCGATGAACTCGCCTTGGTCTTCGAGTTCGGGCCGACGGAGAACGACGCGTGGTTTCATTCAAGCCAAGCCCGTTCAGGCGGCAGCACGCCCACGCTCACTCGCGCACAAGTGTTGCGCATGGACCATCCTCATCTCGCGCACCATTGCGCCCCCGAGCTCGAACTCTTTCTCCGTCCCGGCTTCAACACGGAATCCCATTGCGGTGTAAAACCCGATCGCACGTGCGTTGCGCTCGAGGACCCACAGACTGACGGTCGAGAAGCCCTGCGACTGCATGCGGGCATGCGCCGCTTGCCAAAGCTCGCGACCGGCGCCCGTAGACCACGCCCGAGGGTCGACGTACAAGGCCCAAAGCTCCGCACGTGCCGATGGTGCATCGGCATCGCGCGACGGGCCGAACGATGCGAAACCCACGACCGAGGGACCGACGAGCCCGAGCAGGAGCTCCGACTCGCGCGCCGACAGAACCTGGCGCCACGATTCTTCACGACGATCGATCGACAGACCGGCGAGGAATACCGGATCGAGAATG
>Ga0157376_10003851_pt1 | contig 10374 bp, 9 predicted proteins | sample M45metaG_FD_121801 | JGI IMG/M metagenome (GOLD analysis project Ga0157376, IMG submission 121801) | Miscanthus rhizosphere microbial communities from Kellogg Biological Station, Michigan, USA - M4-5 metaG | ecosystem: Host-associated > Plants > Roots > Rhizosphere > Soil | place: USA: Michigan... | reverse complement strand
TTACGTCGTGCTCCTGGGCGAAGTGGAGGTTCGCAAGGAGGGCAAGCCGGGCGAGTCGGTCCAGATCTTTCCTCAGACGGCCGGCGAATCCTTTGGGGAAATGCCCCTGCTCAAAGGGGTGCAGTCCACCTATTCTCTCGTCGCGACAGCAGCAACCCGTCTTGTTCGCTTTGACGAGGAAGCCTTCTGGCAACTGATGTTTTCCTGCCCGCGGGTACGGGCAGCCATCCTGGGGAACATGGCGCGCCGGCTAGAGTCCTACCAGGTCAACGCGGTTCATCGCGAAAAACTGGCCTCCCTGGGCACACTTGCGGCAGGCCTCATGCATGAGCTCAACAATCCTGGCGCGGCTGCACTGCGGGCGGCTTCGCAACTTCGAGAAAACCTTGCCCGAATGCAGGAGATCGGTCTGCGCTTTACCAGCAGACCTCGCACCCAGGAACAATTGGATTGCATGAACTTTCTGCAGCAACAGGCCATGCGCCGTGATTGCTGCGTTCTGATGGGCTCGCTTGAACAATCCGATCGTGAGGAGGCGCTAGCCGAGTGGCTGGAGAAGGCGGGAGTCGAAAACGCCTGGCGCATCGCGCCCGGACTTGCCGAGATGGGCATGGACGCGGATCGGCTGGCATGCACCCGCGAGGTCTTTGAGGGGCAGGATCTGTCCGATACGCTCAACTGGCTCGAGTCCGTCATCTCAAACATACAGCTCGTCTCGACCATCGAGTCCAGCATCGCGCGCGTTACCGACCTCGTCGTCGCCGTCAAGAAATACGCCTACGAGGGCAAGGGTGTCGGCGGGGCGCTCAACGTCCACGAGAGCCTGCACAGCACGTTGATCATCCTTGGCCACAAGCTGCGTCACAAGGGCATTGTGCTACGCAAACACTTTGCCTCCGATCTGCCGGCGCTTGAGAATGCCGCCCCAGGTCTCAACCAGGTCTGGACCAACCTACTGGACAACGCGATCGACGCGTCGCCTCAGGGCGGTGAGATCACTATCCGCACCCGGCGCGACGAAGAACGCATCGCTGTCAGCTTTTCCGATCACGGCCCGGGCATCTCCGAAGAAGACCAAAAACATATCTTCGAGCCCTTCTTCACTACCAAACCCGTTGGCAGCGGCACAGGCCTTGGCCTAGACATCGCGCGCCGCATCGTCGAATCGAAACATGGCGGCGAGATCGCGCTCGAAACTAGCCCGCAAGGGACCCAGTTTACGGTTTATCTCCCCATCAATGGCAGCGGTGAACACGCAACGGAGCAAGTGGCAGGCGCGGCTGCACCTGTCGAGGGCACGCAAGCCTTCTCTTCGAAATAGCAAACGCTGCTTGCTTCAACACCCATCGCGACTTGGGAAACTCACGAACGCTGCCGAATTGTGCTCGCTCTCAATTCCGCCAAAGACGGGTCAGAGGTCCGGTCGCGCCTTTCCAGGGATCGATGTTCGGAAAGGGCAGGGAAGCCATCCGTGCAGATGCCTCCATGTCCGGCGCCTGGCGACAGATATCCCAGCTCTGGCCTCGCGGGTAGGCGCCTACCACGAGAAAATCTGCACTTTGCTCCAGACGGCAATGACCTGTTCCCGTCGGCAGCACTGCGATGTCCCCGGCACGGACCACGACCTCGTGACCGTTCGGCCCACCCAGTATGAGACGCGCCAAGCCACCCGCAAAGCCGAGCACCTCATGTGCGGTCGAATGGTAATGATGGAAGTCGTAGACTCCATTGCGCCACTGCGCCGGCCAGCCATTGCGTTCTAATATCTGCTCAAAGCGCGTAACTGCATCGTCGCCTTCGGTATGCATGACGCCGCGATAGAAAAGCACCGGCAGATGCTCGTTGTTTGGCATCCAGCCGTTGCGCGAAAGGCGCAGTATCTCCGGATCACCCGCACCTCCGCTGCCGCCGCCAACCACGGCACCCTCATTTGTGGCGCCAAACGCTCGTAAAGAGCTCAGTCCCAACCCGCCCAGCATCGCTGTAAAGGCACGTCTATCCATCTGACTGACCCCCATTCAGATTGGACTCAGCAGATGGTGGACGGGCTGCACCGCCTCTCATCGCCCATATTCGGAGTATCGCCCTGAACAGAACCATCCCATACCGGCCATTTCACGCTGGAAACACATCTGGATGAGATTGTCTTGGCGAACGATGAGTTCCTGAGCTGATCGCTTTGCGAGTGTGGCACCCCCTCTCTCTCTCTAAGAACGCGTCGCCTGTATGACAATAGAGCCATGATTGGCGTCCGCATGGACAAGTGGCTCTGGGCGGCGCGCTTCTTCAAAACGCGCGCACTCGCAGCGAGAGCCTGCGATCTGGGCCGCATCCTTTCCAATGGAAATGAGGCCAAGCCCGCGCGTGAGGTCCACCGCGGAGATCGGCTGCATATTCGAACCGAAGCCGGCGATTTTCATGTCGAAGTACGTGAATTGAGCGAGATACGGGGTCCTGCTTCGGTGGCGCAGACGCTTTATTACGAGACGGAGGAAAGCCGCGAGTTGCGCCTGAGGCTGGCCGAAGAGCGGCGAGCCGCGCTACGGCAGGGTCTACTGCATGAAGGCAAGCCCACACGCCGCGACCGCCAGGAGCTGAACCAGCTTCGCGGCCGCTTTTGATTTCCCTTTCTAAGTTATTCTGCCGGCATGATCATCCGCGCAGCGCTGCCCGGGGAAATTCCCCAGATCGTTGGCATCGAGCAGATTCCAGAGTATCGCTCTTACATCGGAGCATGGTCTGCGGAGGAGCATCTCCGTGCCATGGCCGATCCGGATAACGAATACTTCGTAGCGTGCAGCGAGGGCCGCGCCGTCGATGGCTTCGCCATTCTGCAGGGAATCGAATCAGAGCATCATTCCGTACATTTGAAGCGCATCGCTGTCCGCACTCCGAACCGCGGATACGGCAGGATGCTGCTCGAATACGCTATGTCACGCGTCTTTCTTCACCATCGCGCACATCGCCTCTGGCTGGACGTATTCGAGACCAACATGCGAGCCCGTTCGATCTACGAGGGCTATGGATTTCGATACGATGGCGTGCTGCGCGAGGCAATTTTGCGTGACGGCGAATACCACACGCTGGCCCTCATGTCTCTGCTTGACCGCGAGTACATGACAAGGCAACAGCAGGGCGCCAATTCGGTTACCCCAGCCGTCCGCCTCTGATCTCCTCATACTTCTCGAACCCCTGCCGATAAACACCTTGGCGGCGCTTCCCCCACGCTGCCCAATCCCTTTTCGTACGGAGCGTCTCCCGCGTGTTCGCCATCCTAGGAATCCTCGTCGTCTTCGGTGCAGTATTGGGTGGCTATCTCATGGAAAAGGGCAACCTCCTGGTGCTCGTCCAGCCAGCGGAGTTGCTCATCATCGGTGGTGCAGCGCTCGGCACGCTGCTCATTGCAAATCCCATTCACATCCTGAAAGGTATCGGCTCGGGGATTCGAGGCGTCTTTGGCTCCTCGCCCTTCGGCAAGTCCCGCTACCTCGAAACCCTGCGTATGATGTTTGGCCTGCTCACCAAAGCCCGTCGCGAGGGAAATCTTGCGATCGAACAGGACATCGAGACTCCACAAGAGAGCAAACTCTTCGCCGAGTTTCCAGCGTTCCTGAAAGATCACCACACGTGTGACTTCGTCTGCGACACCATGCGCATGATGATTACCGGTGGTGTCGAAGCATTCGATATCGACCAGATGATGGAGTTGGACATGGAGGTGCAGCACCACGACGCCAGCCAGCCAATTTCCGCGCTCACTACCGTCGCGGACGCACTGCCCGGCCTGGGTATCGTCGCCGCGGTCCTTGGTGTCGTCATCACCATGGGCGCGCTCGGCGGTCCACCCGCCGAAATCGGTCACAAGGTCGCGGCGGCGCTTGTCGGCACCTTTCTCGGGATCCTGCTCTGCTATGGGCTTATCGGACCCATCGGCGCGAAGATGTCGAAAGCCGCAGACGAGGAGCGGTGCTTCACCCATATGCTGCGCGTGCTCATGCTCGCTGCCATCAAAGGCAGCGCGCCGCAAATCGCGATCGAGATCGGCCGTCGCGCTATCCCACTGCACCTCCGCCCCAGCTTTGCCGAAGTGGAACAGGTATGTCGCGGGAGCGCGCCTGCCGCGCCAGCAGAGGGCGGGGAAGGGAAGGCCGCATGACCCCGCAACCCGTCCCGCAGCGCCCTATCGTTGTCGTGCGCAAGCGCGCGGCTCACGCTGCGCATCATGGCGGCGCATGGAAGGTCGCCTACGCGGATTTCGTAACCGCAATGATGGCGCTCTTCATTGTGCTCTGGCTCATGAATTCCAGCGACCATATGCGCAAAGCCATCGCGGGATATTTCAACGATCCGCGAGGAAGCACGACTACGGTCGGCACAGATCGCGCCGGTGCGGGGGATGCCATCGCTCTCTCGCGCAATGATCTGCGCGACCTGAAGTCGCGCCTGGAGCAACAAATCACCAGCAACCCGGCTCTGGTCAAGCTCAAGAAGCAGATCGAGATCACCATTACGCCCGAAGGACTCCGTATAGAACTCATCGAATCGCGCGATGGGACCTTCTTTGAAACCGGCAGCGCTACCCTAAACGACAACGGCAGAACAACCCTCTCCTTGTTGGCGAACCAGCTCGCTCAGGTTCCCAATCTCATCTCGGTAGAGGGTCACACAGACGCGCGCGCGTATGCGGATGCCAACGGGTATGGCAACTGGGAGCTCTCGGCCGATCGTGCGAACGCAGCACGTCGCCTCATGGAGCACGCCGGTCTCCGCAGCGGGCAGATTTCGCAGGTCCGCGGCTTCGCGGACCGGCAACTGCGCGTCCCGAGCGATCCCCTTGACCCCTCGAATCGCCGTATCTCTGTCATCGTGCACTACCTGACGGCGCTTAACCGGGACGCCTCCTCCGCCGTAAGTTGATTTGGGCCACATCTGTCCCGGTGCGAAGCTGGACGAGTGGTCCGAGCTTGCGCATATCTAGCAGAAAATTACAGGCTTGTTATTTCCCGAAAATTTGATGCGGAAAGGTAGCATGGCTCAGCATTTCCGTGGGTGATTCCAAATCCTACTCTCCACCATCTTTCTCGAGCCGAATACTCGCCAGCGTGGCCGGCTGATTGCTCGTATTCTCGACGGTCAACGCGCCCGAGCCGTTCGCGTCAGGACGTACGCATGAGGCGCATGCAACATCCGCAAGTGCAGGATGTACCGTCAGCTGTGCGGCGCCCGATCCCAGAAGCGTCGCCTTCCAACCCTTGTCCCCCAGCGGAATCGCTTGAAATTGAGCGGAAGCATGGGGCGCAATCACCAACTGCGCCTGTCCATCCACCAGCCGTACCGAATTTGCGTCGTTGATGGCCGCTAGATAAGCCGGTACGCTCGCGTGATCGTCGGAACGAACAATACCAAGCTTGCCGTCGGTCCTCCGAATGTAGATACCAGCGCGGATCGGATTCGGTGGCCCAGCATCGAAATGGATGAGCTGATAATGTGAGGCAAAGCGAGGATCCGCAAGCAGTTGCTGGTCTGCGCTGAAGAGCGGGTCACTCTTGAAATTGGCAAGTAACAGCAAATCGGGCTTGTGATCCAGCACGTACCGCCCATCGCCCAGTTCGTGTCCTACCCAACCATACCCGCGACCCCCCACTGGATGGCGCGCGATGTGGTAGTCGTTCAGCCCGAGTGGGTCGATGACATCCATACCGGCAAAGTACGGCACCACGCCTGCGGCATCGGAGACGAGCAACGGATTCTTTGCACCGAACGCCGTGCGCAGGAATATACCGACCTGCTTCCCCTCGCGCTCCCATGTTTCAAGTGGCGAAAAAATGTCAGATGTGAGCACGAGCAGCGTCAGTGTCAGGAAGATTGCAACCCGCGCGCGCGAGAACCGGAACGGTGCGCTCAAGGTCAGCAGTCCGGAGCCCGCCACCAGAAAGCCCATCAGGGCCATTGCAGGAACAAAGTGCCGATACGATGGAAAGATGTCGCCGCCGATAACCAGAATGTAGAGGAGCCAACCGACCGATACCGTTGCGAGAAAAACAACCTGCCGCCTCTTGCCGGCAATCCACAACGCGATACATCCGATCAGCGCTAGCACCAGAAAGATAATCTCTGAGCGAACGCCGTACACCTCGTAGCGGAGCCCGGTGTAGAGCCGGTGCAGTGTGAAGGCCACCTTCACGTGTGCAGTATTTGGCACCCAGGAGCCGTAGTAAAAATGCCGGAAGAGCTCCTGCCCGGCGAAGAAGAGGATCGGAATCGGGAGCAGGCGCGCTCGGGCAATCAGCGTTCGCGTTCGCACACCGTCCGCCAGTACGGCGCCCGCGTAGAAGAGCGCAGTAAACAGCGCCGCGTCGGCTCGCGACAGCACTGCCAGCCCCAGCAGCGCGCCGATTACGTCTGCATCGCGTGCTTTTCCTTTCGCATTCGAGGTCCAGCGAATGCCGAAGTACGCCGCCCAGGCAAGGAAAGCCGCGAGCAGCGGCTGCTCAAGTCCGCCAAGTGACCACACGGCTACCGGCGCGCTCAGCGACAGAGCAAGACACGCGATCAGCGCCGAAAGAAATCGCACCTTCGCCGGATAATCGCGATAGACCTGTGCCGCGACGGCTGCAATACCAAAGCCGGTACTCACAATCCCCAACAGGTGCGCAGCAGACTCCAGGTTCATCCCTAATGAGCCTAGTCCGGCACAAATCAGAACCCACAGGAGATTGGTATAGCCCTCGACAGCTGGCGGCAGATCGTTCCAGGTCAATCCGTGGCCTTCGATCAATCGCTGGCTGTAGCGCAGTGAGATGTACGCATCGTCTGTCATGAACGGCCAGAAGTGATAGATCTGCAGCGCCAGCGCAACGGAGCAGATCGCCGCAAGCGCCACCAGTGACACAGCCGTCAGGTTGCGGCCGTGTTTCTGGGGTGCTGGACTGAAAAGAGGAGGAGCCTGCCTAGGGGTGGTGGACATGCGTTGCCTTCAAGGGGTCTCTTCAAAGTCTACCAAGCGTGCACAGCGCCTCAGCGATTCAGCAAGTCGGCCGATCGGCTTGGGATAAACTCAGCGGAACCAGCACTGGAAATTCGCTCTGAAGCGCAGGAGAACCACTTTGGAAGCCTTTCGCCGCCTTGCCTCATTGCCGCCATACGTCTTTAACACCACCGGCGAGATGAAAGCAGAGGCGCGCCGTCGCGGCGAAGACATCATCGACTTCGGCATGGGCAATCCCGATGGTGCAACACCGCCCCACATCGTCGCCAAGCTCATCGAAGCTGCTGCGCGCGATTCCACGCATCGCTACTCGCTCTCCAAGGGCATTCCGCGACTGCGTAAAGCCATCTGCGACTGGTATCAGCGCCGCTACGGAGTCGAACTCGACCCCAATTCCGAGGCCATCGTCACCATTGGATCGAAAGAGGGAATCGCCCATCTTTGCCTCGCCACGCTGGATGATCAGGACGCCATCCTTGTCCCTAATCCCAGCTACCCCATCCACATTTACGGTCCAACCATTGCTGGCGCGCAGGTCGTGTCCGTTGAGATGAATGATCCCAACGGTTTTCTCGATCGCCTGCAACACGAGTTGCCGACGATGCGTCCGCGGCCGAAGATGCTTCTCCTTAACTTTCCCGCGAATCCCACGGCGCAGACCGTTACGCGCGAATTCTTCGAACGTGTCGTCGCCTTCTGCCGCGCCGAGCAGATCTATCTCCTCCATGACTTCGCCTATGCCGACCTGGTCTTCGATGGCTATCGCGCGGCCTCGGTCATGGAAATCCCAGGCGCGAAAGATATCGCGGTGGAATTTTTCACTCTCTCGAAGAGCTACAACATGCCGGGCTGGCGTGTAGGGTTCATGGTTGGGAACCGCGAGCTCGTCGGCGCACTCACCCGCATCAAAAGCTACTTCGATTACGGCACCTTCACGCCCATCCAGATTGCCTCTATCCAGGCCCTTGAGGGACCGCAGGAGTGCGTCGCGCAAATTTGCGAGAACTATCGTAAGCGTCGCGACGCTCTTGTGCGCGGCCTTAACCACATCGGTTGGCCAGTAGAAAGCCCGAAGGCAACGATGTTCGCGTGGGCCAAAATCCCGGACCCCTATCGCGCGCTCGGCTCACTGGAATTCGCCAAGAAGCTGCTGCGTGATGCGAAGACCGCCGTCAGTCCCGGCATTGGCTTCGGCCAGCATGGCGATGGTTACGTGCGCTTCTCCCTCATTGAGAACGAAGAGCGCACCCGGCAGGCAATTCGAGGCATCCGACGCATGTTCGAGCACGGCTGAGGCATGTGAATCCGCTAGCAGGAATACTGAAGGGCATTGCCACGAAAAGCCGCATCCACGCATAATCCTGATCCATGCACATCGCCGGATCGTGGATACTCCTGATATTCGCCGCCGTCGTAACTGCGGTTCTGCTGCTTCTGCTCCATCTCACGAAGCTCGGCCATTTCATCCATCAGCAGATACCTGACCGTCCGCATCGCCGTTTGCTTCTCGCTTCGGTCAGCTTCTTCATCACCTTTCTGGCTGTCCGGTTGCTGGTTCTGTCCATCACGCACCACGTAGGGCCCTTCAGCTACGTGGAGATGGGCGGCCGCCATATCCATCACCTGGTCTGGGGCATCTTTCTGCTGCTTCTCACCGGATACGCGACGCTTGCCGAAGCTGGGACGAAAGCTACTCCCGGATCGATTTTTCTCAGCCGTCTGCTTTCCATCGCGTATGGCATCGGAGCCGCCCTTACTCTGGATGAATTCGCGTTGTGGCTGAATCTGGACGCGGTGGCCTACTGGACCAGGCAAGGCCGCGAGAGCATCGATGCTGTCGTCCTCTTCGGAGCACTGCTTTCGATTACGACGTGGGGCGCTCCACTATGGCAACGGCTTTTCAGACGGCGAGAAATCACGGTTGATTAGGCGCCCTCGATCATCCACATCTTCGATCGCGTCAGGGGCTTGTGCTCTGCCTGGAAAATCGCATTCATAACGCCTCGCACTTTTCCTACTGATTCACTCCCGACGCCAGAAAGCCACCATCCACCGGCAACACCACGCCCGTTACATAGCACGCGGCATCGGACGCCAGAAATACCGCGGCTCCCACCAACTCCTCCACGGCCCCGAACCGCCCTATTGGTGTGCGCATCAATAACTCCTGTCCCCGCGGCGTCGAATCCAGCAATTGTTGATTCAACGCAGTGCGAAAGACGCCTGGCGCAATCGCATTTACCAGCACGCCATGTCGCGACCACTCCACGGCCAGCGACCGAGTCAGCGCCGCAACTCCCGCTTTGCTGGCCGAATAGGCCGCGACTTCGTGGAACGAGACAAAGCTGGTTAGCGATGCAATGTTGATAATCCGCCCCGCGCCGCGCTCCAGCATCTGCGGCGCAAACACCTGGCAACCGCGCAGCGTACCCGTCAGATTAGTGTCGACGATCGAGTTCCAATCGCTTTCCTCCACATCGAGCGTCGGCACCCGCCGGATGCGTCCCGCACAATTCACCAACACATCCACAGGTCCAAGCTCCCGCAGGACACGATCATGCAGCGCAATGAGGCTTGCGCGATCGCCTACGTCCGCCGTCTGCCGCAGCGTGCGCCGTCCCGTTGTTTCAATTGCAGCCGCCGTCTCCTCGAGCGGCTCCATTCTCCGTCCGGTGCTCACCACGTCACAGCCCGCCGCCGCCAGTCCCACGCTCAACGCGCGGCCGATACCCGTCGTTCCGCCCAGTACCACGGCTCGCTTGCCGCTTAAATCGAACAACGCAGGACCTCGCTTCGCTTCGTTCTCCGCTTCACTCATCAACTAGCTCCTCATTCGCATCGAGCGCCGGGCACATCCTGATCGTCAAAGGCCGTCGCACGCACATGTTGCCATGTTAATCATGACCGGCCATCCGAAAGGATTACCGACAAACTCCGACTTGCGCCGCGGTTGCGGGCCAAATCCCGAACGCGTTGGATTCATCTCGACGGGGTGTATACCCAGCGCCTTGGAACGGCCTTAATCCAATGTACAGTCGGTTATTTGCCGGAGTCGGTCTGGGCCTACTTGTCGGTATCTTGGTGGGCCTTTCGTCCTCGCCCGTAGTCTCGGTCGTGGTGGGGGCTCTTGCCGCCGGCATAGTGACTTTGCTCGGCTTTACACGTTCCTCCAGAGGCGCCGAGCCTTCCTACTCCGAGGGATCCACGATCCGTCTTGGAGGCTTCGGTGTCGCTTGTGCAGCTGCGGTTATTTCGGGCTTGTTCATTCGAACGCACAATTGGGCTTCACCATCCATTGCCAAGCAGGTCTCCGATGTCCAGAAGGCCGGTTACAGTGGCGAGGAGGCGCGAAGATGGGTTGCGTACAAAAACATAGGTGCGATCTT
>Ga0157376_10003850_pt1 | contig 10374 bp, 10 predicted proteins | sample M45metaG_FD_121801 | JGI IMG/M metagenome (GOLD analysis project Ga0157376, IMG submission 121801) | Miscanthus rhizosphere microbial communities from Kellogg Biological Station, Michigan, USA - M4-5 metaG | ecosystem: Host-associated > Plants > Roots > Rhizosphere > Soil | place: USA: Michigan... | reverse complement strand
CGTCGTGCGGTGCGCTCACGTGCCGGAATCCGGTTCGCCCCATGCCGGGCGGCCGGCGAGCGCGAACAGCCACGTCGCCGCGAAGATCGGCCAGATGAGCAGGATCGTCCGCGTCAGTCCGTTGTAGTTCAGCAATTGACCGTAGCGCCAGTTGAAGAACGTGAGCGGTGCCCGCGCGGACAGGAGGTCCGGCGCGAGCAGGGGCACGCCGACGGATGAGAGGAGCGCGATGCCGCACAACGCAATCATCGCGGGGCGCTGCAACGCGATCGCGGCGGGAATCAGCAGCGCGCCTGCGGCGATGCCCATCAGGACGCCCGGACGCTGCCAGGATTCCCAGATCGAGGGCCGGATGACAAGCGTCGCGGCGATGCCTTTCATCATGAGCGCCGCGCCGATCAGCACCAGCACAGCGCCGCTGACGTACCGGCGCTCGCGCAGCAGCAGCGACAGAAAGAGACCCACGCCCAGCATCTGGAACGCGCTCTCCGCGGCCTCGATCAGGAGCGCCGCGCCCTCCTGTGCCTCGGGAGCGGGCACGAGCACGCGTCCAGGTTCGGGATCGAAGGTGACCGCGAAAAGCGGAATGCCGGGATTGATCTGCGCCGCCAGCCAGAGGACAAGGAGCGCGATGCCGATGTCCCCCAGGTGGCCGGAAATGAAGAGCCGCGTACGCGAGGTGACGAGCGCGCGCTTCACGCCCTCGGAACGCGCGAGCGCCGCCGCGATCAAACCGCCCCACACCGAACCGATCGTGTTGGCAATCAGGTCGACCACGCTCGCGTCGCGCATCGGCAGGTACATCTGCAGCGTTTCCATCGCGAACGACAGCACGAGCCCCGCGCAGGCGCCGGACGCCACTCGCACGGTCGGCGCCGCGCGGCGCGGCAGGAGCGCGACGAAGAATCCGAACGGAACATAGGCGATGAAGTTGAGCGCGACGTCGTAACGAAACCATCGCGTGGGCCAGTGGGCGAAGAGGAAGAACGGCGTGCCCGGCGCGGGATCGATCCAGTCGCCGAACGGCTGCAGCGAGGTGTAGACGATCGCGAGCCCATAGAGCAGCGCCAGCGCGTGCGGCAGCCCGGTACGGGGTGGATTGGGCGAAAGGTGCAGGTCCATGGCCCGGACGGTCGGGCAAGTCGCACGGGATAAGGGCCCCGATGATCGCACGCGGGCGACGGTAAAGGCGCAGGGACTGCGACGGTCCTCGGTCCTATGGGGCGCGGAACAGGGGCCGCTCCAGAATGACCACGTCGGACACGAAAAAAGGTCCCGCCGATTTGATTTCGCCGGTTTCGACGAAGCCCATCCGGCGCCAGAACGCCATCGCATCCGCGTTGCCCCGGAGAACGCCGATCCGGAGCGTCGTGATTTCCGGCCAGTTCGCGATTTCGCGTTCGGTCAGCGAGATCGTTTTGCGGCCGATGCCTTGCCGCTGCATCGACTCCTCGATCAGGGCGAGTCCGATCACCGCCTTTTCGCGCACGGGATATCCGCGGATCACGTCGACGCAGCCGATCATCCGCCCATCACGATGGACGCCGTAGAGAAATTTTTCTTCAAAGCTCTTTCCGGGCGGCAGGCCGATGAATGTGGTGTGCGCTTCGGCCGGTCCGGGCGGTCCTCCCGTCGTGATCTCGAAGTACCGCGGTGCCGCTTCGAGCACGCGTTGCAACGCGCGAATCTCCTCCGGGTCGCCAGTAAGCAGGCGCAGTTCCAGAGGTGGCGTCGAGCCCGTCATGGGGACGGATTGCGCGCGAGTTGCGAAGCAGAAATTCGCGACATCTGTCGTCGTCACTCCCGCGCACGCGGGAATCCATTTGCCTTTGAGGACTGGATTCCCGCTTCCACGGGAATGAGAAGTCGTGGTGTTTCCGAAGTCTCTTGGCGTCGCGGAATCTCGCTATCGCGACGCCTTGATCTCCGTCCACAGCTTGTTGCGCAAGCGGCGCTGGGCCGGCGTCAGGTCCTTCAGTTGCTCGAGCTTGGCCTGCAGGTCCTTCGGCGGAAAGATCGCCGGGTACTTGAGGAGCTCCGGCTTGATGTATTTCCGTGCATCGAGATTGGGATTGCCTGACCCGATGAGGTTCGTGAGCTCGGCCGAGTTCTTGCCGTCGAGCATGAAATTGACGAACTTGAGCGCGAGATCGGGCCTGGGCGCATTCTTGTGCACGACCATGTTGTCGACCGCCAGCACGGCGCCTTCCTTGGGCACGCCCTGGACGATCTTGAATTTGCGGCCGGCGGCCTGCGCGTCCAGGTTGGCCTGGAAGATGTCGTTCGAGTAGCCGTGGACGAGCCAGATGTTGCCGACGGTGAGTTCCTTGATGTACGAGGAAGCGTTGAATGCGGCCCAGTACGGCTTGGCCTTCTTGATCAGCGCCGCTGCTTCGTCCCAGTGCTTCGGGTCGGTGTCGTTGGCGGAATAGCCGAGGTATTTGAGCGCCGCGGCGAAGAGCTCGCTAGAGCTGTCGAGGACGGTCACGCGTCCTTTCACCTTTTCCAGATACTTGGGATCGAAGATCACGGCCCACGTGTCGGTCGGCAGCCCCAGCTCCTTCATCTTCTCCTCGTTGTAGCCGAGGATCGTCGTCGACATCGCGTACGGTGCGGAGTACTGGTTGCCGGGATCGAACGGCGTGTCGAGGTAGACGGGCTCGACGTTCTTCAGGTTCGGGAGCTGCGCACGGTCGAGCGGCTTCAGCTGTCCGCCCTTGATCAGCGCCTGCACGGCGTTCGACGTTGGCACGAGCACGTCGTATCCCTTGGCGCCTGCCGCGAGCTTGGCCAGGAGCTCTTCGTTGTCCGAATAGTAGGTCTGCACGACCTCGCATTTGCATTCGGCCTCGAAGCGCTTGACGGTCTCCGGCGCGATGTAATTGTTCCAGTTGTACAGATGCAGCTGGTCCGCGGCGAACGCCGGCAGCGCGGCGAGCGCCGCAGCGGCCACGAGGATTCGTAGCGACGTCATGGCATTTTCCTTAATCGGAGCGGAACAGATTGGGCGAGAGCCGGGAGGCGACGATGATCAGCAGCAACGTGAGCAGCATCAGCAGCGTTGACACGGCGTTGACCTCGGGTGTCACCGCGATCTTGATCATCGAGTAGATCTGCAGCGGCAGGGTCACGGTGCCGGCGCCGGCGGTGAAGAACGTGATGACGAAATCGTCGATCGACAACGTGAAGGCCATCAGCGCACCCGCGATGACGCCGGGCATGATCAGCGGCAGCGTCACGTACCGGAATGTCTGCCAGGGCGTTGCCCCGCAGTCGCGCGCAGCCTCGGTCAGGGATTCGTCCATTCCCGCCAGCCGGGCGCGCACGACGATCGCGACGAATCCGATGCAGAACGCGATGTGCGCGAGCGCCACCGAGACGAGTCCGAGCGTGAGATTGAGCAGCACGAAAAAGATCAGCAGGCTCACGCCCATCAGAATTTCGGGAATTGCGATCGGAGTCAGCACCAGGACGGGCAGGAGTCGCAGCCGGTAGCGCGACATCGCCACGCCCGCCATCGTGCCCAGCACCGTCGACACGGCACTGGCGACGAGCCCGATCAAAAGCGAGTTGCCCGCAGCCCGCAGCATCTCCTCGTTGGCGAACAGCTTGCGGTACCAGTCGAGCATAAATCCGACCCATTCGGCATTGAGGCGCGAGTCATTGAACGAGTACACGACGACGATGACGAGCGGCACGTACAGGAACGCATACGCGGCGATTGCCGCCACCCAGAGCCACGGCGACGGTCTATGCATCGATGGTGCCTCCAGCGTCGGCATGCCGCTTGGCCACCCACGCGGCGATGCCCGCGAGCGCGAGCGCGGCCAACGTGAGCACGATCGACAGCACACTGCCGAACGGCCAGTCGCGCGTCTCCAGGAACTGCTGCTTGATGAGATTGCCGATCAGCGTGTCGTTGGGTCCGCCGAGGATGTCGGGTATCGCGAAGATGCCCAGGGCCGGAATGAAGACCAGCGCAGCGCCCGCGTAGACGCCGGGAAGCGAAAGCGGAAAGGTGATTCGCCAGAACCGCTGCCATGCGTTCGCACCGAGGTCCTGCGCCGCATCGAGCAAAGCCTGGTCGTGCTTTTCGAGGTTGGCGTAGAGCGGCAGCACCATGAACGGCAGATGCACGTACACGAGGCACACGAGCACGGCGAACGAGCTGAAGAGCAGCGGCACGGGGGCGATGCCGACGAGGCCAAGGACGCCGTTCACACCCTTTGCGAGCGCGGCATTCGGTCCCAGGATGATCATCCACGCGTACACGCGAATCAGGAAATTGCTCCAGAAGGGAAGGATCACCAGCAGCAGCAGGAGGTCGCGATATCTCTGGGCGCTGCGCGCAATCAGGGTTGCCAGCGGGTAGGCCAGGAGCAGGCAGCAGAACGTCGTGACGAGCGCATAGACGACGGACTTCAGGAACACCTCGAAATAGACCGGCTCGGTGAAAAAGCGGGCATAGCTCTCGAGATTGACGTCGAGCTTGCCCGTTTCGTCGACCAGGGGCGCGAGTCCGCCGAATTCGCCGGGCGTGCGAAACGACGCCGCGAGCATGATCAGCGTCGGAATCGCGAAGAAGATGATCAGGTAGAGCAGGGGCGGGCCGCTGACCAGCCACTTGCCCCGCGACCCGGCGGTACGCGACGACGTCACGGCCCTACGCTGCGATGAAGTGGCCGGCGTCCACCGCCCATCCCATTTCGACGTCGTCGCCGACCTCGAAGAATTTGGCACGGCCGCTCTGCGAGTTCGCGAGGAGCGCCTCGACGCGCGAGCCGTCGGCGGTCGCCACCTTGTAGACGGTGACGTCGCCCATATAAAGCAGCTCGGCCACCTTCCCGCGGCAGCGATTGCCCGTGGTCGCGGTGCCGGCGGATTCGATGCGGATCTTTTCCGGACGGAGCGCGATGGTGCCCGGCGCGCCCGGCCGCACGTCCGTATCGGCCCGAACGCTTACCGAACCCAGCCCCGGCACATCGACCGCCACGATGCCCTCGTTGTTCGCCGTCACGGGGCCCGAGAAGAGGTTGCAGTGGCCGATGAAGTCGGCGACGAAACGGGTCTTGGGGAAGCCGTAGATGCGCGACGGCTCGTCCATCTGCTCGACCTTGCCCTTGTTCATCACGGCAATGCGATGCGAAAGCGCGAGCGCCTCGGTCTGGTCGTGCGTGACGTAGACGAAGGTGATGCCTGCCTGCTTCTGCATGTCGATCAATTCGATCTGCATATCCTCGCGGAGCTTGGCGTCGAGCGCCGCCAGCGGCTCGTCTAGCAGCAGCACCGTCGGTTGCGTGACGAGGGCGCGCGCGATGGCGACGCGCTGTTTCTGTCCGCCCGACAGCTCGTGCGGAAAGCGCCGGCCGAAGCCCCCGAGGCGCACGTCGTCGAGCGCGCCCGCGACCTTGCTGCGAATCTCGTCCTGCGAGGCCTTCGCCATCCGCAACGGGAACGCGATGTTGCCCTCGACCGTCATGTGCGGAAAGAGCGCGTAGCTCTGGAACACCGTGCGTACCGGCCGCGCCTCGGGCGGCTGGCTCGCCAGGTCCTCGCCGCGCAACAGGATGCGTCCGCCGTCCGGCAGGTCGAAACCGGCGATCATCCGCAGGAGCGTGGTCTTGCCGCATCCCGAGGGACCGAGGAGCGTAAAGAATTCGCCCGCTTCGATCGACAGGCTCACATCGTCGACCGCGGTGAAATCGCCGAAGCGGCGGGTGACGCCCTGAATTTCGAGCAGCGCCATCGAAATGGGAGACGAGGTCGAGCCTGGATTGGAGTCGCGGCGGATTGTAGCGGATTCGTCCGCACGAACCCGCAGGCGGACCCTAAATGGGGGACTCCTGACCGGCGTTCCCTTGGCAATCGAGCCACCCGAACGTCATCCCCGCAAAAGCGGGTATCCATTCGTGCGACCAGCAAGATGGATTCCCGCTTTCGTGGGAATGACCGAGCCCGATCACGCCGTTCAGACGGCCCTTCAATTCGACGCCGACAATCCGCTGCTTCCGCAATCGAGCTTGCGGCGCACGAGCGTGCATCGACGGAAAGGAACGCCGTCGGTGCCGTACGCGGTGATGGTCCACGTGCCGGTGCCGCGCTCCAGCAGGACGAATCCGAAGTGCGCGCGATGCGCGATGGTGTTCACCTTGGTACCCGGCGCGGGCGGCAGCGACGAAGGAAACGGGTCCGGCAGCTCGACGTCGAGCACGTCGCCCCCCATGCCGGCAACGAGCGTGGCGGGCTGCCCGGCGGCAAAGCCGATGGCCTGGAAGTCGTGCATGTGGCCGTGCACCGCGAGCTCGACCCGTTCCGGAAAATAACGCGTGCCGAAGAGCGGCGCGGCAACGGATTGGAGCGCCGCATTGCCCGTGAGCGGCGGCGTACCGGTGCGAGGCACGAAAGCCAGGAGCGGATGATGGTTCGCGAAGATGCTGGTCACGCCGTCCGTGCGCGCCAGCGCGTCGGCTTGCTCGAACTGCGTCCGGTATGCGCTGTACTGCGGGTCGGTGGCGGCGAGCGGGTCGTAGCCGACCTTTGCCGAATCGAAGACCAGCACCTGCAAGCCGCGACCGAGCGGCACGCGATAGGTCGGTGAATAATTCGCGATGACGTCGTTCGCGGGATCGTCGCACGATCGGCGCGCTTCGAAGGGATACGGATCGAGGAAGCGGAACCACCCTTGCCCCGCCCTCGCGCATTCCTCGTGATTGCCGCGCACCATGATCCACGGCGCGCTCGCCAGAAGAGGTGCCGCCGGCACGAAAAAATCGGCGTTCCATGCGTCGAAGCCGTAGCCCCACGGACTGCCCGCGCATCCGGGAATCGTCGCCGGACAGCCATTCTCGCGGTAGTGGTAGTCGCCCACGTGAATCACGAGATCGGGCCCCTGCGCCGCGGCCATCTCGGCGATGCGCGCGAACGGCCAGGTGGCGAGGTTGTCGCAGCGCTGCCATACGTCGTCGCTCTTCTTGAGCCTGCATCCGGAATCGCCGAGCACCACGATTCGCTGCGGCGCATCGATCGGCAAGGGCAACGCGCGATCCCCGACGACGGCGCGCGTCGCCGTGCGTGGAAGATCGAGCTCGCAGGTCGCGACCGGGAACGCGGAGGGCTTCGAATCGGCCGGCGCGCTCTGCGTCGGTCGCAGCGGGATCGTCGCCGGCATGGCGCGAACACGCATCGCCTCGGCGCGTCCGTCGACGACGATGTCGGGACAGCGCGACCCGCCGACGATCGCGCGGGCAATCGGCACGCCTTCGGGTCCGAGCTCGATCCACGCGGCGCGGATCGAATCGTCCGCGAGGTCGCGCGGCAGGCCGAGCGTGCACGCATGACACAAGGCGGCCGCACCGAGGGCCGCGCCAACCCGGCGTGTCCATGAGATCCGCGTCGGCGTGGACATGCTCATGGCGACATGTTCCACAGGAGCAGCAGTATCACGATCGACAGCAGCAGCGACACGAGGGCGAGCCAGCGATTGCGCCCCTGCTGCGCGGCGGCGAGGTGCATCAGCGCAGTGTCGGAAGCGGGCGGCGGCGCCAGCAGCTTCTGATGGAGGAGCCGGGGGAGCTCGGGCAACGCCCTCACGATGTACGGCGCTTCTTCGAAGAGCCGCCGCTCCAGGGCGCGGAAGCCGATCTGGTCCTCCATCCAGCGCTCCAGGAACGGTTTCGCGGTCACCCAGAGATCGAGATCCGGATCCAGCTGGCGACCCAGACCTTCGACGTTGAGCAGCGTCTTCTGCAGCAGCACCAGCTGGGTCTGGATTTCGACATTGAAGCGGCGCGACGCACGGAACAGGTTCACCAGCACCTTCGCGAGCGAGATCTCCTTCAGCGGGCGGTCGAAGATGGGCTCGCACACGACGCGGATCTCGCTTTCGAGCTCGTCCACGCGCGTGTCGGGCGGCACCCACCCCGATTCGAGGTGCGCCATCGCGACGCGGCGATAGTCGCGGCGGAAGAAGGCGACAAAGTTCTGGGCCAGGTAGCCCTTGTCGCGCTCGGAGAGCGTGCCCATGATGCCGAAGTCCAGGGCGATGTATTTCCCGTGATTGGCCGGGTCGACCGCGACGAAGATGTTGCCGGGATGCATGTCCGCGTGGAAGAAGCCGTCGCGAAACACCTGCGTGAAAAAGATCTCCACGCCCGCCCGCGACAGGTGCTTGAGATCGATACCCGCGCGCACGAGCTCGTCGATGCGGCCGATCGGAACGCCGGTCATCCGTTCCATCACGAGCACTTCGGAATGCGTCCAGTCCCAGTAGATCTCCGGCACCAGCATGAGCGGGGAGTGCGTGAAGTTGCGGCGGAGCTGCGAGCAGTTGGCGGCCTCGCGCGTCAGGTCGAGCTCGTCGTGGATCGTCTTCTCGAACTCCGCCACGACCGCGCGCGGCTTGAGCCGCTTGCCTTCCCGCCACAGCCGCTCGACCAGCGAGGCAGCAGTCTGCATCAGCGCCAGGTCGTGCTCGATGACCTCGTCGATGTTCGGACGCAGCACCTTGACGGCGACGGGCCGGCCGGACTTCGTGCCGGCATTTTCGGGCAGGACGGCGAAGTGCACCTGGGCGATGGAGGCGCTCGCGACCGGCACCGGATCGAACGACGCGAACACCTCTTCGAGCGGCCGGCCGTAGATGCGCGTGAGCTTTTCGACGACCTGCGCCGAGGGAAATGGCGGCACGGCGTCCTGCAGCTTGGCCAGCTCGTCGGCGATGTCGGTCGGCAGAAGGTCGCGGCGCGTGGACAGCATCTGGCCGAACTTGACGAAAATCGGCCCGAGATCCTCGAGCGCCCGGCGGAGGCGCACGGCGCGTGGCGGCGAAAGATCGCGCCAGAAGAACACGCCGTTGACCATCGGGCGCAGCCAGCGCACGCGTTCGTGACCCAGCAGGAGCTCATCCAGTCCATGCTTGATCGCGACGGTGGCAATGCGGGCGAGGCGCGTAATGCGCATGCCCGCGATTGTACGGGAGGGGTTTTGCGCTACAGGACGAAGCGCGGCCGTCGCTTGCGCGGCGATGCCGCCGCCGACGGCTGCGCCTTGCAGTCGCCGGCCGACGGGGATGCGGCCGGCTGCGCTCTGCCGTGCGTCATGCGTCGGGTGCGCCGTCCGCTTTCCGTTCCTGTTGCCCTTCTCTCGCTCGTGCCTCCCTTGCGTGCCATCACTGCACCACTGGCCAGTTTGGAACGCCGGGCCTGGTGCGGGCGGCGGGATCGGCGTCATGCACGTGCATCCATACGTTGACGACGAACACCACGAGACCGATGCCGGTGACCATGGATGAGATGGCCACAACCACTACGAACGCCTCGTGACCTGCGAGCAGGAACGCAAGTCCGATCATGAACGCCGGCAGCCCTAAGTTGTGCATCCAGAAATGGATCCGCGCGAGACGCGTCTTAGCCGCTTCGGGATAGAGGTGGTAGATGATGCCGACGAGCGCAAGCGACGCCCATCCGAGCAGGTTGATGTGCGCGTGCACCGGATGCAGCGCGAACTGGTGCGTGATGCCCATGTACAGTCCCATCGATACGCCGATGGCGAGATAAACAACCGCGATCTTCAGAAATCTGGCGCTCATTTCATGTGCTCCTTTGCGAGTCCAATGCTTTGCATTTGACGATCGACGATCACGCGGCCACGAACGGGCTCGACCCGCGACTCGGCGAACAAGTCTCTGCCCGCGCATCGTGAGGCCGTGGCGATTCCGCGTGCGCACCGCCATTCGGGCGGGCGCCCGGAGCGGATGCGGTGAGCCTCATCACCGGCACGATCTCGGCGGCGAGCCCCGCCAGGACCAGCACCGCGAGGGTGATCGTCACGGCAGTGCGGAGAAAGATCCGGGCGAGGCGCATGGCGGTTCCGTTTCGAGTAGGCGGTATCGTCGTGGCCCCGCGTGGGGCCGTCCGTGATCCGAAATCATCACGGTACGAAACGGATGTTGAAGGGCACCTGCTGACCGATCGCTGACGGATCGCCAACACCGTTCGCACGCCACGGGCAGCCGCTGGCGTCCGAGTTCGCAAGCACTTGATAAAAAGCGGAAAACCAGAAAAGCGGAGGCCCGATCGAGGCTTGGGTAGGTGCGTTCAGGCGCCGCTGACGCTCGCCTTCACCGCCTCGGTCTCCGCCGCCGGCTTGCGGCCGAGCACGATCGACAGCAGCTCGCGACAGCGGCGATAGGTCGTGAGGGCGCCCGCAGGGTCGCCCTGTTCGCGCTGGCACACCATCAGCCGGCGATAGATCGCCTCGGCAAGATTGTCGAGCTCCAGCGCCCGTTCATAGAGCGTGCGCGCACCCGCGTAGTCGCCGTCGGCCTCGAGCTCCTGGCCGAAGGCGAGCACGCTTCGCGCGAGGCGCGCCTGCAGG
>Ga0157376_10003847_pt1 | contig 10377 bp, 7 predicted proteins | sample M45metaG_FD_121801 | JGI IMG/M metagenome (GOLD analysis project Ga0157376, IMG submission 121801) | Miscanthus rhizosphere microbial communities from Kellogg Biological Station, Michigan, USA - M4-5 metaG | ecosystem: Host-associated > Plants > Roots > Rhizosphere > Soil | place: USA: Michigan... | reverse complement strand
GGCATCCGCGTCGATGACACGACGGTCGAGCGCACGATCGTGCGGATCGCCGAAGAGAACAAGATGTCGCCTGAGGATTTCCGCAAGGCGCTCGAAAAGGAAAACATCCAGTACGCGAGCTATCGCGAGGAAGTGCGCCGCCAGATCATCGTGCAGCGCATCCGCGACCGCGAGGTCGACAGCAAGATCAATGTCTCCGATGCCGAGGTGGACAACTACCTGGCCACGATTTCATCCCAGGCCGGCGGCGAGCGGGAATTCGAGCTCGCGCATATCTATGTCGGCGTCCCCGAGCAGTCGTCCGCCGACCAGATCGAGACGCGGCGGCGGCGCGCAGAGGAAGCGCTCGGTCAGGTCAAGGGCGGCAAGGAATTCTCGCAGGTCGCCGCCGCGTTTTCCGATGCGCCGGACGCAACCTCGGGCGGAAGTCTAGGATGGCGCACGACGGCGCGGCTGCCATCCGTTTTTGTCGAGGTCACGCAAAAGATGAAGGCCGGCGACGTGTCGCCGGTGCTGCGGAGTCCCGCCGGGTTTCACATCGTCAAGGTGGTCAACGTGCGAAGTCGCGATCAGGCTACCGTCGTCGACCAGACCCATCCCCGGCACATCCTGATCAAGGTCAACGAGGCGACCTCCGAGATCGAGGGCAAGACCAGGATCGACCGGCTGCGCGATCGTATCGTCGGCGGCGCCAAGTTCGAGGATCTCGCGCGGGTGAATTCCGAGGACGCTTCGAGCGCCAAGGGGGGCGATCTCGGATGGATCTCGCCCGGAGATACCGTGCCGGAGTTCGAGCGCGCAATGAACAAGCTCGACCTGAACGAGCTTTCGGTGGCGGTGCGCACGCCGTTCGGATGGCACCTGATCGAGGTGCTGGGGCGGCGCAAGCAGGACATCACCGACACGCGGCGCCGCGACCAGGCCCGCACCGAGTTGCGCAAGCGCAAAAGCGACGAGCAATTCGAGGACTTCATTCGTCAGATCCGCGATCGCGCCTACGTCGAATACAAGGTCGACGAGCGCTAGGACCACTCGCAAAAACGGGCTGCGCATCCGGGGATAGTTATCGAGCCCTCGCGCGCTTGTTGCGTCTGCCTGTGCGAACGCGAAGGCCCGCTCCGGGCCTTCGGGCTTTGGGCAGTTCCCACGCAATCAGCGACCGGTGTCACCCGATGAACCTGCGGCGCGCCTCGTGCGTCGCGTCTTCCTGCGCCCGCTACACGATTAGCTTACGCAGCGTCTCCGGATTCTTCACGACCGATTTTTGACGGCCTGGCGGCGCGCCATAGAGCCCTGCCGGTGGATTGGTCTCGAGACGGTTGAGCACTGCCGGGTCTGCGCAGCGCGGATCGAAGACGGCCTGCACGTTGTCGCCCGCAATGCTGCCGAGGGTGAAGCACGACTGGCCGAGCTTCGCGTTGAGAGGCCCGAGGATTCCGGCCGCAACGAGGTCGCCGGCGGAGCCATTGCCCGCGATGCGCACGTCGTAGCTCCGCGCGGCGGTGGCCGGTCGCGGCGCGACGGCGATCACCGCAGGCAATCCTGCGAGCTCGCGCCCGAGCAAGTCGGTGGGCACGGAATCCGGCACGCCCTCGACATTGAGCGATACGCGCTGCCCCGTCGTCGCGACGTGTTGCAGGAAGAGATCGCGCGAGAGCTCGTCGGCGATCCTGGTGCCAATCGCCTGCAGCGCCTCGCCTTCGGTGTTCCAGCTGCCGACGCCCTTCGGCAGTGTCGTGTTGTGATAGATCTCCTCGCCCGTCGCGCGGTCGATGCAACGGATGGTCCACGAATTGAGCGCGTATTTGCTGACGGTGAGGCCGGACGCTTCGAGCCGCCGCGACAGCTTCTTGATGGTGACCTCGCCATCGACCAGGAAGTCCGCGCCCTTGGGATCCGCGTCGCCTCGCGCACCGTTCTCGGACCAGGTGCGAAAGCCGAAGGACTTGATGCGCTCCTTGAGGAGATTCTCCGCCACGGCCGAGGGCAGTGGCGGCGCATCGGGCATATCGGCATCGCGCGCGCCGATGCGCACCGCAATGCGGGGATCGCCGCTGGTGCGGATCAATTCGATGCGCTCGTCGCGCGACATGTCGTTCAATGATTTCTGCAGCGCCTTCACGTTGACGACAGCCTGCGTCGTCATCGACACCAGGCCATCCTTGCCCGGGCGCGGCTCGCTTTCCTGCACGACCGCCGTGATGAAGTTGCCGCTCTTGGACATGAGGCGGTCCTTCAGCACGTCGTAGTTCTTCGCGAGCGAGTTGCGCTCCACCAGGAGCGACAGCGCCTTCTCGACCGCCTGGCTCTTGGAGTCCGCCCGAAGATCGCTTTGCATGAGCGCCTTGTCGTTCTGATAGCGCGGGTCGCTCGGATCGATGAGACCGATGGCCGAGATCGAGAGCGCGCTCGGATCGACCTTGGTGGGTTCGGAGGGCGGAGCAGGCGCGAGTGCCGAGGATGCGATCGCCGGCGCCGGCGTGGACGCCGGTAGGGCCGCGGGCGCCGCAGGAGCAGACGGAGTCGCGCCGCCAGGAGCCGGCGTGGATACCGGTGCCTGCGCGGTGCGGACGCTGTCGGCCGCCGGTCGCGACGTCGCATACCAGACAGCCGCCGCGGCCGCGAGCATCACGGCCGCAGCCACGATGGCGATCGCGGTCGTCTGCGAGCGCTTGGGCGGAAGCGCCCCCGGCGCAGACGAGCTCGCGATCCCCGCCGCACCCAAAGCCGGAGCGGCCATCACGGTGGGATCGAGTGGAGGCGCGATCACGGTGGGCTCGATGCTCGCGGCCCCTTCCTGCACGGCCTTGTGCAGCGCCGCCGAGAATTCGCCGGCGGACTGGAATCGATCCTCCGCCTTCTTGGCCAGCGCCTTCTGCACCACGCCGTCGAGCGCCGCAGGCGCCTGCACGTTGAAGCGCGACGGCGGCAGCGGATTTTCTTCCAGCACGCGCCGCATGGTCGTGGTCGACGTGCCCGAGAACGGCCGCTCGCCCGTCAGGAACTGGTAGAGGACCACGCCGGCCGAGAACAGATCGGAGCGCCCGTCGACAGGCAAGCCCATGATCTGCTCGGGCGACATGTAGGCGGGCGTGCCGAGCGTCGTTCCGACCTGCGTCATGTTCGACGTTTCGATGTGCGCGATGCCGAAGTCGGCGACCTTCACGCTGCCGTCGGGGAGCACGATGATGTTCGCCGGCTTGATGTCGCGGTGAATCACGCCCTGGCGGTGCGAGTAATCGAGCGCGTTCAGCACCTGCGTCATGATGCGCACGATGTCCGCCGTGGTGAAACGCTCGTTGGCCTGGAAATAGTCCTTGAGCTCACGGCCGTTCACGTACTCCATCGCGATGTACCAGACGCCGTCCTCCTCGCCGAAGTCGTAGATCGACACGATATTCGGATGCGACAGGCGTCCGGCCGCCTGCGCCTCGCGGCGAAAGCGGGCGATGACCATCTCGGCATTCTCGCCGGCCAGCTGGTCTGCACGGATCGTCTTCAGCGCGACCGTGCGCTTGATCAGCGGGTCGTAGCCTTCGTAGACGATGCCCATGGCGCCGCGACCGAGCTCGCGCCGGATCTCGTACTTGCCGAGCCTCGTGATGTCCGTCATCTCACCGCTCCTCGATCGTGCGGGCGTCCAAAACGGCGACGCCGGCGACCGCCGGCGTCGCGGGACACGGGCGACGCCCGCGCCTACTTGTACTTGTTGTCGAGTTCCCAGACGGTTTTCTGCACGAGCCGCTGGACCATCGTGTCGAGGGAGACGCCGCCCTGCTGCGAATTGGACACCCCGAGAACCGACGTCGACGTGGCGCCGACTTCCATCTTCTCCTCGGAATAGCCTTGCGCGACCTGCTCGGTGGTCTCGGCATTGATGACCTTGTAGCGCATGCCGATGATCCACACGCCGGATGATTCGCTGCTGTGAACCGAGCCAATGCCCGCACCCGCGACCGTGCCAGCCTGCGCGGCCCCGCGCGACCCGCCGAACACGCCGAGCAATCCCGCCATCTGCCCCAGCGCCGCGCCGTCGAACCCCTTTTGCGCGGCGGCGACCTGCTCGGTCTTGAGGATGTCGAACTTGACGACGTACTTGGTCGTCTTGAGCTTGCCCATGCGCAGGATCTTGCGCGCGGCCTCGGGGTCGCCGAGATTGTAGGCAAGCGTGAACTCGTTAAGCACGGGGCCGAGGTTCGAGCGCTCCAGCACCTGGAAGTTGGCGGCCGACAGCTCGATCTCCGCGAAGTCCGCGATGTTGTTCGGCGTGAATTTCTGCAGGAACGTCGCGTTGGTGCTCTTGATCTCGCCGGGCAGCACGATCAGCGCCGGTCCCTGCTTCTTGACGTTGGTGTATTCGACCGGCTTGTAGATGACGTTGTCGGCTGCTTCGTTCGCCTTCTGCGAGGTCTCCTTGCCCGCATTGGGCGAGGCGCTGCCGAATTGCGGCTGGGCCGCGGCGAGCGACGCGCATGCGAGGATCGCAGCGCCCGAGAGCCAACGGATCGGTGACGAGAATTCGCGCAGCTTCATGGTCGTTTCTCCTTGCGAGTGACGCGTCGTGGCGCGAGGGGCATGTCGTGGCCCCGGCGCGCTCCTGCTCAAGGCCGCTTCGCGGGCAGTGCGTTGCGGCAATAATCGGAATAAAGCTTGGCGACGATCTCGTCGGCCTTTTCGTTGATGAGCGTCAGCGCCATGCGCGAAACATCCATGCCGGCGTACGAGCTGTTGGAAGCCTGCGCATCCGAGATCACGCGACCGTTGCCGCCCACCAGCGTGAAGTCCATGTCGATCGATACCTGGTTGACCGCGATCAACGGATTGCGCCCCGCCTGCGACGAGATCAGGCCGCGCAGCACGAAGCTCGCGCCGAGCTTCTTCGACGCGTTGAGCGCGGCGTCGGGATCGTTGCGGAAATAGGCATCGATCTCGGCTTGCGCGATCTGCCTGCGGATCTCCTCGGGCGTGAAGGTGCGCAAGCCCAGCGCGCGGAGGCGCCGGTTGATCGCCTCGAATTGCGGACCGTAGTTCTGCTGCTCCGCATAGATGACGCCGTTGCTCTGGCGCTCGCCGATCACGACCATGATCTTCTTGTCCTTGATCGCGGCGCGGCAGGGCGTGGCAAGCTGCTGCGAGATCATGTCGTCGCGCGCCTGCTGTTGTGCTTTCTCGGCTTCGTCCGCGGGGTCGGGTTGCGAGAACTTGAAACCCTGGGCGCTCGTGTCGCCCGCGGCGACGAGCGCCGCTGCGCACAGGACGAAAATGAAGCTGCGGACAGTGAACATGGGTGCTGTGAGTCCGACGCTGCGAATGCAAGCCGAACAGCGGGAAAGAGTAGCGGAAGGACCTCCGGAAATCCATGTGAAAAATGCGTAAATCGGTTCCGACGACCAGGCGAAGCATCGCGGGCCGATGAACGGTAGGCCAGCGCTTCGCTCGCCGACCCGGGTGAGCAGGATGCGCCGTCAGCCGTGGGGTACGGCGAGGATGGCCATGCGGGTCAGCGGAAGGCGCGCGACCGGCGCGGCGAACTGCAGCTCCACCTTGATCTGATCCGCCGGCGCGGCGTGCGAAGGCGCGTTTCTCGTGACGATGCGTCCGGCGCCCGACTGGCGGATCGCGTCGCCGCGTGCGAGTGCCACCGGCTCCCACGTCGATCCACCCGCGGTTCGCAGGTAGACGTTGAGTGAGACGACGGCGGCGTCGGGTGGCAGGCCCGCCACGATGCGGCCGACGCGTTCCGGCGCAATCGCAAGACCGCGCGGCGACAGCAGCGTCAGCTTTCCGGTCGCGTCGCTCGTGACGTCGAGCGTTCCGGCGCCGAGCGCGATGCTGCCTGTTTCCGCCGTCCAGCCGTCGCCGTCCACGTGAGTCGGCGTGCCGAAGGTCCACAGCAAGGCGCCGAGTGGCAGGCCCGCGCGCGCCAGCAGGAAATCGCGCGCAGCGTCTTCGAGTGGCGTGTTGCGCCACGCGGTGAAGGTCACATAGCCGGGCTTGCCGGCGTTGACGCCGTTGCTGCCATTCCACGCCATGGGCGATACGTACCGCGCGCCCGCGTTCCACAGGTCGCGCAGCGCACGGTAGCCCGCCGCGTACGTGGGTTGCGCTTCCGGGTTGACGAGATCGGCGGTGTTGAACTCGACGACGGCGAAGCGCGGGTCGACGCCCTCCAGCGTGGCGAACAGCGACCGGCCGTTTTCCATCGCGATGTCGTTCACCGCGGCGGCTCCGTACAGGATCGCGCCCAGGTGCCCGTCGCGCGGCTTCGCGCCGGCGACCGACATGCCGCCGGAATCGTAGTTCTTGACGGGGCTCTCGATGGCCAGCGCGAACGGCATGGCCGTGCCGCGTGGCGCCATGAACCCCTGCGACGACCAGATCAGGTTCCGTGGTATGCCCACTTCGACGAGCCAGGCCGCAAGCTCGTTGTAATGCAACTGCACGAGATGGCGCCGGAACATCTCCCATTCGCGCACCCAGGGATCCTGCCAGAACGGATGCGCAGGATCGCGCGAGAACGTGCGCGGCGGGTCGACGTCATCCCAGCTTCCGAACGTGCGGCCCGCGATGCGGCTCGCATCCGCGAGCGTCAGCGGCTTGCGCCGCCGGTACGACGAAAGGTCCGGAGCGCCGGCTTCCGGCGCGCCTGCGTACGGGCCGCTCCCCGCGAGCCATTGCCGGAACTGGCGCAGCGTGCCGGGGTTGTAGTCGTACCACTGCGCCTCGCCGAAGAACGGGTTGAGATAGGTGTCGGGATCGAGGGTGACGCCGACGAACAGCGACGGGTTCGCGCGCATGAACGCGACCAGCATGCGCGCGGCCTGCTGCAGGTTGCGCTTCTTGTAGCGCCGCGGATCGCGCGCGTAGACGTTGAAGGTGAGCGACCGCCCGAGCTCCGGGGCATGCTGCGAACCGGGAAGATCCTTCCGGGCGTCGTCCGGCATCACTTCGTTCTTCTCGTTCCACTGGCAGTTCTGCGGGCTCTGCTCCAGCGCGTCGTTGATGTCCCATGCCGGAACATCGCACGCCGCGTCGGCCCAGATGCCGCCGTTCAAGGTCACCAGGACCGGCAGCTGCTTCGAGCGCGCGTAGTCGAGCGTCGACGTGAGGGAGTCCTCCGCGATATGGCGATCGCCGCAGCGCCGCTCGATGTCCCAGTCCGGATCGAACGCGTAGTCCCCGCCAGCGCCCTTGGTGGTTCGCATGTACAGGATCGGCACGCGCATGCCGACCCGCATGGTGGTGGAAAGGTAGGGCGTGTACTCGGTGTCGAGACCGACCGCGCCACCCAGCGCGATCCCGGATAGCGCGGGGAGCAGGTGATACGTCGAGGGATTCGCATCCGCGAGATCCTGCCACCGTGCGAGTGCGCCCGGCTCGATCAGGCTCTTGCGGCCGAGCACCGCTTCGCTGCCGTCCGCTGCGACGGCGACGACCGTGAGCATTCGTCGATCGAAGCCCGGCGGTGCGGGGTACGACGAGAAATCGCCGGTGAACTCGAATCCGGACCGCTCGCTCTGGGGAAAGCCGGGCTTCAGCGCGGCAACGTCCGGCCGGGCCACGTCGATCGTGGCGAGGTATTTCTGCTCGCCGAGCCGCACCTCGACGCTCTTGATGCCCGACGGCGCGAGCGCCCATCCGGAGAGGCTGATGCGGGGCCCGACCACGGCTTCGGCGGCCGGCACGTCGACGGCGCCGATGGGAGCAGCGACTGCACTGCGGACGTCCGGCGAGGGCGGGGCTTGCGTCGCAACGCTGGGCGCAAGCGCCGCGAGCGACTCGGCATGCCGTGCGTGCCACAACGCGTAGAACTCGGCCCCCGCGATCGTGGCGATGATGCCGAGGACGATCGCGAAAATGCGCGGCACGTCGAAACGGTCGCGCGGCGCTTTGGCATCAGGCACGAGCGCGCTCCGGAGGCACCGGCCAAGCGCCTGCAAACCCAACGCTGCGCGCTATCATCGGCGGATGGATGTCGATCCGACGATCGCCGACGCCGCGCTTCTCGCCGACCAGATCGCGTACTACCGCGCTCGCGCGAGCGAATACGACGAGTGGTGGTTCCGCACGGGACGCTTCGACCGTGGCGCGGAGGCCAATGCCGCCTGGTTCTCGGATGTCGCGGAGACCGAGCGTGCGCTCGAAACCTTTCTCGCGCGTGAACGGCCGCGCACGGTGCTCGAGCTCGCATGCGGGACCGGCCTTCACACGCGCCTGCTCGCGCCTCGCGTCGGCCACGTAACGGCCGTGGACGCATCGCCCGAAGTGATCGCCTGCAATCGTGCCCGGGTCGCGAGCGCCAACGTCGACTACCTCGAAGCGGATCTCTTCGCGTGGTCGCCGCCGGTGCGGTACGACCTCGTGTTCATGAGCTTCTGGCTTTCGCATGTGCCCCTCGATCGCTACGAGATCTTCTGGGCAATGGTTCGCGCGGCGCTCGCACCCGGCGGCAGTGTCTACCTGATCGACTCGGCGCACGATCCCACCTCGACCGCGCGCGATCATGTGCTGCCCGATCCGGCTGCAGGCATCGTGACCCGTCGGCTGAACGACGGCCGCGAGTTTAGGATCGTCAAGCTTTTCCACACGCCGGAGACGCTCAACCGAATGCTCGCGATGCTGAAATTCGATGCGCGGATCGTCCAGACGCCCCGGTACTTCATCCACGGGAGCGTGCGCGTCTCACCGCGCTGACCCGAGCTACCCTGCGGCTATTCGTTCTGATAGACGTAGGGCTTCTGCGGTACCCGGCCTTCGTCCATCTTGCGACGCTGCTCGAGCTCCGTGGGAAGCTTGTCCCACCAGATGGCCCGGCCCTGCCGGCGATCGTCGTCGATCGCCGGCTTCTTCTCGATCATCTCGCGAATGAAGCGGGTGTGCTCGGATTCGTAGTTGCGCGCGGGCAGGAAGGGCATGGCTTCACTTGGGGATCAGGGTTTGATTGATTTTACCATCGCGCCTGTGGCGTCGCCGCGCATCGATCCCGCCACCAGCGGAAACGCGAACAGCCGGCATTCGATGGCGCCGTTGTAGAGCGGCGTGCGGCGCGTGGGTTTAAGGCCAATCAGCTTGGGTAGCCGCATGTCGCCGGAGAAGAGATAGGCGATCCAGCCGCTCCATCGTTGCTTCAGCGCATCACCGAGCTCTGGGTAGAACGCGGCGAGGTCGTGCTGGTCGGCGATGCGCACCCCGTACGGCGGATTGGCGATCAGCGTGCCCGAAGACGCCGGTGCCGTGCGCGTGCGCACATCCGCCTGCTCCATGTTGACGAACTCCGCGACATGGGCCGAGACCAGATTCGTGCGCGCCTTGGCGATTGCGGCGTCCGCACGATCGCTCGCGAAGATTGTGGGCGATGTCGGCGGCGCGACCATGCGGTCGCGTGCCGTCTGCCGGATTCGCTGCCATGTCGGCCCGTCGAACCAGGCGAGCTTCTGGAAGCCGAACGTGCGCGAGAGTCCCGGCGCGCGCGCGGCGGCGATGAGCGCAGCCTCGGTCACGATCGTGCCGCTGCCGCACATCGGATCGATCAGTGGTGTCCCGGGTGCCCAGCCGGCGAGGGCCAGGAGCCCCGCCGCGAGATTCTCACGCAGCGGTGCCTCGTCGGTGTCGCGACGGTAACCGCGCTTGAACAGAGGCTCTCCCGACGTGTCCAGATACACGGTTGCTTCCGAAGCGGTGAGATGCACGTGCACGCGTACATCCGGGGCGCGCTTGTCCACCGATGGGCGTGCGCCGGTTTCCTCGCGCATCCGGTCGCACACCGCATCCTTGACCCGCAGCGTCGCGAAATCGAGACTCTCGAGTGGCGAACGCGTCGCCGCAACGTCGACCCGCAGCGTTCGCTCGGGCTTGAAGTGGCGGTGCCAGTCGATGGCATGGACGAGGGCATGGAGATCGCGCTCGTCGCGGTAGGGGCCGCCCCCCACGCGCCAGAGGATGCGGCTCGCAAGCCGCGATTCCAGGTTGGCATGCAGGGCAAGCGTCAGGTCCCCTTCGAAGGCTGCGCCACCATCGGTCGGTGCGACGAGCTTCGCACCTATCGCGCCGAGTTCGGCCGCGAGCGCGGCCTCGAGTCCGCGCGGACATGGCGCGAAAAAGCGCTCGCCCATGCCGTCAGAAAGGCTTCATCACGACGAGGAACACGACGCCGACGAGAATCGGCAACGCGGGGATCTCGTTCAGCCAGCGATAGAACACATGGCCGTGGCGGTTGCGATCGCGCGCGAATGCCCGCAGCAGGACGCCGAGATACACGTGGAAGGCGACCAGCAAAGCGACCAGCGTCATCTTGGCGTGCAGCCACCGCCCGTCGATGCCGTAGCCCAGCCACAGCCACAGCCCGGACACGATCGTGAGGATCGCGCCCGGCGTCAT
>Ga0157376_10003845_pt1 | contig 10383 bp, 12 predicted proteins | sample M45metaG_FD_121801 | JGI IMG/M metagenome (GOLD analysis project Ga0157376, IMG submission 121801) | Miscanthus rhizosphere microbial communities from Kellogg Biological Station, Michigan, USA - M4-5 metaG | ecosystem: Host-associated > Plants > Roots > Rhizosphere > Soil | place: USA: Michigan... | reverse complement strand
CCTGCTGTTAAACCGGCCGGCAATTTTTACAGACTCATCGTCGCTGCCATTATCGGCCAAAATTATTTCTCCATTGATATTATTGTCAGTTAAAAAAGCTGACGCCTTGCTCAGACTATATGGAAGCGAAGCAGCCTCATTAAGACATGGAATTACAATAGATAGTTCTGGCAACAGCATATTTATAAAAAACTATTATTCTGTGTATACAAATCTAAACGCTATTATTTTTCAAATTGAAGGCTTATTATTTCACCATACATCCAGTCACTTTCTTTCCATCAAAAAAAGCACCCGTTCCGTACCCGCAATAACAACCCTTTTTTCAACAGTAAATTTCTTTTCAAAGGCTTCCAGAAAAGCCGCTTCATTGTAATCAGTAAATATATCCTCTCTGTTCTGCAGCAGCAACTGCACTTTAGCATCATTTTTTGGTACAAACTCAATCACCAGGCAGGGCGATAACCTGCTAAAGACATCCGCCATTTGTTCAAAACTTATGTTTTTACCAATAGCAAGATGGTGAACAAGCGCCAGAGCCATGGTGATATCGGCTTTCGCCCTGTCTGTAAAGGCGGCTCTCTCCGCATTGTTCCAGCCCAGGGCCGGTGAAGGATTTACCATGTCAACACAAAGCGGAATAAGATTGTCGATATTGTTTTGCCGGCATTCTTTGTATAACTTCTCAATACAAGCATTATCTGCATCAACAGCAATTGCAAATTTACCGGTTGCGGCAGCGGCTTTGGCAAACAAACCGGTATTAGTGCCTGCATCCAGCACTTTTTGCCCATCAAGATTTTTTAGCCAGCTTTCAATTATTGCCATCTTGGCTGCGGCATAGTCACTGCTCAGAATTGTTTCTTCATAATAATTATTCCATTGTGTAACCGACGAAGGCAGCGATAAGGATTTTATGAAAGATGAAAGATTACTAATAATATTGATGAGCTTTTGCTGTGTAAAAGCAGCCTGTTTGCCTTGTTCGGTGCTTTTTTTACCACCAATCATAACGGGCAGGCGAACGTGCAAAAAAACATTTGCGTTAAATATGCTTTTAGCCGGAAGCAGTTTTGAAACAACCGCCAGCGGGATTCCATCGGGATATAGTTGAAAAATTTTCAACAGCTCAGCTCCATTGTATTTTGCCAGCAACAGTGGCGCAATAAAACATTCTACAAACTGGCGGTAAGCTACCCACGGTTTTGCTGCATCGTATTTTTCAAATGATAAGCTGTCTATCAGTATAGGCGCGCCATTTACAAACTGTATATTAAACGGTGTGGCATCTTTCAGCATCATGCCATGTTCCATTCCTTTTTTTACCAGGTCAAGTGTAAGCAACGCCGCATCTTTCCATTGAGAAAAACACCATTCATACGGATAAGAAATAAAATATAGTTGCTCCGGCAACAGGGTGATATGCCATTGCGGCTGGCCGGTAAGGTTTTCATTTATTTCTGTGTGAGCCAGTATTTCTTTTTCTTTTACCAGTAAATCATATAACCCGCTTTTTTTAAAAAGCGCGTAATTGTCTGCATACGATTGATTGATTTGCCGGTAAAATTTCCCCTGCTGTTCAAATATAAATCCTGCGGGATCCCGGAAAGAAGCCGGGTGCTGTTTGTTTTCAGTCATGCCCTTCCTGCTTACCAGGCTGCTGTTCTTTTTTTCGTCCGCCAAAAAACATTTTTATCCTCAGCCAGATGGTTTTAAAATAAAATGCCGCGCCCAGTATTGCCGCAATGATAACCTGTACCAGGTAACTGCCACTTCCGGGATCTATATACAGCAGGTGAGATATCATCAGAGATAACTAAGATTTGATTTGGGTGTTAAAGTTAACAAAGTTTCATACATCAGCTCAATCGTAGTTTCTATGTCCGTTTTATGCAGCATTTCCACTGTTGTATGCATATAACGCAAGGGTATAGAGATTAATACAGACGGACAGCCATCATTGGCATAAGCAAATGAATCAGTATCAGTACCTGTGCTCCGGCTTAATGCCCTTAACTGAAAAGGTATTTTTGCTTTAGTGGCAACTGCCTGTACAATATCGAGCAATTTATTATGTACGGCAGGCGCATATGCCAGCGAAGGGCCTTTTCCACAGGCAATTTCACCTTCAATGATTTTGTTGATCATTGGCGTGGTAGTATCATGCGTTACATCTGTAATGATGGCAATATTTGGCTTAATGCGCCGTGCAATCATTTCCGCTCCCCGAAGCCCTACTTCTTCCTGCACAGCATTTACTATATAAAGTCCAAAAGGCAGTTTCTTTTTATTTTCTTTCAGCAGCCTGGCCACTTCTGCAATCATAAAACCACCCACGCGGTTATCAAAGGCGCGACCTACATAATAATCATTGGCAAGCTCGGCAAATCCATCCTGGTAAGTAACTACTGCGCCCACATGTATACCCAATGCTTCTACTTCTTTTTTGTTTCTTGCTCCCGCGTCCAGAAACAGGTTATCAACTTTTGGGGTTTGTTCTTTATCACTATTACCCAGCCTGGTATGAATGGCGGGCCACCCAAAAACGGCTGGCACAATTCCTTTTTTGCCATGAATAAATACGCGTTGTGCAGGTGCCACCTGGTGGTCTACACCACCATTTCGTTTCAGGTAAAGCAAACCATCATTGGTTATATAATTTACAAACCAGCTTATCTCATCAGCATGCGCTTCAATAACCACTTTAAAAGGAGCATCGGGATTAATGATGCCCACTGCTGTTCCATAAGGATCTGTATAATGACTGTCAATATATGGCTTCAGGTAATTCAGCCAGAGCTGCTGGCCACTGCTTTCAAAACCTACGGGCGAGGCATTGTTTATATAATTCTTTAAAAAAGCCATCGAAGCATCTGTAAGAACAGATTTTTTTCTTTTCACTGCTTTAGCCATGGTAGGTGATTAGATTTATTTATAAACCATTCAATTGCCGGCTCCAAAAATAGCTAAATATAGATGATGATCATCAAAAGTCCCGATAACATCATTAAGCCATCCAATATGAAATAATACAGGTAATCGGAAAAATGATGTTTTGCATATGGGTACAAAGCTGCCACAATAGCTCCTGGCAGCAACAATATCGTGATCACGGGAAAACTTGTGCCGTTAATGGCAAGGGCACAGGTAAAAATAGCAAACAGCAATATTGACAAGGCAAAAAGTTTGTTAATCCCCTTTTCGTCCAGCCAGGTAATCATACTCCTGATGCCATCTGCTTTATCGTCTGCCCTGTCGCGATAATCAAACAAAATGCAAATGGCATAAATTAAAAAAAAACGGCTGCAGGCCAGCCAGGTAAAGTCTGCCTGCCAGGTTTTGCCCCATATAAGCAAAGGCAGAATGGTGGTTATATACATCCATACAAAAGAAAGGAAAATGGTTTTCCCTATGGCAATACGCCGTAGACCAATAAAAAATTTCTGCGGAATTTTTGGGGCGGAATAAAGAAAGGTAACAAAAACGCCCACTGCTATCCATAACCAATGCTGTCTGATGATAAAAAAAGAAACCGCAGCACCAATGAGGCCGGCAAAATAAAGTAATAAATGCAGCCATTTATATTTTAATGCCCATCGCAACCTTTCTGAACCTGTGGCTGAATGCACGGTAAGCCACCAATGGAAATTATAACTGCACACCGTGGAAAAAAAAACAAATACATAAAAAACAGGTGCAATGGTTACATGCGGAAAAAGCAGCTGTAACTGGTAAACCATTATCACAGCGCATATTGCTATATAAAAACTACTAAATATAAAAAAATTGAAAATGCTTTTCAGCATGAAGTTGATGTGCAAGAATAAAAAAATAATTAAATCATTGAGTCCTTAAAACAACTACCTGGCCGGTAGACACGGTATCGCTGCAGTTGCCGGCTTTATCGTGAATCCATATTTTAATATTAAGTGTATCCGGCTGGTAAGCAACTGGTACACTTCCCTGAATAACCGGGGGATTGATAGCAGATTTCAAGTGGTCGTCGTACCTGAGATTTAAATCTATTTCTCCTTTATCATAGTTGGGAAATTCTGGTATGGGGTAGGCAATGGTATCGCGGATGGTAGCAGCTGGCTGCTTATTCAATCTTATTTTTGCAAAAAACAGGCTGTCACTAATATCACCCTCTTTATCAGTATAAGAAAGGGTAATAATAAGGTTGCCATTAATAGGAACAACTTTGGTGCTTAGTGATTTTAATTCAATCTGTGGTTTGGTTTGAAACTTATCTTTGTTGCAGGCCAGCAATACAATCAGCACAGAACAAGCTATTACTAGTTTTTTCATATTCAAATGTTATCAACAAATTTAGACGATGCCTGTTGAATTACCTAACATATCAGGTGAACGGAATGATAAAATTTTCGGCCTGCAGCCAGCAAAATTTGACGAAATGGCGCTACAGGTATTTGCCTTCCAGTACACCTTCAACAATATATACGCGCAATATGCCAATGCAGTTGGCAGATCTCCTGAAAATGTAACCAGCGTTGCGCATATCCCTTTCCTGCCTATCCGCTTTTTTAAGTCGCACACAGTTGTTACCGGTAATTTTGAACCGGAAGCCGTTTTTGAAAGCAGTGGCACCACCCAAACCATCAATAGCCGGCACCTGGTGAAAAGTATGCCCCTTTATAAACAAAGTTTTTTGCAGGCTTTCCACCAATTTTACGGCGATGTAAAAGACTGGTGCATCATTGGCCTGCTTCCCTCCTATCTGGAAAGAAGCAATTCTTCATTGGTAGTAATGGTTGACGAGCTAATCAAACAGAGCGAACATCCCGACAGTGGTTTCTATTTATATGAGCATGAAAAACTCCTTGGCACATTAATCAGGCTGGAAAATGCAAAACAAAAAACACTGCTGATTGGTGTAACCTTTGCATTATTGGATTTTGCAGCAACCTGCCAGCTCCACCTGCAGCATACCATAGTAATGGAAACAGGTGGTATGAAGGGTCGCCGGGAAGAATGGACCAGGCAACAGGTACATGATTTTCTGATAGCAAAACTGGGCGTTCCGGCCATTCATTCAGAGTATGGAATGACTGAATTGTTATCACAGGCCTATTCAAATGGAGATGGAATTTTTTATTGTCCTGACTGGATGAAAATTGTATTAAGAGCAGATGACGACCCATTGCAGGTTTCCGGTACCGACGATGGCATTATCAATGTAATAGACCTGGCAAATATCTATTCCTGTTCTTTTATTGCCACGGATGATGCAGGTAAAATATATGCAGACGGTGGTTTTGAAGTAATTGGCCGCACAGACGGGTCCGATTTGCGCGGTTGTAGCCTGATGACAATATAAGCACATAGGGAAAATGTTGGGCGCTGCCCTTGTGGCTGCCCTGAGAAATGCAAATCCTCTATATCACTTACTGAACAACAGATTCAGTGGCGCCTGTGATATGCATGTCATTTTTATGCTGAACAAAAGCAATGATTTTGCAATCTTTTGCAGTAAGGCCCGCCGGAATGCGCATGCTGGTTGAACCACTGCCATCAGCCATTGTTTTAAAATCACGCACCACATTTATATGCTGCAATACCATTCCCTTATTTTCTCCTCTTTTTACAACGCTCGCAGCGCGTTCCTGCACCAGCGCTATGCAGACAATTGCCTTGTTGTTTGTATTTGCTGTGTAGAATACTGTTACATCGTTTGCACTGGTTTTTTTAGCCGACAGTTCAATAACCGTTGCGTCTCCTTCACCCAGCTCTTTGTTTACCGTGGTGTATAACGTGTTTTTCTCCGAACCCGTAAATTGTATTTTGCCATTTACAATTGCCTGCGGTGTATAAATGCTGTTTAAATTAAAGGCTGTTGCATATTGCTGCTGACGTTTTGAATAATCAGCCGAACTAAATTCATCCTTCCAACCCAGGTAATTCCAGTAATCTACATGAAAACCTAAAACATATACATTGAGAGGATAATCTTTTGCCAGAGCGGCAACTGCTTCATCTGCAGGCGGGCAACTGGAACAACCTTCGGAAGTAAACAATTCAACCAGCGCAAAACCCTTTTTTACATTTATATGGGACGGCTTTTTTTTAACAGGCATACTAAACCCAAATGATACCACAACAAATAAAAGCAAAGAAACAACAGGCAATACTATCAGCGGTTTTTTCATAACAGGTGCATTTAATCAACCAAAATTACAACCTCGCTTATGGCAGCTTTGTCCGCAATGCGACACCAAAGTATGCGGCTATGACAAAGTTTTATAAAGAAAATTGACGGGCAATTGATGAAAATTCCCTGTTCATCCAACCAGGGGCCTGGCTATTTTTTCGCAATATCGGCTACCGTTCTTTTTTCCAGTACTTTCAGTGTAGCATCTCTTACATTCGCCATCATATCGTGCAGGCCGCAGCTTTTTTCATCGCAGTTTTTGCAACGCTCATAAAAATTAAGGCTTACGCAGGGTAAAAGTGCAATGGGACCGTCGAGCAGCCGAAAGACCTTGGCCACCGGCACCTGTGATGGGGGTACTGCAAAATAATAACCCCCGCCTTTTCCTTTTTTACTTTCCAGCACGCCGGCTTTTTTTAATTCCAGCAGAATATTTTCCAGGAACTTTAAAGGTATTTTTTTCTTCTTCGCAATTTCAGCAATCAGTACCGGTCCCTTATCGGTGTTTTGTGCCAGGTACATCAGCGCCTTAAAAGCATATTGACTTTTTTTAGAAAGCATTCGTTTTATTTTTTTCCTTAACCGATTAAAAGTTGTGCAGGTGCCACAATGAAAGTTATTTATTTATACTTATAATCCAAGCACTTCTTTCATGCTAAAAATACCTTTTTTCCCTTTTACAAATTCGGCAGCCAGTACCGCCCCTGTTGCAAAACCGGTACGGTTATGCGCAGTATGGACAATATCAATAGTATCAATGGCAGACTGATAACTTACAACATGGGTGCCCGGGGCGGGGTCGATTCTTTTGCTGATAATAGCCAGTTCACTATCAACACCAGTCTCATTGTTTACCCATTTATTTTTACGGCCAATTTTTGCCAGCACCTGTTCGGCCAGGGTAACCGCGGTACCACTGGGCGCATCTCTTTTTTGCGTGTGGTGAATCTCTTCCATGGTTACATTATACTCAGCATGCGGCTGCATTAGTTCAGCCAGGCGTTTGTTGATTTCAAAAAAGATATTTACCCCAACGCTGAAATTACTGGCATATAAAAAACAGCCGTTTTGTTGTTTGCAATATGCCCTGGCTTCTTCCATCTTATCCAGCCAGCCGGTGCTTCCACAAACCAGTGGCACGCCATATTCCAGGCATTTCATAACGTTGTTAAAGGCACTGCCCGGACCGGTAAATTCAATGGCGGCATCGGCCTTTTGCAGGTTGGCTGCGGTAAAATCGCCGGCATTGTGCAGATCAATTTTTAATACAATCTCATGGCCACGCTGCAGGGCAATTTCTTCAATGGCCTTTCCCATTTTTCCATATCCTATCAGGGCTATTTTTATCCCGTTTGCTGAACCCATTGTCCAATATTTATTTTTAGCGAAGTTAGCTACCCGGAACGGTTTAATAACAACCACCGGGCTATATAGTTGAGATGAGGGCCGTGAGGAAGTAAATGTGAGAAAAAACCTGCCGGACATGCATTTTTCCCTTTATTCCTGGTCACAAATTCCCAATGCAGGAGTTTATTTCATCAGTTTCTTGGCCTCGCCGCTAATGGCTTCCTGCACAAGCGTATGCATTGCCCCCTGCGGTTGGTTGAGTACAAAATCGAGGATTTTTTTGTTAAGATCGAGGCCATTGGATTCGGCAGGGAGTACGGAAGCAACCTGGTTAATAAGGTGTATATTTTGATCCTTAAGATTGCGGATGGCTTCCCAGGCATCGGCACTTACATAAATCTGCTGAGAAAGATTGTGTTCATATTCCTGCTTAATGGTCTGCGTCAGCAATTGCTGCATGTCGGCCTTGGTTAGACCGGGCTGATTACTGCGGCTGATGAGGTTAGGAATGGCAATGCGATCTGCCAGTATAACCAGGCGTTCGTAGGCTGCCAGTTGCAGCGGTTGAGTACTGGCAGGCGCTGCTGCTGCCGTTGCACTTGTTTTAACTTCTTCCGGCAATGCTTTTTTATCTTTCTGGTAAAAATAATAATACAGAACAAGCAGCGCGACTAATACGCCTATACTAATTACAATGGTGGCTGTATCAAACATGGATTGATAATTATTAGCTGCAAATGTAAGAACCTGCCTAAAAATAGCCTGTTTATCTTTTTGCAGAAGCTATAAACTATATTATCTGCGATTTGTTGTTATTTTTGAACAAATTTTAATGCATGGAATCAGTAGCATTGGCACCTGTAACGCTTACCAACCGGGCAGTTGTTGAAATAAAGAGATTAATGGCCGAAGAGGGTTTTGATACTTCCAAAAAGCTGCGCATCGGCGTAAAAGGCGGCGGCTGTTCGGGAATGAGTTATATATTGGGTTTTGATGACAAACAGGCTGCGGATGAAACCTTTGAAACAGATGGCCTATCATATGTGATGAACCCCGGTCATGGTATTTACCTGATGGGTATGGAAGTGGACTGGCAGGACGGTTTGAATTCACGTGGTTTTACATTTACCAATCCAAATGCCAGCAAGACCTGCGGTTGCGGCACCAGCTTCGCCGTCTAAGAGAAAAGTCTAGGAGAACAAGGAGAAAACTCTAAGAGAATAAAGAGAAAAAGAGCGGTTTTTAACAAAAAAGCAGCTTATTTTTTGTGAGATCGGAATTGGGCGATAGCCGCGTGCCCCCTTTCCACGGCCTACGCCAAATACTTGATACCTTGCGCGGCCAAAAAGACCTAATTCCTAATCCCCTACTCCAGCAAGCCCACCTCTTCCTGTCCGTCTTTTTCTTTCCAAAAAACACGCACTTTCTGGGTTATAATTGAATCTATTGATTTGCCGATATAATCTGCCTGGATGGGCAATTGCCGGCTAAATCTTCTGTCTATCAGCACGCATAATTCCACTTTTGCCGGCCTTCCAAAATCAAGCAATGCATCCAGCGCCGCGCGTATGGTGCGACCGGTATACAGCACATCATCAATAATAATTACCTGCTTATTCTCAATACTGAATGGAATATCGGTTTTATTGGCAACATGCAACTGGTTGCGTACATCGTCGCGGTAAAAAGTAATATCCAGCCTGCCATAAAAAACTTTTTCGTTTCCTACCTCTTTTTTTAACTGGCCAATAATTCTGTCCGACAAATAAATGCCCCTGGGCTGTATCCCTATTAAAACAGTGTTTTGCAGATCCAGGTGGTTTTCCAGTATTTGCTGACTCAATCTTTGAATGGTAATGGCTAACTGCTGTTCTGTAAGTACTGTTTTCAAATAAATAAAAATTTGATATAAAAATAGTGTATGCCGATTAATTGTATTCATTTTCCTTTCAACCATATTTTAAAACTTATTAAAGCACCATGCCAAAAAAAGGTGATGCCAATATATGACGGTGGTTTAGTTGCTTCTGCAATGCGTTTCGGGCAAGCATCTTCATAAACAGTTTATTAACTGCCTTTTTTTATCCCGGCCTTTACTGTAATCTTTAAAAACCATTGTGCCGGATTTTGTATCACCCGTATCCCCGATCGCTCTATTTGAGTTGGCATTGTCTGCAATAGATTTTATTTTCGCAGCTCTTTACAGCAACCAAACAAAGTATTATTATGAGCATGGTAGATTCGCTAGAGAAAATTCCGGTAACTATATTTCCCTCGTTAAAAGAGGGTTCTGCTTTTATTGCCGGTGAAATTGCCACTGCCATCAGGGCAAAACAGGCCAAAAATGAAAAATGTGTGCTGGGACTGGCCACCGGTTCTTCTCCCAAAACGGTGTACACAGAACTGATACGGCTGCATAAAGAAGAGGGTCTTAGCTTTAAGAATGTTATCACTTTTAACCTGGATGAATATTACCCTATAGACAGGGATGCATTGCAGAGTTATAACCTTTACATGAAAGAACATTTGTTTGATCATGTAGACATAGATATGGCCAACTGCCATGTGCCCAACGGCGAAATAAAAAAAGAAGATATAAAAAAATTCTGTGCCGATTATGATGCGCAGATAGATGCTGCGGGTGGTTTAGACATACAGATCCTGGGCATTGGCAACAATGGCCATATTGGTTTTAATGAACCGGGGTCCAGCCTTTTTTCAAAGACCAGGCTGATACCGCTTGAAAATTCAACCAGGATGGCCAACTCACAGGAATTCCAGAATATCTCAAACGTACCAAGGCTGGCCATTACAATGGGCATCAGCGTTATCATGAAAGCAAAAAAAATTTTGCTGATGGCCTGGGG
>Ga0157376_10003842_pt1 | contig 10385 bp, 8 predicted proteins | sample M45metaG_FD_121801 | JGI IMG/M metagenome (GOLD analysis project Ga0157376, IMG submission 121801) | Miscanthus rhizosphere microbial communities from Kellogg Biological Station, Michigan, USA - M4-5 metaG | ecosystem: Host-associated > Plants > Roots > Rhizosphere > Soil | place: USA: Michigan... | reverse complement strand
TCGCCGCCTACGGCTACTGGGTGCTCACGGCCGGCTGCCTGCTCGAAGGCGAAACCATCCTGATCCTCGCCGGCTTCGCCGCGCACCGCGGCCTGCTCGATCCGTGGGCGGTATGGACCATCGCGGCGACGGCCGGATTCCTGGGCGACCAGATCTTTTTCTGGCTCGGCCGCCATCACGGCGCGCAGGTGCTGGCGCGCTGGCCTTCGCTCGCGGTGCACGCGGACCGCCTGAAGAACCTGGAACGCCGCTGGCATGCGGTGCTGATCATCGGCATCCGCTTCGCCTACGGCCTGCGCATCGCCGGGCCGATCCTGATCGGCTCGTCGCGCATGTCCGCGCGCCGCTTCGCGATCTTCAATGCGATCGGTGCCGCGATCTGGGCGACGCTGATCGGGGGCCTGGGCTGGGTATTCGGTCAGGCCGCCGAAGCGCTGCTGGGCGATATGCAGAACCTCGAGATCTGGTTCGTCGCGGCCGCCGTGGTCGTGGCGGCAGCTTTGTGGCTCTATCACCGGCTGCGTGCTGCGCGAGTCCATGTCCCTGTGCCTCGTCCGGACATCGAGTAGTACCACTATTGCAGTAGTGGTGGCTGTGTGCGGTAAATTGCGGGATGCGCTGCATCCCCCGCTGACCCGTGCCGACGTCACTCCACAACTTGCAGACCAGCCAGCTCGGCGACGATCCGGCCGGTGTGGCTGCCTTGCTGGCCGGCGTGCTGGATTCCGCCATGGACGCGGTCATCACGGTGGACCAGCAGCAGAAGATCGTGATGTACAACCGCGCCGCCGAGACCATCTTCGGCTGGCCGCGCAAGGAAATGCTCGGGCAGCCGCTCGACAGACTGATCCCTCAGCGCTTTCGCGAAGGGCATGGCCAGCTGGTCGAGCGCTTCGGCACCACGGGCGCCACGTCGCGCCGCATGGGCGCCACGGTTCTATACGGCGTGCGTGCCGACGGCGAGGAGTTCCCCATCGACGCTTCGATCTCGCACCTGGACACGGCGCACGGCAAGCTGTTCACCGTCATCCTGCGCGACATCACGGCGCGCGTGCAGTCGGAGGAGCGGCACCGGCGCCTGGCGGCACGCCTGTCGGGCCTGCTCGATTCGGCGATGGACGGCATCATCACCATCGACGAGGCCCAGCGCATCGTGCTGTACAACCGTGCCGCCGAAAAGATCTTCGGCTGGGCGAGCGACGAGGCCATCGGCCAGCCGATCACCAAGCTGCTGCCGATGCGCTACCGGGAGGCGCACGGCGCTTTCGTCAAACGCTTCGGCACCACCGGCGTCACCTCGCGCCGGATGGGCGACAACACCGTCATCCACGGACGCCGCGCGAACGGCGAAGAGTTCCCGATGGACGCCTCGATCTCGCAGCTGGAAACTGGCGAGGGCAAGCTCTATACGGTCATCCTGCGCGACGTCACCGAGCGGGTGCGCGCGCAGGAAGAGCGCAGTGCCTTCGCCGCCGCGGCGCACGCGATCCGCGAAGAGGAGAAGACCCGCGTCGCGCGCGAGCTGCATGACGAACTCGCGCAATCGCTCACGGCGTTGAAGATGGATACGATCTGGGTGCGCGACAACGGCGCGCTGTCCGACGACGGCAAAGCGAAGATGGGTGGCATGCTGGCCATGTTGGACCGCGCCGTCGCGTCCACCCGGCGCATCGCCGCCGACTTGCGGCCGTTGCTGCTGGACGACCTGGGCCTGGCCCCCGCGATCGAGTGGCTCGCGAGCAACTTCACGCAGCGCTGGGGCGTGGCTTGCAAGCTGAACGTCGACGAGGAACTGGAGTTGCCCGAGCCGTACGCCACCGCGGTGTTCCGCATCGTGCAGGAATCCCTGGTGAATGTTGCCAAGCACGCGCAGGCGACTCAGGTCATCGTGACCGTCGAGCGTACGGGCGACACCGTCGTGCTGTCGGTGCAGGACAACGGCCGGGGCTTTTCCACCTCGGCGCCGCGCAAACCGCAATCGCTCGGCCTGATGGGCCTGCGCGAGCGGGCGCAATTGCTCAAGGGCGACTTCAGCCTGAAAAGCGAGCCGGGGCAGGGCACGCGGGTCGAGGTGCGCATTCCGATGAACAATGCGGGAGGCAGGGAATGACGCGCATCGTGATCGCCGACGACCACGCCATCGTTCGCGAAGGCCTGAAGCGCATCGTCGGCGAAGTGGCCGACCTGCAGGTGGTGGGCGAGGCCGCCGACGGCACCGAGGTGATGCAGCGCGTGCGCGAACTCGAATTCGACGTCTTGGTGCTGGACTTGTCGATGCCCGGGCGCAGCGGCATGGAGCTGATCAAGCTGGTGAAGGCCGAGAAGCCGAAGCTGCGCATCCTGGTCCTGAGCATGCACCAGGAGCTGCAATACGCGGTGCGGGCGATCAAGTCCGGCGCCAGCGGCTACCTCACCAAGGAGAGCGCGCCAGCGCAACTCGAGCAGGCGATCCGCAAGGTTGCGGGCGGCGGCGCTTTCGTGACACCCGAAGTCGCGGAGCAGCTCGCACTCGGCGCGATGCCGGGCAGCGAAGGCCATCCCCACGAGTCCTTGTCCGACCGCGAGTTCGAGGTGTTCCGCCTGCTCGCTGCGGGCACGTCGGTGACCGACATCGCCGCGCGCCTGAAGCTTTCCGTGAAGACGGTGAGCACGCACAAGGCCAACTTGATGCAGAAGATGGGCCTGCAGAACTCCAGCGAGCTGGTGCGTTACGCGATGAAACACGGCCTGGCCGATTCGCTGGATTCCTGAGGCTTCGCTTCGCGCCGTTGACGCGCGTCAACATGCGGGCGCCCTGTCGCTCCGAAGATGAAGCGGATGCGTTTCCCCATCGTTCGATGCCTGCTGCTCGCGGCGGCCCTCGTTTTCAACGCCGGCGCCTGGGCCGGCAATAACTTGCTGTGGTTCAGCGCGGGCCGGCCCACCGCCGATGCTCGCGAGGCGATCGACGTCCTGCTGTCCGCAGCCGAGCAAGGGCTCGATGCGCGCGACTACGGGGCAGCCCAGCTCGCGCGCAGCCTGGCCGAGGCGCTGCAGGGCCCGGTACCGGCCGACGCCACGCAAACGCAGATCGACGCAGCCTTGACCGTGGCCGTCCAGCGATATCTGGCCGACTTGGAGAACGGGCGCATCGATCCGCGCCGCATCCACGAAGAGTTCGATGTGGAACGGCCGCTGCCACGCGATACGAGCGGATGGCTGCGCGACGCCGTGGCAGCGCATCGAGTCTCCGCCGCTATGCGCGAAGCCGAGCCGCACGTGCCGATGTACGCGTCCCTGCGCCGCGCACTCGCCATCTACCGCGCCCTCGGCAACCACGAAGCCTGGCAAGTCGGGCTGCCGCCGCTGCCGGGGCGCAAGGTGGTCCAGGGCCAGGCCTACGCAGGCTTGAACGTCCTCGCGCGCCGACTGCAGGCAGTGGGCGACCTGCCCGCAGGTGCGGCGGTGCCCGAGCGGCTGGACGGCACCGTCCTGTTGGCGCTGCGCGGTTTCCAGGAGCGCCACGGTCTCGCGCCCGACGGCGTGCTGGGCGCCGACACGCTGGTGCAGCTGAATGTCACGCCGGCGGCCCGCGCGCACCAGATCGAACTCGCGATGGAGCGGCTGCGCTGGACACCTTTGCTGCAAGGCCCGCGCATGATCGTCGTGAACATCCCGGAGTTCGTGCTGCGCGCTTACGAAGTCGAGGACACCCAGGTCCACGTGCGGCTCACGATGAAAGTGATCGTCGGCAAGGCGATGAATACCCGCACGCCCTTGTTCGACGAGGACATGCGCTTCATCGAATTCAGCCCGTACTGGAACGTGCCGCCCTCGATCGCGCGGGCCGAGACTGTGCCGCGCCTGCGCCGCGATCCGGCGTACTTCACGCAGCAGGGCTTCGAGTTCGTCACCGGCTCGGGGCAGGTGGTGACTTCGCTCTCCCCCGAGCACCTGGACGCGGTGCTGCACGGCGGCTGGCGCATCCGGCAGCGCCCCGGCCGGCAGAACGCCCTGGGCGACATCAAGTTCGTCTTCCCGAACCGCGACAACATCTACTTGCACCACACGCCCACGCCGCAACTGTTCGATCGGGGGCGGCGCGATTTCAGCCACGGGTGCATCCGGGTGCAGGATCCGGTCGCGCTCGCGAAATTCGTGCTGCAGGACGAGCCCGCCTGGACGGAGGAGCGCATCAGGAACGCGATGGAGAAGGGCGCATCGAGCACGATCGCGCTGAAACGGCCGCTGCCGGTCGTGATCGCCTACAGCACCGTGATCGCCAAGGCGGGCGCGGTGTACTTCTATCCCGATTTGTACGGACACGACGCCCTCCTGGACAAGGCGCTCGCGCAGCGAACTTCCGGCGCGAAATAGAATCCAACGAAAGCGATGTCCAAGCCGCCCAGCCATCCGTCTCGCCGCTTCTTCCTGCGTCGCACCGCGCAATGGGCGGTCGCGGGCGCGGCCGTGCCGCTTGCCTCGCAACAGGTATTGGCTTCCGAGCCGGGCGCCCGAAGTCTCGCTTTTGACCACACGCACACCCGCGAGCAGCTTTCGGTCGTCTATGCGGTCGGCGAGCGCTACGTGGCCGATGCGCTGGGCACGCTCAATCATTTCCTGCGCGATCACTACACTGGCGATGTCGGCGTGATCGACCCGCTGCTGTTCGACCTGCTGCACCGGCTGAAGACCGAACTGGCCGCCTCGCAGCCGTTCCAGGTGATTTCGGGCTATCGCTGTCCCGCCACCAATGCCACGCTGCGCGCCACGCGCGGCGGCGGCGTGGCGTCGCACAGCCTGCACATGGACGGCAAGGCCATCGACATCCGCGTCCCGGGCGTGGCGCTCGCCGACTTGCGCGATGCGGCGATGTCGCTGCGCGCGGGCGGCGTGGGTTATTACCCGCACGAGCAGTTCGTCCACGTCGACACGGGGCGCGTGCGCCACTGGTAGCGCGGACTACCACCGGCTACCGGCGTCGCCCGGTGTAGAAGAACTTCTTCGCGATCTCGGCGGCGCCCACGTAAGCGAGCGTGAGTCCGATCATGGCCAGCAGCAGCGGCGCGGGCAGGGGCACGAAGCCGAAGACCGAAGCGAAGGGCAGGTAAGGCAACGCAAGCGCCAGCGGGATGACGATCGCCGTGCTGATCATCAGCAAGGTGCCCGGGCGGCTGCGCCAGAACGGCCCCCGCGTGCGCACCACGAGCGCGATGACCAGCTCCGTGAGCAATGACTCGATGAACCAGCCGGTGCGAAACTCCTCGGGCGCCGCCTGGAACAGCCACAGCAGCACGCCGAAGGTGAGGAAGTCGAAGAGCGAGCTCACCAGCCCGAACAGCACCATGTAATCGCGGATGAACACCGTGTCCCACCGCCGCGGCTTGGCGACCCATTGCGGATCGACCCGGTCGCTGGCGATGGTGGTCGCGGGGATGTCGGACAGGAAGTTGTTCAACAGGATCTGCGAGGCCAGCAGCGGCAGGAACGGCAGGAAGATCGACGCCACCGCCATGCTGAACATGTTGCCGAAGTTGGCGCTGATGGTCGTCAGCACATACTTGAGCGTGTTGGCGAAGGTCCTGCGGCCCTCGTCGATGCCTTCGCGCAGGATGTCCAGGTCCTTGCGCAGCAGCACGAAGTCAGCGGCGTCCTTGGCCACGTCCACGGCCGTGTCCACCGAGATGCCCACGTCGGCCGTGTGCAGCGCCGGCGCGTCGTTGATGCCGTCGCCCATGTAGCCGACCACGTGGCCCGTCTTGCGCAGCGCGAGGATGATCCGCTCTTTCTGGTTCGGGTCCACCTCCGCGAAGACCGTCGTGCGCCGCGCCGCGTGCATCAATGCTTCGTCGCTCATGGCCGCGAGGTCGTGGCCGGTCAAGGTGTCCTTCACCGGCAAGTCCACGGACTGTGCGACGTGGCGCGCCACCTTCGCGTTGTCGCCGGTGATCATCTTCAGCTTCACGCCGCGCTTGGCGAGGTCGACGATGGTCTGGCGCGCGTCGGCCTTGGGCGGGTCGAGGAACAGCAGGAAGCCTGCGAAGACGAGGCCTTGCTCGTCGGCGCGCGTGTAGGAGCCGTCGCGCGCTTCCACCGCGCGCGCCGCCACGCCCAGCACGCGAAAACCCTGGCCACTCCACGCTTCGAAACGCGCGTCGATCTGTGCGCGGGCGGCGGCGTCCAGCGGCGCCGTCCCGGCTGCGGCCTGGATGCTCGTGCACATGCCCAGCACGTTGTCGAGCGCGCCCTTGGTGACGAGCGTGCGCGCGCCACTCGCCTCGGCGGCGACCACCGACAACGACTTGCGCACGAAGTCGTAAGGGATCTCGTCGATCTTCTGGACGCCGTTCAGGTCCACGCCCGCCTTGTCGGCGCCGGCGCTGACGGCCTCGTCGAGCGGGTTGGCCATGCCGGTCTGGAACTTCGCGTTGATACCCGCGAGCCGCAGCACCTGCGCGCTGGGCTGGCCCGCGACGTCGAAGGCGCCGTCCAGTTGCACGACGCCGGCGGTGAGCGTGCCGGTCTTGTCGGTGCACAACACGTCCATGCTGCCCAGGTTCTCGATCGAGTTGAGCCGCCGCACGATCACGCCGAGCTTGGCCATGCGCTTGGCGCCGTGCGACAAGGTGATGCTGATGATCGCCGGCAGCAACTCGGGCGTCAGCCCCACGGCCAATGCCAGCGCGAACAGCAGCGACTCGATCGGCGGCTTGTGCATGAAGATGTTGATGGCCAGCACCACCATCACCATCACCAGCATGATCCGCGTGAGCAGGTAGCCGAAGCGCTGGATGCCGCGCTCGAATTCGGTGAGGGGCGGACGCAGCGCGAGCTTGTCGGCGATCTGCCCGAACACGGTGGCCCGGCCGGTGGCCGCGACCAGCGCGCGTGCCGTGCCGCTGCGCACACTGGTGCCCATGAAGACGCAATTGGCGCGCTCGGCCAGGCCGGCTTGCGCACCGACAGCGCCGGGAAGCTTCTGCACCGGGAACGTTTCGCCGGTCAGCACCGCCTGGCTGACGTAGAAATCCTTCGCTTCCAGCACCACCGCGTCGGCCGGGATCAGGCTGCCGGCCGAGAGCAGGACGACGTCGCCCGGTACGACCTGCGCCGAGGGCAGTGTCACGGACTTTCCGCCGCGCAGCACGACCGAGTTGATGGTGACCTGCGAGCGCAATTTCTCGATCGCGTTGCTCGCGATGTATTCCTGCACGAAGCCGAGGATCGTGCTGCCGAACACGACCGCGAGCACGACGCCCGCATCGACCCATTCGGACGCCATGAGCGAGATCGCCGACGCGACGATCAGGATCAGGACCAACGGGCTCTTGAACTGGTTGGCGAACAGGCCGAGCGCGCTGTGCTGCTGCTTGGCATCGAGCGCGTTGGGGCCGTAGCGTTGCAGCCGTGCCTGCGCCTCCGCGGGGGCCAGGCCCGCCGCGGTGGCGTGCAACTGCGCCTCGAGTTGCGCAGGGGGCGAACTCCAGTAGGTATCGGGCACGGCCTGGGCCGGCGATTTGGCGAGCGTCACTGGCGCACTCTACCTTTTCCGCTGCCGTTGCTTCACGGTGGAGTTTGACCGCGGTCAAGGCACGCAGCGCTGCCGCGGCCTATCGTGATGCCATCGCAATCAAGGCCATCGCGCGCAATGCCATGAGCACCCTTCCTCCCCCCGACTGGATCCTGATTGCGAACACCACGCGGGCCCGCGTCCTGCAGCAGGAGGCGGGCGGGCCGATGGAAGTGATCGAGAGCTTCGTGCACCCGGCCGGCCGCGGGCAACCGGTGGGGCCTATCGTCGATCCGCGCGAAAAGAGCTATACCCGCTTCGCGCAGGAACTGGCACAACACGTGGAGCACGAGGCGCGGCAAGGCCACCTGTGCTCGCTTTTCATCTTCGCGCCGCAGCCGTTCCTGGACGAAGTCGCGTCCGCGCTCGGCAAGATCAGCAGGCGCCTGTTGTGCGGCACGCACGAGGTGGATCTCACGAGCGTCGGCCTGGCCGAGCTCGATCGGCGCATCCACCGCGAGCTGGAAGCTGTCACCCACTGAAAAGAAAAACCCGCCGGACCGTTTGCACGGGCGGCGGGTCATTGGAGGCCCCGGACAGCCACGTCGTGGCCATGCCGGTTGGATGCGGCCTCCAACCACCGGCGCGAAGCGCCGGGAATATGGCGCCGGGTGGGGATACCCTTTGCCAGTCGTGCCAGAGGACATCGAGATCCCCTTGCGCACGATTTCACTGTAGTCGCGCGCCGCGGGAATTTCCTTGACGTGCATCAGGGATTGGGGCGGCGCCCCAAAAAAGACTCGCCGTGCGTTGGTACGTACGGCGAGCCGGTGGAAGCTCCGTCATTTGGCCGTTTGAGGCTCGATGCGGTCTGATGTTGCTTCCGCCCATCCCGGCCGATACGAAGGCCGGATCCGTCGGCGTGGGGGCTGGGCCCCTTCCGCCATCATGGCGCGAGTGTCTCGCGGCATTGATTGAAGTCTAGCCCGCAGTTGCGCGCTGTCCTTGATCTGCGTCAGGGCCGACGTTTGTCATTGCGGGCTTGACCCGCAATCCAGTGCGATGTTTGCGGGGGTCGCGGCAGGCGATGCCCGGCGGGGGCTCATGCACGGTGAGCATGAAACGAGCGCTACGCGCCCGGCCCGAGCCGATCTTTTCAGCCGCCACGCCAAAATCGCCCCCGCCGGGCACCGCCTGCCGCGACGGGCACAGCGCGGGTGTTCGACGTGGGTCGCACCACCACGGCGCGTGCATCGTAATGATTTGCCCCCTCTCCCTGCGGGGAGAGGGATGGGGAGTGGGGCTTCCTGTGAGTCCGGTATTGGGGTGCGGGGCTGCGGGAGTGGGGCTTCCTGTGAATCCGGTATTCATGTTCCCCCTAGGACTATTCCTAGGCGCGCTCGGCGCCGACGAGGTCATTAACCGGACTCCGCCGAGCCTTCGATTCAGTGGGCGCCGATGTTGCGCAAGCCCCGAAGCGACGACAGTACAACCCATGCCACAGAGCAACATCAACTTGAGAGTTTTCCTCGCCGACGACTCTGCCGCGATCCGCGAACGAGTCGCCGCGATCCTTGCCGCCGGCCAGATGACGATCGTCGGCCAGGCCGAAACGCCGCGGGGCTCCATCGACGGCATCCTGTCCGCCCAGCCCGACGTGGTCGTGCTGGACGTCCAGCTCGAAGGCGGCACCGGCCTGGAAGTGCTGCGCGCCGTGCGCGAGGCCGATCCGAAGATCGCCTTCGTCGTCTTCAGCAACAACTCGGCCCCGGCCTACCGCAAGCGCTACATCGGCGCGGGCGCCACCCAGTTCCTGGACAAGAGCACGGAATTCGACCAGCTCGTGCCCGCCGTCCGCAACGCATCGCTACACCTTCATTGATTCCCAGGAGGAAACCATGTCCACCGCCACCGCCCTTGCACCCACGGTCCACCGCATCAGCAGCACGATCCCGGTCATGTCCGTGCCCCAAACCGCGCGCGGTGCCGTCGCGCCGATCAAGACCAATTGCTCGAACTGCCACTTGCGCGAGATCTGCCTGCCGTGCGGCATGTCGAACAGCGACGTCGAGCGGCTCGACGGCCTGCTGTTCGGGCGCCGCCGCATCCTGGCGGGGCAATCGCTCTACCGCGAAGGCGACAAGTTCCAGTTCATCTACGCCGTGCGCGCCGGCACGCTGAAGTCGAGCCTGATGCTGGCCGACGGCCGCGAGCAAGTGAGCGGCTTCCACATCGCGGGCGAACTGGTCGGCCTGGACGGTGCGGCGCAAGGCCACCACGCCAGCGCGACGATGGCGCTGGAAGACACCGACATCTGCGCGATCCCCTACACCCACCTGACGGACATGGCCGCCAGCAACGGCAGCATGCAGCACGTGATCAGCCGGCTGATGAGCCGCGAAATCCTGCGCGAGCACAGCCTGATGATGTTGCTGGGCAGCATGAACGCCGAGGAGCGGTTGGCCGCCTTCCTGCTGAACATGTCCCAGAGCCTGAAGGCGCGCGGCTACTCGGCCATCGAGTTCCACCTGCGCATGTCGCGCGCCGAGATCGGCAGTTACCTGGGAATGAAGCTGGAAACGGTGAGCCGGACTTTCTCGGCTCTTCAGGCGCAGCACTTGCTGGAGGTGGACAAGCGGCATATCCGCATTCTGGACATGGACGGCCTCACCCGTGCTTTCGAAATGACACTTCATTGAAGCTTGCAGAAGGCGCACCATGCGGCTTGGGAAACCAGCCCGATAGGAGACGGCGTGAAGTACAAGGACTACTATGCGGCGCTCGGCGTTCCCCGGGATGCGGGCGAGGATGCGATCAAGAAGGCTTACCGCAAGCTGGCGCGCCAGCACCATCCGGACGTTTCGAAATCTTCCGATGCCGAGGAGCGCTTCAAGGA